>WNFL01049779.1_pt2 | contig 10779 bp, 11 predicted proteins | sample 5400361 | NCBI WGS metagenome assembly WNFL01 (sample SAMN13153351, study PRJNA577476) | soil metagenome | isolation source: 40 cm soil on Douglas fir-dominated hillslope | place: USA:California | collected 2013-09-17 | reverse complement strand
CGGCTGGCGCAGCAGTTCGAGAAAGCGCGCCATGCGCTCGGCGTTGAAGCTGCCCTTCAGGCTGGCCGTGAGTTCCGCGGTCATCTTGCCCTGGTCGAAGACGCGCTCCAGCATGTCGTCGACCGCCTTGGTTTGCGCCGGATCCGCCGCCTGGCGCTTCGCCTGCTCGCTGGAGCCCGCCTTCAGCAGCGTGTCTCGGCTGAACGACTGGAATTGCGCCTTGATCCCCGACGCCTCGATCACCTCGGCGATGAGCTGGTCGGGCTCGGTCGGGATCGGTTTGGCCGCTACGGGCCTGGCCGCGGGCTTGCCCTCCGCTTTCGCCTCAGGTGCCGCGGGGGCGGCGGCCTTCGCTGCCTCCGCCTGCTTTGAGGGTTCTACAGCCGGCAGGGCGGCCGCCGCCTTCGGCGCATCGGTCTTGCCCGCGTCTGGCGGGCTTGGCCGCGTCTGGCGCAGGCTTGGGCGCGGACGTTGCGGGTGCGGTCGCGGCGACTTTGGCGGGCGCCGGCTCATCGAACAGGTCCTGCAGATAAAAAAACCAGGCGCCCGCGCCCGCTGCGAGCAGCACGACGACCCCGGCCAGAATTTTGCTGCGCGTATTCATCTCGATGGCCATTCCGCGATCCTCCCGTGTGCAATCCTTCCTTCGGATTGCTTCGCTGATGGCTGGATGATACCTGCGCGCGCGGTCGCAAGCGAATTTTCAGCGCCGCGCTGGGGTAGACTTTGTCGATGGCAAACGACCAGATCGGCGCCTTGCAGCGGATGGCGCTATGCAGCGCGCTGTCCGCAGCGGAGCTCGAGACCATTGCGGCGATCGTCGAGAAGCGCGACGTCGCGGCCGGCAAGGAACTATTCCGCGAAGGCGAGCCGGGCGACGGCCTCTATCTTCTTGTGGCCGGCGAAATCAACGTGGTCAAGCACGGCAAGGATGGCGAACACCTGCTCGCCAAGCTCGGGCCGGGCGCGGTCCTCGGAGAAATGTCGCTCATCACCGCCGACGCGCGCTCCGCGACCGGCAGGGCACTCGCGCAATCGACGGTGCTGCGCCTGCCGGCCGCCGAATTCCGCGCGCTGCTGGAATCCGGCTCGGTCGCCGCGCTGAAAATCGCCACCGCGATCGCGGGCGTGCTGGCGCGCCGGCTCGCCACGATGAACGGCCTGGTGCTGGGGCTTGCTAGCAGGCCCGACGCATCCGCCACGGCTTCCACCGGGCTGAACACGCAGGATCTGCGGGAGCTGCACCGGACCATGCAGGTCTGGTCGTTCTGACGCGCTGCTAGACGTTGAAGCGGAAGTAGATGACGTCGCCGTCGCGCACCACGTAGTCCTTGCCCTCGAGGCGCATCTTCCCCTTGTCCTTCGCCCCCTGCTCGCCGCCGAAGGCGACGTAGTCTTCGCAGGCGATCACCTCGGCGCGGATGAAGCCGCGCTCGAAATCCGTGTGGATCGTGCCCGCCGCCTCGGACGCGGTCTGGCCGACGTGCAGCTGCCAGGCATGCACCTCCTTGGGTCCGGCGGTGAAGAAGGTTTCCAACCCGAGCAGCGCATAGCCGGCGCGGATGAATCGGTTCAGGCCCGGCTCCTGCATTCCCATGTCGGCGAGAAACAGCTGCTTGTCCTCGTCCGGCAAGTCGGCGATCTGCGCCTCGATCGCCGCGCTGATCGCGACGACCCCGGCGTCCTCCGCCGCAGCATGCTTTTCGACCTCGGCCAGCATCGCGTTGCCGCTGAAGCCGTGCTCGGCGACGTTGGCGACGTAGAGGGTCGGCTTCATGCTGAGGAGGAACATGGGATCGAGCACCGCATGCTCCTCCTTGCTCCAGTCGAGCGCGCGCGGCGGCTTGCCCCGGTCGAGCGCGGCCTGCACCTTCTGCAGCACCGCGACCATGCGCTGCGCGTCCTTGTCGCCCGCTACCTTGGCGACCTTTTCGTACTTGGCGAGCTGCTTTTCCACGCTCTGCAGGTCGGCGAGCGCGAGCTCGGTGTGGATGGTCTCGATGTCCGAATCCGGATCGACCTTGCCCGCGACGTGCACCACGTTCGGGTCCTCGAAAGCGCGCACCACGTGCACGATCGCGTCCACCTCGCGGATGTGCGCGAGGAACTTGTTGCCCAGGCCCTCGCCCTTCGAGGCGCCCGCGACCAGGCCGGCGATGTCCACGAACTCGACCGCGGCTGGCACCACTTTCTGCGGTTGATTGATCTGCGCGAGTTGCGCCAAGCGCGGATCGGGCACCGCGACGATGCCGACGTTCGGCTCGATGGTGCAGAACGGGTAGTTCTCCGCGGCAATGCCGGACTTCGTCAGCGCGTTGAACAGCGTGGACTTGCCCACGTTCGGCAGGCCGACGATCCCGCATCGCAAGCTCATGTCGAGCTTTTACCTACTTCTTCTTGCCGAACAGCGAACCGAAGAGGCCTTTCGCGGCGGGCTTTTCCTGCTGTGGCGCGGGTTGTGCGGGTTTTGGTTCGGGCTTGGCTTCCGCTTTTTTGGGCGCGGGCCTGGGCTCGGCTTTCTTTTCGACTGCTTTTTCCTTCTTCTCGACCGGCTTTTCTTTTTGCGACGCCTTTTCCACCGTATGCAGCTTCATCATGGCGCCCTGCAAATCGCCCGCGACGCAAAGCGGCAGCACCTCAAGAGAGCGCGTGACGGCCTCGTCGATGGCTGCCTTGTCCTCGCTGGAAGGCCGGTTCAGCACATAGTCGGAAACTAGGTTGCGGTCGCCGGGATGGCCGATGCCCAGGCGCAGGCGCCAGTAATCGTGCGAGCCGAGGCGCTGCGAGATGTCCTTCAGGCCGTTGTGCCCGGCGATGCCGCCGCCCTGCTTGAGCTTCGCCGTGCCCGGCAGGAAATCGAGCTCGTCGTGCACCACCAGGATCTCGGCGGGCGGGATCTTGAAGAATCCCGCGAGCATCTGCACCGCATGCCCGCTCGCGTTCATGAAGCTCTGCGGCAGCACCAGCCAGGCGCCGTTGCCGGAGAGCCGTCCCACCAGCGCCTGGTATTTGCCGTCCTTGCGCAGCGGCACGCCCGATTGCACGGCGAAGCGCTCCACCAGCCAGAAGCCGGCGTTGTGGCGCGTGCGTTCGTACTCCTTGCCTGGATTTCCCAGGCCGACAATGAGCCGGATAGACCCGGGGCGTATGGCTTCGGACAAGACTTACTTCTTCTCTTTCTTCTCGGCCGCGTCTCCGCCCGGCTTGCCGCCCTTGTCGCCGGGCTTGTCGCCCGCTTTCTCGCCGGCCTTCGCGCCCGGCTTGGCGCCCTTGTCGCCCGCCGCCGCGTCCGCGGCCGCATCCGGCGCCGCCTGCTCGGTGGTCGGCACGTCGGCCGCCGGCACTGCTTCGGCAGCGAGTTCCTCTTCCTCGGTCACCAGCACCGGCAGGATCACGGTAGCCACCACCGGGTCCTCGCCCTTGTGCAGCACGGCCTCGACGCCCTTGGGCAGCTTCAGCTCCTTGACGTGGATCGAATGGCCGATGCCCAGATGGCCCATGTCGACCTCGATGAAGCCGGGCAGGTCGTCGGGCAGGCAGGTGATGTCCAGCTCGTTGATCACGTGGTTGGCGATGCCGCCCTGCTCCTTCACGCCGGGTGAAACCTCGGCGTTGACGAAGTGCAGCGGCACTTTCATGTGGATTTTCTTGTCCTTGGCGACGCGCTGGAAGTCGATGTGCTGCACATGCCCCTTCCAGGGATGCATGTTGAACGCGCGCAGCAGCACGTCCTGGGGCTCGCCGTCCAGCTTGAGCGTCAGGATGGACGCGTGGAATTTCTCGTTGGTGAGGTGCTGGTAGAGCTCCTTGTGGTTGAGCTCGATCGTCACCGCGTCCTTGTTGCCGCCATAGACGATGCCCGGCACATTGCCCGTGCGGCGCAGACGGCGGCTCGCACCCGTCCCATTCGCCTCGCGCTTGCGCGCATTGACTTCGATTTTCATCGCAACACTCCTTCAGTTTCCGCCGGTTCCGCGACCAGACCTCGGCGGGGTTGAAAAAACTTTTCTGCTATTCGATGAACAGCGAACTCACCGAATCCTCGGTGTAGATGCGCAGGATGGTTTCCGCGAGCAGCCCGGCCACCGACAGGCTGCGGATCTTCTTGCAGGCGCGCGCGTCCTCGCGCAGCGGAATGGTGTCGGTGACCACCAGCTCGTCCATCGCCGACTCGGCGATTTTCGCCACGGCGCTGCCCGACAGCACCGCGTGCGTGCAATAGGCGACGACCTTGGTCGCGCCCTCGGCCTTCAGCACTTCGGCGGCCTTGCACAGCGTGCCCGCGGTGTCCACCATGTCGTCCATGATCACGCAGGTGCGGCCCTTCACTTCGCCGATCACGTTCATGACTTCCGACACGTTGGCCTTGGGGCGCCGCTTGTCGATGATCGCGAGGTCCGATTCCAGTCGCTTGGCGAGCGCGCGGGCGCGCACCACGCCGCCGACGTCGGGCGAGACCACGATGAGATCCTCGTAGCGCTGCTTCCAGACGTCGCCCAGCAGCACCGGCGCGGCGTAGATGTTGTCGACCGGCACGTCGAAAAAGCCCTGGATCTGGTCGGCGTGCAGGTCCATCGTCAGCACGCGCGAGACGCCCACCGAGGTGAGCATGTTGGCCACCACCTTGGCGCTGATGCCGACGCGTGCCGAGCGCGGCCGGCGGTCCTGGCGCGCATAGCCGAAATAGGGGATCGCCGCCGACACCCGCGCGGCCGACGAGCGCTTGAGCGCGTCGACCATCACCATGAGTTCCATGAGGTTGTCGTTGGTCGGCTGGCAGGTCGATTGCAGCACGAACACGTCCTTGCCGCGCACGTTCTCCATGATCTCGACCATCACTTCGCCGTCGGAGAACTTGCCGACCACCGCGCGCCCGAGCGACATGTTGAGGTGCTTGGCGACGTCCTGCGCGAGGTGCGGGTTGGCGTTGCCCGCGAACACCATCAGGCGGTCCATCGCGGCGTGCGGCGTGAGCGGGTTCATCGCTGCGGCCCGGCAATGGCTGGGGCGCTAGGATTCGAACCTAGGAATGCCGGAATCAAAATCCGGTGCCTTAGACCAGCTTGGCGACGCCCCATCCGGAAGACCCTAATCAAGTGTGAGCCCAGTCGTGCAGCGGGTGTTGCTCGAGACCCCGCGCGACGAATCCCCGCATCGTCGTCGGCAGCTGCTTGTACAGGGCATCCGCATCCTCGCGCCGCTGGAATTCGGCGAACACGCAGGCACCGGACCCCGTCATGCGCGGAGGAAAGACACCCTGCGCGCTGTGCTTTTTCAGCCACGCGAGGTGCTCCGCGATTTCGGGATATCGGCGCAGCGCGGCTGGCTCGAGATCATTGCGGCCCTGCCCCGACAAAAAGGCCGACATTTTGAGCGGTTTCGTATCCCGTGTCAACGCGGCGTCGGCGAAGATTTCTTTTGTCGAAACCGGGACTTGGGGCGTCAAAACCAGGTACCAGGCGCTCGCCAGCGGCAGCGCGTGCAGGCGCTCGCCGACGCCCTCGCCGAGCGCGCTGCGGCCGTAGAGGAAAACCGGCACGTCGGCGCCCAGGCGCTGGCCCAGTTCCATGAGCTGCGCCCTTCGCCAGTCCAGCTTCCAGAGCCGGTTCAGGACCAGCAGCACGGTCGCTGCATCCGAGGAGCCGCCGCCCAGTCCGCCGCCGACCGGGAGATGCTTCTCCAGCTCCAGGTCCGCGCCCTTTTTCGTTGCCGATTCCATTTTCAGCAGCCGCGCCGCCTTGACGCACAAATTCTCCGCGCCGAACTCCCCGGAAAACCGGATTTCGCCGTCCTCGCGCGCGGCGACGCCCACGCGATCGGCGCGATCGATGAGACGAAACACGGTCTGCAGCTCGTGCATGCCATCGGCCCGGCGGCCGAGCACATGCAGGAACAGGTTCAGCTTTCCCGGCGCGGGGAACCACTCCAGGATGCCCTCCGGCACCGCTCTACTTCCACTCCGTAACCGCGAGCCGCAGCTCCAGCCCCGGGAAGGTGAGCCGCAGGCGCGAGGGCAGCGCGCCTTCGTATTCCAGGTATTCGACGCGCCAGCCCGACTGCTCGAAGCCGGCCAACCGGCCCGCCGCGTCCTTGCGCTGCTGCGTCGCCGCGGGCGCGGGCGCAGGCCTGCCGCGCACCCAGTCGGCGAGTCCGCGCAGCGGCAGGCGAAAACCGAGCACCTGCTCGGTGAGCGATTCGGCGTCCGCGGCCTTGAATTCGCGCCCGTCCTGCGCGGTGAGCGCGATTTCCTCGCCGCTGCGCACCAGCCGCGCGACGCCCTGGCCGAAAGGCGTGGTCAGCAGCATCTCGTCGGCGCGCGCGCCGTGGCGCCAGGCGATGTTGCCGCTGCCCGCGTCGTCCCGGTAGCGCACCGCGATGCGCCCCGACAGTTCGAAGTCGACGTCGCCGGACGACGAGAGGAAGCCCGGCGCAGCGCAGGCCGCGAGCAGCAGCGTCATTGCGGCGGCAGTGCAGAAACGGCGCACGGGGTTACTTGAAACGCTTCAGCGTTTTTTGCAGCGTCTCGTTCTCGGGGCTGACCTTGAGCGCCTCCTGCCAGATCTGGCGCGCCTCGTCGCGCTGGCCGAGCACCCACAGCACTTCGCCCAGGTGCGCGCCGATCTCGCCGTCCGGGCGGCCGACCCAGGCGCGCCGCAGCTGCGCGACGGCGCCGTTCAGGTCGCCCATGCGGAACAGTACCCAGCCGAGCGAGTCGACGATGAACAGGTCCTCGGGCGCAAGCTCGATCGCCCGCTCGATCAGCTGCTTCGCCTCGGGCAGCCGGATGTTGCGCTCGGCGAACGAATAGCCGAGCGCGTTGTAGGCGTGCGCATGGTCGGGTTTCAGCTTGATCAGCCGCGCGAGGCTCGACTCGAGCACGTCGAAGCGATCGATTTTCTCCGCGGTCAGCGCCTGGTCGTAGAGCAGGTCCGGCTGGTCCGGATTCTTCGCCAGCGCTTCGCCCAGCAGGTTGAAGGCTTCCTTGTACCGGTTCGCCTCGCGCAGCAGCTGCGATTCGGCGACCAGCATCTGCACGCGCTGCGGCTCGTTCTGCGCGCCGACGCTGCGCAGGTAGGCGCGCGCCTCGTCGAGCTTGCCCTGGCGGGCGATCGCATTAGCGGTGCGTACGCGCGCAGGCACGGCGTTTTCGCCCCGGTCGACGGCCTTGTACCAGTCGATCGCGCGCGCCCATTCCTTCTGCTCTTCGGCGATCTGGCCGAGCGCAAAGCGCGCCGCGTTCGGATCGCGGTAGCCGAGCTCGAGCAGCCGCTTCATGTTGGTTTCGGCGATGTCGTATTCCTTGACCTGGAAGGCGAGCAGGCCGACCGCGTAGATCGCGTCGGTATCTTCCTTGAAGCGCTTGAGGATGTTCTCGAACTCCGTGCGCGCCTCCGGGTAGCGCTTGTCCATCACCAGCAGGCGCGCGTAGTTGAGCCGCACGTCGCGCGACTCCGGATACTTGTCGAGGTAGCCGGCGAGCCGTTTGGCCGCCTCGCCGGGCGCGCGCCGCTGCAGCAGCTGCGCCTCGTAGACGGCAGCGATTTCCCATTCGGGTCGCAGCACCGCGGCGCGACGGATCTCCGCGAGCGCGAGCGGTTCGTCGCTGGCCGCGTTGGCCGCCTGCGCCATCGCGAAATGCGCCTGTGGCAGCGAAGGGTAGCGTCCCGCGAGTTTCGTGACGACCCGCAGGTTGGCGGGCGCGTCCTGGCTGCCGGCCAGCAGGCGCGCGAGTTGCATGAACACGTTGCCGGGCGCGTTCTTGTCGGTCGCCATCAGCCGGGCGATGTAGGGCTCGGTGTCCTCGACGCGCTTGGCGCTGACCAGCAGCACCACCAGCGTCTGCAGCGCCTGCGTCGAGGCGGGATCGGTGTCGTGCCAGAGGCGCGCCGATTCCATCGCCAGGTCCGGCATGCGCGCGAAATTCGCGACTTCGACCGCGCGCTTGGCGACGCGCGGATCGCGCGTGCGCTTGGCCAGATCGAGATAGGTCTGCGCCGCGAAGCCCGGGCTGCCGCGCTGCGCGGCAATTTCGCCGAGCAGGAAGTCGTAGAGCATCGGCCCGGTGAGCTCGTGGCGCGGCAGATTGGCGGGCGGCTTGGCGGCCGGCGCGACGACCAGCGGCGGCTCGTCGTCGTCCTCGTCGGCATCTTGGGGCTGCTGCGCAGCGGCGCCGGCGGCGTACAGGAACATGGCCAGCAGCGCCGCGGCAAGCGCGCTCAGCTTGCGGATCTGGTCAGGCATAGCGGCAGGCAGTGTAGGTATATTTTGTGCCTCGCACAAGGTAATCTGCCGCCATCGCGTCGCTTTGCGAACCATGCCAGAACTCCCGGAAGTCGAGGTCACGCGCAGGGGTATTGCCCCGCACGTGGAAGGGCGGACCATCACCGCGGTGGCGGTGCGCGAGCCGCGCTTGCGCTGGCGCGTGCCGCAAGCTGTACGCAAGCTTGCCGGCCGCCAAGTGCGCGCCGTGCGCCGCCGCGGCAAGTATCTGCTGCTCGACTGCGGCGACGGCCATCTGATCCTGCACCTCGGCATGTCGGGCAGCCTGCGCCTGGTCGCGCCAGGCACGCCGCCCGGCAAGCATGACCATATAGACATCGTCTTTGGCCCGCAGGTTCTGCGATTGCGCGATCCGCGCCGCTTTGGTGCGGTTCTCTGGACCGGCGAACCGCCCGAGGCGCACCCCCTGATCCGTCACCTCGGCATCGAGCCGCTGTCTCGCGCGCTCGACGGCGGCCGGCTGCACGCGCTCACCCGTGAAAGCGGCCTGCAGATCAAGCCTTTCCTCATGGACGGCCGGCGCATCGTCGGCATCGGCAACATTTACGCGTCCGAGAGCCTGTTCCTTGCCGGCATCCAGCCGCGCCTGCGCGTTGACCGCCTGTCGCTCGAACGCTGCGCCAGCCTGGCCGGCGCGATCAAGCACACGCTGCGCGCGGCGATCCGCGCGGGCGGGTCCAGCTTGCGGGATTTCGCCGGCAGCGACGGCGAACTGGGTTGCTTCCAGTTGCGCACCAAGGTCTATGACCGCGCGGGGCAGACATGCCGGAACTGCCAGACGGAAATCCGGCGGATCGTGCAGGGCCAACGCGCGACGTTCTACTGCCCGTCCTGCCAGCGCTAACCGCCCAGGGACTTCACCTTGGCGGCGAGCTTGGCGCGCACCGCCGGGTGCACGAATTTCGAGACGTCGCCGCCCAGCGTCGCGATTTCGCGCACCAGCGTCGCCGAGATGAACATGTGCTGCTCGCCGGGCGTGAGGAACACGGTCTCGAAATCCGGGTTGAGCACGCGATTCATGCCGGCCAGCTGGAACTCATACTCGAAGTCCGACACCGCGCGCAGGCCGCGCAGCACCACGCGCGCATTCTGGTCGCGCACGAACTCCGTCAGCAGCCCCGCGAAACCCACCACGCTCACGTTCTTCACGTCGGCGAGCACGTCGCGCGCCATTTCGATGCGCTCCTGCAGCGTGAAGAAGGTGCGCTTGGTGCGGCTGTCGGCGATGCCGAGCACCAGCGAGTCGAACAAGCGGCTCGCGCGCCGCACGAGGTCCTCGTGGCCGCGCGTGAGCGGGTCAAACGTTCCCGGATATACCGCCTTGATCATGGCCCACCCATCGCAGTAGTTGATAGCTTACCTGCCCGGCCTTGCCGCGCTTCAATTCGATCCACGGCAGGAGCGCAGGCACCGCGGCTTCCGCCTCGACATACACGCGCGCGTCCGGCGCCAGCCGCGGATGAAGCCGCTGCAGCAGCGCCGGCAGGGCATTCTGCCTGAACGGCGGATCGAGGAAAACCAGGTCGAAGCGTTCGCCCGCGCGAAGCAGATAATCGGCGGCATCGCCGCCGACGATCGCCACCTGCGCGGCGCCGAGCGCGGCGCGGTTGCGCTCGAGTTCGGCCAGCGCGACGCGATCCTTTTCCACCATCACCACGCGGCGCGCGCCGCGCGAGGCGGCTTCGAAGCCAAGCGCGCCGCTGCCGGCGTAGAGGTCCAGGCAGACGAGGCCATCGAGCGCCTGGCCGAGCCAGTTGAACAGGGTTTCGCGCACGCGGCCGGGCGTCGGGCGCAGTCCGGGCCGCGCCGGCACGCGCAGCAACCGGCTGCGATATTTGCCGCCGATGACGCGCAAGGCGCCCGCGCCGGTACTGCGATTGCCTTTGTTAGAATGCACGCATCCATGTTAGCAGCGACCTCGTGGGCGGCGCGCCTCAAGGCTGGGCTGGCGCGCACGCGGGAAGCCATGGGCGGCGCGCTGGGCACCGACATTGGCGCCCTGCTCGGCCGCCGCAAGCTCGACGAGGCGCTGTACGGCGAACTCGAAACCGCGCTGCTGCAGGCCGATTGCGGCGTCGAGGCGACCCGCGCGCTGCTCGACGATCTGCGCGGCCGCGCACGAAGGCTGCGCATCGAGGACGGCGTCGCGCTCAAGGGCGCGCTCAAGGCGGCGCTCATCGAGCGCCTCGCGCCGCTCGAGCGCGCGCTCGACACCGGCGCGCACAAGCCCTGCGTCATCGTCGTCGCCGGCGTGAACGGCTCCGGCAAAACCACCTCGATCGGCAAGCTCGCCAAGTGGCTGCAGGGGCGCGGCGCGCGCGTCCTGCTCGCGGCCGGCGACACCTTCCGCGCCGCGGCGCGCGAGCAGCTCGCCGCGTGGGGCGAGCGCAACGGCGTGCCCGTGATCGGCCAGCAGGGCGGCGATCCGGGCGCGGTCGCCTTCGACGCGGTGGGCGCGGCGCAGGCGCGCGGCATCGACGTGCTGATCGCCGACACGGC
>WNFL01221077.1_pt1 | contig 10780 bp, 10 predicted proteins | sample 5400361 | NCBI WGS metagenome assembly WNFL01 (sample SAMN13153351, study PRJNA577476) | soil metagenome | isolation source: 40 cm soil on Douglas fir-dominated hillslope | place: USA:California | collected 2013-09-17 | reverse complement strand
GCAAGGGTTGTCGCTTCAGCAGAACCGGCAATGGTTTCGAACTTCGGAAAGGCGGCCAGGAATTCCACTCCTGCCCCGCTCATTTCGCGATTTGGCTCGACGCCGCAAACGAAGTTGCCGTTCTTCAAAAACAGCTTGCTCAGAATCCCCGTCCCGGAACCGACATCAGCTATGTGATGGTGAGCCTGCAAACCACACTGATCTCGAAGCATAGCTATCAACTCGGACGGATAACTCGGCCGGTAGCGAACATAGTCCGCCACCTTATTCGAGAAACGTTGTTTGGCGTCGGCGAAAGTCATCGCAATGCTCACGGAAATTGTTTCAAAAAGCGGACATCATTTTGAAAAAACGCCTGAATATCATCGATGCCGTACTTGAGCATCGCCAGCCGATCCATACCCATGCCGAACGCGAAGCCGCTCACTTTTTTTGCGTCGTAATTCACGAAGCCGTATACCGCGGGATCGACCATTCCTGCTCCGAACAATTCAATCCAGCCCGACCCTTTGCATTTTCCGCAGCTCGCGCCGCTGGCTCCGGTGCCGCTACCTCCGCAGAAAATGCAGGAGACATCGAATTCCACCGATGGCTCGGTGAATGGGAAATAGCTCGGCCGGAAACGCGTTTTCACGCTGGGGCCAAAATATTGCTTGACGAAATACTCGATGCTGCCGGTGAAGTCGCAAAACGTGATGTCGGTATCAACCGCAAGTCCTTCAATCTGGTGAAACATGAAGGAGTGGGTAGCGTCGGGATTGTCGCGGCGATACACCTTCCCGGGAACAATCACCCGCACTGGCGGCTGACGCTTTTCCATGGTCCGTATTTGCACTGGAGAAGTGTGCGTGCGCAGCAGCAGCGGACCCGGGGCGCCTCTGGGCAAATCCAAATAGAAGGTGTCCATGTCATCGCGCACCGGATGGAATTCCGGAATGTTCAGCGCTTCGAAATTGTAATAGGGCGTTTCGATTTCCGGGCCTTCCACTACCGAAAATCCGATCGAAACGAAAATGTCCTCGATCTCCTGAAAAACCTGTCGAATTAAATGCCGCGAACCAATCGGACGGATAACTCCAGGCAGTGAAAGATCAACGCGCTCTTTCGTGGCCGAAGCTTCTTCCGCTCCAGACTCGATCGCCGCGCGCCGTGCTTCGATTTGCGTGTCAACGTGAGCACGCAATTCGTTTAAGCCGGCTCCGACCGAGCGTTTTAATTCCGGGGTCGCGGGTTTTAGCCAATTGTCGGTGATCGCCGAAAGTACGCCGGACTTCCGGCCCAGCCACACATCGCGAAAATGTTTGTAAGCAGGTTCGTCCTGCACCGCGGCGGATTCCGCGTCGAAGCGTGCGCGAATAGCCGCGAACAAGGCGGCGAGTTGCTCCGGTTGGGTGACGCCGAGAGCGGCGAGCGTTTTTTCCTGCGAACCGTCAGTGGTCGGCATGATGGAAGGATAGATTAAAACATTTGGGCGCACAAAGAACCGCGCACCTTGAATAATTGTCTCGGCGCGGCATCGAAGAGAGATTCCGCGACTCCGCGCCGGCAAATTCGCGGGCGCTCCTCCCGGAATGACGAACGAAGCGGAGCGCTTGCGAATAAAGAATTATGCCTTTTTCGCGGCGGGCTTGGGCGCGAACGCTTTGGCCTTTGCGGCCAGCGCTGTGAAGCCGACAGCATCTTTCACCGCGATATCGGCAAGAACTTTGCGGTCGAGTTCGATTCCAGCGGCTTTCAAGCCGTGAATCAATTGACCGTACGTTAGGCCGTTGGCACGAGCCGCGGCGCCAATGCGCTGAATCCAGAGGCGGCGGTACTGACGCTTCTTGACGCGGCGATCGCGGAACGCATAGCGATCAGCGCGATTGGCCGCTTCCTGTGCCGACTGGTAGAGCTTGCTCTTGGTAAGAAAAAAGCCCTTGGTCCTTTTAAGGTACTTCTTGCGCCGTGCCCGGCGCTTAGTGCCGCGTTTTACGCGAGCCATGGGTTTGCTCCTTTAGCCGGATCGAACCGGCCCTTCTTTTTTTTCGGAGACAAGACAGGTTGCGGCAACGCAAAAATAGCGTTGCGCAACGGGTTTGTTTCCGGTGTAGTACAGCGCCGCGAAATGAATCGCAGCATTTTCGGCCGGCAGGCACCCGTGTAGCACTGCCTGGCACGAATCGCCACTCATCGAAAATCGAGAGCGGCGCGCGGGATTTTCATCCCACCTTTTTTCCGCGAGACCGTTAGGCGCTTCGCGAGAAAACTCTTTCAAAACGTCAACCGCTATCGAAGTGCGGTTGAGACCCTGCGAACAACGATCAGGACAATCCGTAAGGAAGCATCTGCATGGTCTTGAGCTTGTCGGCTTTGTTGACCTGCGTGATCTTCTTCAGCTTGCGCATGCGCTTGGGAGCTTTGGTGCCCATCAAGTGACGCTTGCCGGAGTGCATACGGAGGATCTTGCCGGTGCCGGTGATTTTAAATCGCTTAGCGGCTCCGCGATGTGTTTTCAGCTTCAGTTTCGGCTTCGATCGGTTGCGTGGCATTCCTGGAAATCCTCTTATTCTGCAAAGTCAGCGGGACGCTGCTCCCGCAAGTTCTTTTTCACTGCGTATCGGTAGTATGTCGCCGATTTTATGGCGAGGGGCGCGATTGCCCACGGTCTAATTGGTCCGGCTTGGCGCCACTGCACCGGCGCCCTTTTTCGGAGCCAACAACGCCACCAAGACGTTGCCTTCCATGCGGGGCGGCGTCTCGATCGCGCCAGCGTCGCCGATTTCGCCCAACAGGCGCGTCATCTTGGCTCGGCCAACTTCCTGGTGCGCCATTTCGCGTCCGCGATGAAAAATCATGGCGCGAACCTTGTGGCCTTCACCCAGGAAGCGAATAATCTGGTTCTTGCGAACCTGAAAATCGTGTTCCGCGGTAGCCGGCCGGAACTTCACTTCCTTTAGCGCCGAGCCACGGCTGCTCTTGCGCTGTTCGTGCGCCTTTTTGCTTTGTTGGTAGAGAAACTTGCCGTAATCGGTGATCTTGCAAACTGGCGGATCGGCGGTGGGCGAAATCTCCACCAAATCCAATCCCTTTTCGCGAGCCATGCGAAGTGCTTCAAAAGGCTGCATTACCCCGAGCTGGCCGCCCTCTTCGTCAATCACCCGGATTTCGCGAGCGCGAATCCGATCGTTGACACGGACTCTGTCGCTCACTTGCCGGAAATTCCGCTCTGCGATAAATCCCCCTCAAGCCGTGGAAAGCACCAAGGGACACGGATAGCCGGCCCCGGAGCCCGAATCTACTTCCGATACTTTCCCATCCGTGACGGCTGGAAGCCGCTGGAGGATGGGCATAAAAGTATAGCACGCAAAACCATAACAGCGGCAAGCGAGAAACCAGGTCGGGACCTGACCACCAGGGCCAGTGGGAATTCGGGTCACCCTTTTGCGGCTTTGTTATCGAGAGTTGGGGGCACAACGCGGAGTTGGTGACCGCACCCTCCTGAGTGCCCCCTGGCTCCTTCAACCCACGGATGGTTCGTGCAGGTCTTGCCCCTGAGTTGTTGGTGCTGAGGGATAGTGCGGGAACCACTGAAAGCGTTTCATTTCGGGAATATTAAGATGTTTTATCGTTTACTGGGCAAAACCGTGGCCGGGAACCAATCGCAATACAACACCCAGAAACGCAAGTAATGCGGCGAAATAGGCGACTGTCTGCGGACAGGAGACTGCTGGCAGATCCTTGGTAAATAATCGCCAAACGAATCCGCCAGCGACCAGTAGAAACGCGCCCTCCTGGAGGATCAACGCAAGGAAAAGCGCCGAGCCGAACATGATCCATCGCTCGTTTCGGTCCAGCGCGCTCGTTGCCTGGCCACCATCCAAAATCCATATCGGAATGAGGTTCATCAAGTTCAACCATGCGCCGGCTCGAGTGAGCGCGGCCCACAGTGGGTAGCCGGTTTTCCACCAAAGCAGCAAGCAGCCGAGCGACGCAAGTAATCCAGCCAATGGACCCGCCAAGCTGACGGCGGCACGCGTTTGCAGCGAAACTCCCATAGCTTGCCAGCGTACGTACGCGCCAAAACCAGGCAGAAAAACGGGCATGTCAGCGGGCAAGCCGCGGCGGCGGATGTCAATGTAGTGACCCATTTCGTGAATCAGGATCAATACGCCGAAACCGACGCCGAACTTCCATCCCCACATCGCCCAGTACAGTAGAAAGAAGGCGCCAAGGCTGAAGAGAAATTTCAGCTTGAAAAGGGCGAAGAGCCACTTGGCCTTGGCAAGAAAAATGGCGATCGGCGCAAGCGGGCCAAGTTTTTTTGCCCAGTTATGTTTCACCGGCGGAGGGGCGGAACGCACCGAGAGTTCGAGCTTTTGAATGTGCTCCCGGACCCAATCCGCTTGAGTCGATTGAGCAGGCAGCATCTGCAAAGACTTTCGCCATTCGTCGAGCGCTTGGGCGAACTCGCCCTCCTCCTCGAGGCGGTTGGCCCGAACGGAGAGAACTGTCAATTCCTCCGAGAATGTGAGTGTGTGGCACTGCACGCAGGCCAGTTCCGTCGAGGCCAGTTCGCGGCCGCAGGTTTTGCACTTGCGAATTGTCGGGTCAGAGGTTAACGCGAACACGAGGTTAGCCGATGGTCAGCCGATTGGAACGGGCTTAGGAGGTGCGTTGGCTTGAAAGGGGCCGAGGATTTCCAATTTAGGCGCTCCTGTCATTTTCCACGCTATACGCATACCGACAAAAATGATCAACAAGCCAATTAGGCCCGAGAAGCCGCCTTGCAACTCTAAAAAAGGAGAAGCCAGTCCGGCGAAGAGCAACGCGCCAATGGCAGCCGCAAAACTCATCTTTGCCTTAGTTGGCTGAGCCGTGGCGGATTCATCAGAGGACCATGACTCGGAATTCGGGTCGGTAGCCGAAGAACCAGTCGGCGAATTCGAAACGGTTGACGCGGCGGATTTTTTCTGTTTCATCATGTACGAAATTCCGATCGGCACAGCGGACATTGAAACCGCCGCATACGTGAGAGCGACCGCGGCGATCTGGTACCGTCGGCCACCGATTCCGCTCGATCCTTTTTTGATCGCGGTTCCTACCAGCCAGCCGACCGCGAGCGCCACATAGCCGATTTCAATTCCGGTGATGATACCGAATGCAGAATAAAGCATGAGCCCCGCGAGCGCGCCCGCAATTCCAAACAAGATTCCACGGACATAGGCGGCGTGAGTGTCTTTTGGAGTTTGCGCCTGTAGCTTGTGAGTGCAGTTTTCGCACGCAAGAAGTCCATTAATCCGGTAGTAGCTTGCAGTCAATTCCTGTTGGCAACTTTTGCAGCGGTCTGTTCCGGAAGGAGAGGCATATTCCGCCGTGCCGAACTGCGGAGTGCTGGACATGGGACCTCCGTTGGATGTGCACAGTATCGCACGATGAAGGTGCAGGCAAGGAACTCCTGTAGCAGCACGTTGGTCAAAGAGTTAAAACCGGATCGACAATTTCAGGAGGTGACGTCGAGTTTGCCCTGGGGGCCGGTAATTGCGGCGTGGAGTTGCGGGGAAGGGCTTTTCGCGATTGCGGCAGCGAGCCTGAGTGTAGAGGCAGTTTTGGCGAGAGCCGCAGGGTCTGGAGTGAGCAATTCGAAACGCAGGAGTTGGCAACCGGACGGTGCGTCGGCCGAAGGATGTGGTGAGTCGACGCTCCATTCGATGAAGAAAGGGAGCAGGCCGTCTGCGTCATCTTTTAGATTTAGCGTTTTCCAATGGAGCATGCGGCCGTCAGGGCGTTTGCGCGAACCGGGAGTCGGACCGGTAGCAACGACTCCGGCCTTGGCGAGGTCGGCCGCAAGAACCTGAACGTCGCCGGGATGCGCGGCCCAGCCAACGAGTCGCGGTTCGGAAAGCTCTTTCAGATGCTCAGCCAGCGGATTGTCGGTGTGCTGCTGCGGGTCGGGCGCGATGATTTCGAGGTATCGGCGCGTGCCTAACGATAACAGCGCGTTTTGCGTGCCGCGGCCGGGATGTACTCCACCAAACGCAGCACGAACGCCAGTGTGCTGCGCAACGAAGTCGATGCCGCGCTGGAGATCGTTGCAGCCGAGCAGAATGTGATCGAGCATCGGTGGCAACTGATCGACTAGAGGCGGCATATTGGTTTGTTGTCGTTGGTTGTTAAACATAAAATGAGGAGCGAGTAAGGCGCTTCCGGCAAGTCTGAAGAAAGAGCGGCGTGATATCACTGGGCACGACTCCGATTCTCGGTTCTCTAAAACCGATTACCCCGACTGAACGTTTGCGCGCCGCGCTCGAAAGAACAGCTAACTATGGCAATCGTGCCGACGCCGACTTGTCCGTGCGGCAAGCCTGAATCATCTTTCTCGTTTCGAGAGCCCATTTAACCGGCGCGCTGTCCGGGTCGACGAGAGTCGCGAGAACACTGCCTCGACTGGAGTCGATAAATAGTTCGTGGACCGTCGGGTCCGTGACCATAATCGTGTTATCGAGGCGTGATCGAAGGCCGCGCCGAAGTTGCCGCTCAGCCATTTCCAGTCGCGATCGGAAGGAGCCAGTTCTTGCGCCGGAAGAGACACAGAAAATGTTACGAGTAACAGCAGAAGTGAAAAGAGAAGCGCCTTATTTTTCACAACGGCCTCCAACTACGAAATCGCGCGGGAGTCGGATTCGGCGCGCAGGGACTCGACCAGGTCGGCGAGGGGTTTGGGGCCGAGGTCGCCTTTGCTGCGGTGGCGGACGCTGACGGTGCCGGCTTCGGCTTCCTTGGGGCCGACGACGAGCATGTAGGGAATTTTTTGCAGCTGCGCGTCGCGGATTTTTGCCGGGAGCTTTTCGTTGCGGTCGTCGAGATGCACGCGGATGTTGTGATTTTTCAGGGTTTCGTGGACGTGCCTGGCGTAGTCGATGACTTTTTCGCTGACCGGGCAGATTTCTACTTGCACAGGCGCGAGCCAGAGCGGGAAAGCTCCGGCGTAGTGTTCGATCAGGATGCCGAAGAAGCGTTCGACGGAGCCGAGCAGCGCACGATGGACCATCAACGGCTGGTGGCGGGCGCCATCGTCGCCGACGTATTCGAGGCCGAAGCGGGCGGGCAAGTTGAAATCAAATTGCACAGTGGTTAGCTGCCAGGGTAGGCCGATGGCGTCAATTAGTTTGATGTCGATCTTCGGACCGTAGAACGCGCCTTCGCCTGCCATTTTCTTATAGGGAATGTTCATGCGCTTCAGCACGCTGGCGAGGGCATCGGAAGCGTGCTGCCAATCTTCCGGCTTCCCGGGATAATTTTCCGGGTGATTGGGGTCCCAGTCAGAAAGTTCGACTTCGAATTGATCGAAACCGAAATTTTTCATGACGGCGTAAGCGAAATCGATGCAGGCTTCGACTTCGGCTTCGATTTGCGAGGACCTGCAGAAGATGTGCGCGTCGTCCTGAGTGAAGGCGCGGACGCGCAGCAGGCCGTGAAGTACGCCGCTGCGCTCATAGCGATACACGGTGCCGAGTTCGGCAAGGCGCACCGGCAGATCGCGATAGCTGCGCAGCTTCGATTTGTAGATGAGGATGTGGCCGGGGCAATTCATGGGCTTGAGCTGGTAATCGGCTTTTTCTACCTCGACCGGGCCAAACATATTTTCACGATAAAAATCTGCGTGGCCGGAAGTTTTCCAGAGATCGAGCCGCATGATGTGCGGCGTGTACACGAGATCGTAGCCGCGCTTGATGAGTTCGTCGCGCAACCAGGTCTCGATAATGTTGCGGATGAAGCCGCCCTTGGGATGCCAAAAAATCAGGCCCGGGCCGGCTTCTTCCTGAATGCTGAACAGATCGAGTTCGGGGCCGAGCTTGCGGTGATCGCGGCGCTTGGCTTCTTCAAGACGATGCAAATAAGCGTCGAGCTCTTTTTGCGTGAAAAAGGCAGCGGCGTAGATGCGCTGCAGCTGCGGATTGCCTTCCTGGCCCTTCCAGTAAGCGCCGGCGACGCTCATCAGCTTGAAAGCCTGAATGCGCTTGGTGGAGGGAATGTGCGGACCGCGGCAGAAATCGATAAATTTTCCAGTAGTGTAGAAGGAAACCATGGGCTCGGTGACTTTTTCTTCGACCAGCTCGCACTTAAAAATCTGATTGGATTTTTTGTAAAACTCGAGGGCTTCGGGCTTGGGTAAGTATTTGCGTTCGTTCGGCAGATCCTGCGCGGCAAGTTCATGCATTTTCTTTTCAATTTTGACGAGGTCATCGGGCGTGAACGGCTGCTCGTGCATGAATTCGTAAAAGAACCCGGTGTCTACCGGCGGGCCAATGCCAAGTTTGACGTCGGGATACAGTTCCATCACGGCTGCGGCGAGAAGATGCGCTGCAGAATGGCGAAAAACGAAAAGCGCGTCGGGATCTTTGTCGGTAAGAATTTTTAGCTTGAGATCCTGTTCGAGTGGGCGGCGCAGATCGATCAGGTAGCCGCCGTCATCCACCGGATCGCCAAAGTTCGAGAGCGCGCCGTTGTTCGAATAGACCTTGGCGACGAACGCGGCGTCGGCAAGACGCGACGAAATGCCGCGCGCAATGTCAGCGGCTGTCGTGCCCTTGGGCACCTCTTTTACGCTGCCATCGGGCAAAGTTACGTGAATAGTTTCCATGAGACTCCAAACTAGTCGTTAGAACTTGATAGCTTATCGGCGGGGGAAAATGCGGTCAAGGTGAGCGTTCGGCCCAGCCTTAGTTGGGAACGCCGCTGCTTAGGCCGGCGACGCATTATTTTGCGACCAATGATTCGAAGTCCTGAGACGACCTGAAGCGCTCATATGCGGGTTCCTGCTTTAGCCAGTCGGAGAAGGCGGTCAGGTCTTTGGTGAGCCTCCGGGCGGAGCGAAGGGCTTCCAGAGTGCCTTTTCGTTCACCGTTAGAAGCGCGGGCTACAGCGAGGTTGCGAAATGCCCACTCTGATTCGGGATTGGCCTCGGTCGCACAGGCGAAGTAGCTTTCTGCGCGGCGAAAATCTTTCTTATCGAGAGCGTCACGGCCGGATTCGAGCGAACCGATGAAAACGCCGGCGAGGGCACGTTTGAAGATCAGGACGCGTTCAGGCTTTTTCTCGCGCTCGGCGCGGAGGCGCAGATCGCGCGCTAAGGTTGCGCTGTCGCTGCGATTTTGCGATGGGGACGCATCGGGTGCTTGAGGTGGCGTGATGGCGGCGAGAACTTCATTACTCAAGCGGTCTTGTTCTTCAAAATCGCTGTGCTCGCGCTTGACAGCGTCACGCAGCGTCCTTTGTTTTTCTAGCTCGGAAGCTTTGGCACGAACCACTTCAATGTCCGCCAGCGAATCGAATGTCGTGGCGATTTGCCGACCTTCGCGCCACGCGGTGAGCAGTTGGCCGGATTTTTCAAGAGCGGAGGCGCGAGCCTGGGCTGCGGACAATCGGGCCGCGATAAAAACGTCATCGCGGGGCTCGCGTTGCGATTTCATTGCTTGAATCCGGAACCATGCGAGCGCTTCGTCCATCACGATTGGCGGCGCCCATTCGTGCGGGCCATCGAAAATGCGCAGCCAGTGAGGGAATGCGGCTTTTTCAAGTGCGTCCTGTAACGGAATCAGTTCGCTGTAATTGAAGTCGGCATCGCCAACGGCAGAGAAAACGGGGACCTTCGATTCGGCTGAAGGTGATGTGCCGTGAGAAAACCCAGCGCCGCTTAACAGGACTCCCGCAGCGCATTTGCAGAGCTGGGCGAGCTGCGAGGCCACGCGTGCGCCGCCGGAGAATCCAGCGAAATAAATCCGTTTGAGGTCCACGCTAAAGCGCTGCTGAGTATCGCGGACCATTGCTTCGGCTGCTTCGAATTCGGGCTGCCACGGGCCGTTCCGCGAATTATTTGAAACGGCTACGATGTAGCCGTGAATTTCAGCGGCGTGCTGAAACTGCGCGAGAGCCAGCGGGCCGCGAGCGAGAGGATCGAAAACGTAAACGATTGGCCAGCGCCGATCGGCGGAATATTTCGTCGGAAGATAGAGAGCGTAACTTTGCTGCGGATTTTGCAGGGCTGCGACCTGCGCAGTTACGGTTCCGGGCGTAAATGAATGCGCGTTTTCTGTTTGGGTATGGCTTGAAAGCGAGCCAGCCGAAAACACTGTGACCAGTAGCGCTGAAAGCAAGGAGCGGAACATGCTGAAAGTATAGACGAGCGGAAAGGGCGATAGTTGGCGGTACATCTAGGGAAATGCGCGACCCAGCAGGTACAATCTTTTCTTTCTTAAGCGGCAGTGCGCCGAGTGAAAGGGTGTGGAATGAAGCGATGGCTGGAAATTTTCGCGGCAGGCCTGGCTGCGCTGATGGGAAGTTCGGCGGGGGCGCAGACGTCAGCGCCGGCGCCTCAGGTTGTGAAAGGGCCGGACGAGCGATTCAAAGCGGACATTTTGGTGGTGGTGGCGCATCCGGACGATGAGGGCGGAGTGACGCCGTATCTGGCGCGGGCGATTTACGATGAACACAAACGCGTGGCGGTGGTCTATACGACGCGCGGCGGTAGCGGCGGAAATGATTATTCGCGGGAGCATGGGCCGGCGCTGGCGGATATTCGCGAGCAGGAAGCGCGGCAGGCTTGCGCGAAGTTGGGCATTAGGAATGTGTGGTTTCTGGATGGCAAGGACACGGCTTCGCAGAATGTTCTGAACTCGCTGGCGAATTGGGGACACGGCGCGAATCTGGAAGCGCTGGTCCGTATTATGAGGCTGACGCGTCCGGAAGTGATCATTTCGTGGCTGCCGGGAATTTTTATTGGTGAGAATCACGGAGATCA
>WNFL01137164.1_pt1 | contig 10780 bp, 9 predicted proteins | sample 5400361 | NCBI WGS metagenome assembly WNFL01 (sample SAMN13153351, study PRJNA577476) | soil metagenome | isolation source: 40 cm soil on Douglas fir-dominated hillslope | place: USA:California | collected 2013-09-17 | reverse complement strand
CGTCGAGCATGTTGGTGCAGTTGACCCACACGACGCCGGCTTTGAGCTGGGCGGCGATGTGGAGGGAGACGTTGATGCTTTCGCTCCAGACACAGGCGGCTAAACCATAGACGGTGTTGTTGGCTAGCTCGACGGCTTCGTTCGGTGTGCGGAAGGTCATCGAGGCGAGGACGGGGCCGAAGATTTCCTGCTGCGCGACGATGGAAGTGGGATGGACGTTGCTGAGCAGCGTGGGCGGGAAGAAGAGGCCTTTTGTCGGCAGCGGGTTCTGCGGTTGCCAGCAGGTAGCGCCTTCGGCTACGCCCTGGTCGACTAGGCGCTGGATGCGGTCGAGTTGAACGCGGGCTACGATTGCCGATCGCGGATTTTTCCGATTAGGACTTCGGCAATGCTTTCCTGCATTAAGAGGCGCGATCCGGCACAACAGACTTGGCCCTGGTTGAGCCAGATGCCGTCGACCAGGCCTTCGACCGCGCTGTCGAGGTCGGCATCTTCGAAGACGATGAATGGAGATTTTCCGCCTAGCTCGAGCGAGAGGCGTTTGTGGCTGGCTGCCGTCGCGCCGCGGATGGCTCGGCCTACTTCCGTCGAGCCGGTGAAGGCGATTTTGTTGACGTCGGGATGCTTGACCAGAGCTTCGCCGGTTGTTCCATCTCCGGTAACGATGTTGACCACGCCCGGGGGGAGGCCGATTTCCTGGCAAATTTCGGCGAAGGCTAGGGCGGTTAGCGGGGTGAATTCGGCGGGCTTGAGGACTACCGTGTTGCCTGCGGCCAGGGCTGGGGCGATTTTCCAGGCCAGCATTAGCAGAGGGAAATTCCAGGGGATGATTTGGCCGATGACTCCGCAGGCGTTGTAGCCGGGGAATTCCTGATGCAGGAGTTGGGCCCATCCGGCGTGGTGGTAGAAATGGCGGGCTACGAGGGGGATGTCGAGGTCGCGGCTTTCGCGGATGGGCTTGCCGTTGTCGATGGTTTCTAGAACGGCTAGGCGCCGGGAGTGCTTTTGGACTTGGCGGGCGATGGCGTAGAGGTGACGCGCGCGCGCGTGTGGGGTTAGAGCCTGCCACTTCGGGAAGGCTTCTCGGGCAGCTTTTACCGCGGAGTCGATGTCGGCGGCGGAGCCTTGGGCGACGCTGGCTATTTTTTCGCCGGTGGAGGGATCGGTGGTGGTGAAGGATTCGGTGGATTTGTGCCATGTTCCGTTGATGAAATGGTCGAAATGGCGGTTGTGGCGGTCGAGCCAGGCGAGGGTGTCTTTTGGGTCTTCCGGGGCTGGGCCGTATTCCATGGTGATGAAGTTCTCAGCGATGCTCATGCTTGTTGGTCCGTTCGCCGCTTATTAAGCGATGGGATGGCGGTAGTCTGCCGAGTAGCGTCCCGTGGCGTGGTGTTCTAGTTGGCGTTCGATGTCGTTTAACAGGCTGCTGGCACCGAAGCGGAAGAGGTTGGGCTTCATCCAGGGGAAGCCTAGTTCTTCTCTCATCAGGGCCAGCCATTCCGTGGATTGCTTGGCGGTGCGGATGCCGCCTGCGGGTTTGAAGCCTACGAACATGCCCGTCTCTTGCGCGTATTCGCGGATGGCACGAGTCATAACCAGGCCCACCGGCAGCGTCGCGTTCGTCGGTTCTTTGCCGGTCGAAGTCTTGATGAAGTCCGCGCCCGCCATCATGGCCGTAAAGCTTGCCCGGGCGACATTGCGGAGCGTCAGCAGGTCACCGGTGCCGAGAATCACTTTCATATGTGAAGATCCGCAGGCCTGTTTGAAAGTGGCCACTTCGTCGTATAACTCCTGCCACTGCCCGCCAAACACGAACGCACGCGTAATGACGACATCGATTTCCTGGGCGCCGGCCTCGACGGAGCGATGAATTTCCGCTACACGCTCAGCCATCGGCGAAAGCCCAGCAGGGAAGCCTGTCGATACGGCAGCTACGTTCACGCTAGTGCCTTCAAGAGCCCGTCGCGCCGTCTCGACGAACCGGTGGTATACGCAAACCGCGCCTACCTGAATCTTCAAGTTCTCGATGCCGAGTTGCTTCACGAGGTCGTGCTGAAGCGGCTGTTTGGCTTTGGCGCACAAGCGACGGACTCGTTCGTCTGTATCGTCTCCCGACAGAGTCGTAAGGTCCATGCAGGTGATCGCGCGCAGGAGCCATGCGGCTTGCCAATCTTTCTTTACGCTGCGGCGGGCTGTGTGCGTTTGCGCCCGGCGTTCGACAGCGCTGGTGTTGACTCGAACCTGCTGAATGCGATCAAGATTGAGCGGGACCCCGCGATTGGGGCGGAGAGGTCTTCCTCCAAGAGTAACGGGCACATGAGAGTCGGGGATGGAAAGATTTGCGGTAGTATTGTCGGCACCTCGAGCGGACGAGGTGCGGTCCTTGCCTGTGATACCCGCCACTTCGAGATTCTCCACGAACATCTGATGTTCCCCGCTTGCGATGCGATTCTTACCGAAGTACCAACCAAGCGCGCATGACGTTGGCGACCCAATTGTACGGCAGACCACCCGAAAAAAAGTGGTTTAACCTTGACACATTACAAATCGCAACGCTAAGCTGATGCGCTGTTTGAATGCGCAAGCCATGATGCTTCCGTCCGTTGATCGAGTTCAAAGCCCTAATGCGTTTTCCTTTGTTTCCTTTCTCCTGCTAATTGGGCTGCTTACAGCACCCGCCGCAGCGTCCAAGAAGATCATCTTCGACACCGACCCTGGCACGGATGACGCGCTGGCTTTGATGCTCGCGCTGAATTCACCGGAGTTGGATGTGCGCGCGATCACGGTGGTGCCGGGTAACGTCACGGCTGAGATGGGGCTGGAGAACGCGCTGCGCATGGTGTCCTTGGCCAACCGTTGCGATATTCCTGTGGCGGCTGGGGCCCGCCATCCTCTATTTCAGAAACTGATTACCGCCGAGTTTTGGCATGGAAAAAACGGGTTGGGGAATATCGAGTTGCCGCCGAGCAAGTGCAAGGTGGACGCCCGCTACGGTCCCGACCTCATCATTCAACTCATCCATGCTTCGCCGCATGAAATTACGCTGGTTCCGGTGGGACCGCTGACCAACATTGCATTGGCCGTGGAAAAAGACCCGTCGATCGTCCCGCTAGTGAAGGAAGTGATTTTGATGGGCGGCTCGATCACAGGCGGCAATGTGAACGCCGCCGCCGAAGCCAACATCTACAACGATCCGGAAGCGGCGCAAATCGTTTTCCAGGCCGGGTGGCCGTTGACCATGGTGGGGCTGGAAGTCGGTGACAAGGCGCTTTTTACTCGCAAATATCTGGATGAACTGGGCAAGACGCAAGGTCCGGTCAACGATTTCATCTACGGAATCAACAAATTTCTTGTCGGTTTATCGGAACGATTCGGCGGCAATGGGTCGCCCATGTATGACCCATCCGCGGTTGCTGTCGCGATCGATGCGACGCTGGTGAAAGTGCAGGAGATGCACGTTGATGTCGAAACCAAAGGCGAGTTCACGCGCGGAGAAACCGTGGGAAACCGCCACGGCGACATCGAGCGTAACGTGTTACATGGCGATCGTTATGTCATCGAGGGCGTGGATAAAGTCACAGCGAATGCGAAGGTCTGCGTGGATGTGGACGCGGACCGGTTGTTGCAGCTTTTTGTTTCCAGGATTCGCGGTAAGTAGGCGTCGTTAGTAGGTACCGAAGGAGAGACCATGTTCACGCCACACAGCTTGGAAATTGCACTGATGATGATGATCACGAGCGCCATTTGCTGGGGCTCATGGGCCAATACCTACAAGGGCGTGAAGAACTACCGCTTTGAACTGTTCTATTGGGATTACGCGATTGGCATTTTCCTGATCTCGGTGATTTTCGCCTTCACCATGGGAAGCACGGGAAACGACGCGAGCAGTTTCCTCAACAACGTCCATTCTGCGGACACAGCGAACATTATTTCGACACTGGTAGGAGGCGCAATCTTCAATCTGGCAAACCTATTGCTGGTGGCAGCGATTGACATGGCGGGGCTGGCTGTGGCGTTTCCTGTATCCATCGGCATCGCTTTGGTGGTTGGCGTGGTGTCGAGTTATGCCCTCCAGTCCAGGGGGAACGTTGGGTTGCTGGCGGCCGGGGTGGTGTGCGCCGTTATCGCCGTCATCATGGATGGCAAGGCCTACGGCAGCCTGGCTAGCGCGGGCCGCTCGGTTTCGCGGAAAAGCATTATCACGTGCATTGTCTCCGGCGTCTTGATGGGATTGTGGGCGCCATTTGTGGCTCACGCGATGACCAAAGGCAACACGCTCGGACCCTACAGCATCGCCGTATTCCTAACTCTCGGCGCGCTGCTGTCTTGCTCGATCTGGAACGTCTATTTCATGAAAAAACCACTAGTGGGAGAGGCTGTGGATTTCAGCGGATTCTTCCGCGGCCCAATTTCCGGTCACGTGCTGGGAGTGCTGGGCGGAGTGATCTGGGGCACCGGCATGGTGTTCAATCTCGTCGCAGCCAGCTTCACGGGGGTGGCGATCTCGTACGCCATTGGTCAGTCCGCGCCCATGGTGGCTGCGCTTTGGGGTGTGCTCGCGTGGAAAGAATTCGAGGGCGCCGGAAGTAAAGCCAAGATGTATCTGGGCTTGATGTTTGTGTTCTACTGTTTCGCGATTCTGCTGGTAGCCAAAGCGAACGGATAAGAACCGCGCCTGCGCCGCGATTAGCGTACGTGAATTGGTACTGAGGCTAACAACGCGCTAACTCCGTTCCAGAGAATCTGCACTCCGATGCAGACCAGAAGAAACGACGAAAGCCGCATTATTACCGTCATTGCCGACGGCCCCAGGAATCTTGCCAAGCGGTCAGAAAAGCCGTAGCAGACGTAGATGCTGCCGGCCATCACCGCGGATCCGACGAGCGCAGCCAGCACTGTCCACGGATCGAAGCCGTTGTGATGCGCATTCGCGCCCAGCGTGATGGCGATGGAAATTGATCCCGGCCCCACGGTCAGGGGAAGAGTAAATGGGTAAAACGCCTGGCGGAAGGGATCCTGTGGCTGGGCGTTGCTGCGTACCTCCTTGCGGTCTTCGTCGTCGCGCCGCTTGAGCATGGCCCATCCCGTTGACGTGACCACTAAACCGCCGCCAACCTGAACCACTGGGATCGAGATTCCGAAAAACGCGAGGACGTGGGTCCCGATCAAATACGATCCAACGAGCAGGAAGAAACTGTTTCTCGCGATCCGTAACGCCAGAGCCTTTCTCGTTTCGTGTGAGTAGTCCGCCGTCTGCGAAAAAAAGATGGGGCTTCCTCCCAGCGGATTGACGATGGGGAACAGGGCGCTGAGGATCAAGAGGAGGCTTTTAGCTGCTTCGAGCACAAACGGATCTCCGGCTGCAAATATTGCCGATGGAACGTGCCTTCCCGAGAAGGCTACGGTTGTCAAAGTAATCGGCAGGACTCCTCGAAGCTCAGGCGCGGACTACGCGGAAATAGCTTGCTGGCATCACCATAGCCGAGATTGCAGAGGAAATTCGCTTTCCATTTGCCGTCCGGGAAAAATTCAGCATTTACCTTCGCCGCATCGAAACCCGACATCGGGCCGCAGTCCAAACCCAGCGAACGCGCCGCCAGAATCAGGTATGCGCCCTGGAGCGAAGCGTTGCGGAGAGCAGTTTCGTGGATGAGTTCCTCGTGGCCCACGAAAAGCGAGCGCATATCGCGGTGCGGAAACAACCGAGGAAGATGCTCATAAAACTCAGTGTCCCAGGCAACGATCACATTAACGGGAGCGGCTTGTGTCTTTGCCACGTTGCCCGGAACGAGAGCCGGAACGAGCCGTGCCTTTGCTTCAGGCGTGGTGAGAAATACAAAGCGCGCGGGTGAGGAATTCGCGCTGGTCGGCCCCAGCTTGGCTAACTCGTAGATTTCTCGCAAGACCTGCGCGGGCACGCTCTTAGGCAGCCACGCTGCATGGGTACGCGCCGCACGGAAGAGCTGGTCGAGCGCCTCGTCGGAAATCGGTCCGTGTGCCGCGGTATCGAACGCTTCCATGTGCATCCCTCCTTCAAGGGTCTCCCACCCGTTCGGGAGGAGATTTCAGTCCTTGTTAGCTTCCGCGCTCCGGAATGGTAGTATTCCCTCTCCATGATGCGCGTTCTCGTTTACTTCCTTCGCAGGCTAGCGCTGCCTGTTGTGGTCTTCGCCGGATTCAGCATCCTGTGCGTCCGAGTTTACATGCACCTCGAAGGCCTGCGCTGGCAGGACGCGCTGTTCTGGATATTTCATCCGCACGCCATTGAGTATCTGAAAGTACAAGATGCCACGAAACTGTTTTCGATCTTTGTTTTTGTCGGCTTGTTCGCCTTTCAAGTCTGGGTGGCGGAACGAGTGCTGGTCACGATCTTTAACCGGCAAGGGATGGAGGTGTGGAGATCCATGGTGAATGACATCAGCATTAAAACAGTGAACCGACACTTCATTATCTGCGGCTACGGACAGGTGGGACGCACCGTTGTGGAGGAGCTCAAGCGCCACGGCATTCCCTTTGTCCTGATTGAGACCAATGACGGCCTCTACCGCGAGCTGCTGAAGGAAGGCTATCCGGTGATTCAGGGAGACGCTAAACGGCACGACATCCTTGAGACCGCTGGTATCAAGCGGGCGCTGGGCGTTTGCGTGGTCATAGACAATGACGCGGACAACCTTTACATCACGGTTACCGCGAAATCGCTAAATCCGTTGGCCAAGATCATCACCCGCGCTGGCCAGCAACGGTACGCCCAAGCGATGCGCAATTCCGGGGCGGATGAAGTCATTATTCCGGAACATGAGGGCGGATTGATGACAGGTCGGATGATCGCGCGCTATTACCCAGGGACCAAGGAGGAGGGGAGCCAAGAATTCGCNNCTTTGACCTGCGTCTGAGCAGCAATAGCACGACCATTCAGCTTGAACGGTCTGTACTTCCAACGGCGAACGGCATCGATGGCTGCCTGGCGCAGCAGGGGGGGGCCGCTGACCACCTTCACGTCTCGCACGGAGCCGTCCTCGGCTACCAACGCTTCCAGGACAACGGTCCCGTGTTGACCGACGGCGCGGGCCTGGGTCGGATAGATAGCAGCGACCCTACTTTCCAGCTCGCCGCCTTCGACGCCCTGTGAGACGGGCGGTGCCCGCTGCGGAAGAGCGACGGGGGTGCTGAGGAGAGTGTTGACGGTGTCGTTTGCCTTGCCGTCCCCGTTCCCCAGCGCCAATCCTGGTGCGGTTTCAGATTCGGCATCGCTGGCCGACGGGTTCGTTACAACCCGGATGGGATTGGTCACGACGAGGGAATTGCTGGCAATGCGATCCTTGTTGGCAGCGTTGGTCACGGAATCGCGAGTGGGTTTCGAGTGGGTTTGATCAATGCCCTTTGGATTGGAAATGTTCGGGGATGGTTTGTTGGGCTCAATGTTCACCGGAGGGGGCGAAGTAACTGCGCTGGGCGCTGGAGCCACATGCCGCGCAGCGGCAGTGTCGGTGCTGGACGGCGTCCAATGCCGGAAATACCAGCCTACGAAGGATCCGAGGACCAGAGTAGCCAACCCGACCAGGACAACTTTCGGAACGCGGGGATGGATCTGGAATTGGGCCTTCTCATGAGCCGCCACATAGGCAGAGATGTTGGCATCGCCCGGGAGCGGCGTTGCAGAGATCGCGGCGCGCTCCCCTTTTTCCGACGGCAGAGCCGGGGAGGGCGCGACCGACCCTTCCACCGGCAATCCGTCTGAAGCCTTTACCGGAAGCAACCGAGGTTGCGCCACTGTCAGAGCGGATGGTTCGGGCGGGGACTTGGCGATCAGCGGTGATTCCAGGTTGGCGGGCTCGGCCTCCAATTCTGCCATCACCAGTTCCGCAAGCTGCCGCAGAACTTCCATGTGCCGCTCGGTGAAAGCGGAGGGCTTCGACGAGAAGACCTCCAGGATGCCTATTACTTGGTCACCCTCGCGCACGGCGGCGACCGCCACCGAACGTAGCCCCAGGGAACGGCAAGCTTCGGCGTCGACGCGAGCGTCGGTCTCGGTGTCGTCGCAGCGCAGGGCTTGTCCTTCGCGCAGGCACTCTCCAGACATTCCCGAGGTATCATCCAGCCGGGCGCCGAGCGGCGGAGCCATTCCGCCAGCGCGCGCGACACAGACTACAAATCCGCCGCGGCGCAACGCCAGGGCGGCGCCGTCGGCGCCGGTGGCGCTCAGAGCCGCCTCCGCGATCTTACGCAGGACTGCCTCATCCTCAACCCCGGCGAACTCCGGGTTCGCATGCTGAGGGGCGGAGTTCCGCCGCGGCCCAGGTTCCAAATTAGGTACAGGAACGAAGGATAGTACGTTGCTCGATTGCGGCATAGTCACTCCCTAGCGAAGTACGAGGCGGCGCGGCGCGACATGACCGAAGAAAACTGGTGGGAAGAGTCTGCGACAATCGGGCAGCGGTGTCAACCAAAACCCTAGGTTTGACGCGGGACGTGGCCGATTCGGCACGTCTTATAAGGTCCGGCTGCCATCTGTCTTTGCCCCGTAGCGGCCGCTCTGCGGGGCTCCTGTCTCCACAGAATCAATAATTTGCAGCCGTTGCCATCATCGGTGAGGCTGGCAGCGACGGGCGGTCCGCTGGCCAAGCCTTGCCCTTCCTATTTCTTAGCTCTTATGGCTGCGGCCCCTGGCTGCAGACTCTTTCCGTCCGTTGCACCTCCGGGACGTGAGTCCTCGGCCCATTACGGAGGAAGCAGGTCTATAATTCGGACAGCGTTTTTCTTGAGGTGTCCCTATGACGCCACGCTTTCCTGCCGCTTGTACAGCGCTTCTTGTATTCACCGTGCTGTTCGCGCTACGGGGCGCAGCGGACACGCCACCGCAAACCCTGCCTTCGACCCCCATGACGAAGGCAACGCGCATGAATGTGATTCGTGCGCTCAACGCGGAACTCGTTTATATTCGCACACCGTTTCCCATGGGGGAGAAGGGTCTCCGCCTGCGCGACGGTGTAGTTTCGCCAAGCGGCCAGGCGTTGCAAACGATGCTGGCGACGTTTGGCCCCTCCGTTAAACCGGGTGCATTAGCAACGTCGTCATTCACGACAAGAGCATTGTGTTTGAGATCAACGGCGGCCCGCGCAAGAAGACGAAGTGGTACCAGCGCATCACAATCTCCGGGTCCGGTGGTGAAACTCCGGTTGCGCCCTCGGACCAGGATGCCAATGCCCGCGGCTCTTATGTCGAGCTTCAGTTCGATCATCATGTTCCCGATATAACTCCGGCCGAGTTGAAAACGCTGCTGCGTCCCGTGTTTGACTTTGATGCCAAATCAGCCATCGAATCGTATTTGGAGACCGTGCCGCCCAAAGTGAAAGAGGCAATTCAAAACCATAAAGTGCTGGTGGGAATGAACCGCGAAATGGTGACGTACGCGAAAGGGCGGGCGGAAAAGAAGCTTCGCGAAAAGGACGGCGAAGTTGAGTACGAAGAATGGATTTACGGTGAACCGCCAAAGGATGTCGAGTTTGTTCGGCTGGTTGGGGACGAAGTGGTGCAGATGAAGATCATGAGGATCGATGGCGAGCGGATCGTCCGCAACCAAAAGGAAGTGGATCTTGGCCTGCCCCAGACCGCTGGGGTGGATGCCGAGAAGACTCCCTCTACCCCGGCCCACCGGCCCACCCTCAAACGCCCGGGCGAGGAAGACGTAGACCCGGCTACGACGGGGAGCCAGTCGACGACGCGACCACGCACTCTTCCTCCGAGCAGTCAACCACCTCCGGACAGCCGAATTTTGCAGCCGGGGACGTAAGCTGAGCCGAGGCGTCTGCCGCGATTGGCGCGGTCGCCTTGCCGACCTTTACACTGGTAGAGCGTGAAGATTGCTCTAGGCCAGATCAACCCTACAATCAACGATTTTGCCGGGAACGCGGCGAAAATTGTCGAGTACGCCCATCGGGCGCAAGGCGCAGGCGCCAGCTTAGTGCTGTTCCCCGAGCTGGCCGTTTGCGGGTATCCGCCCCGCGACCTTGTTGAGCGGCCTTCGTTTATTGCGCGCAATCGGGAAGCGCTGAATCAAATTGCCGGGGAGACCAGCGGGATTGCCGTCGTCTGCGGGGTCGTGACGCTCGCTGAATCCGGCAGCGGCAAGTCTGCCCTGAACTCAGCAGCCCTTCTACAAGACGGCCGCGTCGCCTTTCTGCAATCGAAGATGCTGTTGCCCACCTATGACGTCTTCGACGAAGCGCGCAACTTCGCCCCCGCCAGCAGCCAGCAGACCTACAACTTTGGTGGTAGCTGTTTGGCGCTGACCATTTGCGAGGACGCCTGGAACGACAAGCACTTCTGGCGCAAGCAACTGTACTCCGTGGATCCCGTGGAAAATCTAGTCTGCGCGGGCGGCAATATTATGCTGAACATTTCCGCATCTCCCTTCTGGATTGGCAAGCGAGAGTTGCGCCACGACATGCTGGCCGCGATTGCGCGCAAATATCGTATTCCCGTCGCCATGGTCAATCAGGTTGGGGGCAATGACAGCCTGGTGTTTGACGGATCGAGTTTTGCGCTGGGCCCGGATGGGACCGTAATCGCGCAGGCGCGTTCGTTTGCGGAAGATCTTGTGCTCTTCGACACCGGGACCTTGACCGGAGATTTGCATGCCCGTCTCGATGGCGAGGAAGCCGGTGACGAGTCCAGCGTCTACGCGGCGCTCGTTCTCGGAACGCGCGACTATGTTCGCAAGTGCGGATTCAAGCAGGTGATCATCGGCCTCAGCGGAGGCATTGACTCGGCTCTGACGGCG
>WNFL01227482.1_pt2 | contig 10784 bp, 9 predicted proteins | sample 5400361 | NCBI WGS metagenome assembly WNFL01 (sample SAMN13153351, study PRJNA577476) | soil metagenome | isolation source: 40 cm soil on Douglas fir-dominated hillslope | place: USA:California | collected 2013-09-17 | reverse complement strand
GAGAATATATACCAGGCTTGCCATTGACAGGTACCCTCTGTGTCGGAAGCTTTTACTTCTCCAAAAATTACTTTTAGATCTTGTGCTGCTGCAGCGAGCATGTGCCACATCGCTTTTACTTCTTTGGAATTGAGATTTTGAAAGACCGGATCACTGAAGGTTGCCTCTTCATGATAACAGGCCTGCATAGTTTTCCAGTCTTTGATCTGAAAGGAAGTGTAAAGTTGGTGAATGATGCCTTCCGGTTTGATCATGTTGTGGGTTAAAAATGCCCGCGATTACACCGGGCGGGCCATGTACCAGTTATTTTTTTAACGCTTCAAAGGCTATCAGATTAGTACCGCTATCGGGCTGGGCTTTGTTGCGGAGCGTAAGCACGAAAACGTAAACAGCATCCTTCGCAAACTCATCCGGGTTCTTTGTAAAAATCTGCTGCTGCTGTTTCGACGAACCGTCCGTATCTACAACGGTCAGATGATCCCCGGGACAAGGCTTGCATGGGGCTCCCTCGGGGCAGGGTGGACAATGGTAACGATCAATTACTTTGCCTTGGATCCGAAACGTATCCGACTTGCACGATTTGATGTCGCCGATCGATATCCAGGGATAGTTGTCCCGCTTAACTTTTTGTGCCCGGGCGCAAGGACATATCAAAATGACGAATAGAATAATAAGAAAGAGGCGACTTCTTATCAAGGCTTCGCGCTTCACAATTTAAGATCTAAAATTTGAAGATTTAATATTGAGCACTCCAATCTTAAATTTTAAATCTTGAATCTTAAATTGTCTAAGTTAGTAGGCCCTGTCCACAGAACCCGATCCGTATACCTTCTTGGTTACGTTTTTGGTGTTGCCTTTGTGCTTGATGGAGCCGCTTCCCAGTATTTGAGCGTCCAGTGTCGCCGATACATTGAGTTCTACCGCGCCGCTGCCGCTTACTTTAACCTTGGCACTTTCCAGTTCACAGGCGAAAGCACTGATCGATCCAGAGCCACTGTCGTTAATTTGGGCGGAGCTTGCATACCCTTTCAGGGCTATACTTCCTGCACCGCTGATATCTGCCTTCAGCGTATTCCCTTTTATATCCAGATCCATGTTTCCACTGCCGGACACCGAAAGTGTTAAGTAGTCGGAGGCAAGAGAATTTTCTGATACAATTTTTCCACCGCCATTCACTTGTAATTCATTAATGCTCTTTACGCTTACGTACAGTTTCATGGTTGGCCTGAGCTTGATATCGTCGATTTTGGCCCATACACTCTTATTGGGATTGTCAGGCTTACGCTCGACATTGACCATGAGTACGCCATTGTCTACCACAACCGTGGTTAGCTCCATGATGTCGGGAACGGCCTCCGCAATGACCTCTTGCTTGTTGGATTGCTTTAAAAGGACGGTGTAGCTTGAATTTACATAGATACTTTTGAATTCGGGGAGTTCAAAAGTCTTCTTAATGGCTTGAGAAAAGGCGATAGAGGCGACGGAGAGGAGAAGCAAGGAGATCAGAATGATGGCGAAGATGAAATTAATCTTTCTCATGGTTAAATATTGGTTTTAACTGGTAAGATGCGCTGAGGTCACGACTCCACGGTGATCCTTTCGACTAAATTACATGACAGACGCCAAAAAGACTATACAGGAGTTAAATTAATTATTTGGGTCAGCTACCCCTTCTTCCTGAAGATCAGCCTGAAGATGACGATAAAAGCCACCAAGCCAATACACATGGCCATCAGGATTCCGGGTGTGACTAACTTAGTAGCGTGCATGGATTCGATTTACCTGTTCTGGAACCAGGCTAGAGCCAGATTCTGAGCTGCAATTTAACATCTCGGCTATGGTCTCCCCCGAGGAGCCTATCGTACCCCTGTCGGAATACTGTGTATTCGCCCAGCGGGCCCAGATGTCAACCTGGCGGTTGATTTTGTAACGTACCATGGCATAGCGCCGGATGCCCACCCCCTCATAGGCCGGGAAGGAGAAGGCCAGGGCAACGTCGCGCTCGTACAGGTAGAGCCGGTTGTCATAATTGTCGGTGTCAAAAAGGGCGTAACGCGCCGAAATAGAAAACCGGCCGAGATCGAAATTGACGTCCTGGATCAAGGCCAGACCACGGGTGGTTTGACCGTTTAGGTTGTACGTACTGAATTGAGCCCGTATCTTAAAGCTCCACCTTGAAAGTGCGCTGTATTCACAATTGATCCAGACGTTCCGTTTTTGACTATGACCCGTTTGGTACAAATTGGTTTCCTTTGGCAGGTTTCTGATTTTTGATTCGTCCCTGCCTTGTAAAAAAAACAAGACCCTTTTCGAAGGCTGATAGGTAAATCGAAGCAGCCACTCACTTCCATCGCTGGGGGCATAACCCCGGTAGCGCAGCCAGGGGAAACGGAACAAGTCGAGGTATCCGGACACGCAATACTTCTTGTTAAAGGCATATTCCCAATAAAACCCTGTTTCGTTTTGCGGCGTAGAGTTTTCAGTTACGGCATTGGTATAGAAGCTATGAAAGTTGCGGTTGAAATTCCGAAACAGCAGAGAAATGTCCAGTTGAGGCGTGAGACTTCCCAACAGCCCTGCCGTAACAGCTTTTCCATGATGAAGCGTTTGTGCAACCTCACCGAAGAAAGCGATGTTATCTTTTGAAAAATTCAAGAAACCGCTGAAGTTGGAATTCCGGTGTCCGGTGAAATAGAATTGATTGTAAAGCGCTGGCGTGTGAACGATCGGCAGACTAAAGTCGGTTTCCAGCATGATCAATCCGGCGTCCAGGGACAAATGGTGATAGTTTAACACGGCCCCAAAGTTGGTCTCGTTGATTTGCTTTCTGGTCGCCAACTCTCCGGCGGTTCGATGGTATCCTGAAATGGCAAACGAAGAGATTAAAGACGAGTCATCAAGAGAGTCCTGATGGAGTAAACCATCTCGTCGGACGCTTGAAGCAAGTGCGTGAAAGGTAAAATCCTTCATCACAGAATAGCTCAGAGCCCCTCCCCGGAAAAAACCAAATTCATTCAATGACGTGTAGGGGATCATGCCGAGATTGCTCCGGCGGAGGGTAGTGACCGTTTCGGAACCTTTCCCCATCCCAAATCCTCCTCCCAGCACCAATCCTTGTCCAAACTGCGCCTGGTAGTCCCCGACGACTAGGTTTCTTATCCGACCTTTGTTCAGGAGCTGGCCATGAAAGGAGTAATAATCCACGCCATAATATCGCCTGGATGGATTCCAGGCGATCGCTTCTCCTGCGTCCTTTTCAGCCGTCAATCCAAAACTGAAATCACCCGCCTTGCTGGTGCGAAAACGCCAGTATATTTTATCCGGGGAGCCTGCATAACGATGGACCGAGTCCGTTTCTTGACTGTATCCTTTCTTTCTTTCCAATGTGCGCTCAAAGCGCAGGATGAAGTAACTGTTTTTTTCGTTGATCACCCGATGAAGAAGTGATTTGTCGAGTGCAGTGCTTGTGTCCTCCACTTTGACGAACGGCATCAAACGGTACAGGGTGGGAGAGTCAAAATCCGGGATAGACTGAAGCTCGTATACGGAAAGAAAGGGACCGTTGTTGCGACGGTAAGCCAGCAGGGATTCGATCTGCTCTTCGCGCAAGACAAAGAAAGAACGGAGCTCATCCGCTGTCGCCCGATTGAGGTCAATAGGGTTGGCCAGGATTTGCATAAGATTTTCGTACAATTCTTCGTAGTTGAGGTCAAGGTTTTGGACAGGGAAAATCTCATCGGCTAACCGTTCCGGATTGATTTCGCTACGCGGAAAGTCTTGTGCCTGCAATGGAATGACAAGCAGCAAAAGGAGGCACGTTGTACCTGGGAAAAGGCTATTTTGCATGGCGTTTTCCGTTTCGCTCCCATCGGTACACTGCAGACGCCTGATGCGAAGCGCTAAGGGTGTTATTGTACTGCAAGGCGTAATCGATTTTGAGTTTTCTTATCAGAAAGCCCAAGCCAAAAAAAGCGGCGTTTGGATGAAGGTTGAAACCGGTCCTCACATTTACTTTCTTGTTTACTGCATATTCCATTCCTCCCTTAATGGTCGGGTCGTATTCCAGGTCTTTCTCTATTTCCGTAAGGAGCGATAGCTTTGCGTTGGGTTGGAAGGCCAGGCCGGCCACCAGCTTGGTAGGCAATTGTTCTTTATCTAAGGTAGAAAGTTTGGGTTGATTAAGATTAACAATATATGCACCCACCGTAATCTGAGGTGTAAGTTGAGCGAGGCCGCCAAAATTTAAGCTTACCGCATGGCGTGTCCCGAATCCCTCAGCGCGGTATTGAACATAATTTACTTTAAGGCCCAGGGAAGCCATCCCAAATTGATTGCCGTACCCCAGCGTGATCACTTGTTCATTATAGAGGTCATCCCCAAACCGAAACAGGCCAAAGGCGGCGACGCCGACTTTCACTGGAGCCGTCATAACGGCTGCCATCCGGTTGGCACCGGTCAGGCCGGTACGAAGGTCGTAAGCAAAAGAGGCACTCGGTTGATTTACTTTCGAAAGACCGCCCACATTATTGAGCAGGGACCATTCGTCATGAAGGGTTGACGAGGCATAGGCCAAGCCAGCGGCGCGTCCCCCCATTAAGGTGGACACACTCTGAGCACTTCCGTTTCTTCCGAGGAGGAGAAGGATCGTTAAGAGCGATATTTTTTTCAGCCGGTCCAACTTCATGTGATTTGAGGACGAAGTTGAAAAATCGAGGTGATTTTATGGGATAATGCGGCTCAGGTTTTCCTGACAAAAATATTTACTTGAGGTATTTGAGGCGCACGAACTAAAATATGAAATGTCATACCGGACGCGTGCGAGTGACGCTATGAAAGGTAAAGTGAGATTTGTTCCGGTACCCTCGTGCAAGCCGCACAAAGGCATTTCATAGATTCTTCTCCACGTTGATTTCCACGGGGTCCCGGAACAAATCTCATTCGAATTTCATCGCTTAATTTCCGTTTGTCCGGGATGACATTCCATAGAAGACACTAAAACTCCTTCTTCACATTAAAGAAAAACCCGCGGGTTCCTTCACGTGTAACCGTGTATTCAAAGCGGAAAACCAGGTCATAAAGTGAAACGACATCAACGCCCGCACCGACGCCCGCCAACAGGTGGTCGGACAGTTTCGTATTAATATCCAGTTGCTTGTAAAGAGGATAATTTTGAACGTACCCCCAATCGACATAACTTTTGACATAGATAGCCAATGGGATGTGCCGGAATTGCTCCAGGGGCATATCCTCCCATCGCCACGCCTGGCTAAAAATTCTTTTCTTGAAAGTCGTCTTATTCAGAAAGAATCGAGGTCCTTCAATCACATAAATTTCATACCCCCGGACAAGTTGTTTCCGGTACCCCAGGGCATTATACAATGCGTACGGTTGCGCAGTTGGGTTGCTGAAGTAGACCGATGTGAAGTTAGATAAATAGTATTTTCTTTTGAGGTCCCAATGCCGGGCCTGGGTGACGTTCAGATCAAACAAATTGACCGTAGAACTGCCCAGCCCGTAGTAGGAAATGGAGCCGGTGTACTGATAGCCTTTCAGCGGGTACTGAATAACGTCCCTGTGATCGGAGTTGAGCGAATAGGCAATTCCAAGGGACTGTTGACGCGTGGCACCATTCTTATAATAATTTACTTTTGTTTCATCGGTCAGCAGGGCGACCGTGTCGGCAATGGATTGGGAACGGTAACCGACGCTGATAGAGTGTGTTTCATAAAATGATTTTCTGTAACTGTAGGTGATTCCGGCGCCGTACGTGCGTTTTAGGACTTGAGGCAGACGTAAGTATACCAGTTTGTGGTCCCTTGTATAATAGGCCAGATTTTTGGGTTCGCCATAATCGAACGTAAAGACAAGGCCCCGTTTTTGTTTTCGATCGATATAGGGAATTTGGTAGTTCAATTCAAATTTCCGCATAAAGCCAAATTGTGCCGTCAACCGGAGCGTTTCGTTGCGACCTCTAAAATTTTGTTGAAGCAAGCGCATGCCGTAAGTGACCCGGCTGAAGTCGTGGTTATAATTCTGATACCACTCGTTAAAGTTCCTGTCGGACAATTCAAAAATGGGGGAGGGAAAAGTGTACCACCGCTCGGTCACTTCAACGAGGATATCGATCTGGCTTGCGGTTAATCCCAAAACCCGCACCGTAACGGTGTTGAAAAGCCGGAGGTTGTAGATCTTGTTTTTATCCCTGGCCAAAACCTGGGCAGTGGTCGAAATCGTATCACCTTGTTTGAGGCTGAGTTCCCTCGAAATGATGCGGTCCTTCGTCACTTTGTTGCCGATGATGAGGATCCGGTTTACCTGGACCTGTCGTGACACCGTTGTGTCGATGCTATTCAGTATAACGGTATCGATTTTGGAGTCTCCGCTGAAATGATCCCCTGTAGCGGGATTCCCAAAGCAGCCGACAATTCCTAAAATAATGGACAGCATGAATCACTTTACCGGATAGAACGAATTAGGATAATCTTTTATCGACATCGGTAGTTCCTGGTTTTTGTTCGGGGGTATGACCGTAGGAATAGGCGAGAACCAGAATGCCGGCAATGACAAGGGGAATACTCAGAATTTGCCCCATGTTGAGACGCATGTTGTTTTCAAAATCAACCTGATTTTCTTTCAGGAATTCGTATACAAAACGCAAGCTCCACAAAATAACCAGAAACCATCCGAAGACGCGACCGGGCGGTGTATTTTCTTTTTGATTTCTCCAAAGCCAAAACAGAAACACAAAGAGCAGTATGCAGGAAAAGGATTCGTACAGCTGGGCCGGGTGCCGGGCAATACCGAATGTCCTGACCCGCGCCCCGTACGTACCGTCTTTTTCTTGTGTTATTTCATACCGCAAAGGTTCACCGACCGGCTCGTCCACAAATTCCGTCAGGCGGTTGAGATAGAACTTCACATCGCCGATCAAAAATTGGCGAACCTGATCTTCCTTTGCGCCGTGTTTGAAAAAGAAATACAAGTTAAGCGGAACGCGGCCGTGGGCACCCGGTGGAAGGGAAGGATCCTTCTGGACTTGCATGGACTCCGCGACATTGTCGGCGGTTTTGTTGTCAAGAATTGCTTCTGTGATTTTGCTGACAAACACCACACCGATCGGAGAATCGGTAGGCTTACCGATAATTTCCGAATTGAAGAAATTACCCAACCGGATGAGTGCCCCGGTAAGGGCTACCAGAATGACAATACGGTCCAATACCTGAAGGTAATTCTGACCCGGTTTTTTCTTTCTGCTGTACAACCAAAGGGCAAAGAGAATTCCAAAGGCTCCCCCATGGCTTGCCAATCCCTGCAATCCCGTGAAGCGGAATTTTGGTTCAAACTCAAAAGGCAATAGGATCCCCAGGGGGTTGGTCAAAAACATGTCGGGCTGGTAAAAAATAATGTGACCCAAACGTGCCCCCAATACCGTGGCGACAACCATGTAGATAGTAAGAGTATCAACATCTTTCTGAGGCTTCCCTTCCCTCTTATAGATGTAGTAGAGAATTTGTTGACTGATCAAAAACCCAAGGGCAAACAAAAGTCCGTACCAGCGCAGTGCAAAGGATCCAAATGAGAAGATCTCCGGGCTGGCATTCCAGATAAGGTAAGAAGGGGTCATGGTGGGGTGGTCAATAGTTACAATAAGACAGAACTCGAAGTTTTTGGTTTAAAACGGCGTAAAGATATTAGCTTAAAGATCGGTAACCAGTGATCGGTGATCGGAGGTATGGTGTACACCTCGCCACCGATTACCGATCACCGATCACCATTTTTACTGGATTTCAAGGTCTTTCAGTTCCCTTTCAAAGTTTCCTGATAAAATTGGGAACCTGCACCAGGAGCGGGGGTCGACATTCCAATCATCCAAATGGAAAGAAGGAGCCAGGCGCTCACGCTTCCATTGATTGGCAGACCATAACATAAAGAACTTTTTGATATATCCCTTTAAGGCAGCGTGGTCGGGATAATCGGGGAGGAGCATCCTATAGATTTCTGCGGGGGGCTTGCGTTCGTAGAGGCTCAGCCTTTCTATCGCCAACAAAACAGGGTATGGCATGAGGTCTTTTTCGTCGGTTTGGGACCGCTCCAGTGGTCTCAACTCCGCAGTAGGTTGCAAATTATTGACCAAACAAAGGCCGGAATATCCAAGGTGGCTCTCGGCCCATTTCAGCCATTGCAACAAAAACGGTTTATCCACTCCGGCTATCGGGGCAAGACTGCCGCTCGTATCCCCGTCCATTGTGGCATACCCAACATCTCCTTCGCTCCGGTTGGAAGTGGTCAGCAGGATGGATTGCTTCACATTGGCCAGCAACCAAATCACGGGCGAACGACTGCGCGCCTGGATGTTTTGTAGTGCAATATCGTCCTTCTCCCAGCGCAGTGGTCTTTCTAATACCTTTTCTATTTTTTTGCTATAGGAATTGACTTCGTCATCGATGAGCCATTCGTGAAAATGGGCGCCAAGGGATCCGGCAAGATCTTCGGCGGCCTTCCGCGTTTCGCGTGATGAATTCTTTGTTCCCTGATAGGCGCAGGAGAGCAAATTACCTACGGCGGTCTTTCGATCTGTTGTGGGGACAATCCCAAGCGTATTACAAAATTTGTCCCAACCCAGCTCCTCGCTTCCCCGTCTTACCATTTCCGCCACCAATATCGCACAACACGATGAATCGGCGCCACCGCTAAGGCTTAAGACAAATCCCTTCGCCCTGCTTTTCCGGAGATAATCAAATAAAGCCAGCGAAGTGGCCCGCGCAAATTCTTCATTTCTCTCTTTGTTGTCCAACGAGGGAATGAGCGGCGTAAGCTCCGGGTTTTCAAAATCGATGGTGCACGCGAGGAGATTGAAATTCCGGAACGACAATCTCCGGTTGACGCCCAGGAGTTTTCCTCGTTGTCCAAAAATGATGTCTCCGTCATAGATCATCCGGCCGGCTTCGTTGCCCAGTAAATTGACAAACAAGTAGGCGCACTCAAATTTCTTAGAACCATCCAGGACCACTTGCTGTTCGCGCAGAACACTTTTTCCCATGGCAAAGTGACTGGCGCTGGGATTCAGGATCAAATCAACCCTTCGTTGATGCAGGCGGTAGCCGGGCCTGTCCTTCCGCCAGGCGTCTTCACAAATCTCAAAGCCGAACGTGATCCCTTTAGCTTCGTAGAGGATGTCACCTACAGGAATGGTTTCATCGCCGCGTTGGAGGTGCGTTGTTTCTCCGGCAGGCCAGGCGTCAAACCAGCGTGGTTCATAGTGCACCCCGTCGCGGGCAAGGTTTTGTTTGAGTGTAATGCCCAATAATTTTTTATTTTGGATGACGGCCACGCCATTGTACGTGATCCCCTTCATCCGGACGGGCAGCCCTGCGCAAACGATGAGGTCAGCGCAAGCTTCGCGGATCACCAGGAGTTCTTCGTACGCTTTTTCGGAGACCCACTCGCTTAGAAAAAGGTCTTCCGACCCATACCCGGTAATGCTCATTTCCGGGAAGCAAAGAATGTCAACGCCGGCGGTCCTGGCCTCGCGAATGGCCTCGAGGATGTTGGAGGTATTGTTTGACCAGTCGATGGGAGTCTGGTTGACAGTGGCCCCGGCGATGAGCAGTTTTCTTGAATGTTTGACGGGGGACACTGAATTGAATCTTAAATCTTAAATTTGGAATTATTTTTGAATTTTGAATGCTGAATCACTAAACGTGTTAGAGGAGTCGAAATTCAAATATTCAGCATTTCGCATGTTTTCTGCGCGGCGTCCTGTTCGGCTTTCTTTTTAGTATAACCGTATCCCATGCCGAAAGGTTGCTCGTCAACAAAAATCTGCGCCGAAAACTCCTTGTTGTTGCGGTTTTTCCTGACGTTCAGTACCTCAAAGCGGATCACTTTGTTGTTGCGCTGGACCCATTCTATCAACTTGCTTTTGTGATTGGTGTTGGAGCTAATGACCACGGCCAGATCAAAATAAGGTTGAATGAGTTTGTCCAGGATAAATTTCTTACAGCGCAAGTAGCCTTTATCCAAATAGACAGCGCCGACCAGTGCTTCCAGGGTGTTGCCCAGGATAACTTGCTGAAGCTGGGTATTTTTTTGATCGTATTGTACGATAGCTCCGACTCCGACTTTGCGGGCCAGGTTGTTGAGCGATTCCCGGTTCACAATTCTGGACCGGATTTCCGTAAGGAAGCCCTCATCCTTGAAGGGATATTTCTTAAAAAGATAGTCGGCCACCATGGCGCCCAGAATCGCATCGCCCAAATACTCCAGGCGCTCGTTCGATTCGCGAAACCCGTTGGTTTCTTTGGCTTTAGAACTATGCCTTGCCGCCAGGTGATACAATTCCAGGTTGGAAGGTGTAAATCCGGCGATGGTTCGGATCGCCGTGATCAGCTTTTTATCTGCCTTGGAATTGGATTTGGAAAGTTTTAGTAAAGTCCACACAGATGAGGTGTCTTACTGGGCTTTTCGTAAGATGATCGAGGCATTGTGGCCGCCAAAGCCAAACGTATTGCTCAAGGCAACCTTCACCTCCCTTTTTTGGGCCTTGTTAAAGGTGAGATTGAGCTTGGGATCCAGGCCATCATCGTCCGTGAAGTGGTTGATGGTCGGGGGTACTATTCCCTGGTCGATTGCCATCAGGCAGGCAATGACTTCAATAGCGCCGGCGGCGCCAAGCAGGTGGCCGGTCATCGACTTGGTTGAACTGATGTTCAATTTGTAAGCGTGTGCTCCAAACACTTTTTGGATCGCCTTGATTTCTCCGAGGTCGCCCAATGGTGTTGATG
>WNFL01441554.1_pt1 | contig 10785 bp, 9 predicted proteins | sample 5400361 | NCBI WGS metagenome assembly WNFL01 (sample SAMN13153351, study PRJNA577476) | soil metagenome | isolation source: 40 cm soil on Douglas fir-dominated hillslope | place: USA:California | collected 2013-09-17 | reverse complement strand
TGCCGGACATCTTTGCCGCCTCCGATGTCGTGGTGCTGCCTTCGGTGCGAGAGCAGTTCGGGCAGGTCCTCGTCGAGGGCATGGCCTGTGGACTGCCAGTCATCGCAGTCGCCGCTCATGGACCCAGCGAGATCGTCGAAGACGGACAGACGGGGTGGCTCGTGCCACCTGACGACGAGGATGCCCTGGCGGCGGCACTGGTGATGGCGGTCAACGACGCCCACGAGCGCCGCCGACGTGGCGCTGCCGCGTATGCCGCCGTGCGCGCGCGCTACGGTTGGCCCATCTTGGGAGCGCAGCTGGCCTCCATCTACGAAGCGCTGCTCGGTCGGTCTCCCGTCACCTGACCGAGAGCTTCCCAGCAGGGGTTCCCTGCACTCCGGCAGAACACTGGGAAGTGGGCTTCCCATTTCGACCCTTTTCTCTCTGGTTCTCTATGTAGCGGGGATTGTGCGGGGTAAAAATGTCGGGACCCCTACGTCGTTGCTATGTCATCGACGGATCAGACATATTCCCGCAATAGGGGCGCTTCGCGTTGCTGCCAGGCTGAGAGAATACAGGTGGTGTGCTGGCAATACCTTCCTCATGTCCTAAAGATAAGTAGTAAATGACGTAGAAAAAGGGCACCGAGAAGATACGTCGTATACCCTCTGGTCTCTTCAAAAAGAGGGTCGAGATAACGTCAGAATCGCACCGATAGGCCTGTAGCGGTTGCCCTCGAAAGATCGTGTTCTGTAACGCCAAAGTGAGCGAGGGTGCGTAAGAGCCACTAGATGCCTTCAATCACGGCATCCATTCTGGCAAGGTGTGAGACGCATGATCCATGCTCTCCCGATTGTCATGCAAAAGGCGGGTAGCCCCATAATCGGACTACTCGCCAGGATCGCACTTTTCATTGTGGTTTGTGTTCTACTCCTCAGAATCTTCTTCCGTGTTGAAATGGAGGACCAGGTGCATACCTGGTCCTCCATTTTTTCCTGTGACACATCTCCTGGTGGCACGACTCAAATCCTAATCCACATTGATCAGAAATTCCATCCAGTACACGGAAGGGCAGATATATCCATGTTTAGGTGATCCCTCTCTATGTCCACTGGATACGTTGGATCAACCTGTTCTATTCATGGGTTCTTTTCAGCCTCAATGTACTCGTGTTGGGTATGTCCTCTATGTACCTCTACCAATTCGTGGCGGATGTCGCCTTCACACGTTGCAGTATCCGTTATCGGACATTTCTCGAGTCGAGATGCAGCCTGGCATCGAATATGGTCAGACGCTCAGAGGGTCGGCATGCCCGCATTTACGGGCACTCTTCATCAACCTGAAAGACTCCTCCAAGTAAGCGAATGAGTTGTTTCATGAACCACATACGGCCTCCTTAGTAGATGTAAGTAAGGGGTGTGTGCGGTTTCTGACAGATCAGATCACCGTTGTCGCATCTCTTGCTCCTCGTCAAATCGACCGAGGGGATGTGAAGTGGCCTTACACGCGACGACAGAAGCAGGGAAGTACCGAAGCTGGTTCTGTAGGGAAAGAAGAGCATGACTCTTCTTTCTATAATTATAGTATACCACAATCAATGCGTATCTGTCAAGTATAATTAAAATTACCTGATGTTTTGATATAAGGATTAGGGACTCAGCCCAAAGCGTTGAAGAACGGCCTGAGAGAGCCGAGAGCGGAAGGGAGCCGACGGAGTGGCACATGAGTCAGGATGGCAAATTCGGCGAGGTGGAAAATCCCATAGGCTTGCCCGATGAAGACAATGAGTTTGTCGCGGTTTTCTTCGCGCAAGCGTTGCCGCCAGCGCGCTGTCCCTTCCCCGCCAAGCAAGGCCGTGCTCAGGTTCGGATGGACTGCTGTCTGCGCAGTTGGAACCAGCGTGCTCTTCGCTTGCCACAAGCGAAAGGCGGTACACAGCCCCATCACCAGGAAAGTAAAATGGCAATGCACCACCGCCGCCGACCTGGAGCTGGCACTCGAGGTGATTGTCGGCCCCGTCGTCGGCGAGGACGTGGCATGGCGGCTCACGTTTCCACCCGCACGCAACTCCTCGCTCACTGCGTTTCGCGTCGCCATCCTGCCGCGCGCCGCCTGGTTGCCCGTCGATGCTGAGGTCGGAGCGGCGCTGGACGATCTTGCCTCGCGACTCGGCCGACTCGGGGCAAAGGTCGCCGAGGCACAACCGGAAGGCTTCGACCTGTGGAAGCACCAGGAGGTCTATGATGCGTTGCTCCACGCGGTCGTCTTTTCCGAGCTCCTTGATGATCGACGGGCGCAGATGGTCCACAGGCTGCACCATGCATCCGATCCCTTTGCCACCGCCCAGGTCTTCGGGCTGTCGGCGACGGCGACACAATTCATCGGCCTGCATGCGCAGCGCGAACGCTACCGGGCATCCTTCCGTGCCTTCTTCCACACCTGGGATGTGTTGCTGACGCCCGTGACCATCACGCCTGCCTTCCCACACATCGGTCAGGAAACCACCTTTGCGAGCCGTACCCTCCAGATCAACGGGGAGAGCGTGCCGTACTCGCGTCTCCAGGTCTATCCTGGCCTCGCTCAGCGGGCAGCCAGCCACGGCCTTCCCGTGGGGACGCACGCGTAATGGTTTGCCGATTGGGCTGTAGGCCATCGGTCCCTACCTGGAGGATCGCACTCCCATCACTTTCGCCGCGTTGCTCGCGCGCGCGTTCGGCGGCTTTGTGCCTCCGCCTGGGTATCAGGCCTAAATATGCTCCATTGCACATGCACCCACGCCACCCGGCGTTCCTGCGTATCATTGCCATCCGCCGACCTGATTGTGACCGATTCGTGATGAAAGTCGCAGCCACCCCCGTGCTTTTCAGGGTACACTAGATGCAGTGATATATCATATTGCGATGCACCTCCGGGCTGAAGTTGGGATCCGATCATCTCTGCCGTCAGGATGGCCGCGGAGCGCATGCAAGTGACTTGAGATGCACGAGGAACGAAAGGGAAAGCGCATGCAAGAACAGGTGAAGCAACAGCATATTCCGGTCAAGGTGTACCGTACAGACGATCGCGTGATGATCGCAGCTCCGATGGCTGGACTGGAACCCGAAAACATTCTGGTCGAAGTCACCAACGATGGTCGCCTCATTCTCCATGGAGACCAGCGTGCTCTGCTGAAGGAGGTCAAGGAGCTGCTGCTCGATGAATGGAGCGTGGGCGTCTATCACCGCGAACTCATACTGCCAGTCCCGGTCAATGCAGTATGTGCCAACGTCACGTATGGCAATGGCGTGCTGATGGTGGCTTTGCCCATCAGCGACCAGACATCTCCCGCACGACTGACGCTCGAACGGGTCACGCCTACCCACGGCGAACACAGAGGCAACGCTGGCCATCTTGCGACCTGCGTTCAAACATGACCGCACGAGCTACTCTGCGCTGGAGGAAACGACCATGAGGAAGAACCTGAAAAGAGCAGCGCTCACAGAAGAAAAGAGCAGGCCAGGAAAAACGGGAGCGATGCCGCAGGAAACGTCAGAGGCCCTGCCTCGCGTGGTGATCGTTGGGGCCGGATTTGGTGGGCTCCAGGCGGCGCGGGCCTTGCGCAAAGTCCCCGTCCAGGTGACGGTGATCGACCGCAGCAACCACCATGTGTTCCAACCCCTCCTGTACCAGGTTGCCACGGCAGCCTTGTCCCCGGCTGACATCTCTGCGCCCATTCGCAGTATGCTCAGGAAACAGCGCCACACGTCGGTCATCCTGGCCGAGGTGACGGGCGTGGATACACAGGGGCAGCGCGTCCTCATGCACGAGCGCTCGGTCCCGTATGATTACCTGGTGGTCGCCACCGGAGCACGCCATAGCTACTTCGGCCATGATGCGTGGGAGCCATTCGCGCCTGGGTTGAAGTCGCTCGATGATGCGGCGATGATCCGGCGCAAGATTCTCCTCGCTTTTGAGGCGGCCGAGATCGAAACTGATCCCGAGCAGCGCCTGGCGCTGTTAACGTTTGTGCTGGTGGGGGCTGGAGCTACCGGTGTTGAGATGGCCGGTGCGATGGCGGAACTAGCCCATCATGCCCTGGCCTCCGACTTTCGCAACATCGATCCATCATCCGCAGCGTGCCCTCACTCGTCTCGGTGTGGAGGTCAGGACGAACGCCTCTGTCGAAGCCATTGACGCCGACGGCGTCCTGATCGCAGGCAAGCGTCTCCCGACGAAGACGGTGATCTGGACAGCGGGTGTGGCCGCCTCTCCCGCCGGTCAGTGGCTGCGTGCTGAGGTGGATCGTGCCGGTCGGGTCAAGGTCATGCGTGACCTCTCTCCCTGACCATCCACAGGTGTTTGTGCTAGGTGACACCGCCAGCGTGAGCCAGGATGGGAAACCGCTGCCAGGGGTTGCTCCGGTCGCGATGCAAGAGGGGCGCTATGTGGCGAGCGTCCTTGCTGATCGAGTGGCTGGGAAAGCGCATCTGCAACCATTCCGGTATCGCAACAAAGGGAATCTGGCAACCGTGGGACGCTCCTTTGGTATTGTCGAGATGGGGTCTCTTCGACTTTCTGGCCTGGGTACTCTGGCTGGTTGTCCACATCTTGTACCTGATCGGGTTCCGCAACCGCTTCCTGGTCCTGTTTCAGTGGGCATGGGCGTATATGACGTATCAAGGCAGTGCGCGGCTGATTACCGGTGATCCCACAGCTGCTTTGCCCACAGCGCCCGAACCGGCTCCTACGAAGAGTACTGTGGGGGCGTCTAGTACATCATCAGTTCGTCCTGCGGACATCGCCAGGGAAGCAGCAGGACGAACTGTGGGGGAGGCAGCAAACTCCACACGGGAGGGACTATGAAAACTGTCATGCTCAAGATTCAGCGCTTTGATCCCGAAAAGGATCAGCGTCCGCATTGGGTCGAGTACCAGGTCGCCGTGGAAGCCAACGATCGCCTGCTGGACGCGCTCCATAAGATCAAGTGGGAACAAGACGGCTCCCTCACCTTTCGCCGGTCATGCGGACACGGCGTCTGTGGGTCAGATGCCATGAGCGTCAACGGGTTGAATCATCTCGCTTGCAAACTCCTGATGGGGCGTCTGCCGAACAAGATCACCATCATGCCGCTGCTGGCGTTTCGGGTCATCAAAGATCTGGTGGTTGACATGGACCCGTTTTTCGCGCAGTATGAGAAGATCAAACCCTACCTGATCAACGATGAACCACCTCCACTCACCGAGCGGCTGCAGACGCCAGAGCAGCGTGCCCGGTACGAGGAAGGCACGAAATGCATTCTCTGCGCAGCCTGCACCAGTTCGTGCCCCATTAGCTGGGGCGACCCAGAGTGGGTGGGACCGGCAACCCTTGTCAATGCCCATCGCTTCATCTTTGATAGCCGGGATCGTGGCGCAGCGGAACGCCTGGCGATCCTTGGTGATCGGTTGGGCGTCTTTCGCTGTCGCACGGTGTTCAATTGCACGGAATGCTGCCCGCGGGACATTCCCATCACCGATCTAATCGAGCAGATAAAGCGTGCGACGCTCTATGGCAGTACCGCGATCGAATAAAGGGGGACTGCAACCCGAAAGGCTCTGAAGGAGAGCATCATGAGAAGAACGTTGACAGGAGAGACGTTGGCGGAACAGAAGCTTGCAGCATTTGAGCAACTGCAACCCGAATTTGAGGCAAGTTTTCGCTTCGTTCAGGAGGTGCATGGACAACGACGCTTCGCCGCATTTCCAGTGGCCGAGACGGTTTCCTATCTCCATGCCCTCTGGGTGTGTGAACGCAAGGACCGCCTCCTGAGTATATATAAGAATATAGTACGCTATGAGGGCCAGCATTGCCTCTCCCTCTTACAACGTTGGCAAGCGGGAGAGACCGCTGCTGTGGTCGCCTTCCTCCAGCGCAAATTGGATGTACTGCCTTTTGCTGATCTCATGCACCAGATACAGGAAGCCAAAACTGCACGCCATACCGGTGATGGTCTGCTGCGGCGTCTCGTGTATGATCGCCTTGTCTTACTCAACCGGGCGATGAACCTGTTGCAGGCCTTAGACGGCATCTTTGCCCTGCCGGAGGAGAATCTGATGCGGGAGGTACGCGTCGCCTGTGTCTCCTCTGGGCACGCTCCCAGTCAGATCGAGCAGCAACTGGCCGAGGTGGAAAATCCGCTCTCCTGCTATGCTCCCCATCAGCTCCTGGCACAACGGAATATGCTGGTGATGAATACGCTTGGGATCAGCGTCATGACATTGCCGACCGATCTGCCGGGCGAGCGCTCCTGGAAGGTGGTCGCACCAACGGAACCCCGGCGTCCCTTTGCCGAGTCCGTGATTCGAGGCTATCAGGAACTGGTATCCCTTTCACATAATAACCTTAAAGGGCATCGCTTCGTTGATCGCTCTGAACGCAGTAATGTGGCCGGGGTCTAGCGAAGGAGAAACTGATGATCTGTTTTTCTTTCTGTCTGAATGCGTGTGTCTGCTCATCGGCATAGTACCCTTTTGCTCCTGACCGATGGAGACCACCCGGATGAATATGCGAACGAGACCCTGCCCGCAGGACAGGTCTCACGCCCCTACGGGTTCTCCAACACGGGTACGGCATACGTTCTATAAAAGTTCAGGTTCTTCTGCTCCAACCAGCGCAGTGGGGCGAGGAGTACCTTCGGTAACGGCACATCCGAGGCCCGCACCTGTCCCAGCGCTGCCGCTGCCTCCTCGTCTCGCCCCAACAAGGCGCAAGCCACGCTCATCCAGAAGGAAGCCGCCCTCATCCCTGGACTCTGCAGCAGTGCCAGCTCGAGTGCCGCCAGGGCCTCCTCAAAACGCTCGCGCAACGTCAGGGCTACCCCCTGGCAGAGCACTGCCGCAGGCTGCTGCCGGTCAAGCGCCGCCAACGCCTCCAGGCGGACCAGGAGATCCGGTCTGTCAGGAAGGGACTCCTCCTGGCACAGGCCCATCCATTCGAGCAGCAGGCCAACGTAGATATCGTTGGGAGCGAGCTGCTGACTGCGGAGCAAGTCGGCCCTGGCTTGCTCGATCTGCCCCATCTCCAGGTGTACATGCCCGCGACCAGCATACGCCCAGGCGTTGTTTGGGTCCAGGTCGAGTGCCTGGTCAAAGCTCTGGATCGCTCGCTGCGCCTCATCGAGGCAGCAGCAGGCCATGCCTCGCAGCACATGCGCCTGTGCATCGTTGGGATCGAGCGCGATCGCCCGGTCAAAGTCTCCTCTCCCCGGACGGTACGCCATAAATTCCCAGTAGGCGAGGCGACGAAGGAGGTGGGCTCCCTCAAGTTCTTGATCGAGTGTAGATGCCTGGTCAAAGTCCGCGATAGCTTGCTGGTATTTTTTGCGTTTCCAGGAGGCGAAGCCGCGATGGGCATATGCGAACGTCGCCCTGGCATCCAATGCCAGCGCCCGGTCAAAGTCCGCGATGGCTTGCTCATAGTCGTTGCGGGCGCTGAAGGCTATCCCCCGCAGGAGGTACGCCCCGGCATACAGGGGATCAAGTGCCAGCGCCCGGTCGAAGTTCGCGATGGCTTGCTCATAATCGCTGCGGACGCTGAAGGCCATCCCTTGCTTGCCGTAGATCCGTGCCAGCAGTGGTGCTGAAAACGTGGGAGCGTGACACGCCACTTCTAAGAGACCCGTTGCTGCGGTCAGCGCTTCCTGACTTGCCAGATCCATCTCAATGTACTGGAGAAGTAGTTGAGCCGTCTGCCTGGCGGAGGTCGACGCCAGGGGAGCAGGGTGTTCCTCGGGGGGTTCCTGGGAGAGTTCGCGCAGGGCCGTGACCAGTTGCTCCTCTTGCTTTGCTTCGTAGACGATCGCCATCACCTGCTCGATCGCGCTGACATGGCTGGCTGCATCAGGCAAGCACAGCAACTGCGACACCAGGGCCAGCGCCAGTTCCAGCCACTCGGCTGAACAGAAGACCCGCTTCCCCTCCTCGGCCTGCAGGTGCTCCAGCCGTCGCCGGTAGTGATTCGCCAGCGCTCGCCGGGCCGCCTGCTCCTCCTGCGGAGCATGCTGGACCAGCGCACGACGCATCACCTGTTGGGCCAGGTCGTGGTAGCGATGCCGCCCATCGAGCGTGCTGTGCTGCACGAAGGGAAGGTCAATCAGCCAGCGATAGTGGCTGGTTCGCTCCGGCTCAGGCAGCGTGTGGAAAGCCGCCAGGTCATCCTGGGTAAAGGGCCGAGAGAAAAGAGCCGCGTGCAGGACCAGTCGCTGCTTACGGTGATCCTGCCTCGCTATCCAGCGCAGCATGTTGGTCACGATATCTGCTGTCACGTCAAGGAGTCCCTCGTGATTGCATGCCAGCATGCTCACGTAGAGCGGCAGTCCTCCCGACAGGCGCGAGATCGCGGCAACGCGGTCTTTGGCGGTAATCCCGCGCCTGGCCAGATACCTACGGGTTTCACCTGCAGTGAAAGGTGCGAGCGACATCGAGTAGATTGACTGCTCATGGGACAGGGCGTGCTCAATGGACTCACGTCCAGCCACGACCAGCGCCACCTGGTTGCTGATGGTGGCGCGCAGCACAGCCTTGAGCAGCCAGATGACGATTTCAGCAGCCGCTGGCGCACACGTGTCGAAGAAGAGGATCACCCGTCGCCCTCGCCCTGCCCGATGAGGAGAGGCGCTGGTCAGCCAGTTAAGGTCGTCGACAAACGCCCGAGTCAGGTCATCGAGCGGGTCGTGCAGGGGTCCGGCCTCTCCCACGGGCTGGGAAGCGCGGCGCTGGCCCCCAAAAGACGCGTTCGCCTCCCTGGCCACGGTTTCATACAATCCGCCCAGAACCGATTCATCCATCACCTTCAACTCGGTCAGGGCTGACACCTCGCGCAAAAAAGCCGCTCGTGCGATTGTTTGCTCCTCGTGTCGAGGCTTTGCAATCCGCTTGTAGCGAGCCAACACCTGCTCAAAGGCTGCAAGCGGAGCGCCTGCCATGCGCAATTGAGCAGCACAGCGTTCCATCAGGTCGGCAGGGGTTCCCTGCTGCGCCTCCACCAGGGCTGTCAGGCAGAAGTCTTTGAAGTCGGCAGTACGAGCCTCGTCCCGCAACCTGGCGAGTAGCGTCGTCTTGCCAACCCCAGCGGCGCCCCACACCGAGAGCACATTATATGCGGGGTCTTCGGGCTTGAGCATGTGCTCGCGAAACACGTGCAGTTCGTTGGTCCGACCAATAAAGCGGTTCCTGACCGAGCTTCTGGATCGGCGACTGGTGAGAGCAGTTTGCTTCACGAAGGGCATAACTTGAACCTCGCTGTTCTAGCAACTTCCAGGAACGGCACTCCCTCTGCTCGAGAGGAGCCACAGATTCACCTCACCAGTATAGTATAGCCCCTGCCGCTCCTGCCTCACAAAGGCAGCGTCAACCAGAACGTGGATCCCTCACCTGGCTGGAAACTCCTGGGTCTCCCAGGACACCAAGCAGATGGGCGCGCGTATGCAGCGGTGACGCAATGCTACCTGTGTAGCACCTTCCGCTTGTTGTCAATACCTGCAAACAGTGTACGGAAGGAGTCCACGAACTTTTGCACGCCCTCATCCTGTAGTTGCCGGGTGACTTGATCGTAGTGGATACCAGCTTCCTCGAGTGCAGCAAGCTCGGCCTGTGCCTCCAGGAGATGATCCTCCATGGAGAGGCGCACCCGGCCATGATCGCGGAGCCCCTCGATCGTCTTGAGTGGCATGGTATCCACGGTGTCGGGACCGATCAGTTCCTCGGCATACAGCACATCGCGGTAGGCCGGATTTTTTGTGCTCGTGCTGGCCCACAGGGGCCGTTGGACACGCGCCCCACGCTGCTTGAGCGCCTCAAAGCGCGGCCCGCTAAACAGCCGTTTGAACTCCTGGTAGGCCAGGCGCACATTTGCAATAGCAATTTTGCCCTGGAGGGCTCTCAGCTTCTGGCGCTCAACACTCTCGCCAACCGCTTTGCTCCTGTCCTCGAGCAGTGTATCGACCAGCACATCCACGCGGCTGACAAAGAAGCTGGCCACCGAGGCGATGCGGCTGATGTCTTTGCCTGCGGCCACGCGCTCTTCCAACGCGCTCAGATAGGCCTCGACCACCTGGCGGTAGTTCTCGATCGCGAAAATGAGCGTGATGTTGATGTTGATGCCTTCGGAGAGGGCCTGGCGAATAGCGGGGACACCTGCTTGTGTCGCTGGAATCTTCACCAGCAGGTTCGGGCGAGCAATCGTGTGCCAGAAGCGACGCACCTCTACCAGAGTGCCCGCGGTATCGTGTGCCAGGTAGGGCGACACTTCGATACTCACGAACCCGTCCTGCCCGCCCGTCCGATCATAGATGGGACGGAGCAGGTCTGCCACCATACGTTCATCGGCTATCGCCAGCGCTTCATAGATCTCCTGAGCGCTCTTTCCAAGGGCGATCAGTTGCTGTATCTGCTCATCGTAGGTGGTGTCATTACTAATCGAGTGCTCAAAAATGGTGGGATTCCCCGTCGCGCCTGTGATGCCATCCTCGTCGATCAGGCGCCCAAACTGACCCGAGAGCAATTCGCTCCGGTCAATATCATCGTACCAGATACTTTGCCCCAGGGCCTTGAGTTGTACTAACGGATTGGTCATATTGCTATCTCCTATGGATATCTCATCTCAGGAGTCACGTAGCAGCAGGTCATTGAGTACGACGGCATTCGAGTGTTCAGTATCATGTGCAGCAAATACCAGGGTCACTGGTTCTTGCTTCGCCAGTTCGCGCAGTTGTGCCAGGGTTGCCTGCTCGGTCTAAGATGCTAGCTCGGTCTTCTAACGGTGGCGAAACTCCGCGAATTTCTCCGG
>WNFL01220745.1_pt2 | contig 10785 bp, 9 predicted proteins | sample 5400361 | NCBI WGS metagenome assembly WNFL01 (sample SAMN13153351, study PRJNA577476) | soil metagenome | isolation source: 40 cm soil on Douglas fir-dominated hillslope | place: USA:California | collected 2013-09-17 | reverse complement strand
CGCTGATTTTGCCCGCGAACCTGGACTATTCGCGGGTTGGCAGCCTTTCGGCCGAAATCCGCCTAAAATTGGAGTCGGTCCGACCTACTACCCTTGGTGCCGCAGCCCGAATTGAGGGCGTTACACCCGCCGCTTTGGTCGCTTTGCTGCGCCATGTCCGGCGCGCCGATGCGGCCTGATTCCGATTCGGTGTCCCGAGCAGGGGGATTCGACGCCGCCGGGTTCCAGGCCACGACGGGTGTTTCACGTGAAACAGTGGACCGGCTGGAGCGCTACGCAGCGGCCCTGCGCAAGTGGCAGCCGGCGATCAACCTGGTCGGCGCCAAGACCCTGGACGATTTGTGGCGCCGCCACATGCTCGACTCGGCCCAGCTCCTGGCCCTGCTGCCGCCGGCATCTGGACCGCTGGTCGATCTGGGCTCGGGGGCGGGTTTCCCCGGGCTCGTGCTGGCGATCTGCGGGGTGCCGGACGTCCACCTGGTCGAGGCCGACCAGCGCAAGGCCGTCTTCCTGGCCGAGGTCGCGCGCCTGACCGACACCGCGGTCACCGTGCACCGGCAGCGAATCGAGGACGTGGACGCCTTCCCGGCGGCGGTCGTGACTGCCCGGGCGCTCGCGCCGTTGCCCGATCTGCTCGGGCTGGCGGCGCGGTTTTCCGCCGAAAAGACCGTGGGGCTGTTCCTCAAGGGACGCGATTGGCAGCGCGAATTGATTCTCGCCCAGGAAGCCTGGATGATGCGCGCGACCCCGGTGCCCAGCACCCTCGACCCCGACAGCGTGGTCCTGCGCGTGGAAAATCTGCGGCGAAAGGATACCCATGGACGGCCCTGACAGCGTCTCGCCGCGGCCGGCCGCCATCGCGATCGTCAACCAGAAGGGCGGGGTCGGCAAGACCACGACCGCGATCAACCTCGCGACCGCGCTGGCGGCAACCCAGAAGCGAGTCCTGGTGATCGACCTCGATCCCCAGGGCAACGCCAGCACCGGCTTCGGCATCGACCGCCAGGCGCGCCGGGCCGGCACCTACGATCTCCTGATCGACGGCATTCCGCTGGCCGCGGCCGTCCAGCCGACCGGCATTCCGGGCCTCGACATCGTGACCTCGTCGATGGACCTGGCGGGTGCCGAGATCGAGCTCGTCGGCCTCGAGGAGCGTGAGTTTCGCCTGCGCCGCGCGCTCGATGCCGCCGCGGCGTCGCACGACTACGTGCTGATCGACTGCCCGCCGTCGCTCGGACTCCTGACCTTGAATGCCCTGGTGGCCGCCGACTCGGTGCTGGTGCCGATGCAGTGCGAGTTCTATGCGCTCGAGGGCCTGAGCTCGCTCGTGCGCACCATCGAGCGCGTGAAGCGCACCCTGAACCCGGCGCTCGACATACAGGGTGTTGTGTTGACGATGTTCGATCGCCGCAACAACTTGGCCAACCAGGTTGCCGACGACGTGCGCGGCCATTTCGGCGACAAGGTCTACCAGACCGTCATCCCGCGCAACGTGCGGGTCTCCGAGGCGCCGTCCCACGGCAAGCCGGTGCTGATCTACGATCTGCGCTCACCCGGCGCCCAAGCCTACATCCATCTCGCCGGCGAGGTCCTGAAACGCGCCGGGAGCCTCGCCGCGTGAGCGAGAAGTCGCGGCGTCCGGCGCTCGGCCGCGGGCTGTCGGCGCTGCTCAACGACGATCGCGAGTCGGCCGCCCAACCGGGCAGCGGCGATGCCGCCCGGTCGTCGCGCCTGGTGCCGACCGGCAGCCTGCATCCGGGCCGCTTCCAGCCGCGCCGACGCTTCGATGAAGCGAGTCTCGAGGCGCTGGCAGCCTCGATCCGGCAGCAGGGCATTCTACAACCTTTAGTTGTTCGACCGATGCCCGACCGGCTGCAGCATTTCGAGATCATCGCCGGCGAGCGGCGCTGGCGCGCCGCCCAGCTGGCGAAGCTCCACGAGGTGCCGGTCGTCATCAAGCCGCTGAGCGATCGCGACGCGCTCGAGATCGCGCTGATCGAGAACATCCAGCGCGAGGACCTGAACGCGATCGAGGAGGCCGAAGGCTATCGCCGGCTGATCGAGGAGTTCGGCCACACCCAGGAGGCGCTCGCGACCGCGGTCGGCAAGAGCCGCAGCCACGTCGCCAATTTGATGCGCCTGCTCGGCCTCGCGCCGGCGATCCAGGAGATGGTGCAGGACGGCCGGCTCAGCGCCGGTCATGCGCGCGCGCTGATCGGCGCGCACGACCCGCTCGAGATCGCCCGCCAGGTGATCTCTCAAGGTCTGTCGGTGCGCCAGGTCGAGGTCATCACCCAGCGGGTCAAGCAGCAGCCGCGCGCCGCGTCGCGCCCGCGCGGCGAGGCGGCGCGCGATCCCGACACGATCGCGCTCGAGACCGAGCTGTCGAGCCTGCTCGGGCTCAAGGTCACGATCGACTTCGACGGCAAGAGCGGCAAGCTGATCGTGCACTACAACACGCTCGATCAGCTCGACGACGTGCTGCTGCGCTTGAACCAAACCCCCCGCACGGTAAACTAGTAGGGCACGGTCGGATGCCGGGCTCCGCTCGAGTCGAGCGGGGCGGGGAACCGGCATAACGCGACCGGCGACTGGTTGAACAGGGCACCGCTTCGGCGGCATCGGTACGGCACCCGATGGGGTGTAATGGTGGGGGGGTCTGGCGGCCGCGCGGCCGGAGGGCTTGCGCGCACGCACTGCAGCCGCATTGGCGGTCGCGGCCGGAATTGCTTTGCGCCGGCGCGGCGACGGCGTAGCGGCGCGTGGAGTCGCAGCCCTCGATCGCGGACGCATTGAGCGCCGCCCTGGTGCTCCACCAGGCGGGCCGGCTCGACGCCGCGCAGGCGTCGTACGACGCCATCTTGGCGCGCGATCCCGACCAGCCCGACGCCCTGCACCTGCTCGGCGTCATCGCGCACCAGCGCGGCGATCCCGACGCGGCCGTCGATCTGATCGCGCGCGCGCTCCGGCTGCGACCCCAGTTCGCGCTCGCGCACAACAACCTGGGCGGCATCCTGCGTGACACCGGTCGATTGACCGACGCCGCGGCGGCCTACGCGGAAGCGCTGCGGCTGAAGCCCGACCTGGTTGGCGCCGAGCTCGGCCTCGCGGCGGTCAGCGAAGCCGAGGGCGATCTCGAGGCGGCCGCGCGACGCCTGGCCGCGCTGGCGGCGCGGCACGCCGAGATCCCGATGATCTGGCTCGACCTCGGCCGGCTGCGCCGCCGGCAACGCCGCTTCGACGCCGCGCTCGCCGCGCTCGCGCGCGCGAGCGCCCTCGACCCGGCGCTGTTCGCCGCCCACAACGAGCGCGGCATCGCGCATCACGAGGCCGGACGGTTCGCGGCGGCGGCGGCGAGCTACGAGGAGGCCTTGCGCTGCGTCGGCGACGGCGCGATCGCGCTGCGCAACCTCGGCCACACGTTGAAGCGCATGAACCGGCTCGACGACGCCGTGACGTGCTATCGCCACGCGGCGGCGCACCGCTTTTTGCACTGCGCGCGCGATGCCGCGACCCTCGGCTTGCCGACCTACACGACGACCACCGCGGTCAAGCTCGCCCATGACCTCGCCCAGTTTCACCATCTCGGGATGCCGGCGGTCGCCGCGCGTACCGCGGCGGTGCTCGGGTCGGTCCAGGCGCGGGCGGGGCCGACCGACATCGTGCGGCTGACCGCGCACGAGCGGATGATGCTCGGCCCGGACTACAATCGCCGGCTGCACGTCGTCGAGACGCCGGCGCTGCCCGGTGATCCGCTCGGCGCGTGGGACCGCCCGCGTCTGGAGGCCGATTACCTGGCGGCGCGCCCCGAGCTGGTGGTGATCGACGACTTCCTGTCGCCGGCCGCGTTGGCCGCGCTGCGCCGCTACTGTGTCGAGTCGACGCTGTGGTTCGACTTCAGCCACCGCGACGGCTATCTGGGCGCCGCGCTCGACGACGGCTTCGATTGCCCGCTGCTGCTGCAGATCGCCGAGGCGCTGCGTCGCGCTTTGCCGCGCGTGCTCGCCCCGCACCCGCTGGCCCATCTGTGGGCCTACAAGCACAACTCGCAGCTCAAGGGCGTCGGCGTCCACGGCGACGACGCCGCGGTCAACGTGAATTTCTGGATCACCCCGGACGACGCCAATCTCGAGCCCGGCGCCGGCGGCCTGCTCGTGTGGCCCGCCCTGGCGCCGCCGGACTGGCGCTTTGCCGATTTCAACGCCGACGGCGCGCGCATCGACGCCTTCCTGGCCGAGCACGGCGGCCCGCCGCAGCGCGTGCCCTACCGCGCCAACCGCGCGGTCGTGTTCAACTCGAGCCTGTTCCACGCCACCGACCGCTTCCGCTTCGGCAGCGGCATCGACCAGCGGCGCATCAACATCACGATGCTGTTCGGCGAGCGCCGGACCTGAAGCCTAGCGCCGGGTCTGCCCACGGCGCGTTAGCGCCGCGCCTGTTCCGCGGCGCGCGCCAGATCGAGCAGCGCGCGCGCGCACATCGTCTCGTCGGGCAGCGCCGTGCTCTTGCACTCGATCTCGGCCTGGCTGAGCCGATCGAGCGCGGCGGCCAGGCGCTTCGGGCTCCAGCGCTGGAGCTGGCGCGCCATGCGCTCGGCGTCGCGGCGGAACGGCGGCGGCCGCAGCGAGCCGACGGCGTCGATTGCGCTCGCGCCGGCGGCGATCCGCGTCGAGACCAGATGCAGGCGTTGGAAATAGCTCAGACAGGCGCGCACGATGCGGACGGGATTTTCATCCATCAGCGCGCGCATCAAGGCGCGCTCGAGGTCCGCCGTGCGACCGTCGGCGGTCGCCGCGATGACGTCGTCGAGCTCGATCACGGCGCTGTCGCCGACGGTCGCCATGGCGTCGGCGAGCTCGATCTGGCGGCTGCCATCCGTGCCCATGTAGAGCGCCAGCTTGTCGAGCTCGGAGCGCGTGACCAGGCGGTCGCCGCCCATGCGCTCGCTGAGATAGCGCAGCGCGTCGGGTGCCACCGTCAGGCCGTGGGCCGCCATCGCCTCGCGGACGACGCCCGCGACGTCGCGCGCCTCGTCGTGATAGCAGGCGACCGCGACCGCGCGCTCGGAGCCCTCGATCAGCTTGCGCAGGCTCGAGCGCGACGGCAGCTCGCCGGCCTCGAGCACGATCACGGTGTCGCCGGCCGACCGCTCGATCACGTCGGCGAGCGGTCCGGATGCCAGCGCGTCGCCGGCGTCGCGGATCCACACCGCGCGCCGACCGCCGCCGAACGCCAGCGCCGCGACCTCGTCGGCCAGCCGCGCGGGATCGTCCTTGAGCGCCGTCGCCGGCAGCTCGACGACGCGGAACGCATCGTCGGTCGCGCCGGCGACGTGGGTCACCAGCGCGACCGCGCGCTCGTGCGCCAAGCCGCCGTCGGGGCCGTAGAACAACGCGGCGCGCAGCTGCTTGCGATCGACCAGGGCGGGCACGCTGGCGTCGCGCGGCAGCTTCATGCGGTCAGCTCGCCTGCTTTCCGGCGGTGGGGTTGCGCAGGTAGAACGACACGCGGTTGATCAGATCGTCGCCCAGGCTGCGGATCGCGCGCTCGCGCGCGTCGTTCTCGGCGACCACGGTGTTGAACGGATCGCTGGCGATGTTGTAGGAGCTCAGCGCGTTGATCGAGCCGGTCAGCAGGACCTGGTTGGACTTGATCTCGCGCAGGTTGAAATAGCCGGTCAGCAGCAGGCGGGCGTAGGTCGCGGTCAGGTCGCGCTGGATGCCGTAATGCTGGCGCGGCGCCTCGACGAGGTTGATCTCGAGCAGGTAGCGCGCCGAGGGCAGGTTGTCGCCGTCGTGGATGCGGTCGGAGATGTAGCGCCGCAGGATCTGGCCGTTGCGGTTGGCGATCGCGCCGACGGTCACGCCCTGCAGCTCGGCGCGCGCGGCGCCGCCGCGGTGCTCGCCGTACATCGGCTCGAAGCCGCACGCGGCCACCAGCAAGCCGGTCGCCAGCGCGAGCGCGCCGAGCGCACGCCGCGGCGCGCTGGCCCCCGCGCGCTGGCGCGCATCAGCTCCCGCGCGCCGCCGCGCGCTACCCCACGACATTGATGATCCGGTTCGGCACGACGACGACCTTCTTCACCGGCCGGCCCTCCAGCGCCTTGGCGATCGCCGGCAGGGCCAACGCGGCTTCCTCGGCCTTCGACGTGTCGGCGTCGCGCGGCAGATCGAGCGTGCCGCGTAGCTTGCCGTTGACCTGGACCGCGATCTTGACCGTCTCGTCGACGATCAGCCCCGGATCGGCCTCCGGCCACGGCTGGTCGGACGCGATTCCGGGCTGGCCCAGCATCGCCCAAAGCTCTTCGGCCAGATGCGGCATCATCGGGTTGACGAGCAGCACCAGGGTGCGCAGCGCCTCGCCATAGACCCAGGCCTCGCCGGGCTGGTCGGGGCCGAGCTCGGCCATCGCGTTGGAGAGCTCGTAGATGCGCGCCACCGCCGAGTTGAAGCGGAACTTCTCCAGGTTTTCGCCAACCGCGGCGATCGTCTTGTGGGTCAGGCGCAGGGTCTCCTCGGCGCGCGGGCTCAGCGCATTCGGCTTGGGCGTGCCGACCGCCAGGGTGACGCGCGGCTCGGTCGCCAGGCGCCACAGCCGATTGACGAAGCGCCAGGCGCCGTCGACGCCGGCCTCGGTCCATTCCAGATCGCGCTCGGGCGGCGAGTCGGACAGCATGAACCAGCGCGCGGTGTCGGCGCCGTAGCTCTCGATGATGGCTGCCGGATCGACCACGTTCTTGCGCGACTTGCTCATCTTCTCCGAGCGGCCGACGGTCACCGGCGCGCCGGTGTCGGTGCGCACCAGCGCCCCCCCACCTTCCTTACCCCCGTCGGACTTCTTGACCTGCTCGGGGAACAGCCACTCGTTCGCGGCCTCGTCGCGATAGGTCTCGTGGCACACCATGCCCTGGGTCAGCAGGCCGGCGAACGGCTCCTTGATGCCCAGATAGCCGCAGTCGCGCAGCGCGCGGGTGAAGAAGCGCGAATAGAGCAGGTGCAGCACGGCATGCTCGATGCCGCCGATATACTGGTCGACCGGCAGCCAGTAGTCGGCCGCCGCGCGCGTGAAACCGGTGTCGGCGACGTGCGGCGAGGCGAAGCGCGCGAAGTACCACGACGACTCGAAGAAGGTGTCGAACGTGTCGGTCTCGCGCTGGGCCGGCTTGCCGCAGCTCGGGCAGGCGACGTGCTTCCAGGTCGGATGGTGCTCGAGCGGGTTGCCGGGCGTGTCGAAGTCGACGTCCTCGGGCAACACGACCGGCAGGTCGCGCTCGGGGACGGGCACGTCGCCACAGCCCGCGCAGCGGATGATCGGGATCGGGCAGCCCCAATAGCGCTGGCGGCTGACGCCCCAGTCGCGCAGGCGCCACACGGTCGCGCGCGTGCCGCGGCCCTCGGCCTCCATGCGGTCGGCCATCGCGCGCTTGGCGCCGGCGACGTCGAGCCCGTCGAGGAAACCGGAGTTCACCAGCTTGCCGTCGCCGGTATAAGGCTCGGCGCCGACCACGTAGTCGGCGCTCTTGCCCGGCGGCGCGACCACGGTGACGACCGGCAGCTTGTACTTGCGCGCGAAGTCGAGATCGCGCTGGTCGTGCGCCGGACAGCCGAACAGCGCGCCGGCGCCGTACTCCATCAGCACGAAGTTGGCGACGTAGACCGGCAACGTGCGATCGGCGATCAGCGGATGGCGGACCTTGAGCCCGGTGTCGTAGCCGAGTTTTTCGGCGGTCTCGAGCGCCGCCTCGCTGGTGCCGGTCTTGAGGCAGGTCTCTTGGAAGGCGACCAGTTTGGGATCGGTCTTCGCCAGCTCCTGGGCCAGCGGGTGGTTGGGCGCGATCGCCAGGAACGAGGCGCCGAACAGCGTGTCGTGCCGGGTCGTGAACACCTCGATGCGGCCGCCCTCGGCCTTGGGATCGCGGCCGTCGACGTCGAACCACAGGCGCAGGCCCTCGGACTTGCCGATCCAGCGCTCCTGCATCAGGCGCACGCGGTCGGGCCAGCGGTCGAGCTCGGCCAGGCTGTCGAGCAGGTCCTCGGCGTAATGCGTGATCTTGAGGAACCACTGCTTGAGCAGCCGGCGCTCGACCGGCGCGCCGGTGCGCCAGCCGCGGCCGTCGATCACCTGCTCGTTGGCCAGCACGGTCTGGTCGACCGGGTCCCAGTTGACCCACGACTCGCGGCGATAGGCCAAGTCCTTCGCCAGGAAGTCGAGGAACATCTTCTGCTCGTGCCGGTAGTAGCCGGGCTCGCAGGTCGCGAGCTCACGGCCCCAGTCGTACGACAAGCCCATGGCGCGCATCTGCTCGCGCATCGAGGCGATGTTCGAGCGCGTCCATTCGGCGGGATGGCGCTTGTTCTCCTTGGCGGCGTTCTCGGCCGGCAGGCCGAACGCGTCCCAGCCCATCGGGTGCAGGACGTTGAAGCCGCGCGCGCGCTTGAAGCGCGCCACGACGTCGCCGAGCGTGTAGTTGCGCACGTGGCCCATGTGGATGCGCCCCGACGGGTAGGGGAACATCTCGAGCACGTAGTATTTCGGGCGACCGGGCTCCTCGCGCGCGGTGAAGCTGCCGCGCTCCTCCCAGAGGCGCTGCCACTTGGCCTCGGTCGCCTTGAAATTGTAGCGGATCATGGGGCCGGGTGCGCTCAGCGCACCGCCGCGGTGTCGAGTCGAAGCTGGCGCGCGCGCGTCAGGATGGCGTTCTCGAGATCGACCGGGGTCTTGGGATCGACCGCCGCGTCGGCCCAGTTGCCCGCGAGGTCGCGGGTCTGGCGGAACACCGCCGCCTTGATGCCGTCGGCGCGCAGCTGCTGGTCGAGGATGTAGATCGTGATCTTGAAGCGCTCGGTCGGCACGTCCGGGCTGGCATACCAGTCGGAGATGATCACGCCGCCGAACGGATCGGCCGAGGCCAGCGGCATGAACGCGATCGAGTCGAGCGAGGCGCGCCACAGGAGCGAGTTGACGCCGATACCACCGCCGCCGCTGCCGCCCTCGCCGTCGCGCTTCTTGGTCCCGCCGAACAGGATGCCGTCGTCGCCGGTCACGCTGCCGTACTGGTTCATCTTCTGGATGCGTTCCTTCGGCGGCGGCGGTTGGGCATCGTCGAATATGCCGCAGGCGGCGCAGCCGGCGGCCAGCGCAACCGGCAGAAGGAGACGGGAAACGAAGTGGGGCAACGACATATTGGGCCGGGATGGTCGGCGGTTGGCGGGACCGTAGCCAAAAGCACGGGCCGGTTCAAGGCTGGGCTGTGTCTTTGCTGCCGCACCGCTCCTGCCACATGCGGCGGAAGGCTTCGCCGACCGCCCGGGCGAAACCGGGCCCGTCGCACAGCGGCGAGGCCGCCATCCGGCCGCGGAGCGTCGCCCGCAGGTCGCTCAAGGCCGCGCGATCGCCGGCCAGCCGGGCCGCGATGGCGACGAAATCGTCGACCGATCCGCCGACCAGCGCGTCCAGGCCGACGCGATGGAGCAGGCTGGCGCCGACCCGCGCCGAATGCCGATCGCCGCGCCAGGTCACGACCGGCACCCCCATCCACAGCGCGTCGCAGATCGTGGTCGTGCCGTTGTAGGGAAAGCAGTCGAGCGCGAGATCGATGCCCCGATAGGCCTCGAAGCTGCCGCCGGCACCGCCCGGGACCAGGTGCAGGCGGGCGCCATCGATGCCGTGGGCGGCGCAGCGCGCCGCCAGGGCGTCGCGCGCGGCGGCGGCCGCGAGGCCGCTACGCCGAATCATGAGGCGCGAGCCGGGTGTCGCATCGAGCACGCGGGCCCAGGCGGCGAGCGTGGCGTCGCTCAGCTTGGCCAGGGCATTGAGCGAGCCGAACGTGATCGCGCCGTCGTGCCCGGCCGGCAGCGGCCCGGGGTCCGGCGCGGCGGCGGGCGGGATGAAGCAGTGGAACCCCGCCGGCAGGCGGACCAGGCGCTCGCTCGACAGGGCATCGGCCGGGCCGGGCGGATCGGCGATCGCATCGGTCAGTCGATAGTCGATGCGGGTCATCCCGGTGGTGTTCGGATAGCCGAGCCAGCTCACCTGCACGGGGGCGGGGCGATGGGCGAAGATTTCCAGCACGTCGCCCGAGGTGTGGCCCCCGAGGTCGACCAGGATGTCGATGCCGTCATCGGCGATGGTGGCCGCGGCGTCCGCGGCGGTCGATCCGAGCGGGCGCCAGTGGTCGGCGCGCGCCATCAGCTGCGCGGTGACCGGATCGCTGCGCCGGTTCGACGGATAGCAGGTCGTCTCGAAGCCCGCGCGGTCGAGATGATCGAGCAACGGCAGCAGGAACCGGCCGACCGGGTGGCCATAGAGATCGGCCGACACGAAGCCGAGGCGCAGGCGGCGCGTCGGATCGGGCTGCCGCACCCGTGCGGCGCGCGGCGTGATCGCGGCCTCGAAGCGCTCGCGCCACGCGACGTGGCGCGCGTAAAGGCTCTCGGGCGTTTCGTCGGACGGATAATGCCGGGCGAACAGCGCGAGGCTGGCGCGGAACGCGGTCGGCCCGAGCGCGCACGCGCGCTCGGCGTGTGTGATCGCCGGATCGACCAGGCCGAGTCCGAACAGCGTGACGTAGGCCAGCCACGCCGGCGGCTCGGGATCCGTGGGCGTGCGCTCGGCGGCGCGCGTCAGCGCGGCGAGCGCGAGCTCGTCCTGCTCGAGCCCGGCATGCACGCGACCGAGCGCGACGTCGATCGTCGGGTCGGCGGGCTCGAGCGTCCGCCGCCGCTGCAACGCCTCGAGCGCGCCGGCGAAGTCGCCGCTGCGCTCGAGCGCATCACCGAGCGCCCG
>WNFL01027906.1_pt1 | contig 10785 bp, 6 predicted proteins | sample 5400361 | NCBI WGS metagenome assembly WNFL01 (sample SAMN13153351, study PRJNA577476) | soil metagenome | isolation source: 40 cm soil on Douglas fir-dominated hillslope | place: USA:California | collected 2013-09-17 | reverse complement strand
TGCCATACAGCGTATCTCCATTAATTTTGTCGCTGTGCAATCCGACCGATGATCCAAGCGCAGCCATGGCCCAACGCATTGGAAAGAAGAAACCCGGGATTTGCATAACCTGGTTCGTAAGTGGGAACAAGGTGCCTGAAAAGATCACCTGGGGAATAAGAATGAGAGGAATAAAGCTCATGGCACGGTCAGTATTGGCGACGATGGAGGAAATTGCAAGACCCATCATCAATCCTGTTAGCGAGGTCAAGGCAACAGTGATATATACCTCTGGCAAAGGAGGTAAGAATATTCCCTGTTGAAATGGATCAAGCACAGATATTATCAGCACGAGAATCAAGCTTTGAAGTAAGCAGAGCAGACCTGATATAGCGATTTTTGAAAACAGGTAAGGAATGATTCCGAGATTCACAGCGCGCTCGCGTCGATAGATAGGAGCTTCTTTGACAATTTCGCGTGCAGCATTAATGCAGCCGAACATAATGGCAGAAAAGGCGATGATGAAGAGAATGGTCGGTGCATTCCCTGGACCAGGCAGAATAAAATCTTGCGATGCGTTAATTGTTCCGCCTCTGCTTTTGGCATAGGCTTCTCCCCTGGGATTATGATTGAAGAACTCTTCGAGCTGCTTGCAGCTTTTCGACGCAGGAGGATTGTAGAGAGTAGGCAGGTCTGGCAATCCTTGCGACGTAAGCACCTGGGCCGTTGCCGGACATTGCACGACGTTAGACGCATTAAATCCGCCAGGACCGGCGCCAAACCAGATAAAGAGCAAAAGGATGCAGGCGATAGCTGGAGCCTGGGCAAGTAGAATGATAAGATTACTCCGATCATTTCTGAGCAATTCAAAATAGCGTTTCGAGAGCAGCAAGAATTGTTTCCAGGGATTCCCTCGTTTGAGAGGTGTCTTCCTTACCTGGGTTTTTACTGCTTGAGGATTCCTGGTCTGTTGCTGAAACTGTTTGAATTGCTGTGCTGCTTTCTCCGGTATATCAGGATTATGCTCAGTAGGTTCTATTAGCGTATAAATTCCCGCGAAGTCTAGCTGGTTGAAATAGGCGAGCGCACCTTGTGGTGGACCAAAGTATGCCAGGTAGCCGCCTGGAGCCAGGAAACAGATATAGTCGCAATAGTTGATATTACTGATGGCATGCGTGACGAGGACGATAGTATGCCCCTTGTCCGCAAGCAGGCGCAACATCAGCATCATCTTACGGTCCAGGCCAGGATCGAGGCCGGAGGTTGGTTCATCTAAAAAGAAGACGCTGGGTCTGGCAAGCAATTCCAGTGCAATCGAGACGCGCTTACGCTGGCCTCCTGAGAGCTTGCCGATACTGAGATGACGCCGGTCGGCTTTGTCTACATCTTGCAATTCTTCATCGATACGTTGACGGAGCTGAGCTTCAGTGAAATCGCCGGGCAGCCGCATCTTCGCAGCATAATAGAGCGCTTGTTCGACAGTGAGGTCTTTATGTACGATGTCTTCCTGCGGCACATAGCCCAACTGCATACTGAACGCGGCCAGATTGTTATAGTAATCCTGCCCGTTATAGAGAACCTGACCGTTATCTGGTTTGCGGAAACCGTTGAGCGCGTCTATCAATGTAGATTTGCCCGTGCCCGAACCTCCGACGATAGCAACAAATTTGCGAGGAGGAATGTTGAGTGAAATATCATTCAACAAAATGCTTCCGTTGCTCCCTCTTTTTTTGAGGCCCTGTGCTTCTATGTGGATGCCCTTACTTTCATCGTATTGGATGAGTTGAGAACCAGTGTAGATAAATTTATATGGGCCAATGCGTATCTCGTCGTTGATTTTGAGAAGTTGATCAACTATACGCTTTCCATTCACATAGACGTGGTTGGTGCTGCCAGAATCACGGATTCGATAGGCCCCCTGTACTGGCTCCAGGCGGGCGTGATGAGCAGAAACCTGGGGATGCGGGAGTTTCACTACATTATCAAGGTCATGGCCAATAGTCAGTTCCCTTGCTCCTAATGCTATGGGTTTAACTTCCGATACTATATCCTGTCCGCTGCCATCATCGAACGTGAGGGTAACGAGTGTCCCATTTTCGTCTCCGATGCGAAAAACATCACCATGTACCAGGAGTTTACGGAACGATTCACTTCCTTGGATATGCCTACCCTGGTATATAAGGCCATTCGTCGTCTGCCCATTTGCAGGATGCACGATGAAGAACTGATCTCCTCTACGCTCAATCTTGAGATGCGACCGCGAGACAAATTCCAAATTGATGACGATATTACAATTTTCACGTCCAATGGTTGTCACAAAGTTGACAAGTGGATAGGCCTGAACGTTTAAATCGCGGTTGGTGCTCACTTCAATTGATGGGATTTGCGCACGTTGAGTAGCTGGGTGATACGACCCTTGCGGATTACCTGGAATGGACACTTCTTCTCTCCTGATTTCTTTTACTTGTATATATCCTACTACTTCCTTTATTCCTTGACAATATCTAATAAACTGATTCCTAATCCTTATGTGCTTAAAATAAAGTAAGAGATATGGCAATTTCTTTTACCAATGAAAGGAGAGAGAAATAACGTACAAATATTCTTAAGTGTTGCTATATATTAAATCTTCCGGTATAATCGCAGCCAAACGTACCAGTACAAGCATTCGATCAGCATTTCAATCATGCACTTAGCAGGTGGGAGATTGCCCGTGAACAACCAGAATATACCAGCCTCAGTCCTGATTACCATTCTAACCGGTCCCCAGGCGGGAAGCAGCTTCCCGCTTACCAAAACAACCATTACCATTGGCCGCGACCCTGCCAACGATATTGTAATCACGGACCCATCCGTCTCACGTTCCCATGCTCGTATCCTGTATACGCCATCGGGCTGGAGCATCGAAAAACTCACGGACCATAACGCCGTCACCGTCAACCAGCGTGAAGTGCAGCAGGCGATCATTCGTCACAACGATAACATAGGCCTGGGCGGCATCACCACCTTTCTCTTTCTTCCGGCTTCTTCCACCCCGAACTATGTGGGTCCCATCCGGAGTACCAATAGCCTGAATCCTCTTCCTCCTGCAGCCCCGGCACCCGCCGCCGGTTCGCCTCCCATCCGCGTTTCATCCTCGCCTCTTCCGCCCGCGGCACAGGAGACACTGTTCACTCAGAGGGCTCCCCAAACGGGTAGCGGCAGCGTCAATGTGCCGGCGCTTGAGATCAGCACGAATACTTCGCATGACAGGCGCAGCGTCCAACTGGACAAGACCGTTACCACCATTGGGCGCGATCCTTCTAATGATATCGTGATTAACGCACCCATCGTCTCTGCCTTTCACGCACAGATTCTACGGCAGGGCAATGACCTTGTGCTTGTGCATCCACATCCGCAGGCCCGCCAGCAGCGGACGCTCAACGGCCTGCTCTACCAGGGCCGCCATATTCGTGGGGATGAGCCATTCAGCAAGACACTGACGCGGGGCGATATCTTCCGTATCGGTGACGAGAATGGCACGCTCGTCACCCTCACCTATAATGATGGCAGTGGAGCTGTACAGGAAGTTCTGCCGGAAATTCGTCCCATTGCCTTAAGCGCACCTATCATCACCATTGGCCGCCACTCGGATAATATGGTCGTACTCAAACACCCCCAGGTTTCGGCCCATCATGCCCGCTTGCAGCAGGTTCAGGAGGGCCATCGCATCGTCGATCTCGGCAGTACCAACCACGTCTATGTCAACGGACAACGCGTTTCCAGCCAGGACCTCAATCCGGGGAATGAGATACGCATTGGCCCGTTCAAGCTCACCTATACCGGCACGCAGCTGACGCAGATCGATGAAAGCAACGGCATCCGCATCGACGCGCTTCACCTCAAGAAGACCGGCAACAATGCCACCGTCTTGCTCGATGATATCTCATTGGTGATCCCGCCCAGGAAGTTTGTGGCAGTGGTTGGCGGCTCCGGCGCGGGCAAGTCGACGTTGATGGATGCTCTCAACGGCTTGCGGCCCGTCAATGATGGCAAGGTACTCTACAACGGCCAGGATTACTACCGCTCGCTGGCCGCTTTCAGCACGCAGCTTGGCTACGTGCCACAGGACGACATCGTCCACCGCGATCTGACCGTCGAGCGTGCCCTGTACTACGCCGCCAAAATGCGTCTGCCGGAAGACTTCACCGAGGATCAGATCCGCCAGCGCATCGACGAAGTACTGTCCGATGTGGAGATGGAGGATAGACGCGGGCTGCTGGTGAGCAAACTCTCCGGTGGCCAGCGCAAGCGCGTCTCCATCGCCCTGGAATTGCTTGCCAAACCGAGCATTTTCTTCCTGGATGAGCCAACATCAGGGCTTGATCCTGGGCTGGATCGCAAGATGATGTACCTGCTGCGTCGTCTCGCCGATAAGGGGCATACTATTGTGCTGGTGACGCACGCTACTAATAACATCAATACCTGTGACTATGTGTGCTTCCTGGCCGCCGGCGGTCGATTGGTCTATTACGGCCCACCCGATGAGGCTAAGCGATTTTTCAATAAAAGCGACTTCGCGGAGATTTATGGCGCGTTGGAGCCGACGAAAGACAATCCTCACACAGCCGAGGAGGCTGAGAAGACCTTCAGGAATTCAACTGACTACCAGAAATATGTTGCCGATCCATTACGCATGGGCCCTGCTGGCCGTACAAGCTTACTGGGGGAGACGGAACTGACGAAACCGGCTAAGCGCGGCGATCCATGGAAACAGTTCCGCCTGCTCTCGATGCGCTATATTGAGCTGCTCAAGAACGATGTCGGCAACCTGCTCATCTTGCTGTTGCAGGCTCCCATCATTGGCTTTATTTTGCTGCTGATCATCACGAACGCGTTGAAATCCGGCTCGCACGTTTTTGATCGTTCAACTATCCAGGGAACCGGCGCGGCGGATGCGCAAAAAGTTTTGTTCGTGATGGCTTTTGCCGCCGTTATGTTCGGCTGTATCAACGGTGCCCGCGAAATTGTCAAAGAGGCGGCCATCTACCGCCGCGAACGTGCGGTGAACCTGGGTATTGTGCCTTACATGTTTTCTAAGATTGTTGTCCTGGGTGTGTTATGCCTCTTTCAGAGTGCTATCCTGGTATTCATGGTGGGTCTGGTGGCGCATCTCAATGCGAGCATTTTCCTACCGCCGCTACTCGAACTCTACATCACCCTGGCGCTCACGGCCCTGGCCGGCCTGATGGTCGGCCTGACAGTTTCAGCTATCGCTCCCAATAACGACCGCGCTATGAGCTTTATCCCGATCATCCTCATTCCCCAGGTGATCTTCTCCGGCACCATCTTCCCGCTCACAGGTGGGATCATGCAGTTCCTGGGCCTCTTCTTCGCGGTACGCTGGTCCATGGCGGCTTTAGGCTCAACGGTGATGTTGAACAGTACACTGCTGGGTGGCGATAAATTATTGGGCGATAATGATATCTATCACAATAGCTCGGGTTACCTGTTCCTTGTCTGGTGGACCTTGACAGTGATGATTGTGCTGCTGGGTTTTGCCATTGCCTATTTCTTGAGGAAGAAGGATGTCAGGGTCTAAACTGCTCGTCCACCTGTCACCTCCAGCACAATGCCCGAAACGTAATTCGCCAGTGGCGAAGCCAGAAATAAGACCGGGCCGGCCGCTTCCTCCGGTGTACCGGGGCGGCCCAGCGGGATGAGCATGGGAGCCAGCTGGCGCATCTGGTCGGGCACGCCGAGCGCAACTTCCTCGCCTTCGCGCTGAATCTTTTCGGCGCTTTCTTTTGCCGCCGTCAGGCGTGTATCGATGAAGCCATAGCAGACACAATTCACCTGCACATTGTAGCGTCCCCATTCCTTTGCCAGCGTCTTCGTCAGCCCCGTAATACCAGCTTTTGCCGTGGAATAGTTGACCTGCCCGGCATTGCCATAGACACCAGAAACGGAGGAGACGTTGACGACTTTGCGTGGGTTAGCATGACCATTAGCCGCCTGCTCTTTTTTTGCCGCGTCGCGAATGAATTTTGCTGCCTCGCGCAGGATGCGGAATGGAGCCGTCGTATGCACATCAAGCATGGCATACCATTGCTTATCGGTCATGTTCTGGATGACGGCATCCCAGGTGTAACCGGCATTATTGACGATGATATCGATGCCTCCGAAAGCATCCAGCGTCGCCCCGATGAGTTGTGCCGGGAACGCGGGATCGGTTACATCGCCGACGACGACAATAGCTTTGCCGCCTGCATTCCGAATGGCACCGGCAGTTTCCTCCGCCGGTGTGGGATCGAGGTCACTTACGACGACCGACGCGCCCTGTTCTCCCAATAACCTGGCAGTTGCTGAACCAATACCGCGACCGGAACCGGTTATAATAGCGGCTTTGCCATCAAGCATACCCATGATGTATTTGTCTCCTTTACGAATTTTTTTGAGACCGATAATGAACTTTTACAAAGGAATCCGCCTATAGTGGCCGATAAATCGGCCCCTACGGACGATGGGGAAGTGCCGCGACAAACGTTCCCGTGACTTTGACATCGCCATTTTGATCGGCGGCCTGGACTTTTCCGGCGACACGTCCCTCGCCATCGACCTCGTATTTTTCAGTGATCAGGCCGGTGCAGGTGATCTCGTCATCGATGTGTGTCATGCCCCGGAAGCGTACGCCAAATTTACGCAGTGCGCCGGGTCCGGCGTAGTCACTCAGCAACTGCCCTACGAAGCCCATGATAAGCATACCGTGAGCGATAATGCCACCTGTACCGACCATTTCTCCGAACTTGGGATCAGTGTGCAGGGGATTGAAGTCTCCCGATGCACCGGCATAGCGCACGAGTTGCAGGTGAGTGACCGGCGCTTTCACCAGTTTTGGCAAGGCATCACCCACCTGCACATCCTCGTAATAGCGTTTGGGCAATCCCTGGTGATCGCTTGTCTTTTCCTGAGCGTTGGTCGTCATGAGTTACCTCCCTCCGATTATTCACGCACAATGATTACTGAGCGGGCATTTAACACTGGTTGACCGTGCTGGTTGGTGTAGCGTGTTTCAGTGGTGAGAATATCCATCGAGGAGCCGCCCTGACCCTGACGGGATTTGCCATCGACGAGGGTCGTTACACCTGTAAGCGTATCGCCCGGGTAGATCGGAGCGAGATACTCATACTCTTCTTCGCCATGCAGGATACGCATGACATTTATGCCCAGGCTGGCCAGATTGCCGCCCATCTTTGAGTTGCCCCAGAACGTAAACGTGGTGGGCGAGGTGGGAAAAAGTGGCATATCTGCATAGCCAGCGGCGTGAGCCGCTTCACGACTGTGGTAGATAGGATTATCGTCGCCGATGGCGAGAGCTAATTCGCGAATTTTGCCCCGCTCGACTTCTACAGTGAATGAGGGAAAGCTGTGGCCTATCTTGCTTTTATCAAACATGCATGGTACTCCTTTCACTCCCCCAGGGAGACGATAAGCCGGCGGTGGGCGCGGGAGAGTGAAACGCGCTTCGCTTCGCTCCGCTGAGGCCCCTACGACTCACCCCCGGGGAAGGCTGTTAAGAATAGTATCTGGCTTAGAGGCTGTGGTTGTCAAGGGAGGGTATTGCCTCACGGATTTTTCGTGAGGCAATGCGCCGTCTAGACAGTACCCTCATAAGATGCTACACTAGAAAGACCGGAATATGCGAGTAGAAAGGCTACGTGAGCATGCCTGATGTCGAAACGACGTTGCAGAGCGTACCGCACCTTATGGACAGGGAGCAGGTCACGGGAACTCTGCCTGGCCAATACGTGCGCTCGCTCTGGAAGAGTGCCCTCTTGATCCTCATGCTCACAGGCCTATTCGTCGTCTATCTGCTCATCAAACCGGGCGGGCCCAGATTGGTGAATCTGGGTGACAACATCTCCCAAGGTCTTCTCGAAACTGTTGGCTTGCTGCTAACGCTTCCGCTCTTCTGGCAAAGAAGCGGTCGAGGGGGGCGATTCCCCCTCCCATTCACAGGAGACGTTGCTCAGGCCAGGACCCCCCAGCGCTGGGTCCCCCTCTTGCTCGGCCTGGGTATCTTGAGCTACATTGTTGGACAGGCCCTCTGGACCTACAATGAGGACATCGCGCATCTTACTGTACTCTTCCCCACCTGGGCCGATGCAGGCTTTCTGGGCTCTTATCCTTTCGTGCTGTTCGCTCTGCTGCTCGTGCCCACCCGACCGCTGACTGCCGATACACGAACACGCATCTTGCTGGACAGTCTGATGATCATGGTGGGAGTAACTACATTTAGCTGGTTCTTTATTCTCGGTCCGACCATCCTACAAGGAGCTAACACGGTTCTGGGTCAGGTTATCGGTACTGCCTATCCCCTCGCAACGTTGGTACTGATCTTCTGCCTCCTGCTGCTTGTTATCCACTCCCATGACCGGGCAATCCGGCCAGTGGCGCTTATCCTCGGGCTCGCATTCATTATTATCGTGGTTACGGATAGCATCTACGACTACCAGGAACTGCATAATATGTATGCTACAGGGGGTCTGCTCGATGTCGGATGGCCCTTAGGCTATATGCTGGTCGGTCTGGGTGCTCGAGCATTACGTGTCGGTATGGGCTCTGGGTATCTGCCCACCCGTGCGCCAGCCGGAAATGACCTTCCCAGGGAGACGGCTGGCAAGTCAGTATCTTCATCACCCTTATGGAAGCTCATGCTGCCTTACCTCTTCGTCCCGGTCGTCGTCTTTCTGCTGGCTTACACCCTATCCGCGTCCAGCGACGGTATCTTAAAGCTGGGGGTCTTTCTTGGGACGGCCCTGCTCATGGGGTTGCTGATCCTGCGACAGTTCTTCGCTCTTCGGGAGACCCTCAGTCATAATCAGGAACTTTGGGAGATGCGCCAGCAAGTGATCGAGGTCGAACTCGCCCGCGAGAAAGCCGAACGCCTCAAGGTCGAACGCATTCTTGCGCTCAATGAAGCGCTCACGTCGAACGAGCAGGTCATACCCCATGCACGCATCCTGGCGCTCGGCCACTCTATAACGTCTTCCACCGTGAGGTGGGAGACCACCAGACCTTTGAGTGCGAATGCCCCCACTATCAGCGGCAAGCGATTTGTCAGCATTCCTTAGCTGCTGCCGCGCTCCATACCGCTTCCGAAGCCCCGCAGTGCTAAACACTCTCCCCAGCCGGTCTACTGTTCCGCTAAACGCGAAGCATGAGAAAGAAAAGGGGGCTTGCCAGGCAGCAAACGAAAATGAGCAGGCGCGGCTTTGGCAAAGCAACACACCAGCATCCGTGTGGGTATCGCTTTATGTTTCTGGTGAGAGGGATGGCGAGATCTGTAAGAGTTCCTCTGCGATCTGCCACCAGGCACGTTGCTCTGCCTGAAAGTAGTTGAGAGAGTGCTGGTCAGCGATGGCTTTTTTCAGCATTGCGTTGACGCGCTGCTGGATGGTGGCGAGGTAGGAAACCTGTACCTGCACAGAAGGCATGATCCCGAGTTTGATGGATTGGAGCTCATAGAAATCCTCAGGCTCAAACGCCAGCGCGAGCAGCGTCGCGTAGGTTTGAAGGAGGTCAAGCAGCTCAGGGGAGTGAAAATAGCCAGGTTTGGTGCTCGCTATGAGGAGACAACCTGCAATGCGGTTGGCATGGAGAATCGGAGACGCCGCTGCACTGCCGACATGTTCAGACAACTGGTGAGGAAGTCGCTGCTCTTCGCTGAGGTTAGCCATCACTGTCGAATGACAGGATTCGACAGCGTATCCAACGAACGACTCCGCACCAAAAAACCTCTTGCGCAATTCCACTTGCTCTTTCCACGGGAAAGTTCCCAGCCCTACATGCTCGCGAAGGCAACGAACCATGTTCCCCTGGTACGGGGCTATGCATCGCACAACGCTGATATCCAGGCCAGCACCACTCGAGGCAAGTTGTTTCACTGCTTCCTGCAAAACGGCAGTGCAAATTGACCAGAAACGCTGCTGACCTGGAAGGGTGGCATAGAGACCGAGAACATGGTTATAGAAAGTGATTGGGATTGCGCACGGTGGCGCTTCGGCGGGGAGAGAAGAGAGGGCATCGAATTCTTTGGCAGTGAGAGCTCGGAGTTGGGGAAGAACTTCAAGCAACCGCTGCAGGTGCGGCCAAAGGGGAGTTGTTTCGTTCCGCGTCCAGCGTATCAAAGTGAGCGGATTGACGCCCAAAACTGCGGCAATCCGCGTTCGCTCCTGCGGGTTCTTGACGATCTCCGCCAGCTGTTCACGCCATGTTTGCGGTTCTGACATGTATCTGTGCAGTTCTCCTCTACAATTATCGCAACCGAAGTGTACCACAGCGGAGAAACCTTGACAAGCCTCTTGGGATGGTAGAGTTGGGATGTTGCTTCGAAAGTCTCGACTTTCATCTGCACCTCTGACTCGTTGAGACATCATACTTGCTCGACGAGAATTTGTTTATCAGTTCGATAAAACACTGACTACTATATCTGTCATTTAAAGTAATTCATGGCGCGTTTGTATCATAAAACTTGCCCAAGGTTGGCTTGAAAAGCGCATCCAGACGATTTTTGAGCCAACGGTCTCTCGCATAAACTGGCGAGACATCTTATCTCATCTATTCAACGCTCTTCAGAAGCGCTGAAACGACCAGTTTTTCTCGTAGAAATTGGCGTGTGCCGCCTGGAATCCGCTCCTGGAGAAGCATCCTTTTTCTCTCGCATACATTGGCGCAAAGCTGAAAAGAGAGTCGACTTACAGGCAAAGCAAGCTTCCATTGCTCAAGTACCAAAGCTACGCCAGTTTATCGAGAAAACTGATCCTC
>WNFL01319837.1_pt2 | contig 10787 bp, 12 predicted proteins | sample 5400361 | NCBI WGS metagenome assembly WNFL01 (sample SAMN13153351, study PRJNA577476) | soil metagenome | isolation source: 40 cm soil on Douglas fir-dominated hillslope | place: USA:California | collected 2013-09-17 | reverse complement strand
CGTGATCGCCGCCGTCAGCGTCGTCTTCCCATGATCGACGTGCCCGATCGTCCCCACGTTCACGTGCGGCTTGGTGCGCTCAAACTTTGCCTTTGCCATGACCAGTACCGAAATGCAGAAGGGTTGGACAACGAGCAGCCCCCGGAGGCGAGCAACCTCCCGCGGCGGCGAACCAGTGACACTTCAACCTCGACCCACAACGCTCACGAGCCACCGACCAGAGCACGCGACCGGGATTGAACCGGTGACCTCACCCTTACCAAGGGTGTGCTCTACCAACTGAGCTACGCGTGCGGCATCCCACCCGCGACACCTGCACATCACACTCCAGCACACCACACCCAAGAGCGGGAGACGGGGCTCGAACCCGCGACATCAAGCTTGGAAGGCTTGCGCTCTACCAGCTGAGCTACTCCCGCGAACTACCGCCCCATGCTTTCACACCGCGCCACCCGACGGCGCATGGTGGGGGAAGGATTCGAACCTTCGAAGGCTTGCGCCGTCAGATTTACAGTCTGATCCCGTTGGCCACTTGGGTACCCCACCCCAAATCGTTTCGCGACGGCTCCGGCCCCGCGCTCGTTTCCTGCACCCAGCAGAGCTGACGGCGAGAATCGAACTCGCAACCGCCTGATTACAAATCAGGTGCTCTGCCAATTGAGCTACGTCAGCAGACGGCCGATTTTTTTTTGCGCGAGACCCGTAGGATAGTCAGGCGGGGAATGCCAGTCAAGGCGCGTGCACGCCGCAACTTAGCACACCCCCATTCACCCCGCCGCTCACACCACCTTCCAGGTGGTACCGGCCGACGAATCCTCGATCACCACCCCCCGACCCACCAACTCCGCACGAATCCGGTCCGCGTCGGCGAAATTTCGCGCCTGACGGGCGGCCTTCCTGGCTGCCAACCGCTCCTCCACCCATGCCACGAGACCGTCATCCGGCGCCTCGCGCCCGGGAACGATGTCCAGCACGGAATCGATACGCGTCAACGCCGCCCGAGCCCGCTCGACAGCGGATCGGTCGCCACCGCGCCGGTCGAGCTCCGCATTGGCCGCGCGGATAAAGTCGAACAGCGCGGCCAGCGCCTCCGGAGCATTCAGATCGTCGAACAACGCCGCCTCGGCGAGCTCGACGGCGACATCCGCCGCGCGGGCGAGCTCAGGCGTTCCGCCAAGGGTCAAGGTCGTCTCGGAGCCAAGCCGGTCGGCAAAATCACCGATGCGACGCACCGCCTGTCGCGACGCCTCGAGGGCCTCATCCGACAGATTGAGCTCCTTCCGATAGTGCGTGTTGAACACGAAGTGACGGATGGCGGCCGACGAGATACGCTCCTCGCGCAGCCCCTGCACGGTGCTGACGTTGCCAACGCGCTTCGCCATCTTCGCGCCCTCGGTCAAGAGGAACGCGCCATGGCACCAAACGTGGGAAAAGGTCTTGCCGGTAGCCGCCTCGCTCTGCGCGATTTCATCCTCATGATGAGGAAAGATGAGATCGACCGCTCCGCAATGCAGGTCCAACGTCTCGCCGAGCAGGTCCATTGCCATCGCGGAGCACTCGAGGTGCCAGCCGGGACGGCCACGTCCCCAGGGTGAATCCCATGCGGCACCGGCCGCTTCGTCCTCCTGCTTCGCCGCCTTCCACAGCGCGAAATCCTGCGCGTTCTCCTTTGAGTAGTCGTCCTGAATGACGCGCGCACCGGACTTGATCTCGCGCGTGTCGAGCCGCGACAGCCGGCCATACGACGGAAACTTCGAGATGGCGAAATACACCGATCCGTCCTCGGCCTGATACGCCACACCGCGGTCGATGAGCCGCTGCACCAGCGCGATCATCTGCGGGATGAAATCGGTGGCGCGAGGATACGCCTCCGCCGCCTGTATGCGCAGAAACACCCGATCGGCATGAAACGCGGCGATGACGGGCCCGGTCACCTCGACGATCGACTTCCCCTGCTCATGGGCGCGCTTGATGATCTTGTCGTCGACGTCGGTGAGGTTCATCACCTGGTGGACGCGCCAGCCGCGCAGCGCGAGGGTGCGCCGCATCAGGTCCTCGAACAGGAATGTGCGGAAGTTTCCCAGATGCGCCGGGTTGTACACGGTCGGCCCGCATGTGTACATGCGCACGGTGGTGCCGTCCGCCGGCGCGAAGGGCTCGATGTGGCGCGTAAGCGTGTTGTACAGGCGGAAGTCGGGCATCGTGGCCGTAAGATAGATCAAGAGCGTCTGCCACGTGTCGCGCGCGCAGCTCCGCGACGCCGCGGCGTTGCCTATGCGGGCGGCACGACCTGCGGGACGAACGTAGTGATGCCGTCCACGTCGAGTGACTCGCGGATGCGCTCGCGCATGGCGCGCGCGACCTCGTCGCGGCGATAAGGGTCCACGCGCGCAACCATTCGCAGCGTGACGCCTCCTCCGGACAATTTCTCGATGCCGGCGACTTCGGGCGCATCGAGGAGAGCGTCGGCAAGCGTCGGATCCGTGCCGAGCGCGCCGGCCGCCCGCTTGACTGCAACGGTGGCCTTGTCGGCATCACGCCACGCGACCTCGATGTCCACCGTCACGCGTCCCCACGATTCGGTGAGATTCGTAACCTGCGCAATCTGTCCGTTGGGGATGATGTGCACAGCACCGTTGGCATCCCGGAGGTAGACGAGGCGGAGCGTGATGTTCTCGACCGTGCCCTCCGCCGCACCGATCCGGATGACGTCGCCGAGCGCGAATTGATGCTCGAGCTGGAGAAAGAAGCCGGTGACGTAATCCCGCACGAGACTCTGCGAGCCGAACGACACGGCGAGTCCGACGACGCCGGCACTGGCGAGGAGGGGCGAGATGTTGATGTCGAGCTGGTTGAGTATCATCAGCACGGCGACGACGGTGAGCACGGCGCGGCCGATGTTTCGCACGAGCTTGGCGGCGGTGCGCGCGCGCTGCTCTCGGGCGTTTCGCGGCCGATCGGTCCCCTCGTCGCCCCAGCGCTCGATGCGGCGTGACAGGAGGCGGACAAAAAGCCACGCGACGAGCACGGCAAGCAATACCGCGCCGACGTCGATGGCCTTGTCCATGGCGTAGTCCAGCCCATCACGCCGCCAGTCAGCGAGCGTGTGAGGTCTGTGCGGCGGAGACGCGGCGTTGCTCTGTCCAAGAGGCATGGCGGCAAGCTAGAGGCGCATGGCGCACACGGTCAACGGAGCGGCCAGCGGCCTCGCCCTTCGACTGTCCGCAGGCCAACTTCCGGCGTCCCTCACGATTCGCAATGACACTCGCGCGCGAGCTGTTCGATCACATGGTGCGGTATCGTCGCCTCCGGCGGTTCACCGCGCTGGGCGCACGCCGCTTTGCGGCGGCTCGCACGTATCGGCGTCATGCCGTCGCACAGCTGCGCCGACAATCGCCGCCCGGCCCAGGCTGGGACGAGATCGCCGGATTCCGCATCAGGCACCTCGGCGCCGAGTGGATGCGGTATCTGTATCGGGAGGTGTTCGCGCAGCAGATGTACTGGTTCAGCAGCACGTCACGCACGCCCGAGATTCTCGACTGCGGCGGCAACATCGGAATGTCGACGCTCTTCTTCAAGGCGCTCTATCCCGACGCACACGTATCGGTGTTCGAGCCGGCGCCCTGGGCATGCGAGGCCATGGAGCAGACCTTTCGAGCGAACGGCATCGCCGGCGTCACCGTCCACAACGTAGCGCTCGCGGAGCGCGATGGACGCGCGACGCTGCACCATGACACGGACGATCCCGGGTCCGCGCTGATGAGCACGACGGCCGGCTTCGCGCTGGCGGCGACATCCACGGTTCCCGCAGTCCGGCTGTCGGCCTACGTCGACGGACCGGTCGACTTCATGAAGGTCGACATCGAGGGAGACGAGATGGGCGTGCTTCGCGAGATGGCGGAGGCGGACAAGTTGCGCTTCGTGCAGCAGATCGCCCTCGAGTACCACCATCACCTGAATCCAGCGGACGACAAGCTCGCCGAATGCCTCGCGCTCCTCGAGCAACAGGGATTCGGATATCAGCTCATCGGTCAGGTCTACACGCCGATTACGCGCGGGCAGTTCCAGGGTCTGATGATTCACGCGTACCGGAAGCAGCACTGACGGCGCTCGTGCGCTCCGCCACGCGCCGCAGGGGCAGCAGATGCAGCGGAGCGATGCGTCCGTCGCGCAGCATGCAGATTCGCGTTGCGACCTGACGGACGCTCGCCACGTCGCGCGCTGTGAGAATGATGGTCGCTCGATGATGTGAACGGCGGTTGATCGCGCGGACTATGGAGACCGCGTCCAGGGCGCAGGCGACGTCGTCGATGAGAAAGAGCGCTCGCGACGCGTGATCGATGACGTCGGCGCGAAGCTCGTCCGCGGCTACGAAGACGGTGCGATCGAACCCGGACCGGATACGTCCGGCGTCCAGCGACCGAAGCCCTGCGATACACTGGAGCAGCGTTGACTTCCCGGAGCCCGGCCGCCCGACGACCGCGACGCACTCACCCGCCGCGACAGTCAGCGCGCAGCCACGCAGCGCCCAGACGCGCGCGGAGCAGCCACGCACCCCCGCCACATGACTCTTCCACACGCTCTCAACGACGACGTTCGGCACGAGCGAAAGGTGGCATCCGCCCTTTCCCGAGCATCACCCTTTTCGTGCGCGGCGGTGCGGGACGCTGCGCGTTGGTCCGATTGGCCTAACGCGGGCGGGCGAGATGGAAGCGCTCGATCGCGTCCACGATGGGCGCCGTGTCGAAGCGCACCGGATCGGTCGCTGGCAGGCCGGTTTCCCTCCGCACCGACTCGATGGCCGCCCGTGCGGCATCGTCGCTCAGATCGTACGTGTTCAACGCGACAGCGATGACAGGCGCGGGACGCAGGGGCGCGGCCGCCTGCTCGCTGAGGCGGATGAAGTCGGCGAGCGGAGGAATCTTGACCCACTCGCATCGGTTGATCGCCTTGCGCGTCGGTTGCGCGCACATGACCTGCGCGTGTGGCAGCGAGCCGTGAAGCAAACCGTACGTCACACCCGAATAGCTCGGGTGAATGATGGAGCCCTGCCCTTCGACCAGAACGAGATCGGAGTCCTTGGCGCACTCGAGCACCAGCGATTCGGCGGCGCCGCCGATGAAGTCCGCGACGACGGCGTCCACGCCGATACCGCGCCCTTCGATGAGGATGCCCGTCTGGCCCGTGGCGGCGAAGCTGGTGCGGATACCCTTCTTGCGCAGTCCTCCCAGGAGCTGCAACTGCGTCGTCATCTTGCCGATGTTGCAGTCCGTGCCGACCGTGAGGATCACGGTGGCGACGACGGACCGCACACGGCCGTTCGACACCGGAAGCTTCGCCGGCGGCCGGCGCAGATCGTGGATCTCCACGCCGCGTCGCTCGGCGCTCGCCTTCAGCTCCGGCACATCGCCGACGAAGGAGTGGAGGCCGCTCCAGATGTGAAGTCCCCGGTCTATGGCGCGTCCGATGACGCGAATCCACTCCTCGGGAAGCTGGCCGCCCGCCGGCGCGATGCCGACGAGCAGGGCATTCGGGCCGAGTGGAAGGCCCTCCTCGAGCGATGCGACGACTGGAATGCTGCCGCCGAAGCCGAGCACCTCGTGTGCGGTCTTGCCCGCCAGTCGGGAATCAATGACCCCGACGACGCGCTCCGGCGTGTAGCGAATGCAGGCGTTGGCGGTCTTGGATTCTTCGGGACCGAACGATCCGTCCGCGAGAATGAGATAGCGAAGATTTGTGGGAGCGCTGTGGATCATGCCCGCCAAATCTAAGCGGCGGCCACCGGCGTGCGACGCTCGAGCAGCGTGATCACATCGAGTGACGTCGGCGGGACGATGACGCCGCCCTCGGACGCCGGGAGCCGGAGCAGAAGCGCCCGCTCGCGCGTGGTGCGGCGGAAGCCCTTTCCTTCATAGATGCGGGAGAGCAGGATGCGGCGCACCACCACCATGAGGACGCAGAGCAAGGGCACGGCGACGAGAAGCCCCAGCGGACCGAGCAACCGGCCGACGATGAGCACGAAGAAGATGGTGAGCACCGGGGGAAGGTCCACCTTCCGCGACATGATGTACGGCGAGACGAAGTTGCCCTCGACGAGATGGACAAATATCCCAAGCCCGATGACCCACAGGGCCCGGGTGCCACCGTGCGGCGCCGTGAGCACGAAGAGCGCCGGCAGCAGCGTCGAAAGGAGAGACCCGAAAAACGGAACGATGGTGGCGAGTCCCGTGAACACGCCGAACGTCAACGCGTAGGGCACCTGCAACATCGAGAGCCCCGCGGCGCTGAGTGTGCCGAGAAACGTCATGGACAGCAGGAGACCGACGATGTATGCGCGCAGGGAGTCGGCGCAGTCCGAGATCACGTCACGGACGAGGTCCCGGTGGATGGGGGGAAAAAGCGCGATGAGCCACTCGCGATACAGGGCCGGGTGCACCGCGAGGTACAGTCCCATCACCATGACGGAAAAGAGACTGACCACGATCTGCGCGACACCGAGGACCTTCGGGACCACGTTGCTGAACTGCGCGGAGACCTGCTGATAGACCGCGAGCAGGAGCTTGTGCTCGCCCGGCGGATACACGGATTGCAGCGACGGGACACGTGCCACGAGGCGGTCGATGGCGGTCTCCCAACCCTCGATGTACGCCGGGAGGACCTTTACGAGCTCCTGCGTCTGCTGGATCAGCGGCGGTACGAGCGTCCAGGCGAGCAGCGCCAGAGCGCCGAGGGTGATCACGAGCGCAAGAATGAACGCAAGCCGCTCGGGGATGTGCGCGCGGCGATGGAGCACGCCGACGAGCGCACCGAGATAGAGCGAGATCAGGATGCCGAGAAAGAGGAGAAGAAAGACCTCGACGACCTGACCGGTGAGCCAGACGAGGAGAACGGTGAAGACGGAGGCGGCGAGGATCGGGCCGAACCGAAACCTCGCCCGTTCCTTGCCCTCGTCCATCAGCGCGGCTTGCCTTCGCCCGGCCGGTCGATCTCGGCGTGCACTTCCTCCTCCTGCTGCCCGGTTCCCAGCGCCTTGTTGGCCGTGCCGCCGGCTCCGAGCATGCCCATCTTCTGCTTGAGCGCGAGGAGCTGATTGTCCACCGAAAGGCTCGCGGCTCCTTTCTCGAGCTGCTTGAAGTCGCGCTGGAGCGTGTCGCCGGTGAACTCCTCCTCGATTTCCGACGCGGCGCGGATCTGCCGTTCGTTGGTCTCGATGCGCTCTTCCATCCTGGCGAATGCCTCGAAGGCGCTCTTCTCGGAGAGGGAGGACATCGTCTGCTGAATGCGCTCCTGGGCCTGAGCGCGGCGCTGGCGGGCGATGAGGAGGTTCTTCTTGCGCTTCGCCTCTTCGATCTTGTCGTTCAGATCGCGAAGCGAGTTCTTGAGCTTCTCGGACTCGGTGCGCTGCGTCTCCCAGGTCTGCTCATACTGTTGCGCGTGCGACAGATGCTCGCCGTGGCGGAGCAGCGCCTGCTTGGCGAGGTCGTCGCGGCCCTGTTGCACCGCGAGCATGGCACGGCCTTCCCAGTCCTTCGCGTTCTTGTATTCGGTGTCGGCCTGGTCGCGCAGCCGTTTCTCGTCGGCAATCGCGACGGCGACCTGCTGCTTCGCCTTGACGAGCTGCCCGCGCATATCCTCGAGAATCTGCGTGAGCATCTTCTCGGGGTCCTCCGCGCGCGAGATGAGGTCGTTGATGTTGCTCTTGAAGAGCTGTGAGAAACGATCGAAGATGCCCATGGGTCAGCGTGCCTCGCGGAACGAGCCGAGCTCGCGCAGATGCGACGCCAGCGCGAGCGTCATGCTCTCGTAGGTCGCGAGAAATTCCTCGTAGTCGAGGGCCGACAGCTCGAGCGCCTCGGTGAGAACGATCTGGTTTTCCTGAATGCCGTAGGAGCCGTGCAGCAGGTCGGACGCGTTGAGCTCGAGCAAGCGCCGCGTGAGCGTGGCGGTTTGCGCGGGGTCGTCCGGCAGGTTCATGACGTTCACTCGGAGCAGCACAACGGGTGGCGAGTAGTTCACGGCAATCGACAGCTCGCTGTCGGGGCTGGGCCTGACGATCCAGAAGCCCGGCTGGACTTCCGTATACGTCGCGCCCGTCGTGCTCAGGCGAACGAGAAAGCTTTCGATGTCGTCTTTCGTGAGCATCTGCGCACCCGAAGCAGTGGTTGCGTTCACTACGGCGCGCGCACGCCATGCGTTTCACGTGCGCGTTACACGGTCAAGCTACGGGCAGATTGCGCGTCGGGACAAGGTGTGTAGCCGTTGCCTCAACCGCGCTTGATCTGAACCAGACGCTCGCGCGCAAGCCGGCGCCCCGTCGGCGTGGCAGCGAGCCCTCCACCGGCAGTCTCGCGATATTTCACGTCCATGGACCGCCCGATCTCTCCCATGACGTCGATCACCTCATCCACCGGGATTCTGAACTCCACACCGGCCAGCGCGAGCTCGATGCCCGTCAGTGCGATGGCCGATCCGGTTGCATTGCGAAAGACGCATGGCAGCTCGACCAGCCCGCCTAACGGATCGCACACGAGGCCGAGCGTGCCCTGAAGGGCGAGTGCCGTGGCGTGTCCGGCTTGCGTCGGCGTTCCGCCAAGCATCTCGGTAGCGGCGCCGGCGGCCATCGCGGCCGCCGCGCCAGTCTCGGCCTGACAACCACCTTCCGCTCCGGACAACGACGCACGCTCCGCAATGACGGCACCGATGAGGCCCGCGACCGCCAGGGCGCTGACCACGCCGTCGTCACCGATGCCACGCGCAGCCGCGAGGCCGGTAAGAACGGCGGGGAGCACGCCCGCACCGCCAGCGGTCGGCGCGGCGACGATGACACCCATCGCCGCGTTCACCTCCTGCACAGCGAGTGCGCGCGCGAGGATGTCGCGAAAGCGAGTCCCGACGCGGACATGAGATCGCCCGTCATGCCGCGATCCACGGCACCACGCATGACGTCGAGCGCGCGTTGCAGCACGGACCGGATGTCGTCGACGCTACGCCCCTGATCCCGGGATTCCGTTTCGAGCGCCAGACGCGACAACGAGATGCCCTGCGCTTCGGCGTCCCGGATGGCGTCCGCCAGGGCCTTGTACATCAGGCACTCACCTTGTCCAACCGATACGACCAACGAACCCACGGCAGCCCGCGAATCGCGTCGCGAGTGGATTCCCCCGGCGCTTCATCGAGCTCGATGACCATGAAGGCGTCGCCACCGCGTTCCTTTCTCGTAAGGCGAAGCGTGGCGATGTTCAGGTCATTCTGTGCGAGGATCGTCGCGATGCGCGCAACGGAGCCCTTGATGTCCTCGGCGACGAGCACGATGGTGTGCTGGTTGCCGGTGACCTCCACCGGATAGCCGTCGATCTCCGTAAGCAGCACCCGTCCCGCGCCGAGTGACGAGCCGACCATCACGGAGTGTCTGCTGCCGAGCTCCAGCGTGAATCGCGCCGTGTTGGGATGCGCGTCGGCGGCGAGAGTGGTCTTCTCGAAGCGATAGTCCAGCCCCTCCTGTTCGGCGATCTCGAGCGCTTCGCGGATGCGGGCGTCGTCGGGACGGAAACCCATCAGTCCACCGACGATCGCCTTATCCGTGCCATGGCCTTCTCCCGTCCGAGCAAAGGATCCGTGCAGCTCGACGCGCGCACGTTCCGGTGTCCCACCGACGAGGCCCCGAGCCAACAGCCCGAGCCGACACGCCCCCGCGGTGTGCGAGGACGACGGGCCGACCATGACGGGGCCGATGATGTCGAGGAGGGAGACCAATGGCCGTCAACCTGCCTTTCGTTGCGCCACTCGCTTGTCGAGCAGCGACTTCAAGTACCGCCCAGTGTGTGATGCCTCGATGCGCGCCACGTCCTCCGGCGCGCCGGTCGCGACGATCGTCCCGCCGCGCGTACCGCCCTCTGGCCCCAAATCGATGATCCAGTCCGCCGTCTTGATGACATCGAGATTGTGCTCGATGACCAGAACGGTGTTCCCTCGATCGACGAGGCGATGCAACACCTCGAGAAGAACTCGCACGTCCTCGAAGTGGAGACCCGTGGTCGGCTCGTCGAGGATGTACAACGTGCGCCCCGTGTCGCGCTTGGAGAGCTCGGTGGCGAGCTTGATGCGCTGCGCTTCACCACCGGAGAGCGTCGTGGCGCTCTGACCCAGATGGATGTAACCGAGGCCGACGTCGTTCATCGTCTCGAGCTTTTGACGCACGCGAGGCTGATTCTCGAAGAACGCGAGGGCATCTTCCACGGTCATCTCGAGGACGTCGGCGATGCTCTGGCCGCGGAAGCGCACCTCCAGCGTCTCGCGGTTGTACCGCTTGCCCTTGCATACCTCGCACGGCACGTAGACGTCGGGCAGAAAGTGCATCTCGATCTTCACGAGACCATCGCCCTGACACGCCTCGCAGCGGCCGCCTTTCACATTGAAGGAAAAGCGTCCCGGACCGTATCCGCGAATCTTTGCCTCGGGCAGCTCGGCGAACAGCTCGCGAATGGGCGTGAAGAGTCCCGTATACGTCGCGGGATTGGAGCGCGGAGTGCGCCCGATGGGGCTCTGGTCGATGTCGATGACCTTGTCCACGTGCTCCAGACCAGTGATGCGGTCGTGCACCCCGGGGATGACGCGCGCGCGGTAGAAATGCCGCGCCAGCGACCGATGCAGGATATCCTCGATGAGGCTGCTCTTTCCCGATCCTGACACGCCGGTGACCGAGACGAACAGGCCGAGGGGAATTTCCGCGTTCACGTTGCGGAGATTGTGCTCGCGTGCGTTCTGGATTCTGATCTGGCGCTTTGGGT
>WNFL01093363.1_pt1 | contig 10787 bp, 18 predicted proteins | sample 5400361 | NCBI WGS metagenome assembly WNFL01 (sample SAMN13153351, study PRJNA577476) | soil metagenome | isolation source: 40 cm soil on Douglas fir-dominated hillslope | place: USA:California | collected 2013-09-17 | reverse complement strand
AATGACCAACATGATGGACTACCCGTATCTGCATGCGACATGCCGTAAGTATCTCCAGTCTGTCGTCGCTTTTCTTGATTTGATTATCTTCCACAGAGCTGGTCACAATGGGAGACACATGTGCGTAACTCGACATTATCTTACGTCTGAACTTCGACCTGACGGTCCCTGTAGCTGTGGTGAGATGCCTCATCAATGCGGGAAGTTATGCGCACTCCATTTGAAAGATGGTTGCTTGCAAAAATGCTGCAAGGTAAATGCCACTTCGTTTCCATGAAGGGATTTCCTGACGCACTGTCAGGCCATTGACCATGACGATGATGAGCATATGTGCGGGGCACGAACTCATACCTGCGGTGCTCCATGCGACCTTCAGCTCGACGGGAATCCACTATGCACACGAGAATGTGTTGCTGATTGGCAAGTGTATGAAATTCCTTCGAAACGGTGAACTTATCTGGCGTTTTAGTCGCGAAGAACATCAACGCCATTGCTGCTCTTTGGCCTTGTCTTGCCCAGTTAAATGCCAACTTTGCAACAGCTTCTGTTCCGCTGGAAATCATTTCCATGCACTCGAAGCTGACGCCGTCCATCTCTGCGGGTGAGAATTTCGATTGTCTTGGATTCATATTTTCTAACTTGTTATCGAATATCTAGTCAAGAGCACCCTTGTACGTATCCATGCCAAATGATGGGAATATGCCACGTCGATACTACGCCTCATTCTACCGAGCCTACCTTCATTGGGAGACGTGAGCGCCTTCAGTACACTAAGGTTTGGAACGACATAACATTGCATACTATTACTAATTTGGGCGTCTCTCCAGTTCTCTCAAGAGGCTCGTCGCCTTCCTTGTGTCGTTCCCATCGCCCCGAACGAGCTGATGCATTCCGGGCGGCATGTCCATTCCACAACCCCAGAGGTATTCCATTTCTGCAACGCTCAGTGCGAATATTGCGAGTACTACTGTACGCTCCCCCTTGGTCACTCACAACCCGAACACTCAACTTCTCACGGCTCTATGTCGACTACGATTCGGTTTGTACACGGAGATCGTGATGAGGTTGGGGGCCGAAAATATGCTGCCGGCGACTCTGGCGCTCCAATGCTCTGCAGCCTTGTGTGCAAATCGCTCGGGCGTCATCTTCACGTTGACAAATGTCGGTCTGCAAATGGGGATAGAGCCTGTGGTGGGGAGCCAGGTATTCGACACGTCAATGGTCCTGATAGTCATAAAAAGGAGGACTTGGTATCACATCGCGTTTTCTGGGGGCGTAGCAGTGAGTAAATGTCCCATTCGTCGTGTATCAGACCTTTTAATACCTGTCTCTAGAGTTTTCCGGTATGAATGGCGGTCTTTTGTCTCTCGCTTGACTGATCCTTCACTATGTCTGTTGCAGACCCATATACTCAACAAGAGCAAGCCGATTTCGATCTTGCCAATTTCGATCTTGGTCAGTACCATTCATCCAAGGTCATTACTTTATGTACTTATTGTCTGCCAGTGATTACAAATGTTGGGCTTGGGCATGCGCTGGATTAATATGATTGGTCTATTTGAAATTTGAGCTGTAAAAGGGAAAAACTAGAATCAAGGTGTACGCCTAGATTGGCAGCGAGTGTCCCGAGTAATCCGGTTCACACCGTATCAGCAACCAGACTTATCCCACTGCTGTATTCTTTTGGATCTTCAAGTATTCGTTTGGATTCTCCGACTCCAATGATTGTCTGTGAGAAAGGGTTTTCTACCAGCGCATTAGTTCGAAAACGAGGACTTGTGATTCTCTTGCTCCCCTTTTCACATGCCGCTCACCCCGTTTTTGGGATTCTCGCTGTTCTGTGTCTCCGTTTTGGGGGATGTTGTCCATTTTGGGATGTAATATAAAGGGAGAATTTAGTTTTGTTATCAAAGCGCAGTTGCGCACGCCAAATAATCTAATGTGGCGGTACGCCCTTTATGCATTATGCGCGGTCCGGCTTCCGTCTTACCACAATATTATCACAATATTGACAGATAGGAGGCACGCCTCACACAGGTCTTAATTGCACGCGATATCACCGCATGCTCGCCCTATAAAGAGGAGATGAGCGCAGTACACAGTCAGACTGCCAGGGTTTGCGTGACAGGAGCCTCATTCCACACCTCCCCTATTGTGCCCGTCATATTCTTGTGGGTTCCATAGTTGCCAGCAATAAAGCCTCGGGCAATGGTCCCGCCTTCCCCTCCAAAAATCCAGCCCAGATGCAGCGGGCTTTTAACTTGTAAGTCAAATTCCGAAGTGAAATAGTAATTAGCTGCTAACACCCCTCTAGTATCTTCCTTGTCGACAGTTAAGTCATAGCGTTAACGTCTATGACCATAAACTCATTTTCTTTGGAGATTTGTCTCGATTTTGTCAACGGACCATCGCCCTCTTGCCAACACATCAATGAACAGGAGGATTTCCTCGAAACACGACAACCACTATGGTGCGGTACTTTCTGCACTCTATACATTCTTGGCTTCAAGGCAAGTGCCGACGAGAAATGGCTCTACCACTGGTGTACGTCAAGACTCGTACAGGCCCCTACGCTCTACGGTCGACGGCGCCGCCATATCGTAGTCGAAAGGTACCTCATCCACATCACCTCGCACCCAACCTTCGACACAGTCGTATACTCCGATTCTGTGCTAGACAGCGACACGTGGGGGTGGAGACGGCTCCCCCATTGGACCGCACCACCGGCCATACAAATGGCAAACCACCCATCGAGCGAGAGTTGTCCGGGTTGCCATCTAAGTCGGCGTCGGAGAAAGTAGTGAAACGATGGACCGGAGAAGGCGAAGAGGAGTACGCCAGCGACAAGGAAGTAGTACCCCTGAGGTAACGCAAGAAACGCTTCCCAGCATCTCAGTGCGCCATCCCCGGGTTCTCCACGAACCGACATAGGACCCCCACAGCGTAAGAGATATCCGGACGCGTGGCCACCGCAAGGTACAGTAGCTTCCCGACCAGCTCCCGGTAAGGAATCCACTTCATAGCTAGTTTATCCTCGACAGTACCTGGGGACATGGACGACGAGAGACGCAAACTCTCCTCCATCGGAGTCAGAGCAGGGTTGCAGTCGGCAATATGGAAGCCGTTTAAGATGGATTCAATATAGCCGGGCTGGGAAAGGGAGCCTGGCGGTCCCGAACCAACTTCATACCCAGAATAGAACTTGTGGGTGTAAGGATCCGATTCTTCTTCGACCTTGTTTCTTACGTAGACGTCCGAGTACAATCGAATCCCTATTTATTGAAGGAGACAAGCGTGTACTAGTTGAACGTGCGTGGTAAGAATTGTGTGGTAGAGGAGTAAAATCGAATATATGGATACAGGATTCGCAAGCGACAGGGTTAAATAGGAGCGGGAAGTAATAAGTAATGGTAAATGAAATTAGCCGCACGCGAGTCCTTACTGTGGGCCCCAGATCGTGTACAGTCGCTGCAGGTACTTATGGAGGGGAATAATACTAGAACTCTGGACGACCTCTTAGACAGCTTGATTGAACGATGTAGTCCCTGTGGGGGCACAGACTTTGATGAAGCGATCAGGACGGCCTGTAATCTGTTGGAACGCCAGTGGGATGCTCAACGGTACATTCAGAGTCTATACACTGAGCAGAAACCAATAACACCTTTATTATCTCAGTACTCCGGTCATCATATTGAGAGTGAGGATCTCGGATGAAGTCGTTCGTCACGACTTATGTCGCTCTGCCGTCAGGGCAGGGCATGTATCATCGGTGGTATTCTATCACTCTCATGTCTTACTGTCCCTCAGATCGGCGCTTTCGTTCCATGCTGTTTCATTTGGCCCCAATGCACATCAGGAAGTCTTCGCCGTATGGTGCAATCGGGCAAGCGACTGACGCAAGAACAATATTGTAGGTTGCCACAACTCGTATAGGACGGCGATAACATTTGCTTGAGCTTGCTCTGCACGCCTATAATGGGTAGCAGACTCAGCCTGGATAGTTCCGCAGTGACGGGTTCGATAAAGGCGTGTATGGTTACATAATAAGCACGCAAGCCTGACCGAGCACACGTTTATCACACACATGTTCCTACCACCATCTGCTTTGTTTGTTTGTTTTTCGTGCCTACCACGAGTTTTAGTCGACGCTCCACTAATAGCCGAAAACCCTCTTAAGAAGCAGACAAAGCCACTATTATCCTAACAAAGACCATGTTAGGCTCCGAAGCCAAGAGTCTGACGAACGTCTTTCGAACGTCTGCGATTGGCGCCTTGCCTCCAGCCTTAGCCAATACCGCAGCTCTCGATACGGGATCAGCTTTACCACACCTGGGAAGGAGCCTGCCTTGAGAGATCAGTGATAAACATGCCACCGCCTGCCCTCAACTTGACTCTCGCCACGATGTCTTTGACCATAGAATCATCAGCTATGCAAGGTATACCCCTCGTCCCTCAGCACGTATATTTCTCACTTTCTTATGCTAGCGGCCGAAGAGCAAGACAGTTCGCCTCTAACCCCCCTGAGGAATCAAGAAGGTACAGCAGGTGACCACACGAATGCCCCTCCTCCAATGGAGGGCGACATAGGCGATGATCCTTCATTGCATCTCGACGCAAACTCGCCCAATCAACAACCTATGCATCCCATTATCGAAGAGCAGGTGACGATTACAAACCCAATTGACGTAGCCGAAGATCAAGACAGGTTGCCTCTACCCCCCCTAAGGAATCAAGAAGGTACAGTAGGTGACCACACGGATACCCCTGCTCCAATGGAGGGCGACATAGGCGATGATCTTTCATTGCATCTCGACGCAAACTCGCCCACTCAACAACCTACGCATCCCATTATCGAAGAGCAGCCGACGATTACAGACCCAATGGATGTAGTCATGCATGACGAACCAAAAGGAAACGACCCCGATTTGCTGTATCGAATTCGCGGATTCTACCGCTTGCTCGACCTTATCAATGAGCAAGGCTCTGGAGGAGCAGGTATGATAAATGCTTCACATTCCAAATTATCGGGACTCAAACTACCGTTCCTCCCAAGTGGACAAGGTCATCATCGCTCAAGAGTCCGTGGCGAAGTTTGTGAACGATATCTACCCGGGTGCCTACACCTCCGTGTCAAAGGTGACTGAAAATGACCCGAATTGACGGATATGAGCTTGCTGATTTCCCAATAGGTCGACTTTAACGCACTAGATAGCTGCGATATGAAACCCATCGGTGTCTACGGAAGTACTTCTGCAATCGTTGAATTCCTGCTGAAGGCTGAGTGTATTGATGAGGAAACGTAATTCCATTTTATTTCCCTCAGTACCTTAGCTCAATCATCTTTTAGTGCCCTTCTCCTCCTCGCTCCTCCTAGCCCTGCGAATGCAGCCCAGCAACCACTTCTTCGCTCAGGATTATACCTTCTTCGCTCATCAATTTTCCAGCCTGGTCTCGTCTATATCATTTTTTGGCCCGAAGAAACGACCTGGGATGACAACACATCTGGAATGGTTTCAAGGAATCGTACAACATTTATGCGGTACGTATTCCCGCGTCGTCTGTAAGAGTTATCCAACTGAATTTGGTACACACTCCCTGCAGATTCTTGACCAAGTTGTGCGATCAAGTGGTTGCCCTGATCTCCAACCAACACAGCGAAAGGCTCGTCTTCAATAACGACACGGAACACATTGATGTGGATTTTGATGATTACAATGCAGTCGACAATTCTGGCCGTCTTTTCCATTTCGAGGTGCAACAGACTCGCCAGCAAGAGGATGGCGCCAGAGCGGGCAAGGGGTTCAAGGTGATATCAATGGATCACCGTAAAGCGGTATCTGATTGTTCCTAGTTCTCTCATCCGTGCATGTCCGAAGTAACAACATGCCCCGAACACGTTGAGCTTGAGCGACTGCAGCCGACTCTTGTTGCAGGCGACACATTCCAAGCCATTTTGAGTGCGGAGTATATCCCAGAGCGATTCAAGAAAACAACAATCAGCCCGCTTTACCGTCTTGGCTTTCGTGATCTTTTGAAGTAGGTACCACTTAACTATCAAAGAGGAGGTATTGAATTCATGAACTATGACCGGCCCTCAAGGCGTCCTCGTCTCATTCTGGATGAGAAAATCGACTTCAGCAGCCTGGATACCCTATTACGACATGGTCTAGATCAGCGCTGCTCCAGAGTTTATGAAAGTTGGCGCGGAGAGAAGAGGCGCGATGAGGAGCTGATGAGGCAACGCCAAAGTACCACCATTGATGCTGGACGAGGGGAGATAGTAGAAACGATGGGCAGGATCAAAAAGGGAATTGCGAAGTGGCTGGCTGGACAAGCTGTAGCCCGATATCCGTGCGTGTGGGGGTTGTGTAACCGTGCGAAAGCTTATGGCTTAGCCGCAGATCCTTAACCGAGGCACAGGTTGTCGCGAATTTCTCGAAGGATTCATCAGAAGAAGGGATCCTGCCGGACGACCTTCGTAAGAATCTTGACTCTGATACTTCTTGTTCTCATATCTCTTAGGCTACCTCGACACTCAAGGAGCCCATGCTTTACTTGACAGAACGTTACGCGAAGTTGACGATAACCCCGACAGCCGCTTCTGTACCCTCAAGAACCGCCTTCGTGGACACTTTGAGCTCCTGCGGAAGGAGAAGGAGTTTGGTCATGAAACGCTCCTTCGTATGATTGATATTCTTGGAACTGACAGCAACTACGAGGAGAAATTAAAGCGGGTGGTGACAGAAGAATCTCGCTGGTCCAGATGGTTGGATTATATCCCTCCGCTCCCATTTATATCCAATAAGCGTTCTAAGACGACGCCCAATGGATATAAGCTGGTCCAGGAGGATGACACCACCTTCCTCACAGAAATATGCACGATGGGGACGGAAAAACCAGCGTACCGACAGATAGTGGAAGAAATTCTTCAGGAGGCCACCACTTGTCTCGGCATCAAGCTCGAAAAGCTGAAAAAGGACATGCTACACCTTGTCAGAAGTCACGTTAACGGCATTGTAAAGCAGGGAATCGACGATCGGGTCAACACCGAAAAGCGAGATGCGGACCAAGCGGCATATGCACGGGTTCGTTCCCTGATCCGCGAAGCCCTCGATGCTGAGGTAGATCACCCTACAAATTGGTAGGTATTCACCACATCCTAAATGTACTCGAACTCACGAGCACTTGACCACATGCAAAGCGACAGGGTCATCATTCGCGGCGTGTCGGTATACACAAGCGGTTCTCAAGGTTGTGTCTTCGATGGGAATCTTTGTTTAAGAAATTAACATCCTCTAGAAACATATCACATCGATGGGGAGACGATTGTCCCACTTGAGAATGGGATATATTATACATTCAATGTCCTGGGGGTTAAGAAACAGGACACACTCGAGAGTGACTATGTCCCTCAACCATTTATCCGTCGTGCCTCGACTCCAAATTTCACGCTTCCACCTTCTCACTGTATCCGGTACGTAGAGCGGGGGTGGTCACCTTAGACCCTACTGACTCGATCAACGAAGCTTTATTCGCCTCATTGGAAGCGACCGTTGCCTCCTCGTCATTCAGAATCATCAAGGAGACCTGAATGTCTACTTAGACACTATTTTCGGACTAGGCAATGCCGTAAAATCGAAACCCAAGAAGATATTCTATGCAGACAAGCTCAGTTCCAATGTTTTGTTTGCTTTGGACGAGGCCAAGCGGATTCTGGTGATTTATGCCGGTGACGAGGTCTGAATTAGAAATGCTGTTGATTCAAGGTGGACTAATTGTCTATTAGAACCACGCACAGGTCATCCCATACATCTATGAAGATGCAAGTAATACCCTCAACGCCCGTGGTGGAGCCATCGATATTACTCAATGGTTTGACGGTCCACCAATTCCTCGAATGCTACATGCCACTTTTATTCCCGGGTCTGGGGAGCTCCTGCTGGTGGATGAAACCGGTCTGACAAGAATATTCTCGCTTGTGACTGAACAGTTCCGGTTTGTCCAGTGGAATCTTCATCAACGTACCACTGATTAGACCCACAGTCCTGCTGCTTGCAAGCTGGACTACGTCCCTACTTCGATTTGTACCGTACCAGACGGTTCAGTGTTCCTCGCATTGGAACCAATAATCGACGGACCACCACGACTTCTCTGCTATCACCTCACCTCGTTTGGCTCCGTGGCTGCAATTCCTATTGAATTGTCGGAGGAGATACACCGCAGTGCCAATATGGTGGTTTCTTGCATGGGGCAAACAGAGAACCCTCACGCAATATTCCTGGACCGCTCCACACCAGTCTGTTCATCGATCTCTCTGCACATTACAAGCAAGATCAGCGAATACGACTTTCGTGCAGAAGGGAATCGCTCGGACTCTGTTCGAAAGGATACGATCCACAACTCCCTCATTGATTGCCACTCAGAGGTTTGGACGCGGTATCCGGTTCAAGCTCCCTTTCGTCGAGAGACTGCACCGGGGACGCAACATTGCCCACGTTCCATCACGTTCATATCGTCGAGCTCATCGAATAGTTTCTCCAAATATGTTACTGCGCTCATTCGTGATTTCAAGCAAAAGACGCGCAAACCAGCTCGCCAACTCGCAGACATCAGTGTGGCCGCCCAGCCATCCTTTGATCCGGCATCACCCAACTTCCCAATTTCTCAATTCAAATCTGGCGATTGGCTAGTTGGCCTCTTCTGTCTGATACCGATCCACATTGCTGTGACTGGGCAAAATCGCTTCATTCCACTTTGTGATGGTGTCGTATCGCAGGAGTTCGAGCAATCACTCCTCGGAGCAGACGTCGCTCACATTGCGGAAGCGTATGTATTGTGGTTTAAGTTCGTGTATGCAAGTTCTCATCCACAGACTAGATTGAGCTTGGGGTGGTATGAGAGTATATTTGCTTCATATTTAGCTCGCAAGGTGAGTGCCACCCGGCGGTTGCATTCGAGTATCTGATAATATTCTAGCCCGTCAAAGTGGTTTCTTCAATGGGTCAGTAGACCTGTTGCGACTTCTTGACCATTCTCATAGTATTTGTCAGGGGAACAATCTGTTGGAAAAAGCTATACGCTGAACCATTTTGTGGATACCTCTTTCGCAGGGTCGGCGATGAGATGTACTGAAGGTGTATGGCTCTCGGTGACTCCTACTCAAGACGCGCTAGTAGTCTCGATGGATTTTGAGGGTGATGCTATCCACGCTTGTGAGAGAACTAGCCTATGTTCTAACATTCTTCACAGGGGTAAATTCCATTGAGCGAAGCGCCCAAGAAGGTGAACGCCTTGACACACATTGGAATCAGCTTGCTTAAGCTATTGAATACAGACACTCTCCTGGTCCTATTCAATGCGGCACTCTCAAATCTTGTATGCTTTTAGTTTCAGACTCTGAAGTCCGTACTCACGTTTGCCAGGTGTTGTTCCGTAACAACTTCGCCCTTTCCCGAGACATTACAAACTCTTTCAAGGTCAGACGTGTCATACACTAATGCTTCATTGCTCACACACTCCAAGAGTTTTCAATCCTCTTCAAAAGTGCTTGATCCAGGTACAAATCCCTCATTATTCCAGTCAACCCTCGCAATCATTATAAAGGTTCGTATCATTGAGCACGTCTTTGCGCCGAAGCTCACTGCCACTGATCAAGGATGTCATCGATTCTGACACAACGGAGATCGTGAATGAGTGAACCCTGTTTGTCCTGAAACCACTTCTTGGAACTTACGGACATTCGCAGATTCTCTTTGAAGTTCAGACAGATAGTACGAGATGAGGCGGGCGATAACTTCATCACCAAGTTGCATCGTGGAAAACTTGATATCATGCCTTGGCCCGTCATTCAATCAGAGCAATTTTATAGGATGTTTGAAAAACTCAAGACTCGTCTCGAGAAGCAACCTATCACACACAAGAGCGCTGGTGATTTCCTTCGCGTGCTTAAAATGCTCATGGCAAAGCTCAAGGTATCACGCGTGCAGCTCTTTCTATTGTTTTGTTGACTGAGGCGTTGTTTCAGGCTTGCGATTGGGGTGCATTGGATCGTCGGTACCAGTTATGAAGCATTGCGGCGATTGCTAAACTCCTGTTAGAAAACCTTGCAGCGCAACGTGTCCAACACCTCGATCCTTACGTCGCTACAGCACTAGCTTTTGGGTGCTTGGACCCGGAAAATCATTCTGAGCCTCTCAAGGTAATGAATGTCGTTGGTCTTTTGGAATGAGGCTCTGACTTTTATTTATTCTCAGAATATGGACACAGACGAGGCCATTCCTGAACCAATCTCCGCGATTGTTTTCTATCTCTCGGACGCCAAAGCACCGATTACACCTGAAGCATGTCTCGCTGCTTTGCGATCTAGTTGGGAAGGCCACCAGCGTCGATTCAAGGACTCGGAAGAGGAATTCCTAGCTTCTTTTAATCAATACCTTCTCACCATTGCGAATGCGAGGATTGGACAAGTCCGGACATGGCTGGAACAAAACACTACCAGGTTCGCACAGCACCCAGACGTTCAGACACTATTCCGGGGATTCGACGTATTGGCAAAGGAGTTAAAGGGTCATGTCCTACTTTGTGGAGCAGCATGTGGCTCCTGTAGCTTGTCCTGTTTGAAAGAGAGACAACACGATGGTGCTCATGATTGTTGCACAACCCACAAATGCCCTCGTGCATGCGAGTTCAATGACCAACATGATGGACTACCCGTATCTGCATGCGACATGCCGTAAGTATCTCCAGTCTGTCGTCGCTTTTCTTGATTTGATTATCTTCCACAGAGC
>WNFL01220523.1_pt2 | contig 10788 bp, 15 predicted proteins | sample 5400361 | NCBI WGS metagenome assembly WNFL01 (sample SAMN13153351, study PRJNA577476) | soil metagenome | isolation source: 40 cm soil on Douglas fir-dominated hillslope | place: USA:California | collected 2013-09-17 | reverse complement strand
GATGAAAATAATGCAACATTATCCCACCACATTCTATCGCTCTTACCTTTAACTAAAGCTAATTTTTTATCCTTATTTAGATTTCCTTGACCACCGTTGTAACTGGATAGCATCATGGAATGCCTATCACATTCAGTTATCGCCGCATTTTGTTTGTATAAATCATAGTCATATCGGGCTAATGCACGTATTGCCCAATCTGGATTCAATGGTTGATTCAATCCTAATTCTTTAGGATATAGCTTACTGATCCATTCAGAAGTAGAAGGCATGAATTGTGATAATCCTAATGCCCCTGCATAAGATTTTGCTTTTTCGTTATAGCCAGATTCTTGTTGTATTTGACTACCAAAAACAGCTATAGGTGCATTAATACCCCATATAAATCTAACTTCTCTTATTACTATCTTTTTATACTGATCTGCTTTAGGTGGCGGAAGATCTACTGCCAACACTATATAGTTATGCTGCAATAATAACGCAACTATATATAGTGAATATCTACGACGCACAACTATAATCCTTGCGACACTCCTAATATACAGCCTAGAAATATAATTGAACGGGATATAAGTCTTGCGGAAGAATATATATCCCTGGGAGAAGTTTCTATTATTCTATCTTCTGCCCGCTTGAATAATGATCTATCTATCCAATAAGCCAATACTGCACTGATAGTACAAAGATTGATCTTATATAGTGTTAGAACAGATTGATTTGGTGCGAGAAATGCCAAGATAATAACTGCAATTATAGAAATTATCAGCCATTCCATCATCCTGAATTTTTTGAAATTAATTTCAATCACCAATACTCTCCTCTCCTATCCATAGATTTTTGCACGAATTCTTTACAATCTCCATGACCTTTAACTGGAAATTCTGGAACATTTCTTCTGCATACATACTCCATAGTTACAGTATGCTCTTCCATACATACTTTGACATTATCTTTATCTATCTCCACTAATTCATCTTTTTTGATTATCAATTTTTTTTTGGGGAACTTACATTGTCCGCAATAGGTATTGCGTATATCTCCTACGACTTTAAAATTCACACTAAACTCCTTTATTCTTAAAGAAATTTAGCATTTAACCCAAAACCTGAATCTGCTAAATATATTACTCTGTTATACCTTTCCTTTTAAACACTTCCCCTTTTTCTCTTTGTGTTTTTTGTAAATCTTCAGTAACTCGTTGTACTTGCACTAAACCATTATCTATAGATGCTACCCATTTATCAAATTTATTTACCAGGTATCCTCCCATTAAAGTAATACATGCGGCAAAACCCAATCCCCAATTTATATATTTATCTAGTTTTTTATCTACCACCAGATGCTCATTTTCTATACTTCTTAATTTTATGAAAGCCTTATCTATATCTTCCCGGGCTACTTTCAATCTTTCCTGAAATACACCATAGTCACTTAACCCTTTTAATTCTTCTTTTATAGCTAAAAGATTATCTTTTATATGATCTAAATCTTTTTTTAATAGATCAGAATTACTATCCATCACATACCTAGTAGCATTCTATTATAAGTAATACTATTAGGCGGAGCTATTGCTGTAGGTTGCGCAGACCACAAATCATCTTCGTCTGTTGTATCTAAAAATATTTGCCATGGATTTAATTGAAGTGTGTAATGTTCTGCAACAGTAAGACGTCTATTATTCCAAAATAAAAATAACGCAATTTCAGAATCAGTATCACTTGTTGGATCATCTATTCCAACCCAAGCTCGTGAAGCAGACACGCTATCGCCAGCTCCCCAAGCCGCATTACCCATATCGGCAACGGAATAATCAACATCGTTGACGAACAGCGTCCGACTAGCGTTAGCTTGGGTATCAAAACTATCAGTGATAAGGAGTTCCTTGCCCGCTGCTACTCCAGCGGGTATTCGATTATCAATACCTCCTCCTGCATGACTGAACGCCCGCACACTAAGATAACCAGAACCTCCTTCTATGAAACCAAAAATAGTTCCAGAACCACCTATATATTCAGCGATGCCGAAAAGTCTTGGATACAAACTACCACTGTAGCTGAATGGCCGATAGATGCAGAGATAGGAAAATCCTTTTCCACCATCTGCATTACCTAATAATGATGAATTAGGCAACGTATTACTAATATCCAGAAAGTTTGCAGCCCCAGTAGGAGAAGCAAATGTGCGTCCTGAGTTTGTAGCGCCAAATTGAGGTTGTGCATTGAAGTTACCAAATCTATTAGTTACCAGATTACCCCAAAACGGAGGCAAAAAAGCAATATACAATCCTGTAGCTAAAGGATGCTTCCAATCAATAGGAACCGGGCTCGACGGCTGTCTAGTCCAGACCATTACACTGTCTGTCTTTGAACACGAAAATAATGCAATTCGTGATTACCACCCGTAGAATTGAGATTGACAGCCGTGTTATGTGTTACAAATACTTCCCAAAATGGAGGCATACTACCTCCATATAAAGATTTGATTGATGTTTCCGGAATAAAATAATCACGATCAGTTGTAGCATCAACCAATGTAGACCAAGCACGTACACATAGACTTTGTTTTACATTATCACTGGTAATTGTTTCAGCACTATTGGTTCCATCAAATACATCCGGCCAGCTTGGTGTTCCACTAACAATTTTATAAGGAGTAATTACCCATAGTTCTATTCTTGTACTTACTGTTGGACTGGTACCAGTACGAATTTTTCCACTTAACAGATGATCTATATCTAAATCTGTAGTGTTATCAATATAGGTGGATTCTTGTCCGGCTAATAATGTAGACGAACTTGCCAAACTGCCAAGTGAAATTGTTAGCGCAACACTACTTGTAGACGGATATTTAGACTTGATGTCAGACATATTAAAGCGTTCCGGTTTGCGCGAATACGTCTATTGCATTATTTACTGCTGTTTGTACCGTACCATCATCAGCACTCAGTATTTGCGCTAATGTTGCAGTAGAATTTTGTGCAAGTACCGCCCAGAGCATTTTCTTGGCTGTATTAACTGGATCGGAATATACACCTTTTGCCCATAACAAGCGATTTGCGTGATTCGTCACATTAGTAGCTTCTCCAGCTACTACATTTGCGGCGATTACTACAGCCACACGAATTTTATTGTTAAGTGTCGGGTCCTCACTAGCGCTCAAAAGTTCTGCATAAGTTGCCATATATTAAAATCCTATAGATAATTTTAAAAACCAACACCTAACATCAAAAGACCAGAATTAGGTTCTGCAAGAAGAGCTATAGTCTCGTTAATCTGTAGATAACTATCCCCATCTGATCCACCAGTTCCGCCATTAAAATCTATTGTACAAGTCCTGCCAGAACCCATTGTTCCTATATTGGTAATAAAATATTTAACAAGTAATCTATCTCCTGCCAAAAATGCTACACCTATTGTTGGTGTACCTGTCCAATTCTGTACCGCTGCTGCTGTGCCAAATTCTGCTCCTTTATCCCAAGGTCCGCCTGTTACTTCGGTTTCTATACCGGCTAAAGTACGTTTATATACCCTTACTCTAGCACCACAATTTGCCAAATTATTAGATTCCAATGCCCAAATATTAAAAGTCATTAAACCAGACAAAGTAAAACCACCAGAAGGTACTTCGCCTGAAACCCATTGTATTAAAGTACCTCCTGCTGTTTGTGTCCATTGAATTTCTGTACCACCAGAGGTAGTATTTACTACACCAGTAGTTAAAGAGCTACCAGCAGCAGTAATCATATCAAAATATGCAGCTCCAATATCATTACGTTGAGTATTACGCAGCATTAACTTAGTAGACATTATTATTTATAGAATAAATTAACAACTACTTCATTAGCCGCAACTGCACCCGTATCATTATCTGCAACCCCTGTAGTTATTCCCAGACCTATACCCGTAGCAAAAGCAATTCCATTGTTGTATTCAACATTAGTACCTGCTCCTGCCGCATTGCCAGGAACAAGAACTGTCATTACAGGAGTATCTGTCCCCACAGTAGGACCAGAAGCTTTGTTATATAGCTTCACATAGCGCGGCGAAGCATTAATATTAGTTATGTACCATCCATATACTTGACCAGCAGATGCCTTAACAGAAGTAGAATTAGTAGACGCTGCGGATAACACTCTTGATATTAAACATCCTCCTGATGTAGCAGGAGCCATACTTACAGGAGAAGTAGTAGCAGAGCAATCTACTTTAAGTGCATTAGAAGCGGATACTGTTACATATCTACCTCTGGTAGTGCCATCTTCTATAGCACTGACAGTAGCGCGATTGACATTTATTCTGGCGGCACCAATATCATTTTCTGTCAACGATGTTCCTGCTGTTTCATCATAAATAAAACCGGCAGGCATTACCTTTGTAGTACCGTCTGTAAACCCGGCATTATCTGCAATTTTATCTGTATCTGTTATAGTTAATGCACCACCAGACGTAACAGTTACATATCTACCCCTCGTACTGCCATCTTCTATTATATTAACTACTGCTCTATTTACATTTATTCTTGCAGCCCCTACATCATTTTCTGTTAAAGCAGTACCAGCTACTTCATCATAAATATATCCACTTGGAAATAAAATACTTGTACCATCAGTAAATACCGCATTATCTACAAGAGATTGAGTGTCTTTAACAGATAAAGCGCCTGTAGAACTAACAGTAGCTTTTCTCCAGCCATAAACACCATCAGAAAGAGTATTGTTATTTTTGCCTGTATCCCAAACTCCTAATCCAGCACAAGTAAACACTCTTGAAGAAGCTGGAGCAGAAGAGTGGGCAACTGCTAAAGCAAGTAATGGTAGAGTTTGTACTTGTGGTGATTGAAAATTGGAAGTAGCTGCTGGAGTAGCTAAAGAATCTATATACCAATAAATCTTATCTGTACGGTAATAACAAATATATCTATGTAAATTTGAATCAACAGGTTGATTGGAAGCCAGAGAGGCTACAACAGTTCTAGTACCATTGGAATAAACTACAGCTTGTAATACACCTGAAATATCAATCTCAAAACCATAGCCATTACCAGTAGTTCCTAAAGGATTGGTAGATGTTGGCGTACCTCCTACAGAACCATGCCCCCAAAATCTAACTGCGTTATTACCAACTGCATATTCAATAGAAATAGCCCAGCTATTTCCTAGCCAGGATGGAATAGTAGGAACAAAAGAATTCTGTGAATTTACATAGCTATAACCATTAGTTGTTGTACCGGAACCTAAAGTCATTTGTCCCGCAGATACAGATGCAGCTACACCACCACCAGAAGCGACAGCAGCATTCCATCTATTAGTAGTATCTAACGCTGAATCAAAAGGATCATAAAATAGCTGATGCGGCTCATCAGACGTTCTTACAAATCCGGCAGGAAAATTATATTGAGCTTGGTTTAATGAATCATTATTAGTTGTATTTGTTCTGGTATTAGCACTTGCTCTGATAGTAACTACAATAGTACCAGAAGTATAAGTAGAACAGCGTACTTGGAATAACTTCATTCCAACAGCATCAATCTGCCAAACACCATTTGCCGTAGCACTTGTTACAGAAATCCCGGAAGGTACAGGTTTAGCATTGAGATTGACATAATTGGTTCCGTCAACTGTACCTTCAAACTGTACTGTCCCTACCCAAGTACCTGTTATTTGTACACTTATATTGCCGATACCTTGTAATGTAGTTGTTGTTACAGCAGCAGTTGATGTTATATTTCCAGACTGTAAAAGGTCTTTCTGTAATATATAAAGTGCTCCAACTGCATCAATTAAAGCTAAATTAGTTCCATCTATAAGTTTAGTATATGGTGCTCTGGAAGCAATATCGCCAACTGGCATTGAATTACCGCTGCCATCAACAACTTGTACAGGTATAAATGATTGATTAGAAGGTAAAACAACAGGCAAACTAGCAGACATAGTAGTTTGCCCTAGTGCGGCAGGGCTAGTGGCACCATCACCGCCCCAATCTATTTTTACTTTTTGAAATTGAATACCAGATACGTCATCCGTGGCAATAGTTGCACCAGTTCCGGGTGTAATTGCTACATTATCTGCCATTTTTAATGGACCAAAAAGTAAGAATATTTGTTTACAGAAGTCGTGACTGGGGTAGTAAATAATAAAAGAAGCATATTAAAACCTTTTAACCAAATCCGCGATTGACAGCTATGAAATCCCATTTTGCATCAGTTAGATTCCATTTCAATCCTACATAATCTTGCTTATTAGCACCTGTACTCGTTGTGTAACTTGTAATATCACCGCCAAATCTTATTGCTGAACCAAATACGGGGCTATAAGGCCCGCCAGCAGCCGCTTGTTTAAATTTTATAGTAATTGCCTGGCCGTCATACCATCCAGCATTTATATTGATTGTGTGTGATCCACCCAGAGTTATATTGAATTGAACATACAAAGTAGAGTCTAAAGTAGTTGTACCAGATGTAGTTATTGATTGAACATTAGTAATAAAATAAGTAACAGTAGCATAAGTACTGGCAACTAATACATATTTACTTAAAGTACTACTATATATAAACTTTAAGTAAGTCGTTGCACTAACTGAAGTATCATATAAAAGATTTGTTATTCCGCCAGTTAAAGATATATTGCTGCCGGCAGTTACTGTTCTACTGCCTGTGCTATCCATGACAATAGCTATTGTCAAGCTATATCGTGGGTTGGTTACATCTATCTGAAGTGTAGTGTCTCCAGTACAAGTCAATATACCTAAATCACCATTATCAGGATTGGCAGTAGAAGTCCCGCCTCCTGTAAATGTAATAGTAAATTGACGTTGATAATCAAGAGCATCTCCTGATTGAAGACGCTGCCGTTTACCAGAAACTAAAACTAAAGGCTTAGCCAGAGCCATAATTTGAAATCGCTTTCAAAATTATAATTGTTCTGGATAACCAATATTGATTTTAAGTTCTGTAGTGCTTAATGCTATTCCAACTGGTACATTATAACCAGTAGTTGTATTGGCAGTTGTAACTATCTTTCCAGCAGTAGCATTATCCAAATAATAAATAGAGCCTTGTGTAAGACCACCAGACTGTCCAGTAACAGCATCCCATTGAGTAGTCGTTGCTACTAATGATCCTGAAGTAGCAAAAGAACCCGTAGCTGATGCAGAGATAGAGGTAGATGCTACAAGAGCTATTACATTACAAGCTGTACTTGAATTAGCAATAGCTTTATCTGCCGTAGCCGCACCAGATGAATAAACTGCCGTACCTATTACAATCGATCCGGCATTACCATTAGTTAAAGTTGTTTGTGTATATCCAGTAGAAGCTGCCGCAGAACCAGAAGTAACGCGACCATAAGTATCTACAGTTACAGAACCATAAGTTCCTGGAGTAGCAATACCGGAAGCTAAATCAACTGTTGGATCACCAGCTACACCCGCAGGATTAGTTACTGTAATTCTTCCGGAATTTGCCGTAGCTAAATTACGTTTAGTAAATGTATCTGCCGCAGTTTCTACGACTAAACCCGTTGCAGAATCTAATGCGGCAAGAGCAGTAAGTGTTGCATCCGATGCCTGAGCACCTACATCTGAAGCAGTAGCCGTTCCTGTATTAGTTACTCGGCCATATACATCTACTGTTGATTTAGTAACACCTGAAGTAGCACCATTACCACCAATAGCCGGCTGTCCTAAATCGATATTATCCGCATTGACTACAATTCTTGTAGTATCGGCAGTAGCTACATCTAGAGTATTTCCGGTTTTGGTAAGGCCTGCTCCCGCCGTTATCTGGCCTAGCCCTGAAGTCTGAGTAAATACTAAAGAGGTAGTATCAAGAGTGATAGGATCATTTGTAGTTAATGTCCATGCCGTATCTGCATTAGTAGTACCTTCATTAACCCAAACTGATAGACCGCCAGTTACTTCAGAACTTGCATCCGCATCAATAGCTCTGGTTGGCGAACCAGAAGCATTAACCGTATAAATACCATTTTCTGCACCAGTAGATTGGTTTTTTAGAAGAATCCTATCACCGGTTGCCAAAGTAACACCATCTACTGTGTCACCGTTTTCAAATGCACTAGCTAAAGTACCATTGGCAGTCGTAGCTACACGGACTGACGCTTTCCAGTCCATACCTGCTGCAACACCATCTACATAACTTTTTGGTACAAGATCATTAGCACCAAACGATCCTGTTCCAGAGTTATAACTGATCTTTATGCCATTGTTTAATGCAGTAGAATTATCTAAACGAACATATCTAGCATCTACCAGACCGGAAATATCACCAACAGCTACCGCACTTGTGCCGGAGACACGACCATAACTGTCTACTGTAAATTTAAGAAATGCTCCGCCGCCACCATCTGTTACTGTGGCGAGGTCTAAAGTAGGATTACCAGCAACACCATCGCCATTACTTACAGTAATGCGACCAGAATTTGCCGTGGCTACAGAGCGATTACTAGTTGTATTGGCACCAGTTTTTACTACGATACCATTAGATGCAGCACCTAAGGCATCTAAATAGGCACTCCAGCCTTGTACATCTGTACCAATTGCAACGCCTAGGGATGTTCTTGCTGCGGAAGCAGTAGTAGCGCCTGTACCACCGTCTGTTACGGCGATATAATCACCAGATTGAATCTGTGCGCGCTTACCGCTATACAGTACTAACGGTTTCTTTGCAGCCATAATAGAACATCTCCATTAAAGTCTTATGGGACTATCTATATCAAGATAGAGTTCGGTAGCACTAAGGGCATAACCAATGTAAGTTAGATACCCTATAGATTCTGGCGGCGTGGTTGTCAGTTTCCCAACATAAACAGGGTCAAGAAAATAGTCTTGACCTTCCACTAATCCCCCGACCATACCAGTGACTACTTCCCACTCGGAGATTGTTGCTGCAAATCGACCGTCTAGCTGAAAATATCCTGCTGCACCTGATAAAAGTAAATCCTCCGAAACTAAACCTATAACTAAAGCAGTATCTTCCGTATCTGTTCTAGCACGTCTTACTTCAGTAGCACTCCATGCATAAACTGGAGTGCCTTTTGATATATCCGCAGAATCCGAATTTGTTCTACTTATTAGCGGCGAACTACCAGAAGGTCCTGGGATACCTTGAATACCTTGCGGACCTTGATTGCCACCAGAAATAACAATAGTAGGAGTTTCTTTTTCTATAAATACTTTACCTATCACAGAATCTATAATGACTGTAGAAATTTGCTCTTGTATTAGAGTAACTCCAGTCACAGAATCTATAATAGTTGCGTCAGACATTACCGCGTTACTTCTTCTTCTACTTCTATTGAGCCGTAAGCTGGCGAATCAACAACATCTGAAGCAGTAGTCAATTCAATATCATATACACCTTTTTTCCAATCAATTGCTGCTGTTCTGCTTTTCGGTAAAGTAAGATTAATCCAGCCAAAATCCTCTAAAGAAATTTCTCCAGTAGCTAGTGTAAGTGATTCCAATATTTCTTCTGAAGCTATTTTTTTTCTAATTTGCATCTCTGCTTTTGTATATATAGAGAGATCGACTGGCAAGTTATAATAAATTACTCCACCAGATATATAAGGTGTAAATCCTAAAGCATTCAGTGAACTTATTTCTATATTGTCATCGTCCAGTACAGTAGCCGCATAATAAACAGAAATATCATCTTCCGGGCTATTTAATTGTATGGTTCCTTTAATACTGGATACTCGAAACATCCAGTTATCTATTAAACCATGCCCAATAACTTCTAAAGTACATGGTGCCGTAACAGTAACATTAGTTATTGTTTTCCACGCAAGTTTTGGCTGACCGTACCCTAGTTTTTTAGAAAAGGTTTTACCTTTACATATAGTTAAAGGTATCTGTGCGCCGCAACTCATGTTAGCTGATCCTTTTTTGAAATTGATTTCAATTCTTGCAAGAATTATATGTTAGTCATTTTTAGTGGCAAATAATTTTTGCTACTTTACATTCTGCCAATTCCATTCCTGACCGAATTTAGCATCTTTCTTCTCTTCTGTAGTTTTTTCCTTAAAAACTCTACAATCTATAGTCCCATTAAGATTTACTTTTGTTATTAATGCGGGATATTGTTTTCCATTTTCTGTATATATAACCGTAGAATGTAATTTTGGTCTTGGTATACCCCTACGCTCCATCTTGAAACCAGAACAGGTAATTACATTATCTCCAGCTTGAAGATTTTCACTGCATGTATGCTCCCATCCAGAAAAACTATCTGCATCTATAACTATTGCCCATTCATAATTTCTGCATTTAAAACAAAGAGAATTACTCATAGATCAAATATTGGTAAATTTTCTACTGGCCGCACCACAGAAATAATTAAACCATTAGAAATAGATACCTGATCGCCGGAAGAAACAGCAATAGATAAATTAACTGGAAATTCTTTTATACCATTACCAGTTCGCACTCTTATTATTCTGGAACCTGCTTCTACTACCATTCCTATCTGCGGTTTATTTGCGGAAGAAAGTAAATTCTTTAATTGAGAGAATGGATGCGCCATAATTAACCTCAGAAAAATTCTGGCTGTGCTATCGCCCTAGTTAATGACATAAATCCTAATTGAAGTTCTGTTCTAGCTATAGCAACCCATCGCGGATCAGACACACCATCTAACATCATTGTATGAACCAAATCGCCGACTTTAGCAGCTAATTCTTTAACTACATTCATTCTGGCGATTTCTTCTTTACTAAGTAATCTGTAGCCAATCACTTTTATATTATTCTCCATTATTTTTTTGTTTACGTCGGAC
>WNFL01259865.1_pt2 | contig 10789 bp, 12 predicted proteins | sample 5400361 | NCBI WGS metagenome assembly WNFL01 (sample SAMN13153351, study PRJNA577476) | soil metagenome | isolation source: 40 cm soil on Douglas fir-dominated hillslope | place: USA:California | collected 2013-09-17 | reverse complement strand
TTGGCCAACGGCAATCTGATCTTGCGCGATCGATCCACGGGTGGCGCCGATCAACCGGTGGATCTGCCTGCGCTCGTGGGCGCCGTCAAAAACAAGCAGGCGAAGAGTCCGGACACGCCGGTCGTGATTTCCGCCGACAAGAACGTGCGCTACGAGCAAGTGACGCGCGTGATGGATGCGCTGTTCAAGGAAAACGTGCGGCGCGTCGGCCTGGCGGTGAAACCCGCGACGTGACACTGCCGTGGCGAGCGCTGCCTCGAATGCCGTCACGGTCCGGGCCATGACGAGGGCCCGCAGATGACCGGCGCGCTCAACACAGCGATGGGTTCGGCGGCGCTCGCCTGGCGCCGCGCGCGCGCGCAGGAGCGGATCGCGCCTTCGTTCGCGCTGGCGCTGGTCATGCATCTGGCGTTGTTTGTAGCAATGTCGCTTGCGGTGCGCTGGAAGACCGAGGCCGAAGCCCCGGCGATGGCCGAGTTGTGGAGCGCGTTGCCACCGATTGCGGCGCCGGCGCCGCCACCGCCGAAGCCTGTCGAACCGGAGCCCGTCGTCGAGCCGAAACCGGAGCCTAAGGTCGAACCGCCACCCGACATCGCGATCGAGCCGGCCAAAAAATTGCCGCCCAAGAAAGAGGAACCAAAGAAAGTAGAGGCGAAAAAAGTAGAGGCGAAGAAAGAGGAACCGAAGAAAGTCGAGAAGATCGAGCCCAAGAAGACGACGCCACCTGAAGAGCAGGTCGACACCGAGCGCGAGCGCATCCTGGCGCAGGCGGACGCAACGCGCGCCGCGTTGACCGGGCCCGCGCGCAGCGCTGGGAGCTTTGACGCAAGTTATTCGGCGGCGGTCAACGCTTGCGTTCGACCGAACATCATCTTCTCAGTCCCAGAAGGAACGCCGGCCAGCGTCTTTGCATTGTTTCGGGTCGAGCTGTTGCCTGACGGCACTGTTGCCCGCCTATCGCTGGTCAAGCCGAGCGGTCTTGCTGGGTACGATGACGCGGCTCTGCGGGCAATTCGTCGCTGCGATCCATTTCCGCGAAAGCCCGGCGTGATGGGGTCCTGGGCGATTGACCTGACGCTGCGACCGGTGGAAACACAGTGATCGAGCCGCGAGCTTGCGGCAATTCGCGGGTCGTCCAAACAGGTTACGACCCACGCTGCGCCGGCGGCGATAGCGATTCGTTTCTTATACTGCGCGGCCGATGACGATGACCTCGCAAATTGTCCATGTGCGTCTCCATGCGCGCCGGCGCCTGCGCGAGTGCGTGCGCCCGCTGGTTCGCACTTTTGCCGCGGCGGCGTTGATCGCCTGTGCGCAGCTCGCCTCGGCGCAACTGCGCGTGGAGATCACCGGCGTCGGTGCGCAGCAGATTCCGATTGCGATCGCCAACTTCGCGCACGACGGGCCAACGCCCGAAGAGGTCGACGGAATCATTCGCGCCAATCTCATGCGCTCGGGGTTGTTTCGCATCGTCGACGCAGGCGGCAGCGCGCTATCGGAAACGAGTGAGGTCAAGCTCGCCGACTTCAAGGCGCGCGGCGCCGACGCGCTGGTGGTGGGATCGACCACGCGCCTTGCCAATGGCAATTTCGATGTCCGCTTCCTCTTGTACGACACGGTCAAGAGCGCCGACCTGCGCGAGGCGCGCCTGGACGGCAACGCGCGCACGGTGGCGGCCGCTCGCATGCGCTTGGCGGCGCATGAGATCTCCGATGCGATCTACGAAAAGTTGACCGGTGACAAAGGCGTGTTCGCCACCCGCATCGCCTACGTGCTGCAGCTTGCCAAGAACACATTCGAACTCAAGGTGGCCGATGCCGACGGCGAAAATGCGCAGACGGCGCTGCCTTCGAAAGAAGCGATCATGTCGCCCGCATGGTCGCCCGACGGCACGCGCCTCGCCTACGTCTCATTCGAGACCGGCAAGCCGGTGGTTTATGTGCAGACGCTCACCACCGCGGAGCGGCGGGCAGTCGCCAATTACCGCGGCAGCAACTCGGCGCCGGCGTGGACGCCCGACGGCAAGACGCTTGTGGTGGCGCTATCGCGTGACGGCAGCACGCAGCTCTACGCGATCAACGCCGACGGCTCCGGGACACCGCGGCGGCTGACCAATTCGGGGGCGATCGACACCGAGCCGATGTTTTCGCCCGACGGCAAGTTCATCTATTTCACCTCCGATCGCGGTGGCGGACCGCAGATCTATCGCATGGCGCCCGACGGCGGCGGCGTCACGCGCGTGACGTTCAACGGCGACTACAACGTCACGCCGAGGATCAGTCCGGATGGGCGGATACTCGCGTTCGTCAACCGAGCCGATGGCCGATTTCAGGTGAAGACGCTGGATCTGGCGAGCGGGCAGGAACTTACTCTGACCGACACGGTCATGGATGAGTCACCGAGCTTTGCTCCCAACGGCCGTTTGCTGCTCTATGCGACCGAGGCTGGCGGCCGTGGAATTCTGGCAACCGCTTCACTTGATGGCCGCACGCGCGTCCATTTACCCAGCGCGCGCGGCAATGTGCGCGAGCCCTGCTGGGGCCCATTCGTGAAGTAAAACGTAGTGTCTGTTTGAGGGAGATACAAGATGAATTCGACCCATCGCCTGCTCGTCGCCGGCGCAGCTTTGCTGTTTGTCGCGGCTTGCGCGACCACGCCCGTTGAAGAAACCAAATCCGCGCCGGTCGCTGACAAGAGTGCAACGCCGCCGGCGCCCGCGCCGGCGCCGGCGCCCGATTCGCGCACGGTCGCCAAGGCGGAACCGGCCAAGACCTCGCCGATCGATCCGCTGTCGGATCCCAACAGCCCGCTCGCAAAACGCAGCATCTATTTTGATTTCGACAGCTTCGTTGTGAAAACGGAGTACCAGCCGACCGTCGAGGCGCACGGCCGCTTCCTGGTTGCCAACAAGGGGCGACGCGCGACGATCGAGGGCAACGCCGATGAACGCGGCAGCCGCGAATACAACCTGGCGCTGGGGCAAAAGCGCGCCGACGCGGTCAAGAGCCGGCTCGTGCTGTTGGGCGTCACCGACGGTCAACTGGAGACCATCAGCTTCGGCGAAGAGCGTGCGCGCGCGCAAGGTCACGATGAGGCGTCGTGGGCCGAGAACCGGCGCGCGGATCTGGTCTACAAATGAGAATGACCTCGGGCGCACGCGTGGCGGGTGTGCCCGCCGCGCATGCCTCGGACGATTTTCATGGAACGCCTGCGGCTCGCGTCGCGCGTGGCCACCGGTCATGGGCATGTTCCGGGTTGCTGGCGCTGGCGCTGATCGCTCCGGCGCACGCGCAATTGTTCGGTGATAACGAGGCGCGCAAGGCGATCCTCGATCTCCGGACCAAGGTCGCCGACGTTGAAAAGCAACTCAACGACAAGATCACCGACCTTGCGCAGCTTGCGGCGCGCGCCGATCGGCTCGAGGCGGCGCAGCGCGGCCAGCTCGAGCTTGCCAACCAGATCGATGCGCTTAAGCAGGAGATCGCAAAGTTGAACGGCCGCATCGACGCGCTCGCCAACGACGTGTCGACGGTGCAAAAGCGCAATCGCGATTTGTATACCGATCTTGATGCGCGCCTGAAAAGCCTGGAACCGACCACGGCGTCGGTCGATGGCAAATCCGGCGCCGTGACGCGCGACGAGCAGGCGGCTTACGACGCGGCGCTGGTGCTGTTCCGTGCCGGCGATTTCAACGCAGCGGTGGCGAGTCTGCAGCAGTTTCTCGCGCGCTATCCGCAGTCGATCTATGTTCCGACCGCGCAATATTGGCTGGGCAATGCGTATTACGCGCTCAAGGATTATCGCAACGCGATCGCGGCGCAGCAGGTCGTGCTCGATCGCTTCGTCGATTCGCCGCGCGCGCCTGAGGCGATGCTGAATATCGCCGCCAGCCACGTCGAACTGAAGGATCGGCCGCGTGCCAAAGTCGTGCTGCAGAAAATCATCAGCGACTTTCCGGACAGCGAAGCGGCCAAGCTGGCGAAGGATAGGCTGGCCTCGCTGAAGTAACTGCGCGAATCCGTCCAGCACGGGTTGCCCTCCACTCGGCGCGGGTTACGCTGCACTTTGCCGGGGGATTCGCTGCGCTCAGCAGGGGGGTCTCGCTGCGCTCAGTGCGCGCGCGTCGTCCGCTTGGCCGCGAGGTCGGCCGTGGGTGCACGCTCATCACAGCTCTTACCTAGGCGATTGGGCGCTAATCGCAACGCAAGTGCGCTGCGATCAAACACCGCTCCACCTGCATGTCGCTCAAATACCAGGGTTGGCGCGTCGCCAACGCCGATTGAAGAAACGGCGCGAGCTCGAGGGAGATTCAAGGGAGATTCAAGGGAGATTCAAGGGAGATTCAAGGGGCAATCAGAACCCGGCGCGGGACGTCGCAAATCCGGCGAAAACGAGCCATCCAGGTGCTCGATTTGCCGGCCATTGTTTGACGCCTCAAGTCCACGCCCGGATAATTCGCGCCTCTCTCGCCGGCCGGCCCCGAGCGCCGGTATTGTTCCGGTTACGGGTCGTTAGCTCAGCCGGTAGAGCAGCGGACTTTTAATCCGTTGGTCGCAAGTTCGAATCTTGCACGACCCACCATCGCAATGATGGCGGCGCGTGGGGGTATAGCTCAGTTGGTAGAGCAGCGGACTCTTAATCCGTAGGTCGTAGGTTCGAATCCTACTGCCCCTACCATTCGCGCGCGGCGCGAATGGTGCCGCGACGAAGTAATCGAAGCCGCAAACCACAGTCGCAAGATTGCGCCGCCGCTGAGGGGCGCATGTTGCCGGCGGTAGAAACAGAATCGGTCCTATTTCTTCATCTCGTCCTTCTTCATCTCCTCCATCTTCATTTCATCCTTCTTCATTTCGCCTTTTTTCATTTCGCCCTTTTTCATCTCGCCTTTGGCCATGCCGTCCTTCTTCATGCCATCGGCCTTGTGCATGTCTTCCTTGTGCATCTTGTGCATGTCATCCTTGTGCATCATTTTGTGCATGTCGTCTTTTTTCATCGCATCCTTGGACATGCCGTCCTTCTTCATTTCATCCTTCTTCATTTCGTCTTTCTTCATTGCGTCGTCCGCCCAAACCGGGGCGGCGGCGAAAGCCGAGGCGAGCAGTAACACGGTCAAACGTTTCATGACAAATCTCCAGGGGTCTTCGTTTAGGGGCCGCTCTTGGGAACCGAACATGGATCTTGGCGGACGGCAATGTGAAAACGTATTGACGTCCAGTAGAGCGGCTGGAATACAAGCGGCTCGCGCCGGGGATCAGGCGCCGCCGAACCAGTTGTAGCCTTGGTCTTCCCAATAGCCGCCGGGGTAATCGTTGCTGACGTAGATCGACATGATGTGCTTCGGATTCTTGTAGCCGAGCTTGGTCGGCATCCGCAGCTTCATCGGGAAGCCGTATTGCGGCGGCAGCGTCTGGCCGTCGTAGGTGAGCGCCAGGATCGTCTGCGCGTGCAGTGCGGTCGGCATGTCGATGCTGGTGTAGTAATCATCGGCGCACTTGAAGGCGACATAGCGCGCGGACAGGTCGGCGCCGACGCGCTTCAAAAAACTCGCAAACGGCACGCCGCCCCAACGGCCGATCGCGCTCCAGCCCTCGACGCAGATGTGGCGCGTGATCTGCTCCTCCTGCGGCATGGCATTCAATTCAGCGAGCGTCCAGCGACGCTTCTCCTGGACCAGGCCGCCGACTTCGAGCCGAAACGAGTCGCCGTCGACTTCGCGCACCTCGTCCATCGAGTAATACGCATTGAACGGAAACGGCCGCGTGATCATCGCCGCCGGATACGTCGGCGCAAGCTTGGCTGGATCGAACAGCCAGCCCTGCACGCGATCGTTGAAGCGCGACATCGTCATCAGCAATCTCTCGGCCGACTCCGAATCGGTCACGCTGCAGCCGGTAACCATGGCCAGGCCGCCGAGCGTCACGCTGCGCTGAAGAAACATCCGGCGCGCGGGTGCGGGCAATACGCGCCGCGCGTCCTTGAGTAATTCGCGTTGATCGTTGGTGCTCAACGCGCTTGCCTGCGCTCGGCGCGAAAGGGGTCGGGTCGAGCGTGAATGTGTCGGTGAAAGCATCGGTGTCTCCTCGAACTGCGGTGATCGGCGCGGCGGCAATCAGCGACCGCGGATCATCGCGAGCAACGTGCGCGGCACCAGGGCCACCATGACCACATGGACAACAAAGAACAGAACCAGTGCGCTCATCGCGAGGAAATGCACCAGCCGCGCACCTTCATAACCGCCGAACAAGTCACGCAGCAGCGGCAGCTGCACTGATTTCCAGATCGCTAGACCCGACAGCACCAGCAGCACGATCAACACCATCGCGCCGAGATAGGCGGCCTTCTGTACCGCGTTGTAGTGGCTCAGATCGGAATGGTTCAAGCGGCCGCGCAACGCGGCCAGCAGGTCGCGCGCGATGTCGCGCGGACGCAGCGGCAGGAATTTGCGCCACAGCCGTCGGCTGCCGGTGTTGAACGCGAGGTAAACCACGCCGTTGGCCGCCAGCAGCCACATCGCCGCAAAGTGCCATTGCAACGCGCCACCCAGCCAGCCGCCCAACGTGAAGTCGCGCGGAAAACGAAAATCGAAAATCGGCGAGGCGTTGTAGATACGCCAGCCGCTTGCCACCATCAGCACCACGGCGAGCGCGTTCGTCCAGTGCGTCAGCCGCAGCCAAGCCGGATGGACCACAATGCGTCCGCGCGCAGCCGTTCCCGCTTCGCCGGGCGGCTTGTTGCCCGCGATTTCGGATGACATCGCCATGGCTCCTCCTGCAATGATTTGTGTAGCTTGGTCGCCGCCGGGGCAAGTTCCTTACACGCCGGCGCGAAATGACTTGCTTGACTCATCCGACTCCGTTCGCCGGGGCGTGGCCGCAACATCCGAGTCGGAGAAATCCGAGTGCGCGCTGGTAGCGCGGACCGGACCGAACTCTTGAAGGACGTCTTATACGCGGCTTGCGAGCACGCGCGCGAAGTCGTCAAGTTCGCTGCGGTTCAAGTCGGAAACGATCCAGTAGACCATTCCGCCGGCGGCAAAGCGCACCACGTGGAAGCCGCGTTCATCGTGCACCGCGCGCGGAGTCTGACCGCTTTGCGGCCAGACGAACGAAGTGATGACGTGCTGGCGGCGTCGATACACGAGCGCCGCCACCGGTTGCTGGTCGATGTAATCGAGGCGCGCGCCGGTGAGCTCGAAGCCCTGGTCCGACAGGTCCGGCACGGTGGGCGAAAACGCCAAACGCGCGGAGAGCCACGGTTTGACCGTGTGCTGGTCGGACGACGCGACGTCGATCAATCGATTGTCGAGCGTCGCACGCACGTGGGCATCGATGATTTGGTCGCGCAAGGTATTGCCGGCGATGAACCAATAGCCGACCCCGGCGACCGCGCAGCCACCGGCGGCGGCACCCATGAGGCCGGCGGTGAGCCAGCGCCGACGCGCAAGGGCGGCAAGGGCCAGCGGCGCAACGGTGACCGCAGCCCGTGCCTCGGATTCCGGCGCGAGTCGCGCCCGCAACGCCGGCGGCGCATCGAAGTAGCGGCCGTGGCCGCGAATCTGCTCCGACAGCTCGCGCAGGCGCGCGAGCTCCACGCGCAGCGGCGCATCGGTCGCGAGGCGCGCCTCAAAGGCGGCGCTCTCGGCCGCACTTAGTTCGCGATCAAGATACGCGTGCACAAGCCGATCGGTATCTTCGCTGGCCATATCAAGGAAGGTCCCGCTTCAATTCAGTATCCGGTTCGTCGTTACTTGTTAGAAGGCTTTCAACACAGTCCAGAGCTGACGCCGCACACATCGCCGGCACCGGCACCTTTTCAATTTGTCGTCCGGTCGCGGGCGACGGCGATCACCTGCAACGACTGCGCCAGCAGCCGGCGCGCACGCGACAAACGCGACATCACGGTGCCGATCGGCACGCCCGTGATCTGCGCGATCTCGCGGTAGGAGAGGTCTTCCAATTCGCGCAGCACGATCGCTTCGCGAAACGGCGGCGGCAACGCCGCAATCGCTTCGTTCAGCAGGCGCGCCTCGAGGCGCCGGATCGCGGCGCGCTCGGGCGGGTTTTCATGCGCGGCGACGGCAGCGAATTCCTGCTTGCCGGCGTCGCCCGCCGCGGCGCCGCCGGGCGCATCGGCCGCGCCACGCGTGTCGCTGTTTTGGCCGGCATCGAAGCCGTCATTGATCGACGCGCCGCGGTCGGCCGAACGCGCGCGCAGCCAGCTCATGCATTCGTTGCGCACGATGCCCAGCAGCCACGGCCGCGCGTCCGTTCCGCGCAGGCTGTGCAGGTAGCGCAGGGCGCGCAGCATCGCGTTCTGCACCACGTCCTGCGCATCGACCTCATTGCGCGTGAGCCAGCGCGCCAGGTTATAGGCCGCATTCAAGTGCGGCACGACCAGCATTGCAAAGCGTTCGCGCTCGGTCATCACGCAACGTCCAGCCCGGCCCGCGACCGGTTACGCCACCACGTGCAATTTTCCCGACATGCCTTCGTGTCCATCGCCACAGAAGATATCGCACAGGAAGTCGTAGGTTCCGGCTTTGTCAGCGGTCAGCGGCACCCGCGCAATCTGGCCCGGAACGATGTCGGAGCGCACGTTCAGTTGCGGGATCGCAAATCCCATCACGACTTCGGGCGCGGTCAGTTCAAACACCACGGCTTCGCCGCGCTTGACCGTGATGTCATTCGGCAGAAACACGAACTTGCGCGCCACCACCGGAATCACGCGCGGCGCCGCGGCGCGCACGCGCCAGGCGAGAAGGCACGACACAGCGCCGGCGCCGACAGCGAGCAACCATCGGCGGCGATTGATGTTCATTGCTCCGGTCCCCATCGCTCAAGCGCCTTGCACCGGATGTTCGGTTAGCGCCGGCGCTTTGGGCGGCACAGCGTGCGCTTCAACCTCGCGCCAGCCCAGTCCGCGATACGGTTCAGCCGTGTCCCACTTGATCGGGTCGCGCTTGGGCGCCGATCCCGGTGCCGGCAGCGGAAACATCAGCGAGCGGGCCGCATGATGCGCAATGTTCCCGGTCATCTGGTGATGTTCCTGGTGGATGTGACCGTAGAACACCGTGACATTGCTGTGCGTGGCAAGAATCTCGATCGCGCGCGCGCCGTCGCGCGTGGCCCAGTCCCATTGCGGATACAGATCGAACAGCGGCCGATGCGTGAAGACGACCACCGGCGCTTCCTTCGCAACGCGTTCCAGGTCGGCACGCAACCACTCGAGTTGCTCATCGCCGATTCGAGCCGCCGGATCCGACACGTTGTCGAGCACAACGAAATGCACGCCGCGATGCTCGAACGTATAGTGGGTCGGTCCGAAGAATTCCCGGAATGCCTCGCCGCGATCCAGCGCGGCGTCGTGCTCGCCGGGCATCAACCGCACCGTGGGCACCTTGAGCGCGGCAATCTGCTCACGAAACTCGGTCATTCGCCGCCGCCGCTCGGCGCCGTCTTCCGTCGTGTGCGTGAGGTCGCCCGTGAACATGATGAAGTCAGGCGGTTCCGCCAACGTGTTGACCGCCGCCACGGCCTTGCCGAGCGTGCCGCGGGCGTCGGGATTGACCGGCGGCCCCTGGAAGCCCCAATGGATGTCGGAAAGCTGAACGAAATAAAACTCCGATGTTGGCGCCGTGCCCACTGTGGCGGCGCCGCCGAGATTGGCGCAGCCGGCGAGACCCGAGGCGTACACGACGCCTCCGAGACCAGCCAATTGCATAAACTGCCGACGATCGATCGTGTGCTGCACGGTGTTCTCCTCGAGTGGATTGCGGTCGGTGATCGCGCGGCTGGCGAGGCGTTTGGGGAACGGGGTCGAGCCAAATCCGGACGCCGGCGAGCTGCCGCGCGGGACACCTCTATGCAATACCGAGGCAGCGCGCCGTTTATTCCCGCCTGGGGATTGGAGCGATCGCGCGGAGCGGATCGCGCGCTTGATATGAGAAGGTCGAAGCGGCGACCTCGCCTAAGCGGGTCGCGCTCGCATTGATTGGAAGAATCGTGCGTGCCGACTTAGTCGGGCTGATTCATCGCCATGGGTCGCGCTAACCTCGTCGCGCCGCGATCTGGACCCATTGATTCAGGTGTGGTCAACGCGCGACCCGTGTCAAGAGAGTCGTTTCACGACCCTGGCCCGCCGTACTTGCGTTGCCGCAGCCATTTGGTGGCAATCCACTTTTCGCCGCTGTGCACGGGACTGCCGCCATGCAGCGTGCGGGCGTCGAGCAGGCCGGTTGGCGTCGTGTATGCGAAATACACCGCATTGCCTCTTCGCGGCAGCACGTCGACGCCGACTTCGGGAAACACGGTCGATCCACCGGCTTCGACATCGTTCAGGTACATGATCAGCGTCGCCACGCGTTGCCCGCCCATGGCCAGCACCTTCTCGTTGCCTGGCAGGTTGGGATCGAAGTAATCGAAGTGCGGCTTGTATTCGGCGCCGGGCGTGTAGTGCAGGATCTGGATCGGCTCGCCGTTTTCGACCGGGATGCTGACGAGTTCGCTGATGCGCTGCTCGATGCGCCGGATCAAGTCATTTTCGCCGCGCTGGAAATGGGTGCCGCTGCTGGTGCGGTCGGGATGCACGTCATACGCGCCCGACTTTGCATTGACCACGGTCGAACGCTCCAGCTTGAGTGCCGATTGCCGGATCAGTTCCTTGCACTCCGGCTCCGACAGCAGACGGCCGAATAAAATGATGCGCGGCGCGTTCAGCGCAAACAGAATGTTGACCTTGCTGTCGGATGTCTCGATTGCGTTCGGACTCGTCAGCAGGACTTCATGCGTGC
>WNFL01069649.1_pt1 | contig 10791 bp, 9 predicted proteins | sample 5400361 | NCBI WGS metagenome assembly WNFL01 (sample SAMN13153351, study PRJNA577476) | soil metagenome | isolation source: 40 cm soil on Douglas fir-dominated hillslope | place: USA:California | collected 2013-09-17 | reverse complement strand
ACCGAAACCGCGATCACAAACAGAAGTAGTCTGCTCATGTGCTGTCCCCGCGGATGTCACAGGTACTAAAAAACGCACCGTCGTCGGGGTGCGTCCGCCAAGTGTCATTTCTCCTCCGGCTCTTTCCACTTGCTTGCAAAGTGGACGAACCGGAGGAGAAAGTCTGCCAACAATCACGGGCAACTCCCCGTAAACGTGTTGGAGTCCGGGTAGGGTGTGGTAAAGCCGTCGGTGAGCGTCTTCATGAAGGCGACGATCTGGTCTTCTTCCGTGGGCGTCAAACCGAGCTTACCAATCGTCATGTCCTTCGTCTGTGGGACCTCGGGTGCAGGCCAGCAGTTCACCTTCTCCTTGGTTCCCGCGGGGCAATGTCCGGATTCCACATCGAAAGGATACACATCGCGCGTGTTATAGAAATGGACCACTTCCTTCAGGCTCTTCAAGTATCCGTTGTGCATATACGCTTTCGGGAAGGTTTTGCCGTTGGGACACTTCGGCCTCATGTCCACGTTACGAGCGGTGGCTGTCTGCATGAAGCCGTCGAAAGCCGGCGCCAACGGTGCCCAGTCCGAGTTGGGAGTAGTCCCGGAAAGATTTCGCAGGAACAGCCCTACTCCCAAATCGGTAAAGGCGAAGCCTGCCGGGTTGGGAGTAAATCCGAAGCTGTCCGGGGTAGTCTCGTAGTAAAACGGATCGGCAGGGTTTTTGGGGAGGCCAAGATTAGCTGTGGTGGTGTCGGTGAACTTAGGCGCCACGTCCGCAGCCTTGCCGTCGTCGGTTTGGCCTGGCGTCAGAGTTGTCGATCTGCCGTCCACGTGGCACGAATTGCAGTTACCCTTGCCACGGAACAGGTTGTAACCAGCCATCTCGTTTGCAGTCAAGGTATGCTTGCCGGCCAGGAAGGCATCGAATTTCGATGAGAAGGCACTTACATCCGGCGACCCTTCATACGCGGTAACTGCCAACGCGTACTGCCCAAAAGTTGCGTTGGAGCGGCCTCGGCCGCCCCAGCTGGGGTGCTGCAGATCTGGTCCACGTCAGCCGGCCAGGTGATCACGAACGCTTGCGGGCCCCAAACCGTTTCAAAAAGCTTCCGGTAGGCACTTAGGGAAAGCCGCCGCACGATGCAAGCGGAGTCGGGCATCCCCATTTCCAGTGGGTCCCTCAACGGGTCTTGCGCCTGTTCGGCATCGGGACTTTGAAGTTGGAACCCGGTCGCGCGTGCATCCCAGAAGTTCCCGCCATAGAAATTCGCCTGCGTCTTGTTGTACTGAAGCACGGGGAAAAAGGGTGAGTACGTGTAGCTCTGTGGTTTCCTTTTGCCGAACCGAAAATGACTCGATCCGGGATACGCAACAGTAGTCAGATTCACGGATGGGATCGGTCCGCTAAACCCGGCGTATGGCATATGGCAGAAACTACAGGCTTGATTCTTGTTAACCGAGAGATTCTTGTCGAAAAGCTCGAGCTTCCCCAGTATTTGCACCTGCCTCATTGCGGTTCCGGAATTGATCGGCAGGGCGTGCCACTGGGCGAGAGCTTCCGCCTCGATGAGTTTCACTTCACGGTTAACTCTGTCTATTTCCGGTACCAGATCGGGTGGGAGAATCCCGGGCGGATACGGGTTGTACACCGCTCCGGCTACATCCTGGGCTGAAATGCCTCGGCTGATCAGCACGGCCCCCAGCACTATTAGACAAACCACGGACGCTAGCATTAGCATTATCCGGCGCATAGTCTTTCCTCTTTTCTAATATTCGTATTCTGGGAAGAGGGGTGGCCGTGGTCAAAGGCAACGCTGAGAGCGTCCCGTAAATCACGATCACCGAGACACTTTGCAGGTGTGGCAAAAGCTAGATCAGCCCGCTCGCACCCTAAGGAAGAAACGGCGGGAGTTTAATCAAAAATATAGCCGCGAACAATACTGGGTTTACCCGATACCTGTCTGGTGCCGGTGGTGCGGGGCAGTCGGCATCGCGTTCGTCACCCCGGTTCGGAGAGTGGTGGTCCGCCGGTACAGGCTTTTGCCCGCCCGATCAGCAGCACCCTCTCGCGAGTGTTTCGCGTGAGCCCGGCGGCGCGTTCGAACTCCGCGCGCGCCTCGTCCTTGCGGCCGAGCTTCTCAAGGAGGTCGCCGCGCACGCTCGGCAAGAGGTGGTAGTTTTCAAGGGAAGGCTCGGAAGTGAGCGCATCGACGAGTGCGAGGCCAGCAGCCGGACCGAAGGCCATGGCGAGGGCCACGGCACGGTTCAGCTCCACCACAGGGGATGGCGCCTGCTGAGCAAGCGCCGCATAGAGCGCCACGATTTGTACCCAGTCCGTCTCTTCCGGCGTCCGCGCTCGCGCGTGACACGCTGTGATCGCCGCCTGCAGCGCATACGGGCCCTGTGGCAAACGGTCGTTTCCGGCACGAAGCTTCTCTGCGCGCGCTTTCTCTGAGCGGGCAAGCGCCGCGAGTCCACGACCGATCAGGAGTTGATCCCAGCGGGCGCGGTTTTGATCGAACAGCAGGATAGGCTCTCCCGAAGGGCCTATGCGCGCCCCCGAACGCGACGCCTGTATCTCCATGAGCGCGACCAAGCCGTGGACCTCCGGCTCTCGCGGCGCGAGCTCGGCCAGGATGCGCCCCAGACGAAGGGCATCTTCGCAAAGCGCGGGCCGCATCCAGTCGTCGCCAGCTGTTGCTGAGTAGCCTTCATTGAAGATCAGATAGATGACCTCGAGCACGGATGACAGGCGGGCGGAGAGGTCGGGTCCCCGCGGGACCTCGAATGGGATGTGCTTTTCGGCAAGCGTGCGTTTGGCGCGTACGATGCGCTGAGCGATGGTCGGTTCCGGGGCGAGGAACGCGCGCGCGATCTCGGCGGTGGTCAGACCTCCGAGCAAACGAAGCGTGAGTGCAAGTCGCGCCTCGGTCGAGAGCACCGGATGGCAGGAAATGAATACCAGGCGCAGCAGATCGTCACCAACATCGTCATCGAGGGCTGCATTGAGATCCGGCACGACCATCTCTCTCGTCGCGAGCTCGCGACCGAGTTCCTCGTGCTTGCGCGCGAGCCGCGTGTTTCGGCGGAAGTAATCAATCGCACGATGCTTGGCCGCAGCCATAAGCCAGGCTCCCGGGTTGTCCGGGATACCCGACTTTGGCCACTGCTCGAGCGCAGCGACGAGAGCATCCTGCGCAAGGTCCTCGGCAACGCCCACATCGCGCACCATCCGTGCGAGACCGGCGATCAGCCTCGGTGACTCGATCCTCCAGACCGCGTCGATCGCACCGTTGATCGAACCTTTGATCGAATGTGTGTCGGTACTCACTGCTACCGATCACATCATGCTTCAATCTCCCGCGCAAGTTGAGCCGATTGGCGGGCGTGAGCCCGACGCCGAAATCCCGAGCGAAGCCGCGGATCCACGCTCCCGTGCCGCTTCTAGCCGGCTTTCCGCGAACGCTCGTCGATACATTGAGCGAAGTCCTCCGGCCCGAATATCTGGCGAACCTCGGCCTCGCCCTCCCATCCCGGCCAGTGTTTCCGGTGAAGTTCCATGAAGCGCACCGCTCCTTTGATCGCCTCCTCCTTCGATTTCAACTCAAACTGCGCATAGCCGCCGATAACTTCCTTGGCCTCAGTGAAAGGCCCATCGGTCACTGTCAGCTGCCCTTTGGAAACCCGGACGCGGCTGCTTTGCGCGGTTGGCGCAAGGCCTCCGTTCCCGAGCATCGTGCCGTTCTGGACCGCCTCTTCGGCGATTATCGCTATGGCGTCCATGAGTTCCTTGGGCGGAGGGCCCGAGTTCTCGGCGTGCTTGACCAATACCATGAATTTCATCGTCGTATCTCCTTTTGATTTCTGGTTGTGGGCTGGGCTTTCCGAAACATTAGGTCTGCCGGAACCCTGCCTTCATTTAAACGTCGAACGAGTCGAATTGGAATCGACAAGCAGGAAATTTATTTCGTGGATCGCGAATGTAACAGGGAATACCCCACCTTGCGCGTTCCGTGCGCTTGACTGGTATCCCACCGCTTACGACACCTTACGCTCGGACTTTAGCCCGGGAAACCCTGCCGCGGCCTCCTGGACATCGGCCGGGAAGTCCGACATCTCCTGCACCTGGCGAAGCTCGATCAGTTCGTTGTCGGCAGCGGGGCAGCGCGACGCCCATTCCACCGCCTCTTCCTTCGACTTGACCTGAATCATCCAGTATCCGCCGATAACCTCCTTCGCTTCGGTGAAGGGCCCATCGGTCACCTTGGGCTTGCCTCCGGAGAACGTAACTCGCGCGCCCATCGATGGCGGATGGAGCCCATCGAGCGCCAGCAGTACCCCGGCCTTCTGCAGAGCTTGGTTGTACTTCATCATGGCGGCAACAGCCTTGGCATCCGGCATGGCGCCCGGCTGGGCTTTCTCGTACCCTTTGGGGATCATCAACATCATAAATCGCATCGCAATTGTCTCCTTCTGGTTTTCGGTTTGGAGCAGGGTTTCCGGACTGCCTCGATGTCGGTCCAACCTCAGCTCTCTACTCGGACGTCGAACGAGGGACCGCGAGATCTACACTTACAGTACCTTTTTGGAAAATATTTGTTAAGGCGTCGCAGGATGGATGCTTATGTTCAACTTCTCGCGTAAGTTGGTCACAGCGTTCACAGATTCATAGGGGCAGGGAGATGCGGCGGTCTCAATGATTTGGCAATTTTCGGACCGAACTGCATCCGGCGACGCTCCGGGACCATCCTAAGAGGTGGCGGCTATGAACCACAAAGCACAGAAATTGCTGGTAGTGGAACCCGATGATGCACTCAGGGACCGCATCGTCGCGGCGCTGAGCGATGCGGGATATGAGGTCTCGACCGACTACCGGGAAGGGATGAAAGCAGTCGTCGCCTTCGGTCCCGACGCAGTCGTCATGGGTGCTGATCCGCCTCAGCTCGATTGCTGTGACCTTCTTTCCGAAATCAAGGGTTCCGAGCACACTCAGAACATACGGGTTGTGATGTTGGCTCCGGGAGGACCTGGCGAGCGCACTCGAGGGCTGGATCTTGGGGCCGACGATGTGCTGTCACTGCCGTTCGACGCGCACGAATTGCTGTCGCGGGTGCGTTCACAACTACGGAATAAATCCATCGCCGACGAGTTTCGAGAACGGCTGCGGCTTGCCGAAGAAAATCGAAACGCTACCCAGCAGGTGGTGACGGCAGTCAATACAGCAGTCAATGAAGAACGGCGGACACTCCGAGTTGGCGGCGTGGCGAGTGTTGCCGTGCTTGTCGTTGCCGGTCTGGTCTTTTTCTTCTTCTACCGTCGCACCCAGGAACAGAATACCCGGGTCTATGCCGCGATCACTCGACTGCAGAGTGGCGTGCTGACAGAACAACGGTTGATGGAACGCTCGCGTCGGGCCCTTGAAGACGGAGCACGCGGCCCATCCTTGGCGAGCGAGTCCCAAAAGCTTCAACTTCAGAAGAAAAGCGAAGACCTGAGATCGCAAATCGCAATCAGCAAGACAGAAAACGCTTCCGCTTTGCAAAATCAATTAACCGCAGTAGAGAGCCGCCTTCAGAAACTCGAAACCGAGGGCAAGGTTGCGCAGACAATTATCCAGTCCTATGAGCCGAGCGTCTGCCTCATCCATGTTGTGCTTGCTTTCCGCGAACACACTACCGGGTTGAGATTGCACTACGCTGGAATGACGAGCGGTGGCGAGCCGACCACCGACGAACACAGCAACCCGCTCTTGAGTCTCACGGGACTTGGTCCGGAAGTACACCTGGATGTTTTTGGTACCGGGTTTCTCGCCTCCGCCAGCGGACAAATCCTTACCAATCATCACGTCGCCGAGCCCTGGTGGCAGAATGACGATTTGAAGGAAATGCTCGATCAAGGCCTGGAGCCGGTCATTGCTGAGATGACCGCGTATTTCCCTGGCGTTGCCAACGGCATTGCCGTCAACACCGAGAAGATTTCATCGGCTGCGGACGTTGCTGTCCTGAAAGGGAATGTCTCAGGGTTGAGGATCAAACAGATCGCCCTTGCCGATGGCCACCGCTCTGCGATCAGTGGGGGACCGGTCGTGCTACTTGGATATCCGACTGCTCTTGATGCAATTCTGGCTCGGGCCGGCGCCGAGACACTGCGGTCCATCGCGGCTGCATCCAAAGGTGATCCGAAGCAGGTGGTGGAAGAGCTTGCCCGCCGCCACCTGATCAGACCGGTCACCACGCAGGGGCACATTGGTGACGTACTGCCGGACAAGATTGTCTATGATGCGCAAACCACTTCGGGCGGCTCCGGCGGTCCGCTGTTCAACGACCAGGGCAAAGTTATCGGAATTAACTTTGCGATGGTGCGTGAGTTCGGCGGATCGAATTTCGCCATTCCGGTCGGCTATGGGAAGTCACTTCTGAACCTTAAGCCGGCGCCGCTGCAGCAACCGTGAAGCGCCGGCTTTCCCGTACAATACCCGTACAATAGAAGAGTCCTCCCGCATGAAACGCATCGCCATTCTGGGTTCAACCGGTTCGATTGGCCGCAGCACTTTGAGTGTGGTCGAGAGCTATCCTGAGCGCTTTCAGGTCTCTACGCTCGCGGCTGGCAACAACGCCGAACTCGCTTTTGAGCAAGCGGTGCGGTGGAAGCCGCGCGTCGTGTCGCTGGCGGACGAAGCAGCCGCGCACGTTCTCCAGGCAAGGCTCCGGTTGGCTGGCCTGGCTGAGATTGAAGTCGTTGCCGGCGCGGCCGGAACAGTCCGGGTGGCGACCCATCCCGAGGTTGATTTCGTGGTCAGCGCAATTGTGGGCGTCTCAGGCCTGGAGGCGACTTACGAGGCGGTGCGCGCAGGGAAGACGGTTGGCTTGGCCAACAAAGAATGCCTGGTGGTGGCGGGCGAGTTGATCACCGCCGAGGCGCGGAAGCAGGGGAAGCTGCTGCTGCCGATTGACAGCGAACATAACGCCGTTCACCAGTGTTTGCGCGGCGGCCGCATGGAGGAGGTCGAGCGCATCTGGCTGACGGCTTCTGGCGGTCCGTTTCTGAACACGCCGAAGTCGGAATTTGCCTCAATTACGGTGCAACAGGCGCTCAATCATCCCACCTGGAAAATGGGAAAAAGGATCACCATTGATTCGGCCACATTGATGAATAAGGGGTTCGAGGTAATTGAGGCCTGCCGGTTGTTCCACGTGCCGCCGGACCGCGTGCAAGTCATTGTGCACCCGCAGTCTACGATCCATTCGATGGTCGAATTCGTGGATGGCAGCATACTTGCCCAATTTTCGGTGACCGACATGCGCCTGCCCATTCTGTATGCGCTGACGTATCCCGAGCGCGTCCCTTCGGAGTTGCGCTTCTCGATCAGTGACCTTAGGCATCTGGATTTCTCCCCGCCGGATATGGCTAAATTCCCTTGTCTCGGTTTGGCTTACCAAGCGGCGGCGGCCGGAGGCGCGAAGACCATCGCCCTGAACGCCGCCGACGAGGTCGCGGTGGCTGCATTTCTGGAGGAGCAGATCGGGTTCGAGGAGATTCCGCGGATCATCGAAGAAGTAATGAGTGCAACGCCGGCCGGACATTTGGAATCTATACAGAAGGTACTCTCTCTGGATACCGAGGCCCGCCTTTTGGCAAGGGAAATCGTACATTTATGCCGCCGAAAGGGATCGCCCATCAGGGCCATTTCGTAGCAGGAATAATGGAGTAATCTGGGTAATATGCCGCAACTTTTGTCTCTTCTTCATACCATTTTTGTCATGGGAATCGTGCTCGGATTCATGATCTTGATACATGAGTTCGGCCATTACGCCGCGGCGAAATATTTCGGGGTCCGGGTGGAGGTGTTCTCCATCGGCTTTGGCAAGCGGCTGCTGGGCTTCACCAAGGGCGATACCGACTATCGCATCAGTGCCATTCCGCTGGGTGGTTACGTGAAGATGTCGGGCGAAAACCCCATGGACGATCGCACCGGCGATCCAGGGGAGTTTCTGTCGCATCCGCGCTGGCAGCGCTTCGTTATAGCCCTGGCCGGACCAACGATGAACATCATGCTGGCCGTCGCCTTGCTCACCGGCGTGTACATGGTGCATTACGAATATCCCGCATTTCTCGATGAGCCTGCCATTGTGGGATGGGTGCACCCCAACACTCCTGCCGAGAAGGCAGGAATCCAGAAGGGCGACAAAATTGTCCGGGTCGATGGTGTCGAGAATCCCACCTGGGAACAGGTTGACGTCAAGGATGCGCTCAGTCCGAATCAGCCGTTGAATTTTGGCATCGAACGCAACGGCAAAGTCATGGAGAAAACCCTTGTCCCGGAACCGTTCGGACCGAATCAATACGGCTCCGTGGGTTGGGCGCCGCAACAGAACAGCGTCACTTTGACCATCGTCGAACCCGGAATGCCCGCCCAAAAGGCAGGGATCAAGATCGGAGACCGGATCCTCACCGCGAACGGGCAGGATATTCCCACCGTTGAGACTCTTATCCAGATGTTGACCCGGACCAAGGATCAGCCTCTGGAAATAGTGGTTCTCCGCAAGGGCCAGAAACTAACCTTCACGGTGAAACCGACACTCGACCCCGGAGGGCCCGGGCAAGAGCCCGCCTACCGGATCGGCGTCGCCAGCGTGCCGACCAAAGTCGTGAAGCTCGCTTTCGTGGATGCGCTGAAACGTTCGGTGTCGGACAACAAGAAAAGCTCTTTCCTGATCCTCGAGTTGCTGCAAAAGATGGTGCAGCGCAAAGTCTCCATGCGTCAAGTGGACGGCCCGATCGGAATCGGCAGCGCCGTGGGTGCGGCCGCACGCGAGGAGGGCTGGACCCCGTTGCTCTTAATCACGGCCGCGATCAGCTTGAACCTCGGCATCATGAACCTGCTGCCCATCCCCATCCTCGACGGCGGCGTGATCCTGCTCCTTTTGATCGAGACCCTCATGCAGAAGGAAATCAGCCTGCCTATTAAAGAACGCATCTACCAGGCGGCTTTCGTCTTTCTGGTGCTCTTTGCAGTCATGGTGATCTATAACGACCTCGTGAAGACGTTGCCAGGGCTCACGAGGATGCCGTAGCTTCGCCGTTCGGTTCCCGCCGTTCGCTCCACGGGGGCGATCTTCTGGCTGTAACCTGCTAAAATATAGCTTCTGATATGGCAGAAATTCAGCGTAGAAAAACCGTTACCGCCACCATCGGCGGCGTCCGAGTAGGCAGCAATGCACCGGTCATGGTGCAGTCGATGACCAACACCGACACCGCGGACATCCCTGGCACCATAAAGCAAGTCGCCGCCTTGGCGCGTGCCGGCAGCGAAGTCGTCCGCGTCACCGTCAACAATGACGATGCTGCCAAGGCCATCCCCCACATCGTCGAAGGACTTGAGAAGCAGGGCCTGCGTGTGCCCATCGTCGGCGATTTCCATTACAACGGACACCTTCTGTTGACGAAATACCCTGGCTGCGCCGAGGGCCTGGCCAAGTACCGCATCAATCCCGGCAACGCCAGCATCGGGCGCAAGAACGACGACAACTTCCGCACCATGATCGAGGTTGCCGTGAAGTACCAGAAGCCCGTACGCATAGGCGTGAACTGGGGATCGCTTGATCAAGCATTGCTCACGCGCATGATGGACGAGAACTCGTTGCTGCCCGAGCCGAAAGACGCCCGCGAAGTCACGATGGAAGCGATTGTCGTAAGCGCGCTCACTTCGGCGAAACTGGCCGAGCAGCACGGACTGCGCCCCGACCAGATCATCCTCAGCGCGAAAGTCAGCGGCGTGCAGGATCTGATCGATGTGTATCGCATACTCGCCGCGCGCTGTGAGTACCCGCTGCATCTCGGACTAACCGAGGCCGGCATGGGAGCGAAAGGCATCGTCGCTTCGAGCGCGGCGATGGCTGTGCTGCTGCAGGAAGGCATCGGCGACACCATCCGCGTTTCGCTCACTCCCGCGCCCGGAGGCGATCGCACCGAAGAAGTCCGCGTGGCGCAGCAAATTCTGCAGTCGCTCGGCATTCGCAGCTTCACCCCGCAAGTCACCGCCTGCCCCGGCTGCGGCCGTACTACGAGCACGTTCTTCCAAGAGATGGCGGAGCAGATCCAGACCTATCTGCGTGAGCAGATGCCCGTCTGGAAGGAAAGCCACACCGGCGTAGAAGAAATGAAAGTCGCCGTAATGGGCTGCGTCGTCAATGGCCCCGGCGAATCGAAGCACGCAAGCCTCGGAATTTCTCTGCCGGGAACGGCCGAAGAACCGAAGGCCCCCGTTTACGTGGACGGTCGCCTGTTCACTACACTCAAGGGCGAGAAGATCGTAGCCGACTTCATCAAGATTCTCGACGACTACGTCGAATCTCATTACGCGGCCAGGGAAAAAGAGAAAGAAGTAGTCAGCGTTCGGGACTGACTCGGGTATAAGAATCGCCTTGTGTAGAGACGGCAGCGGGTTGGGATTTTCTCTTCCAGGTAAAGAAAACTACTTTTCTTTTGCGACACTCAGCCGAGTTTCCGCGCGCTGCAACGCGTCTTCTGCGCGCGCGTAGTCCACCTTGGGATCGTTGCTCTTCAGGATCGCCTCTGCCCGGGCTTTGGCCTCTTGCGCGCGTGCTACATCAATTTCCTGCGGTCGTTCCGCCGCCTCTGCCAGGATCGTCACCTTGCCTGGCAACACTTCCGCAAATCCCCACGCCAGCGATAAGGTGTGCGAAGCGCCATTTGCCTTGTAAGTGATCGCACCGACCCCAAGCTCGGTAAGCAGAGGAGCGTGTCCGGGAAGAATCCCCAGATACCCGCTTAATCCCGGGATCTG
>WNFL01377615.1_pt1 | contig 10792 bp, 7 predicted proteins | sample 5400361 | NCBI WGS metagenome assembly WNFL01 (sample SAMN13153351, study PRJNA577476) | soil metagenome | isolation source: 40 cm soil on Douglas fir-dominated hillslope | place: USA:California | collected 2013-09-17 | reverse complement strand
GTATTTGGTGTGCGGCAGACTCACCTCGATGAGCTGCGAGCCCTGCGCCTTCAGCCACTCCGCCCCCTTTTCCCACAAGGCTTCGATTTCGGGCGGCGCGCCCTCGACCCGGTACTCCTTGGGAATGCCCACGCGCAATCCGGACAATCCGGACTCGAGCTCCTTCTCGTAATCGGGCACCGGCGCATCGACGCTGGTCGAATCCTTGGGATCGACGCTTGCCATGGCGCGAAGCATGATCGCGGCGTCCTTGACCGTTCGCGTCATCGGCCCGGCCTGATCGAGGGAAGACGCGTAGGCGACGATCCCCCACCGCGAGCAACGCCCATAGGTCGGCTTCAAGCCAACCGTTCCGGTCATGGCGGCAGGCTGACGGATCGAGCCGCCCGTATCCGTCCCGATTGCGGCAAGTGCGAGACGCGCGGCAACGGCTGTCGCCGATCCGCCCGACGAGCCGCCGGGCACCAGATCGTCATTCTTCCTACGCGCGCGCCACGGGTTAATGGCCGGCCCGAAATACGAGGTCTCATTCGACGAGCCCATGGCGAATTCGTCGAGGTTCGTCTTGCCTAGCAGGACGGCCCCGGCGTTCCACAGGTTCTGCGTCACCGTCGATTCATAGGTCGGCACGAAACCGTCGAGGATCCTGCTCGCGGCAGTGGTGCGAACACCCTTGGTGCAGAAAAGATCCTTGATCGCGATGGGGATGCCTTCGAGCGCACGCGCTTCGCCTCTCATAATCCGAGCATCAGAATCCGCCGCAGAGCTGAGCGCCCGGTCAGGCGTTTCGGTGATGAAGGCATTGAGCACACGGGCGCCGTCGATCGCGCGAACATGAGCCTCGGCGAGCTCGCGCGCGGAGATCGCTTTCGCCTTGAGCGCGTCGCGGGCTTCAGCGATCGTCAGTTCCAGTGGATCGGACGTAAGCGCCATTTACTCCACCACTTTGGGGACGACGAAGAAATGCTTCTCGGAAAGCGGCGCGTTCTTCATCAGATCGTCGGGATAGCCGCCGTCCGTCACTTCGTCGTCCCGCATCTTCAGCCGCTGCGCGACGACGCTCGTCATCGGCGGAATGCCCTCGACGTTCACCTCCTGGAGCTGCTCGACCCAGGCGATGAGCGCATTCAGCTCGTCCTTCATAGCAGCGGCCTGTCCCTCGTCGAGGGCCAGCCGCGCGAGCTTGGCGATGCGTTTCACCGTGTCTTCATCGACCGACATAAGAGAGGCTCTACCAGCGGGTTTCTGTTAGGAATGTTGCCTAGCAACCGGCCGAGAAACTGGCAAGCAAGCGCCGCATATGGGCATCGTCGCGCTGAACGATCTCAAGGAGCAAATGAAGCCCCGCCAGCGGCTTCTCGGCCTCGACTTGGGCGAGAAGACGATCGGGTTGGCTTTGTCCGACACGCTTCTGACCGTCGCTACCCCCTTCAAAACGCTCAAACGCGGGAAGTTCGCGATCGACGCCAAGGTGCTGACCGCCCTCATTGCCGAGCACGACATCGGCGGTCTGATCGTCGGATTGCCCTTGAACATGAATGGGACCGAAGGACCGGCAGCACAATCGGCCCGCGCCTTCGGGCGCAATTTCATTCAAATCTCCGATTGCCCGCTCGCCTTCCTGGACGAGCGCCTCTCGACCGCGGCCGTGACCCGCACCTTGATCGACGCGGATGCCTCGCGGAAGAAGCGTAACGAAGTGGTCGATAAGATGGCGGCCGCCTATATCCTTCAAGGCGCCCTTGATAAGCTCCGACACTTGCCGCTTCCCCCTTAGGACCCTATAAGCCGAGCGTTAATGCTGGAACTGAGACACGTCACTTCGATCAACGATCTCACGGTGGGTGAGATCGAGACGATTTTCTCCCTCGCTCAGAAATATCTTCACGACTTGCGCGATCCGGAGCTCGCGCACCGCATCGGCCGCAGCATCGGCGACGCGCAGGGCGCCATTCTCGCCAGCCTCTTCTACGAGCCCTCGACGCGCACGCGGTTGTCGTTCGAAAGCGCGATGCTGCGCTTGGGCGGCAAATCCATCAGCAGCGCCGATCCGGCGACCAGCTCCGCCGCCAAAGGCGAGAGCCTGGCCGATACGGTCCGCGTCGCCTCCAACTACGCCGACGTGCTGGTGATCCGCCATCCTCGGGACGGCGCGGCCAAGCTCGCGTCGACTTATGCGCAAGTGCCGGTCGTCAATGGCGGGGACGGCGCGCACGAGCACCCGACGCAGACTTTATGCGACCTCTTCACCCTCGTTCAGGAGGGAAAGAACCTCAAGCATATGAATGTCGCGATCTCGGGCGATTTGAGAGGCAGCCGCACGATCCATTCGTTCGTCTATGCGCTCGCCCGCTTCGGCGCCAACATCATGCTGATGCCGGCGAAAGGGATGGAGCTGCCCGAGCATGTCGACTGGCGCTTGAGGAACGAGTTCAAGTGCTACACCGTGCCCCGGGCGCGCTACGAAAAGGACAACGCCTCGGTCGATGCGCTGTATATGACCTCCGACAAGCCGCATCAGCTCTCCCTCATCCCCGACGTCGATCTCAAAGTGAGGAAAAACATCGATGCGATGTATGTCACGCGCTTTCAGAAGGAGCGCTGGACTGAGAAGAACCAGGACTATCCGACGATCGACCAGCGGTTCTTGAGGGACAAGAAATTTTCCAAGACCAGTCTCCTTCATCCCCTTCCCCGCGTCGGCGAGCTCGACATTTCGCTCGACAGCGATCCCCGCGCCGCCTATTTCCGCCAAGCCGCGTACGGGGTGCCGATCCGTATGGCGCTGATCGCCCTGATTCTGGGCAAAAGCCGCGACCACACGCTCAAGCGCTATGAGGGCGGCTTCCCGGTGGCGGATGTGCTCACCTACGATCGGCCCAATACCGTCGGCATCCACTGCGCGAACAAGAATTGCATTGTGCACGATCCCCAAGAGGGGAAATACACGCGCAATCGCTTCCACGTACTCGATAGCCGGATGCGGCTCAGGTGTTTCTATTGCGAGACCGACATCTCGAGTTTCGTCGCCGCGAGCCGCAAGACCAAACACTACGAGCAGGACGTCTCTCGCTTCCGCCTCGCGCGCGAGAAGAACGACCGCGATGCGATCTTTTTTGCCGAAGCCTCCGATGCCGAAGCGGCGGGATATTCCTTGCCCAAGCGCCGCCGCAAAGCGGCGAACGCGTGAGCGACAACAGCAGCGGCCCCAATGATTGAGACACTCGGCCTCATTCGCTGGGAGGACTCTGAAACCTATGAGTTCATCGCGGTCACGTTTCTTCTCTCTTATCTGCTGGGCTCCATCCCGTTTGGGCTGATCTTCGCAGCGCTCGCGGGTGCCGGCGACGTGCGCAAGATCGGCTCAGGCAATATCGGCGCAACCAACGTGCTGCGCACGGGCAATCGCTGGGCGGCGGGAGCCACCCTCATCTGCGATGCTGGAAAGGGCGCGCTCGCGGTGATCATCGCGGGGCGCTACTTCGGCATCCAGCTGTTCCCGGTGATCGCCGGGCTAGGCGCGTTTCTGGGGCACGTCTATCCGGTTTGGCTCGGCTTCAAAGGCGGCAAAGGCGTCGCGACGTTTATCGGAATCATATTCGGACTGGGAGCGTTTGTCGGGCTTGGGCCATTCGTCGCCATCTTGACCGCCATTACCTGGCTCACCGTCGCTTGGGCAACGCGCTATTCCTCGCTCGCGGGTCTTATCTCCGCGCTGGCCGCCCCGCTCTATTTCTATCTGCTCGGTGCGAGCTTGTTTGCGGCACTCACCGGAATCCTCGCCGTGCTCATCGTCTACAACCATCGCGCCAACATCCGCCGCCTTTTTGCCGGCGAAGAGCCGAGGCTCCATCGCCGATGACGGCACGCTTGAAGCTCAAGGACGACGAACGCCGGGCATGGCTTCGGCTCGCGCGCACCGAGAACGTGGGGCCGACGACGTTCGCCGCCTTGATCGCGCGCTACTCCGATGTTCGCGAGGCGCTTGCAATGGCACCCCGGCTCGCGCATCGCGGGGGCGCGCACGGGCTGCGCATCCCAAGCGCGGCCGACGCCGAGAAGGAGCTCGAGCGGCTCCATTCGTTGAAAGGTCGCCTGATCGCCTCTTGCGAGCCCGACTTCCCCTCGGGACTGGCGGCGCTCGATCCGCCGCCGCCCGTCATCTCGATTCTGGGCGACACGCGTTTGTTCGCGCGCGAAATGGTTGCGGTCGTCGGCGCACGGAATGCTTCCGCGCTCGGCATCAAATTCGCGTCAGTGCTTTCAGCCGATCTCGGCTCGGCCGGGCTCGTCATCGCCTCGGGACTCGCGCGGGGAATCGACTCCGCGGCGCATAAAGCCTCGCTCACGACGGGTACTATCGCCGTCGTCGCCGGCGGGATCGACGTCGTCTATCCGCCGGAGAACCAGCAGCTCTACGACGACATCAAAGAACGCGGTGCGGTCATCTCCGAGCTCCCGGTGGGCGTCGCCCCACTCCCGCGGCACTTCCCGCGCCGCAATCGGCTGATCTCCGGACTTTCGCGCGGCGTCGTGGTGGTGGAGGCGGCCGAGCGCTCGGGATCGCTGATCACAGCCAATTATGCGCTCGAGCAAGGCCGTGAAGTGTTCGCGGTACCCGGCTCGCCGCTCGATCCGCGCGCCAAGGGCAGCAACCGTCTGATCCGCGAGGGCGCGCTCTTGACCGAAAGTGCCGAAGACGTGCTCACGGCACTTCGCCCGATCATCGGCCGGGCCTTTCACGAAACATCGTCTCCTCGTGCGGCAGCGGAGGTCTTCGTTCCCCCTCCGGAAGACGTGGATAAGGACGCGGATCGGGTACGCGTAAGCGTCGAAGAGAAACTTGGCCCCGCACCGGTCGAGACGGACGAACTGATCCGGCAATGCGCGGCCCCGGCGGCCGCCGTCCTTACCGTTCTGCTCGAGCTCGAGCTGAGCGGAAGGCTGCAGCGTCACCCGGGAAACCGGGTCTCGTGGCGCTGACGCACCGAACCGCTCCTGGACAAACGCAAGAGCGCATCCCACATATTGCAACCAGTGGTACAAAAAGCCGGTGTAATGAAGTTTATACTATTACAGGTTGAAGATGACGCCGTTGACATGACTCATCACCTACCCTCAGTGTCCGCGCCCATCGCGCCTGGGGCGATCCGCAGAGTCGGACCGGAAGTCGCGGCTGATCCAGCAAGAGCACACAGAGGCCGATGACAGAACCCTTGAGCGTCGTAGTCGTCGAATCCCCCGCCAAGGCCAAGACCATTAATAAATACCTGGGCCGGAATTATCGGGTTCTGGCGAGCTATGGCCATGTCCGGGACCTGCCGGCCAAGGACGGATCGGTCGATCCCAAAGCCGACTTCGCCATGGTGTGGGAGGTCGACCCCAGAGCCCAGAAGCGCCTGAAGGAAATCGCGGATGCGGTCAAAGGCGCTACCAAGCTCATTCTCGCCACCGACCCCGACCGCGAGGGCGAGGCAATCTCCTGGCATGTGCTCGAAACGCTCAAGCAGCGCCGGGTGCTGGGCAAGACCAAGGTGGAGCGCGTCGTCTTCAATGCCATAACCAAGTCCGCCGTCCTCGAGGCCATCGCTCATCCGCGGGCGATCAACGAGGAACTGGTCGACGCCTATCTCGCGCGCCGCGCCCTCGACTATCTCGTCGGCTTCACCTTGTCGCCGGTTCTGTGGCGAAAGCTCCCCGGTGCGCGCTCGGCAGGGCGCGTTCAATCGGTTGCGCTTCGGCTCGTCTGCGAGCGCGAGCTCGAGATCGAAGCCTTCAAGCCGCAGGAATATTGGACCGTCGACGCCGACCTCAATGCGCCGTCTGGAAATTTCACGGCGAGGTTGACTCATTTCGAGGGCAAGAAGCTCGATAAGCTCGGGCTGACCCAGGAGACCGAGGCCAAGCGCGCCGTCGATGTCCTTCGCCGCAGCAATCTTGCTGTCGAGAGCGTCGAAAAGAAGCCCGTCAAGCGGCATCCCTGGCCGCCCTTTATCACCTCGACGCTGCAGCAGGAAGGTTCCCGCAAGCTCGGGCTTCCCGCTTCTCGCACGATGAAAATCGCGCAGGAGCTCTATGAGGGCGTCGAGCTCGGAGGCGATACGGTCGGTTTGATCACCTACATGCGGACCGATGGCATCACGATGGTCGGCGAAGCGGTCGCCGAGAGCCGCCGGGTGATTTCGGATTTGCACGGCGACCGCTACGTGCCCGATCAGCCGCGCGTCTACACCTCCAAAGTGAAGAATGCGCAGGAAGCCCACGAGGCGATCAGGCCGACGAGCTTTAAGCGGACGCCCGAGGAAGTGGCGCGCTATTTGAATGCCGATCAGGCGCGGCTCTACGAGTTGATCTGGAAACGGGCACTTGCGAGCCAGATGGAATCGGCCGAGCAGGAGCGCACCACCGTGGATGTCGCGTCCAAAGACGGCGCGGCCAAGCTGCGCGCGACAGGAACGGTAACGCTCTTTGACGGCTTCCTGAAGCTCTATCAGGAGAGCCGCGACGACGACGCCAATGGCGATGACGCGAGACTTCCCAAGCTCGCGTCCGGCGATCCGCTCAGCTTGAAGGACGTGCGCCCAGAGCAGCACTTCACCGAGCCGCCGCCGCGCTATTCCGAGGCGAGCCTCGTCAAGAAGCTGGAAGAGCTCGGCATCGGACGCCCCTCGACCTATGCCAGCATCCTCACGGTGTTGCGCGACCGCGCCTATGTCCGTATGGAGCGCGGCCGATTCGTCCCGGAATCCAAGGGTCGCATCGTCACCGCATTCCTGACGAGCTTCTTCAAACGCTACGTCGAGTACGATTTCACCGCCGACCTCGAGGAGAAGCTCGACGAAGTTTCGGCGGGCGAGCTCTCCTGGAAACAATTGCTGCGCGATTTCTGGAAGAGCTTCCATGCCGCGGCCGAAGAGACCAAGGAGCTTAAATTCGCGGACGTCATCACCGCGCTCGACGAAATCCTTGGGCCGCATATGTTCCCGGAGCGCGCCGAAGGTGGCGACCCGCGACAATGCCCGCTCTGCGGCAACGGGCGCTTGAATTTGAAGCTCGGCCGGTTCGGCGCCTTCATCGGCTGCTCGAATTATCCCGAGTGCCGTTACACCCGACAAATGGGCCGTGACGAAAATGGCGATGCGGGCCCGCGCCTGTTGGGGACCGACCCGAAAACCGGCGAAGAGATTTCGCTGAAGACCGGACGCTTCGGACCTTATGTGCAGCTCGGGAATGGCGAGAAGCCGCAGCGCGCCGGCATCCCCAAAGGCTTCGCGCCCGAAACGGTCGATCTGGAACAGGCGCTTCGTCTCTTGTCCTTGCCGCGCGAGATCGGGCTTCACCCCGAAACCGAGAAGCCGATCGTCGCGGGCTTCGGCCGCTTCGGACCCTATGTCCAGCATGACGGCCGCTATGCCTCGCTCGATTCGCCCGAAGAGGTGTTCAGCGTCGGCATCAATCGCGCCGTCAGTCTTCTTGCCGAGGCCAAGAACAAGCCCCGCGGGGGCCGTGGCGGCCAGGCCCTCAAGGAGCTTGGCGCGCATCCCAAATCGGGCGCCATGGTGAAAGTGATGAAGGGCCGCTACGGCCCCTATGTCACCGACGGCAAGCTCAATGCGACTCTGCCCCGCGATTCCGATCCTGCGGCGGTCACCATGGACGAAGCCGTGGCGCTGCTCGAGGCGCGTGAGGCGCGCGGGCCCGGAAAGCCGAGGCGCGGTGCGAAAAAATCCGCGGCTCCGAAACAAGCCGCGCCCGAGACGAAGGCCAAGTCGAAGACGAAACCGCCCGCTTCCGGCAACGGCGCCGAAAAGCCGAAGCGGAAACTAAAGAGATCGCCTCACCTCGCCAGCGGATCGGGGCGCACCTGGAAGTGCAGCACTTTGGGCGTCGTGCCCTTGCCGCCTTCGATATGCGCGCTCGAGCTTCCGGAATAGGTGGCGTAGATGCCCTTGCCTTTCCAACCCGCGCGCGGATCATCGATCCGGCCATCCATGCCCTTGGCAAAGAATCCCATCGGATAAGGCACGCGCAACGTGACCCATTTGCCATCGACAAGCGCGAACAGGGAATCCGACAAATTGCCGGTAGCGATCGGCGTGTTCTTGCCCAAGCCCAGCGTGTCGAACTGATCGACCCAATCGTAATACGGCGCTTCCGCGCTGCCGCCCTTCATGGCGACGCCTTTGAATTGCGGGCCCGGGATCGTGTAGAGCTTCCAGCCCTCAGGACATGCTTTCCCCGTCGCGGCATTCACTCCATTGAGCGGACCCTTGCACAGCCGGCGATCGAAGCTCGCCATGTGGCCGCTCGCCAAGACCGCCCAGAGCACGCCGTCGGTCGTCAGATCCGCGCCGCGCGGGCTGAAACCCGAATCCGGATTCTTCGGATCGTTCCACGGCACTTCGTACATCTCGGTCAGCTTGGTCTTGGGATCGAAGCGGATCGCAGAACCCGGAAAGCCCAGCACCACGGCCCAGATGGATCCGTCTGCCGGGCTCGCCGAAACCGAGTAGAGCCCTTGCAGAACGCGCTTGTCCTTCTTCGGATCGACCGGCTGGTTCGGCTCGACATAGGCGCTCACCTTGCCGTCGCCATTGGTGTCGATGATGAACGGCGCCCAGCCCTGGCTCGCCGCTTCATCATGGGTCTCGTCCCACTTCTTGGTATCGAACCAGCCGACCACCGGATCTGTCGGGCTGCCGCTGGAGAACCAGATCTTTCCGTCGCGATCGAAGTTCAGATGATGCGTGGTGAAGCAGGTGTCCAAGGTGACGATCTTCTTCGTCGCCGGATCGTACATCTGGAGCTGCCGCCGCGATTGATCGACGGGAAAGGCGACGGCCGAGGGATGCTGCGAACCCTTTTTGCAGAACGCCGGATTGCCATCCGGACGAATCCGCGAGGTGAGCCAGATGCGGCCCTTATCGTCCATCATCGGATTGTGGTTGATGCTGTGGCTGTCCCAGACCGGATCAGTGCCCCAATAGGGCGAGGGCGCATAGATCGGCGCCGTTTTCGTCGTCGGCGTTTTCGCATCGCGCCATTCGGTCTTGATCAGCCCCGACTTGTTGTTCGTCGGATCGAGCCATGAGACATAATCGGAGCTCAGCTCCGGCGACCCATAGATGATGCCTTTGACATTCAGCGTCGGATTGCGTTTGTCCGTCGACGTCAGATCATGCATGTACGACGTCGGCGTCGCCCAATCCCACAGCGTCACGACCACATTGCGCTCGATGCCGGTCGGGCGCTGCGGCTTGGCGAACGGAAGCTCGCCCTTGGCGACGCGGTCGGTCCAATCGCCGAAATTCGCCAGCGCGCGGCTCGGCTCGAGATCGCCGATCGCCTGCACCATGAGCGCACCCGGTTGGCCCGACTGGATGCGCCGTTCCCATGCGGCGGCCGAGGAATCAAAATGTCCGAGCTGAGCCGGAAGCTCGCGCGTCGCCTTGTCGCCCAGCTGATGACAGGCATTGCAGCCGTCCGTCTTCAAGTAGCGCAGCCATAAGCCCTGATCTTTGAGCGTCACCGGCATGCCGTTGCCGTTCGCACCAGTCCCAGGAAAGAGCTTGGCGTCCGGGACCTTCAGCATCGACCACCAATAAATCGCGGGATAGTACTGCGCGGCGGCGGCTTCATTGGGCGCCGGCACCGCCTTCAAATCGAGCGTCTTGCCCGGCGCGCCCTTCACCTTGGGCGAGTCCACGAGCCCATAGCCGCGCACCCAGATGTCGTAATTCGCCTTGGGCATGTCGGGCAGCAGATAACGACCACGATCATCGGTCGCGACGACCTTGACGAACTTCGTCGGCAGGTCCTTCGTCTCGGCGATCACCCATACGCCCGCTTCCGGACCGTTCGCGCCGGTGACGACACCGCCGATGTCGCCTGCATCGACCGCAACCGGCTGCGCACGCGCCGCGCTCTCCGATGCTGCGATCAACAGTGCCGCGAAAGCAGCGCCCAACATCGCCGCTTGGGCATGCCTGACCTTGCTCATCTTCATCCCTGCAGAATTGGTTTCGATGGTTCCGTTTTACCCAAAAACGAAGGCGGACTCCACTTTCGTGGAATCCGCCTTTGCAAACAAAGTGTGCGATCTGGCTACTTCGCGAGCGGATCGGGACGATATTGGACGTGGATGACTTTGCTCGTCTGCCCCTTGCCGCCTTCAAGATGCGGCTGCGAGCGGCCCGAATATTGAGTCCACAATCCCTTGCCCTTCCAGCCTTCTTTGGCGTCGTCGATACGGCCGTCGAGATTCTTCGCAAAGAAGCTCATCGGATACGGCACGCGCATGACGATCCACTTTCCGTTGACGAGCGCGTTCAGCGAGTCGGAGTTGTTGCCGGTCGCGATCGGAACGTTCTCGCCCAAGCCGAAGGCGTTGTGCTGATCGACCCACACATAATAGGGCGCTTCGGCGCTCGCGCCGGGCGTGCCGGCGGGAACGTCGAACTCGGGCCCAGGCATCTGATACAGCTTGAACCCTTCGGGGCAGAGATTCTGCGCATCGGCGAGCGCAGCACCGGTCGGCTTGGTCTTGCATAGACGGCGGTCGAAGCTCGCCAGATGTCCGCTCGAAAGCACCGCCCAGAACACGCCGTCGCTGGTGATGTCCGAGCCGCGCGGGCTGAAGCCCGACTGCGGGTTCTTCGCATTCTTGTACGGGAACTCGTAGTACTCGGAGAGCTGCGTCTTCGGGTCGTAACGGACGACACCGCCGGGGAAGCCGGTCACGCCGCCCCAGATCGAGCCGTCGGCCGGATTGGGGGATACGCCATAGAAGCCG
>WNFL01144802.1_pt1 | contig 10792 bp, 7 predicted proteins | sample 5400361 | NCBI WGS metagenome assembly WNFL01 (sample SAMN13153351, study PRJNA577476) | soil metagenome | isolation source: 40 cm soil on Douglas fir-dominated hillslope | place: USA:California | collected 2013-09-17 | reverse complement strand
GATCGCGAATGGCTTCTCGCACACCACGTGCTTGCCCGCGCGCAACGCGGCCACGACCGGGTCGGCGTGCACGCTCGGAGGCGTGCCGACGACCACGAGCTCGATGTCGGGATCGCGCAGCAGCTCGTCGGCCGTGGAGTACGCCTTCACGCCAAGGTCGCGGGCGGCGAGCTCGCGGCGCTCTGGCGAGATGTCACAGACGGCCCGCATGTCCAGCCCAGAGATCGCCGAGACGGACTCGGCGTGACCGCGCGCGATCGCCCCGTAGCCGATCAGGCCGACGCCGACCTTCGGAGCCGGCGCGGCGCCCGACGCAAACAGGACCGCACGGTGCACGAGCTTCTGGAAGTCGGGCTCCTGATACGTGGCGGCCCCGTGACCGAGTCCGATCTGCACGAAACGGCCATCGCCGTACTGCCTTTCGTACGCCACTACCTGGTCGCTGAAGCGCCAGCTCGCGCGCATCAGGACGTTCGCCTCCGCGGGCGGGCCTTCCGAGACATACAGCTCGTCTTCGACTCGGACCTCGGGTGTGAGCCGTTCGGTGATGGGATGGTCCGTCACGCGAATCACGAGCTCGGTCAGCGGCGCGGGCTGGCCGAGCCTCCAGCCGGCCATCTCGGCGATGGCGTCGTGCTCGGACCACGTGGCGAGAGTCCCGTGCAGGAGCACGACGCCTCCGCCGCGTCGTACGAATTCGTTGAGCCGCGCCGCCTGAGCGCCGTCGAGTGGGACGTCCGAAGCCGCGAGGAGCACGCGTGCCCGTCCTTCGTCCAGTGCGCCGAAGTCTTCGGCGACCTCGATGTCGAAGTGATGCGTGCGCTCGAGTGAATGGAGCAGCGGTCGCGCAAGGTGTGCGTAGTCGTGGGCGCGGCCGGACAGCAGCGCCAGGAGCGTGAACCGGTTGCGCGACATCGGCTAAAGGGTACGCGCCGGGGTTTTTCGAGCGATTCGGTGCAGGGCGTCGCGCGTGAGGCTTGCGGTGCGCTGCCACGTGAACTGCCGCGCTCGTTCCCTGCCGGCGGCGCTGAGGCGTGCGCGAAGCGCCTTGTCCGTCAACGCACTTTCGAGTCCGACCTCGATCGCCGTGACGTCCTCCGGATCCACCAACACGGCCGCGCCACCGGCGAGCTCCGGCAGCGCACCGGCGGTGCTGACGACTGACGGCAGGCCGTGCGCCATCGCTTCGAGCAGCGGCAGCCCGAAGCCCTCATACAGGCTCGGGAAGGCGAGCACCGCGGCCGACTCGTAAAGGGCACTGAGCGTGGCCTCGTCGACATGACCGAGGTAGCGCACCCCAGGCTCGGAGCGGATCTTCTCGAGGGTGTCGCCGTACGCCCATCCAGGTCTTCCCGCGATCACCAGCGGCGGCGCGAGCACTCCGCCGCGCAGGCGCCGGTACGCGGCCAGCAGGCGCTGGTAGTTCTTGCGCGGCTCGACCGTGCCGACCGCGAGGATGAAGCCAGGGGTGATGCCCTCGGGCAGCGGACCGGCAGGCACGGACGGCGACACTCCGAGCGGCACGACCGTGGTCTTCTCGTCCAGGCCAGGCACGTGATACCAGTCGAGGAGGTCGATCCTGGTGCGCTCGGAGATGGTGAGCACCACGGCTGCCTGCCGCAGCGCGGGCTCGAGGATCGTGCCGAAGTAGAGGCGCTGCTGCCAGGGGACCTCGGCCGGACGCACCTTGAACGCGAGGTCGTACACGAAGACCGCGGCGGGCGGAGCCGACTTGCTGCGGCGCGGCGGGCTCGGCCAGTACGGGTAGAGGATCGCGTCGCTGTCGAGCGAACTCTCGACCGCCGGCAGCCAGCGCAGCTTCAGCGCGAGCTCGTGTCGATATGGCGCGAGCACGGCGTCGCACTTGAGGTCGCGCAGGCTCTCGGGTCGCTCGCGGCTGCACAACAACGTGAACGAGTCACCGCTGCTCTCGGTGACGAGCGCGCGCGTGAGCTCGGTCGCCACCGTGACCATGCCGACCCGCGGCCGCCAGCAAGCAGTGACGTCAATCGCAAAGCGGGACATTCTTCGATCGACTCTAGTGGAGTAACGCCCCCACCCGGCGCTTCGCGCCGACCTCCCCGCAAGCGGGGAGGTAAAAGCCCGTGCTATTGCCCGAGGCTCCCCTATTGACCTCCCCGCAAGCGGGGAGGGCCAGGGTGGGGAGTGACGTACTTGCTACGAGATCTGGGCGCTACGGATCGCGAACACGCAGTCGAACGTTCCCGACACGCAGCCGCACTCGACCTCTTCGACATACCAGTCGTTCGCGAGGCCGGCCCAGCGCAGGATCGCCTCGATCGTCGCGATCCAGATGTGACACGACTTGATCGGCTTGATGCGACCCAGCGCGAACATGTTCGAGAAGTTCACCATCCAGAACTGGTCCTCATCGACCTGAATCCAGGCATGCGTGTGCTCGCCGCGCACGTTGTCGAGCGACTCGCAGAACGACTTCACGACACCCGCGAGCTTTCGCTGTCGACCGGGGACGAGCCGGCGCATGCCGCCGAGTCCGTGGCGGCCGTCGGCGAGCCAGCGCTCGGTCATCCGCCGCCCCCACGCGCGGATCATGTCCTCGGCCTCAGCGCCGTACACGACCTCGAACGCCTCGTTCAACCGGCTCAGGTAGTCGACCGGCGTGCCGAGCTGCTCGTCGTCAGCGGGCTCCTTGTCCAGGTACTGCGCGAAGCCCGCCGTGTAGGCGAGCTCGTGCCAGCGGTCGTGTGTCACCTCGTGCGCGGACCGCACCGCATTCGCCAGGTATGAGTTGAGGATGAACCTGCCACGCGCGCGGGCCGGTCGCACGCCCATGAGCTCGAGCGTCCTGACCGCGGAAGACGAACCAGAGCCCGAGCTCGGGGTCGGTGGCGGCGGCGAGCCGTGCATCGTCGGCGGGATGACCCGCTGCATCGGCGGAAGCGTCTGGATGGGAGGCACGCCCGGCGGAACTGAGCCCTGGGCGACTGCCCCGACGGGGGACATCGACGGCGGCGTGGGCGCAGCCGGCGTGACCTGCACGGAAGCGGCCAACGCGGGAGAGCCGGCCGGCGCCGGCGGCACCGTCGCGCCCGTGCTGGGCCGGCGCTGCGGAAGCTTGGCCATCAGCCCGAGCAGCTCGCGCACGGTCTGCGGGCGCTGGTTCGGGTCTTTCGCCAGCACTCGAGCGAGCAGCTGGTCGAGCTCGTCCGGCAGGTTTGGGTTCAACCCAACGGCCGACGGTATGGGCGAGTTCACCGTGGAGTACGCGACCTCCATCCGGTTGGCGCCGACGTACGGCAGCCGGCCGGTGAGCATCTCGAACGTCAGCGCGCCCATCGCGTAGATGTCCGCGCGCCGGTCGACGTCGTGCCCCATCACCTGCTCGGGCGCCATGTAGCCAGGGGTTCCGATCGCCAGCCCGATGGTGGTCAGGTGCGTCGGCTGCCCGGCGCCGCGCGCGAGCCCGAAGTCCGCAAGCAGCGCCCGGCCGTCGGCGTGGATCAGCACGTTGGTCGGCTTCAGGTCGCGATGCACGATGCCCGCGTCATGCGCGTGCTGCAGCCCGTCGCCGATCTCGCGCAAGTAGCGCCACGCGGTCAGCGTGTCCAGCGGGCCGCGTTTCATGATGTCGCGCAGCGTGCCGCCGCGGATCAGTGGCATCGTCAGGTAGGCAACGCCCTCGGTCAGCTCGAAGTCATAGATGGTGAGGATGTTCGGGTGGTCAAGCTTGGCGAGCGTCTTCGCCTCGGCCTCGAATCGCTTGACGAAGCCCTCGTCCTGGAACAGCTCCGGCGACAACGCCTTGAGCGCGACCTCGCGTCCAAGCGGCTGTTGCACCGCGCGGTAGACGACCGCCATGCCGCCTCCGCCGAGACGTTCGACGATCTCGTACGAGCCGAGCCTTGTGCCGGTGAGGTCTTTCATCTGTCCGGTGGTCCCGCTAAGCGGAGCGACCGCCTCCCACGAGCCTGTCCACCACCGACGTGAGGTCGTTCAGGCGAAAAGGCTTGCTCAGCACGTCGTTGGCTCCAGCGGCGAGGAACCGATCGCGGTCGCCGGCCATCGAGTGCGCGCTGGCGATCACGACCACCATGGTCGGTTTCTGCGCCCTGATCTGCCGCATCGCCTCGAGCCCGTCCACCCCAGGCATCGCGACGTCCATCAGGATCATGTCCGGCGCATCGGTGAGCGCGATGTTCACCGCCTCCAGCCCGTCAGAGGCGGTCAGCACGCGGTGACCCGCCTTCTCCAGGACGCGCCGGCATAGCCGCTGCGCCACCTCGTTGTCGTCCGCCACCAGTACGGTGACCACCTTGCCGTCAGGCATGCCGCAGCTGCATCGCCGGGGTGACAGCCTCCGGCGCCAGGGGGATGGTGAAGTGGAATGCGGACCCGTGGCCGACCGCGCTCTCGACCCAGATCTTGCCGCCGTGCATCTCCACGATCTGCTTAACGATCGTCAGCCCAAGCCCAGTCCCCGCGATCGACTGCGCCGCGCCGCTGCGCACGCGGCGGAACCGCTCGAAGACGAACGCGATCTCGTCGGGCGGGATGCCGAGCCCGGTGTCGGCCACGGTGATCAGCGCGTAGCCGCCCTCGGCGCGGCTGGAGATGGTCACCGTGCCGCCCTCCGGCGAGTACTTCACCGCGTTGTTGACCAGGTTGCTCACGACCTGGACCAGCCGGTCGCGGTCTCCGGTCACGATGGGAAGCCGCGGGTCGAGGTCCGGCTTGAACTCCACCATCGATGAAGCGGTCGCGGCGCGGGCGACCGTATCGCTGAGGACCTCGTTGATGTCGACGTCCGCCATGCGGATGCTCATCCGCCCTGACTCCATCCGGTCGAGGTCGAGCATGTCGCCGATCAGGCGGTTGACGCGATCCGCGTCATTGAATATGTAGCCGCCGTACGCGCGCAGCTCGTCCTGCTCGAGCCCGCCGTCGCGGATGAGCTCGCTGAAGCCCTGGATCCCGGTGAGCGCGGTGCGGAACTCGTGGGACACGATCGACAGGAACTCCGTCTTGGTGCGGTCGAACTTCTCCAGCTCGGCGTTGGCGCGCTGCTGCGCGGAGAGTGACTCCTCGAGCTTGTCCTGCGTCTCGCGCACGGGGGTGACGTCCTCGACCATGAGCAGCACGTGCTCCGGCCGTCCCTTCAGGTCCGGGATCGATGCCGCCGACATCTGGAGCCACAGCCACCGCCCACCTCCGGTGGCGGCACGGAGCTGCACGCTGCCCCCGTCGCTGATGCCCGCCAGCAGCGGTGCGAGGTTCGCCCTGACGGCGGCGAGGTCGTACGCGCGCAGCAGCTCCGGCCACGCCTGCGAGCGCAGCGTTTCGATGTCCTGCTCGAGCATCTTCAGAAGCGCTGCGTTGCCCTCGACCAGGTAACCCTCCGCGCTGATGCGCGCGATGCCGATCGGCGCGCGCTCGAAGATCGCGCGGTGGTCCGCCTCGCTTCGCTGCAGCACCGCAGTCGTCTCCGAGCGGTGAATGAACTGGCCGATCTCCGATCCGGCGACCGTGAGCATCGTCATGACGTCGCCGTCGACATCTCGCCGTCCTCGCCCGAAGAGCACCAGCACCCCGGTGACGGTGCCACCGAAGGTGACCGGGCAGGCCACCTCGACTGTTAGGCCGGCGCGCCGTGCGGCCTCGCCGATCAGCGATTCGCTCGTGGCCGAGACCTCTTCATTCACGGCAGGTACACCGGATCTGATCGCCCTGCCCATCAGTCCGTTGGTCGTGGGCAGCGCCATCGAATGGGTCGCGCGGTCGAACTCAGAGAGTCTCGCGTCGTCCGCATGCCACGACTGACGCAGCCGCAGCATCTTGCCATCGGCGTCAGGGCTCCACATCTGCGCCACGTCCCAGCCGAGCTCACTTCCCAGCGCGCTCAGCACAGGCGGCGCGGCCTGCTCCCAGGTCGCGCTTGTCGCGATTGCGTGGCGCACCGCGACCATCACGTCGCGGGCGGTCTCTGCGCGCTTGGCCGCGGAGATGTCCATCTCCTGTACGAGGAACGTGACTGCGGCGGCTGGCCGGACGCCAAGGGGGGTTACGGAAAGGGACACGGGGAACTCGACACCGTCGGCACGAACCTGCTGCGTCTCCGTCTTCAAACCGCCGTCCGGCGACGTGGCGGCTTTTGCCAGCGAGTCGGTGATGGCGCCTGACTGCGACTCCGCCGTCACGGCGGGCAGCGATGTCGACAGCAGGTCCGCCTCGGACCGGCCGAGCATCTCGCCGAGCCTGCTGTTCACGTGGAGCCAGGCGCCGCGCGCGTCGATGATGCCCATGCCGACGTCCGCGTGGTCGAGCGCTGCCCGCAGCCAGGCCTCGCTGTCGCGTAGCGCTTTCGATGCGCCTTCGGCGGTGGCCGCGGCCGAGCGCGCCTCCCGATTGGTGACGGCGACAACCGCCACCAGCAGCGCGACCAGCCCGACCAGCAGGGCGAGCGCGGCGATCAGTCCGGACAGGCCTATCAGGCTCAGGGCGGCGGCGGCGATTCCGTAGAGCGCGACCAGGCCTGCGATCCAGTAGGGCGTGGCACGGCGAACCAGTCCCTTGGTGCTCGACGGCGAAGCTGCCGACGGTTGGCCCGGGCCTGGCGACACCGGCTCAACCTCACCCCCCCTGACAGGGCTGGCGGTGCGCAGGTGCCAAATTTTATCGGCCGGCAGCCGGCCTCAGCCTTTCTTAGAGCGGCCGTCCTTACTTGATAAGCTGCGGCGGCGAGTTGGCCCCAAGGTTTCTGAACACGCCCCTGCACCAGCCGGGCCTGAACCGGCGAATGTACCCATTCCTCGGCCTGGCCATCGTCGGCCTGGTCACCGTCAAGCCGCTGACGGCGGTCACCACCTCGCCCGAGCTCATGGTCGCCCTGCTTATCGGTGCCGCACTGACCCTGGCGCCGCTGGCTCCCGATCGCCTCATCCCCGCCGGCCGCTGGACGGGCTCCCTGCCGGTCGCGGTCGGGTTCGTCCTCGCCGCCTACACCCTCTGGGTTGGCGGCTCGCCAGTCGGCATCGCGGCGACCGTGATCCTGACGCTGCTCGGGTGCGCTCTGATCCTCGTGCCCTGGGAGAGAGTCCCTCGCTGGCTCCACGCAGCGTCACCCATCGGCGGGCTGCTGATCGCGATGGTGCTCGAAGTCCAGTTCGGCTCCAGCGTGCTGAAGGCGTTTCCGTTCGTGCTGCTGCCGCTTTTGATGCTCGCGCTTTATTACACGTCGCTCGAGTTCGCAATCGGTGCCGTGCTCGCGGTCGCCAACATCGCCACTGTCGCCATCGTAAATCCCAAGCTGCCCGACACCGGGCAGGCGCTCCTGGCGGCGCTGACTCTCGTCGCGCTCGGCCTTTTGGTCCGCCGTGTTGTCGGCGCATTGCAGTCGAGCCGCGTCACGGCGGCCGCTGCGGAAGAGGCCAAGACCGAGCTGCTGGCCAACCTCGCCCAGCGCAACGAGCAGCTGCAGGAGATGACGCGCATGAAGTCCGAGTTCCTGGCCACGATGAGCCACGAGATCCGGACGCCGATGAACGGGGTGATCGGCATGACAGGCCTGCTGCTGGGCACCGACATCACGCCGGAGCAGCGCGACTACGTAGAGACGATTCGCACCTCCGGCGACACGCTGCTCGAGATCATCAACGACATCCTCGACTTCTCGAAGATCGAGGCGGGCCGCGTGCGCATGGAGACGATCGACTTCAGCCCCAAGCATGTGACTGAAGAGGCGGTCGAGCTGTTTGCGGAGCCCGCTTCGAACAAGGGCATCGAGCTCATCGTCGACATCGAGCCGGACATCCCGGAGGTCGTCGTCGGTGACCCCGGCAGGCTGCGGCAGGTCCTCCTCAACCTCATCGGCAACGCGGTGAAGTTCACCGACGTTGGCGAGGTGGTTGTGCGCGCGCGCCGTGGCGAGGCGAAAGGCCACGGCGTGCTGCTGCGGTGGGAGGTGTCGGACACCGGCATCGGGCTATCCGAAGACGAGCGCGGTCAGATCTTCTCGACGTATTCGCAGGTGGACAGCTCCACCACGCGCCGCCACGGAGGGACCGGGCTCGGGCTGGCGATCGCGCGGATGCTGACCCAGCTGATGGGCGGCGAGATCGGGGTCGACAGCATCAAGGGCGTCGGCAGCCGGTTCTGGTTCACCTCATTTTTCCGTGAGTCGGACAGCGCGGCCGTCTCCAGCGCAACCGGCGACCTGACGGGGACGGCCGTGGCGATCATCGATGACAACCGCACGAATCGACTCATCCTCGAGCGCTATCTCGATTCGTGGGGCATGCGTCAGCACAGCTATGAGGGCGGGCGCGAAGCTCTGAACGCCATGCGCGATGCCGCGGCCGGGGATCAATTCGATGTCGCGATCGTCGACATGATGATGCCGGCCATGGACGGCGGCGCGGTGGCCGCGGAGATTCGCAGCGACCCGAAGCTAAGCGACATGGTGGTGGTGCTGCTCACCTCGGCGGGGCATTCGGAGCAGCCAGTGCCTGGGGTCGACATCGAGCTCGTCAAGCCGGTGCGCCCTTCCCAGCTCTTCGACGTGCTGCACACGCTGCTTTCGTCGCGGCCCGAGTACGGGAAGCACGAGGCCGGCGAGCACGTGCAAGAGGTGGCGCGGCCCGACCATGGCGGCCGCGTGCTGATCGTCGAGGACAACGCGGCGAACCTGAAGGTCGCGATGCGAATGGTCGAGCGCCTCGGCTACCGAGCCGACAAGGCGGGCAACGGCGTCGAGGCCGTGCGCGTGCTCGACCGCATGAACTACGACGCGGTGCTCATGGACTGCCAGATGCCGGAGATGGACGGCTACGAGGCAACGCGCCAGATCCGCCGCCATGAAAAAGAAGGGCGGCATACGCCGATCATCGCCATGACCGCGAGCGCCATGGCCGGCGACCGCGAGCGATGCCTCGCCGCAGGCATGGATGACTACATCTCCAAGCCAATCAAGCTGCACGTGGTCGCGGCGGTGCTGGAGCGCTGGCTCGGTCCCGTGCAGGAGCCGGCGGCAACTACCTAGCGGTCCAATTGCGCGTTTGTATACAAAGCCCGCGTCTGAGGCGTGGATTTCACGCGTTTGTATACAGCGGCTGGAATCAGGCTTTCGGGTTCCACTTCCTCCGCAGCGCGAGCACTGTCACGTCGTCCGCCATCTCGTGCCCGCGCACGCCCTGCGTGAGGTTGTCGACCAGCTCCTGCGCTGTCGCGCTGCGCCTGACGTCGGCGGGTAGGAGCACATCCTTCACCGCCATGTCGGGCCGCAGGTCGAGCAGGCCGTCGGAGAAGACGAGCAGCGTGTCGCCCGGCTTCAGGTTGGCCCAGCCGATGCTGAACTCCGTGTCGGGAAACATGCCGATGGGGGCTCCGCGCAGCGAGAGGTTCTCCTGTCCGGTGCTGCCGCGCAGGATGCGAGCATGGCCGTGGCCCGCATCGATGTAGTGGATGTCGCCGCTGGTGATGTCGAACACGCCGTGGAACACCGTGACGAACGCCTGGTTGACCTCGAGCGGCGCCTCCATGATGCGAGCCGCAAGCCGCACCGACTGCTCGAGGTCCTCCACCTGCGCCGACGCGCGCAGCGCCGCGCGGACCGTGGCCATCATCATCGCCGCCGGTAGGCCCTTGCCCATCACGTCGCCGAGCGTCACGGCGATGCGATTGGCGTCGGGCAGGTACCAGTCGTAGAAGTCGCCGCTGATCTCTCGCGCCGGCGTGAAGTGCGCGGCCACCTCGAAGCCATCGCCATCGAGCGGGGAGCGCGGGAGCATGCCTTCCTGCACGTGCGCGGCGTTCTGCATCTGCTCCGCACGCTCGGCGACCATCTGCTCCAGCCGCTTCAGGTTGGCCTGGTACTCCAGCTCGAGCCGGCGGCGGCGAATCGCGTTGACGACCGCCAGGTAGAGCTCGGTCGAGCCGATGGGCTTGACGAAATAGCCGTGCGCGCCGTGCTCCACCGCGGCCTTGCCCAGCTCCGGGTCGTCGACCCCCGAGATCATGACCACCGCGATGTCGGGCTTGAGCGCGCGCAGCTCGCCGAGCAGCCCGTAGCCCGACTCGTCCGGCAGGCGCACGTCCAGCAGCACGACCCCGTACTCGGCCTCGGCCATCCGCTGCCGCGCCTCGGCACCTGAGAACGCAGTGTCGGCCTCGATGTTCCGGCTCTTCAGGATGCGTGCCATGGACTTGGCCAGGGCTTCCTCGTCCTCGACTATCAGAGTCCTGGGACCGGTCTCTTCGGGCGGCACACGCAGAGTTTAAGGAGGGCGTTACTGCTTCCCGCGTTGTAGGCTGTCGAACCGTGAGCCTGGACGTCCAGACGCGTCAGACCGAGGCAGGGGTGACAGTCGTCGTTCCATCGGGCCGGCTCGACGTAGCCGGCGCGCCCGCGCTGAAAGAGGCGATCGGCGATGCGATCAAAAACGGCCTTCCACGTCTGGTCATAGACCTGGAAGGCGTTAGCTTCGTCGACAGCACGGGCCTGGGCTCAGTGATCGCGGCGCTCAAGCTGGTACGCGGCAACCGGGGCGACCTGCGCCTCGCGGCGCCAAACCAGCAGGTGCGCGTGGTCCTGGAGCTCACCACGCTGGATCGCGTCTTCGCCTACTACCCAACGGTCGAGGACGCGCTCACTGACTTCTGAGTTCACACAACCATTCGAATTCCAGGCCACCCTGACCCGGCTCGATGAGGCGCTGGACACGCTGCATCACTCGGTGCAGCTCTTGCGCGAGAAGGGACCAAGCTCCCTCGACGAGACCAGCATCATGCTGTTCGAGAGCGCGGTCGCCGAGATCGG
>WNFL01016087.1_pt1 | contig 10792 bp, 9 predicted proteins | sample 5400361 | NCBI WGS metagenome assembly WNFL01 (sample SAMN13153351, study PRJNA577476) | soil metagenome | isolation source: 40 cm soil on Douglas fir-dominated hillslope | place: USA:California | collected 2013-09-17 | reverse complement strand
CGCTCAGCGCCCGCTCCGCGGCGTGGCGCTTGCCGCCCTTGTTCAGATACGCGGCCTCCGGCGTGCTGAGCGCGAACCCATGTGCCTTCGCCACCTGCAGGATCGCCGTCGCTCCGCCCTGGTCCGCCGCGGTCTCCACGCTCGAGAAAAACGCGTGCATCGCGATCTTCGCGCTGTCGAGAGCCCGCTCCTGATACTGATAGATCGGCTTCACGGTGCCCGCGAGCTCCTCGGCCTCGCGCGCAAGCTCCTGATCCGACTTGTTCACCGGGAAGGTCAGCGGGGCGATCACGTCGCGGTCGGCCACCGCGCCGGGCGAGAGCAGCGGCGCGACGTTCGTTGCGCTCGAGGGGAACACGATGTACGCGAGCAGCGCCAGGCCGACCACCCACGCCCAGCGACTGCCGTGATAGCGCAGCTGCTCTCTCGTTGGCAGCCTCATGTCAGCCCTGTGCGTCCTCGGCGTACGCCCGGATGATGTCGCGCACCAGGCGGTGGCGCACCACGTCTCCCTCCCCCAGGTAGCAGAAGCCGATCCCTTCGATCCCGGGCAGGATGCGCTCGACCTGGAGCAGTCCGGAATCCTCCCGGTTGGCCAGGTCGATCTGCGTCTTGTCCCCCGTGAAACATCTTCATCTGCATGCCGGTCGCATTCTGGGCCTCGTCGAGAATCACGAACGCGTCCGACAGCGTGCGACCCCGCATGTAGGCGAGTGGCGCGACCTCGATGGTGCGACTGTCAATCGCCTTCTGCACCCGGTCGCGGGGCATCATGTCCTCCAGCGCGTCGTACAACGGCCGCAGGTACGGGTCGACCTTCTCGTGCAGATCGCCGGGGAGGAATCCCAGGTTCTCCCCCGCTTCCACCGCCGGGCGGGCGAGCACGATGCGCCGCACCCGCTTGCGCGCCAGCGCATCCACGGCCGTGGCCACCGCGAGGTACGTCTTCCCGGTACCGGCGGGACCGATGCCGATCACGATGTCGTGCCGCTCGATGGCCTGCAGGTACTCTCGCTGCCCGGCGGTCTTCGCCTGGATCACGCGGCGCAGTCCCGGCAGGATGATCTTGTATTCGCCGTCGGTCGGGTGGTTGATGGGGCCCGGCTGCTCCTGGCTCATGACCCGGTCGACGTCCGTCAAGTCGAGCGGCTCGCCTCCTCCCATGCGGACGAGGTCGACGAGCGCCTGGGCCACCGGCACCGCGCGCTCGACGGCGGCGAGCGGGCCGTGCAGCATCAGGGTGTCCCCGCGCAACGATACGCGCACGCCGAGCCGCTGCGCCAGTGCGACCAGGTTGCCGTCGTTGACACCCGCGAGCGCCAGCGGATCGACGCCCTCGGTCGAAAGCCGATGGGTGATCTCGTCGCTCATGGCTTGACCTCGATGTGCAATGCCGCCAGATCCGCCGGGTTGGCGGGCGCCGGGGCACCCTCGAACAGGGCGCGCGCGGTGGTCGTCTTCGGGAACGCGATCACGTCGCGCAGGCTCCCCGCGCCGGCGAGCAGCATCGTCACGCGGTCGAACCCGATGGCAAACCCGCCGTGCGGCGGCGCGCCGGCCTGCAGCCCGCTCAGCAGGAACCCGAACCGGGCCTCGGCGTCCTGGGGCGAAATGCCCAAGTGACCGAACACGCGACGCTGCACCGCGGCGTCGGTGATCCGGATCGATCCTGAGCCCAGCTCGTTGCCATTGTAGACCGCGTCGTAATGCAGCGCGCGGCAGCTGAACGGATCGGTGTCGAGCCGCGCCACGTCGTCCGGGTGCGGCGCGGTGAACGGGTGATGCGCGAACACGGGTTTCCCCGTCTCCCGGTCGGGCTCGAACAGCGGGAAGTCCACCACCCAGCAGAACGCGTGCGCCACCTTGGGCTTGAAACCGAGCCGGCGGATCGCCTCCTGGCGCACCCGGTCCAGCACGGGCGACGTCACCCGGTCGGGGCCCACGGCCATCAGGGCCGCGTCGCCGTCGGCGACGCCCAGCTGCCCCAGCGTCTCCGCGGTGAAGTGCTTGCCCACCGACCCCGAGATTTGCTCGCCCTGCCGCTTCACCCACGCGAGGCCCGAGCCGCCCAGCTGCTTCGCGGCCTCGGCGAGCTGGTCCACGTCCTTGCGCGACAGCCCGCCGCCGCCTTTCAGCGCGAGCCCGCGTACGCGCGCGCCGTCTTTCAGCGCCGATTGAAAGAACGGCACGGCCAGCGGCGTCACCTGCGCTGTCCAGTCGGCGATCGCGACCTCGTAGCGCAGGTCGGGCTTGTCGGTGCCGTAGCGCTCCATCGCCTCGCGCCAGGTGATGCGCGGGAACGGCCGAGCGATCTTGTGGCCCGCTTCGTCCCACAGGGCGACCAGCACGGCCTCCACGTAGCCGAGCACGTCTTCCATTCCCACGAACGACGCTTCGAGGTCGATCTGCGTGAACTCCGGTTGGCGGTCGTTGCGCAGATCCTCGTCCCGGAAGCAGCGCGCCAGCTGGAAGTAGCGGTCGAACCCGGACACCATGAGCAGTTGCTTGTAGATCTGGGGCGACTGCGGCAAGGCATAAAATTCCCCCGGATGCACGCGCGACGGTACGAGGTAGTCGCGCGCGCCCTCCGGGGTCGGCTTGGTGAGCACCGGCGTCTCGATTTCGAGGAACTCCAGATCGGACAGCGTGCGGCGCGCCCGCTGCAGCAGGCGATGGCGCAGGATGAGGTTGCCCTGCATCTCGGGACGCCGCAGGTCCAAATGCCGGTGCTTGAGCCTGAGCTCCTCGCCAGGCAGCTCTTCGCCCTTCGCTCGCGCCACCGGGATGGCGGGCGTCACGGCCGGGCCCAGCGCGACAAGCTTCGTCGCCTGGACCTCGACGTCGCCGGTTGCGAGCTCGGGGTTCTTCATGTTCGCGGGGCGGGCCGTCACCTGACCTTCGACCTCGACAACGGTCTCGGCCGTGAGTGCACCCGCCACCTGTCGCGCGGCCTCCGGGGCCCCCGGGCCCACGGCGACTTGGACGATCCCCACTCGATCGCGCAGGTCGATGAACACGATGCCGCCGAGGTCTCGGCGGCGGTGCACCCAGCCGCCCAGCCGGACCCGCTGCCCCACATGCTGCAAGCGTAGCTCGCCGCAGCGGTGCGTACGTCTGGATGTGGAACTGACGCTGTCTATGGTACCTCCGCCTCGCACAGCACGCGGTAGAATTCGTCGGGCGTGCGGGCGCTCAGCAGCCGGTCCCGCACCGGTTCGCGCCGCACGAGCCGCGAGATCCGGCTCAACGCCTTCACGTGGGCCCCGGCGCACGATTCCGGGCCGGCCAGGAGAAAGAACAGGCGCACCGGCGCGCCATCGATCGTTTCGTAGGGCACCGGCGCGGGGGTCGTCCCGGCCACGACGACCAGGGCGGAGAGCACCGGCGTCTTGCCGTGTGGCACGGCAACTCCGTAGCCGATACCTGTGGGGAACTGCCTCTCCCGCTCGAGAATGGCTCCGAGAACCTCCTCGGAGGGCCCTCCGTTGCCAACGGCGGCCACGTCCACCAGTTCCCGGAGCACCCCCTCTTTGTCGGTCGCGTGAAGGGGGATCAGGATGCGAGCGGGGGTCAGGAGCTCGGACAGGCGCACGGTGATCCAAGTGTCCTAAACGATTGAAGATAGTTAAGTTATGTGCTACATGCAACGCATTTCCCGAGCGGGACTTACATGGTCGATGTCCTGAGCCTCGTCCCCAACGCGTCTGGGGTGGCGCTCGCTCAATGGCTCGAGGAGCGTGGCGAGCCGGCGTATCGCGCCCGGCAAATTCTCCCCCGCCTGTGGCAGCGGCCGGTCGGATCGTGGGACGACGCGACGGAGTTGCCGGCTGCGCTGCGACGGGCCCTCGCCGGGGCGCTGCCGTTGCGTCGCTTGTCGTTGTCGACGCGTCAAGTCTCGCAGGATGGCACGGAGAAGTTTCTCTGGGATCTGGGGGACGGGGAAGCCGTCGAGTCGGTGCTCATCCCCGAAGGGAAGCGACGTACGCTGTGCATCTCGTCGCAGGTGGGGTGCGCGCTCGGCTGCGTGTTCTGCGCTACGGGGCGCATGGGCTTTCGCCGCAATCTGTCGGTAGCGGAGATCGTCTGTCAGGTGCGCGAGGTGATGCTCCTCGACGTGGCGCTGAAGCCGACCAATGTCGTTTTCATGGGCATGGGCGAGCCGCTGCTCAACTGGGAGGCCGTGGACGGCGCGCTCACGATTCTCAACCACGCCGACGGCGTCGCGATCGGGGCGCGGCACATTACGGTCTCGACGGTCGGCATCTTGCCGAGTCTCGCGAAGCTGGCGCAACGGCCGGAGCAGTTTCGGCTCGCTCTCTCGCTCCACGCGCCGACACCGGAGCTGCGGCACGCCCTGATGCCGATCGAGAAGAAGTACGCGTTGCCCGCGGTCATGGAGGCATTGGCGCGATTCCGTCGCCGCGTGACGCTCGAGTACGTGCTCATCGAGGGAAAGAACGATGCGCTGGAGCAGGCGGATCAGCTGGCGCAACTAGCGCGGCCGCTGGGCGCGTTGGTGAACCTGCTGCCGCTTCACCCCGGTGGGGCGCCGGACCTCTCACCCAGCCCCCGGGCGCGGATGATCGCGTTCGAGCGGCGGCTCCGGCGGCATGGGGTGGAGGCGGTGTTGCGTCGCAGCCGCGGGCTCGATATCAGCGCCGCGTGCGGGCAGCTACGGGTGGAACTCGAGGCCACGCTCGCGTCGAGTAGCCGGGTCGTGTCCAGCTGCACGACGACCCGGCCCAGGCCCAGAGCTCGGCGCACCCGTCGGCCAACCTCCTCTGTTCCGCGGCGCACCACGATGCGGGTCGAGTCGAGCGGTCCCACCGTCTCAGGCGCGTTGCCATAGGTGAGGACATCGATCCCGGCCCGCCGCAGTACCCGGGTGCCGACCCTCGCGAGCCCCGCCGTGCCGCTGGCGTTCAGGACTTCGACCGTCACGCGCGGCCCGGCGCTCCCGGCCCCGGGCACGGGGAGCGCGGCGCTGCCCCCGCGGTCTCCGCGGCAGGCGGCGAGCGCCGTGGCGCAGGCGATCAGTATCCGATGAGCGCGTTCCAGAAATCCACCGTCTCCCGGGGGAGCGGCCAGCGGCCCTCGATCACGCGCGCGATGCGACGGGCGGCGACCTGCTTCAGGATCGCTTCGCGCTCCTGGGGCACACGTGCCGCGAGCGAGCGCCGGAGCTCCTGATCGAACGCTCGCCCCGGCTCGAGATAGTCGGCCAGATATAGCATCCGGCCCACGTCATCCCACTGTGCGAACCCGAGCGAGTGGTAGCGCACCGCGTCGAGTACGCCCTGGTCGGTCACGCCGTCATGCGCGGCGCGTTCGGCGGCGAGCGGCCCGTGGGCGAGCTCGTCGGCCGCGGGTGCGTCGCGCAGTGCGTCGTGCAGCCACGCCGCCGAGAGCCAGCGGGTGCGCTCGCGCTCGGGCACTTTCATTGCCGTGGCCCACGTGGCGATCAGCGCCGCCACGCGCTCCACGTGGGCGCGGCGCTCCGGAGTGACGACGGCCCACGGGGGGAGAGTCACACCGACTGCGCGATGCAACTCGCGGCTCGGTCGCGGCTCGAGCCGCGGACCGCGTCACGCCCGCACCGAGATGTCACCCCCCACTCCTTCCCCGAGTACCACATTATCGATGAGGCGAGTCGTCCCGACCTGCGCCGCGATCATCACCACGGTGCGAGCGTCGGCGCGGGCGACCGCTCGAATCTGTTCGTCCACGAGCTCCAAGTAGCCCGGGGTGACGCCCGGGGCCATGAGCGTCTGCAGGCCACGCCGCTGGAGCGCCTTCGCGTCTGCTTCCCCTGAGCGCCACGCCTGCTCCACGGCGCGGAGCGCGCGCGACAGGGCGAGCGCGGCGCGGCGGTCGTCGCCCTTCAGGTAAGTGTTGCGCGAGGAGAGGGCCAGGCCGTCGAGCTCGCGCACGGTGGGCGCGACGTCGATCTCCAACCCGAAGTCCAGGTCCGCCACCATGCGCCGTACCAGCATCGCCTGCTGGAAATCCTTCCGCCCGAACACCGCGATGTCCGGCTCCACGATGTGGAACAGCTTCGCGACGACCGTCAGCACGCCGGCGAAATGCCCGGGCCGGGCGGCGCCCTCGAGTGTCTCCGCCATCGGACCGGGGCTGATGCGCACCAGCGGCTCCGTGGGGTACATCGCCGCCGTGTCCGGGACAAACAGACAACCGACGCCCCGTTCCGCGGCGAGCGTGCGGTCGCGCTCCAAGTCGCGCGGGTACTGCGCCAGATCCTCCGCGGGGCTGAACTGCAGGGGGTTCACGAAGATGCTCATCACCACGCGGTCGGCGCGCTGTTTCGCCCGATCCACGAGCTGCAGATGACCTTGGTGCAGGAATCCCATGGTCGGCACGAACCCGATGCGGCGGCCCCGGGCGCGCTCGGCGCGCGACCAGTCGCGCATCTCCTTCGGGCTCGAGAGTTGCTGCATCGCGCGCGGCGCTTATTCCGCCTTGAGCACGACTGAGTCGGTGAGATAGGGATTGTCGAAATGCGCCATCTCGCCCGCTCCCTTGTCCGGCACGGGAAACAACCGCGCGGAGAGCGGCTTGCGAAGCTTGGTGGAGAGGGCGGCCACGTCGGCTATCAGGGCCGCCAGCCGGTCCGAGCGACTGTCGCCCGGCAGCGGCACCACGTCGAGCCCCGTGCCGCAGACGCTCGAATACAGCAGCAGGTCGCGCACGCCGAACCGCCCCTCCGATGCGCGTTTCGCCAGCACGGGATCCTCCAGCACCGGGAGCATGAGCCCCGAGTACCCGCAGGTCTTCAGGCGCACGCTCTTGAGGACGTCCGTGATCGCCGCACACCCGGCGAGGGTCGAAGGCGCGCCGAACGGGACCCCGGTGAGGGCCTCGATGGTCGCCCCGATGCTCGCGTCCTTGCCGGGGGCGGGAGAGACGTCGATGCCGGTGTAGCTCCGCTTTTCGCGCCGGGCGATGTCCCGCACCAGGCGCTCCAGCGGTCCGAGCCGGGACTCGAGCAGCTCCGTGAGGTGCTGTTGCGCCTCCCCCAGGGTGCTGGCTTCGGCGAGTCCAGCGGACAGCAACGGAGGCGATTCGAGCCCGATGGCCATTGCATCCGAGCCGCTGTGATACGCGACGGGAAAGAACGGCGTGCCGGCCGGTATGTTGGCGGCCGCGGCGAACCGGAAATTCCCGATGCCTCCCGGGGTGGCGCGCGCGATGGCCGCGATCGCGTCGCCTGCGGCCGTGACCCCGCGCGGCGACGTGCCCCGCTCGGGCGACGCCACCCGCACCGTGAAGCTGACGTTCTGGGTCGTGCGGGCGAGCTCGGCGGCCCAACCAGCGAAATCGGTATCGTCACCGTCAGCGGCGAGCACCGGTCCGATGCTCAGGAGCACGGACTCGGCCACCATGGTGCGGTCCAGCGCCTGAAGGGTGGTCAGGGCACGCGCGCGCGCGCGCCAACCGGAGTCCTCGAGCAGGGGCTGGGTGGCGATGCGGACGGTCTGCACCTCATAGCCGGCGTCCGTGACGGCCTGCTTCGCGCGCTTGAGCGTCGCGACCGTGGCGTCCACGGCTCGGGTGTCCGCGAGGCTCTTCAGGTTGGTACCGGCCGTGATGGTCCGGACCCGAAACCCGGGCGGCGCGCCAGACGGGGCGGTGGCGGTCGGCTTGGGAGTGCGCCGTGTCACGAGCGGCGTCCAGGCTGCGGCTGCCAGCATCGCGAGCACGTCTCGCCGGTTCCAATCATTCACTTCGGAAACGAGTGCTCTGGGCCCGGGTAGCGGCCTTCGCGCACCTCGGCGGCGTACAGCTTGACGGCCTCTCGCACGTCCTCCGCCAGCGCGGCGTAGCGCTTCACAAACTTGGCGCTGAACCGGTCGTTCAACCCCAGCATGTCGGGAAGCACCAGCACCTGGCCGTCGCAAGCGGGACCCGCGCCGATGCCGATGGTCGGGATCGTGAGCGACTTGCTCATTTGGGATGCGAGCGGCGCGGGGATGAGCTCCAGCACAATGGAGAAGGCGCCCGCCTGCTCCAGCGCCTTGGCGTCCGCCTTCAGTCGCTCGGCGGTTCGCTCGTCGCGTCCCTGCACACGGTAGCCGCCCAGCGCATGCACCGACTGGGGGGTGAGGCCGAGGTGGCCCATCACGGGGATGCCGACGTCCACCAATGCGCGCACGGTGTCCGCCATCGGTGTGCCGCCTTCGAGCTTCACCGCGTGGCAACCGGTTTCCTGCATGACGCGCCCGCAGTTGCGGATCGCTTCGGCGGGGGAGACCTGATAGGTGAGGAAAGGCATGTCGCACACCACCATCGCGCGCACGGCGCCGCGCCGCACTATCTTCGCGTGATAGATCATCTGCTCGAGCGTGGCGGACAGCGTGGTCTCCGCTCCGGCGAGCACCTGATTCACGGAGTCCCCCACCAGCAGGACGTCCACGCCGGACGCGTCGAGCAGACGCGCGAACAGAACGTCGTAGCAGGTGAGTGCGACGATGCGCTCGCCGCGCTCCTTCATGGCGAGGAGCTCGTGGGTCGTGACGGGCTTGGCTTCGTTAGCCATGGGGCGTCGGGCGCGGCGACCAAGCGGCATCGAGCTCCGCCAGCTCGCGCTGCCAGAAGGGGCGGTTCGCAAGCTCCGGGTGCGGGATCACGAGCGCCGGCTCGTGGATTACCCGATCACCGAAGCGCACGATGTCCAGGTCCAGGGTCCGCGGCCCCCAGCGAATTCGGCGCTCGCGGCCGCGCTCTGATTCGATCGCATGGAGGTGGACGAGCAGCCCGGCGGGCTCGAGCGCGGTCTCGAGCAGTACCATCTGATTGAGGTAGGGGCCCTGCGGCACCGACCCGAGGGGGGCGGTTTCCTCGACGCGGGACTCCCCGACCAGGCGGGTGCGCGGCAGGGCTGCGAGCCGCGCCCGCGCGTACGCGAGATGCGCGGCGCGATCGCCCACGTTCGATCCCAGCGCCACGTACACGCGCTCCGTCTCTCCCTTGGCCACGCGGGAATGGTAAGCGGCCTACGCGATGCTGGCAAAGCCGCGGGTCAGCTCCCGCAGCATCGCCGCGACCTCTTCCAGCTCTCGCGTCGCGCGCTCGAGGTCGGTGAGCCCCCGCGCTGCTTCGTCGGCGCGGGTCGCGACGTCGTCCGCCTCGGCGCGGTTCTTTCCCGCGATTTGGGCCACGGCGTGGATGCGCTGGCGCAGCTTGCCGAAGGCCTTGTCCTGGTCACCCGCGGCCGCGGCGATCCGCTGCGCGTGCGACGTCGCCTCGGCCGTCGCCGCGACGATCGCGTCCAGGGCTTCGAGCGCCGCGGAGGAAAGCTCCTCGACGCCGCCCACGTTGACCTGGCCGCGGCGCATCTGCTCCACCACCTCCCCCACCTGCCGATGGATGTCCTGCACCAGCTCACCCGCTTCGAGGGCGGCGCTGGAGCTCTGCTCCGCCAGCCGTCGCACCTCCTCGGCCACGACGGCGAAGCCCTTGCCGTGCTTGCCCGCCCGCGCCGCCTCGATGGCGGCGTTCAACGCCAGCAGGTTGGTCATGTCGGCGAGCTCGCGGATCGACGCGATGAAGCCGGTGATACGCCGGCTCACCTGCCCCAGCCCCTGCACCTTGCTCGAAGCTTCGCCCACGAACGTCTTGAGGGCCACGAGTCGGGAAATGGCGTCACGGATCTGGTGGCGATTCTTGTTGGCGACCTCGCTCGCGGTGCTGGACGCCTGCGCCGCCTCGGTCCCGTCTTCCGACACGCGCCGCGAGACGCGCGCCAGGCTCTCGGTGGCTTCGAGCCCCCCGGACACTTCGCCTTCTTCGGCGAGCACGCCCTGGCGGATCAGGCCGGTGGACTGGGCCACCGCGGCGGCGGCCTCGCGCATCGACGCGGCCGCGCGCGCCAGCGTCGCGAGCTGCTGCGTCAGCCTCTCCACGGTCTCGACCAGCGGCCGGCGCAGCTCGGTGATGTGGATCGCGGTGGCCAGCTGGTTCGCGAACGTATTGATCGTGATGACGTCCTTCCCCCGGTACACCTTGCGCTTGTGGTGCTCGAGCTCGAGGGTCCCGATCACATGCTCGCCGAACTTGAGCGGCACCATGACCAGACTCTGGACCACGAGCGGCGCGTCGGCGATGCGTTTGTCACGAGTGACGTCGTGGATGACGACCGACTCGCCGGTTTGCGCGACCTGCTCGCGCACCGCGGCGGTGTCCGGCGTAGGCTCGCCGCGCTGTGCGCGCCCGATTTGCCCGCGATAGGCGAGGCGCAGCGAGCCCTCCTGGCGCCGGTAGATGCGGAAGTCACCCCAGTCCACCAGGCGGTGCGCGAGCCGCTCGATCCGGGCGAACGAGTCCTCGAGGCTGATGTTGCTCGTGATCACGGCTTCCATCGCGTGGATCTTGTTCAGCTCCTCGGCCGCGATCGCCTCCTCGAGGGTGTGCTTGAAGAGCAACCCCAGGGCGCCCAGGGCCGCCGCCACGAACACCCACGCGAGCGGCGGCCAGTAGCTCACCGTACCAACGACGATCGCCGTGGCGATCACCGTCGCGCCGTAGCCGATGCATTCGTAGCGCAGAATGAGGAGGCGCTCGTCCTGCTCGAGCTTGCCGCGGATGACCAGCGCAAAGTAGAACAGCAGGCGGCTGATGACGAAATACGCGAGGCAGAAGAAGAACAGCGCGGGAACGAGCTCCACGTGCAATCCGGGCGTCGTCACGTTCGAGAGCCGCACGGCGCCCGCGTAGACACCGTAGCCTCCGAGCAGCGCGATCACCTCGCGCCCCACGTTCACCAATGCCGCGAGGA
>WNFL01337885.1_pt2 | contig 10794 bp, 6 predicted proteins | sample 5400361 | NCBI WGS metagenome assembly WNFL01 (sample SAMN13153351, study PRJNA577476) | soil metagenome | isolation source: 40 cm soil on Douglas fir-dominated hillslope | place: USA:California | collected 2013-09-17 | reverse complement strand
CACCAACGGCGCCACCGTCATCTCCGAATTGAAGCAGCGCCACCCCCAGATCGCCGTCATCGCCATTTCCGGTCTGTTCGATTCCGGGCACGGCCTGGGAGCCGACGCCGCCCTCGCCCTCGGCGCCGCCCGCGCCCTCGCCAAACCGTTCAAACGCGCCGAGTTGCTATGCGCTGCGGCCGAACTCCTCGGTCCCCCCGACCCCTAGTTGCCGATGCCGCTCATTGCCGCCGCGCCACCTCTGTCGCAGTTCGCGCGCAAACCGCCGAGCACCCCATGACAGAGCGCCCTGGATGCGTACTGGAGACCCTCCGGGAAGGCGCGGAGTTCAGCCATTATCGCGGCGTTCAACACGGCCGCCGTGTCCTGGTCGTGGCGCTTAGCGCAGAACAGCCCTCTCCTCAGAGCCTGCGGCAACTCGAGCACGAATACTCATTCGAGGCCGAACTGGATCCCGCCTGGGCAAGCCGGCCTCTGGCGCTCACTCGCCATAAAGGGCAGACGACGCTGACACTCGAGGACCCTGGCGGCGAACCCCTGGATCGAATCCTTCACCGGTGCCAGGGGCAGCCGCTCGAGCTGAGTCGCTTCTTGCGCATCGCGATTGGCTTGACGGCGGCACTCGGCCAAGTTCACCGGCACGGCCTCATCCATAAGGACATCAAGCCGGCAAATATCCTAGTGGATGAGGAGAGCGGCGGCTTTTGGCTCACCGGCTTCGGGATTGCGTCCCGTCTGCCCCGCGAGCGCCAAGCACCCGAGACGCCCGAGGTGATCGCCGGAACACTGGCCTACATGGCGCCTGAACAAACGGGCCGGATGAACCGCTCGATCGATTCCCGCAGCGACCTTTACGCCTTGGGCGTCACTTTCTACGAAATGCTCACGGGCACCCTCCCATTCAAGGCGGCGGATCCGATGGGATGGGTGCACTGCCACATAGCAAGGCAGGCTGCTCCCCCCAGTGACCGGGCGAAGCAAATCCCGGAGGTAGTTTCGTCGCTGGTCATGAAGCTTCTCGCCAAAACCGCCGAAGAACGTTACCAAACCGCCGCCGGCCTCGAAGCCGACCTGCGGCGCTGCCAGACGGAATGGCAGGCGCACCGCCGCATCCCCGCGTTTCCGCTCGGCATGCATGATCTGCCGGATCGGCTCCTCATCCCCGAGAGGCTGTATGGCCGCGAGCGCGAGGTTGGAATCCTGATAGCGGCCTACGACCGTGTGGTCGCCCAGGGCATCGCGGAACTCGTGCTGGTGTCAGGATATTCCGGCATCGGCAAGTCCTCGGTGGTGAACGAGCTGCACAAGGTGCTGGTCCCACCTCGCGGCCTGTTCGCTTCCGGCAAGTTCGACCAGTATAAGCGCGACATTCCGTATGCCACCCTGGCTCAAGCCTTTCGAAATCTCGTCCGCACGATATTGGGACTCAGCGAGGAGAAGCTCTCCCGATGGCAGCAACGCCTTCAGGAGGCGTTGGGCGCGAACGGCGCGCTCATCATCAATCTGATCCCTGAGCTCGAGCTCATCATCGGCAAGCAACCGCCGGTTGGGGATCTGTCCCCGTTGGAAACGCAGAAACGCTTCCAAATGGTGTTCCGGCGATTCGTCAGCGTATTCGCGCGGCAGGAACACCCGCTGGCGCTTTTTCTCGACGATTTGCAATGGCTGGATGCGGCAACGCTCGATCTTCTCGAGCATCTCGTTGCTCATCCGGAAGTACGGTATCTGTTGTTGGTCGGCGCTTATCGCGACAACGAAGTGCGTCCATTCGACCCCCTCATGCAGACCCTGAATGGAATCCGCAAATCAGGAGTCAGGGTCGCCGAGATCGCGCTCGCACCTCTGGCTCTCGACCATGTCGAGTGCTTGATCGCCGAATCCATGCACTGCGAGCGCGGGCACGCCCAGCCCTTGTCGCAATTGGTGCAGGAAAAAACCGCCGGCAATCCCTTCTTCGTCATCCAATTCATCTCGGTGCTTGCCGAGGAGGGGCTCATCGCATTCGATCGCAGCAACGAGGCGTGGAACTGGGACCTGGCGCGCATTCAAGCCAAGGGCTTCACCGACAACGTGGTCGATCTCATGGTCGGCAAATTGAAGCGACTGCCGTTTGCAACGGTGCACGCCTTGAAATTGCTTGCCTGTCTGGGAAACTCCGCTGAAATCGCCACCTTGGGGATGATTGAGGGCGAATTGGAAAACTTGGTCGATTCCCACATGCGAGAGGCCGCTCGCGCTGGGCTGGTCCTGCGCCGGGATACCAACTATGCGTTCCAGCACGATCGTGTCCAAGAGGCCGCTTATTCACTGATCGACGTCGACCAGCGCGTCGCCAATCACTTGCGCATCGGCCGCTGCCTCGCGGCAGCGATGAGCAGCGAAACACTCACGCAGCAAGTCTTCGACGTCGTCAATCAATTCAATCACGGGATCACTCTCATCTCCGACTCCGATGAGATCGATCTGGTGGCGGATCTCAATCGGCGCGCGGGCAACAAGGCCAAGGCCTCGACTGCCTACGCCTCCGCATGCCGCTATTTCGCCGCCGGGACCGCGCTGCTGGGACCGTCGGGCTGGACCACCCGCTACGATCTGGCCTTCGACCTCGCGCTCGGACTCGCCGATTGTACGTATCTTTCAAGCCGCTTCGATCAGGCCGAAGAGTTGGTTGCCGCGCTATTGCAGAGAGCGGCTTCGATCATCGACAAGGCGGCCGCTTATCGGTTGAGGATCAACCTGCATGTCGTCAAATCCGAGTATCGTCAGGCTGTGGATAGCGCGCTCGAGTGCCTGCGCCTATTCGGCATCGATATGCCGGCTCACCCCAGTGGAGACGAGGTTCGCGCCGAGCACCGAAAGATGTGGCGGAATCTCGGCGATCGGCAAATCGAGAGCCTGATCGATTTGCCCAGAACGAGTTCTCCGGAAGTTCGCGCCGCCATGCGGGTGCTGACGGCGCTCACCTCTCCGGCGTTCCTCACCGATCCCAATTTGCACCATTTGCATGTCTGCCAAATGGTGAACTTGAGCCTGACTCGAGGCATGACGGATGCCTCACCCCACGGCTATGGCTGGCTCGGATGGAGCCTTTGCTATGCGTTCCGCCGTTACGACGACGGCTACAGGTTCGGCAAGCTGGCTATCGATTTGGTCGAAAAACGCGGCTTCGACGTCGATCCCACGAAGGTGCACTACGCCATGGGATTGATCGTGTCTTGGACCAAGCCCCTGGCAGTTTCCGTCGACTACTTCCGGGCGGCAATTCGTTCGGGTATCGAGACGGGCGATCTCATCTATGCGACCTATGCCGCCAGCGAAGTCATCATTCGCCTCATTCTCACCGGGGTCACTCTGGACGAGGTATGGCGTGAGTCCGAAAAGCTCATGGAATTCGCCGGCAAGATCGGGTTTCGCGATGCCACAGACATGGTCGTAAGTCAGCAGCGCTTCGTTGCGGCCATGCGCGGCCGGACCGCGGGCGTGTCCACCTTCAGCGACGCGGCATTCGACGAACGGGCGTTCGAGGCGGAGTTGGCCGCGGATCGCTTGCCGTTGATGGCTGCCTGGTACTGGATCCTCAAGATCGAAGCAGGCTTTTTGTCGGGCGATTACACACTAGCTTTGCAAGCGGTTGACCACGCAAAGCAGCTGCTGTGGTCGACGCCCGGAGAGATCCAGCTCTTGAATTATCATCTGTATTCGGCGCTCACGCTCGCCGCGCTCGTAGCAACCCAGCAGCCGGAGCAGCGCGGCCAGTGGCTTGCGCGGATCGAGGAACACCGGCAGCAGCTTCTCGAGTGGATGCACAGTGTCCCCGCAACCTTCGCGAGCCCGGCAGCCTTGGTCGAGGCTGAAATCGCGCGGATCGAGGATCGAGATCTCGACGCCATGCACCTATACGAACGGGCCGTTCAAGCCGCGCGCGAACACGGTCCAATCCAGAACGAGGGCCTCGCCAACGAGCTGGCGGCACAGTTCTATGCGGCGCACAGCTTCGAGAAAATTGCGCACCTCCATCTCCGGGACGCCCGCTACTGCTATCTCCGCTGGGGAGCCGAAAGCAAGGTGCGGCGGCTCGAAGAAGTCCATCCGCACCTCCGTGAGAAACCGATCCCTGCGTCCGCAACCTTTGGCGCCCCCCTCGAACAGCTGGAGGTCGGAACGGTGGTCAGGGCCTCGCAAGCGGTGTCAGGCGAGATCGTCCTCGGCAAGCTCATCGAGACGCTCATGAGGGTCGTGGTCGAGCACGCTGGAGCCGAGCGAGGACTGCTGGTTCTGCCGCGTGGACACGAACAGCGGATCGAGGCGGAGGCCACCATCGGTCGCGACACGGTCACGGTCCGCCTCCTCACAAAGCCCCCGACGGCTGCGACGCTGCCCGACTCGATACTGCAATACGTCACACGAACGCAAGAAAGCGTTATGCTGGATGATGCCTCTGCCCCGAATTCATTCTCGACGGACGAGTACATCCGTCAGAAGCGCGCCCGGTCCGTGCTCTGCCTGCCCTTGGTGAAGCAGGCGAAGCTGATCGGCTTGCTCTATCTCGAAAACAATTTGGCGCCCCGCATTTTTACTCCGCAGCGCATCGCGCTTCTCGAACTGTTGGCCTCACAGGCTGCCATTTCGCTCGAAAACGCTCATCTCTATGACGAACTGACCGTTGAAAATCGCATACGCCGGCAGGCCGAAGAGGATCTGCGGCGCAGCGAGGCCTATCTGGCCGAGGCCCAGAGACTGAGCCAAACGGGCAGTTTTGGATGGACTCCTTCCAGCGGAAAAATCTACTGGTCGGACGAAACCTTTCGTATATTCGAGTACCAGCGGTCGACCACGCCGACCGTCGAACTCATCGTCCAACGCGTTCACCCGGAAGACGTCGCCGACGTCCGGCGGGTCGTGGAACACGCATCGCGCGACGGGCGCGACTTTGCCCACGAGTATCGATTACAGATGCCGGATGGCGGAGTCAAACAAATTCACGTCGTGGCCCATGCCACGCGCAAGGAAAGCGGCGACTTCGACTTCGTTGGGGCGGTGATGGATGTCACCGCCGCAAGAGAGACCGAGGACAGGATCAGATTCGCGCGGACCGAGCGCGAGCAGCTCGAGCTGCGGCTGCGCCAGGCGGAGAAAATGGAAGCGGTCGGGCGGCTCGCCGGCGGCATCGCACACGACTTCAACAATGTCCTGGCCGGCGTGTTCGCCTACGGCGAAATGCTTTTCGACGAAACGCCGCAGGACTCCCCGCTCAAGCGCTACGCTAAGAACGTGCTCACCGCAGCGACTCGCGGCCGGGCGCTGGTGGAGCAGATCTTGGCTTTCAGCCGCAGCCAACTCGGCAAGCGCGTACCCGTCGACCTCACGCATGTCGTGGCCGAGACGCTCGAGCTGCTGCAGGGTTCGCTGCCCGCCGACATCCGTCTGGAAGCGAGCGCGCCGCAGGCGCCGCTCGTCGTGATCGGCGATGCCACCCAGTTGCACCAGGTGGTGATGAACGTATGCGCCAACGCGATACAAGCCATGGACGGAGGGGGCACCTTGCGTGTGGCGCTCGAGTCCGCCGACCTCGTTGTCGAGCGAGCGTTGTCGCACGGCACGCTGGGGCCGGGTCGTTACGTGCGCCTGACCATTCAGGACAGCGGATCCGGCATGGACCCAGCGACGCTCGCACGCATCTTCGAGCCGTTCTTCACCACCAAGGAGATCGGCCGCGGCACGGGTCTCGGTCTCTCACTGGTGTATGCGATCGTCACCGACGCGGGCGGCGCGATCGACGTCCGCAGCGCCCTCGGCCAAGGCAGCACCTTTACCATCTACCTGGCGCGGACCGAGGCCGCGGTCGCCGGCGCCGACGAGGCGGCGGCGCCCCTGCCACGCGGCAACGGCGAGCGGATACTGCTCGTCGAGAACGAGGCGAATCTGCTCGCCATGGCTGCCGAGGTGCTCGCGCGGCTGGGCTACGAACCCGTGCCGTTCTCCGACAGCGGTGCCGCACTCGCCGCCTTCGAAGCCGAGCCCCGATCGTTCGACGCCGTCGTCACCGATGACGTCATGCCCGGGCTCACGGGAATGGGGCTCGCAACGCTGTTAAGTCGTCAGCGCCCCGACCTACCGATCGTACTGGTGAGCGGCTATACCGGTCCCACCCCGACCCGGCAAGCGCTCGCGGCGGGGGTCACCGAGCTGCTCGCGAAGCCGGTGCTGTCGCGTCAGATCGCCGCCACCCTCGCTCGCGTCCTGAATCGCACACGCTAGCTGCAAGAAACGCCGCGTATCGCGGTGACAAATGTGACCTTCGCGCGGGCGCCTGGAACCGATTCGCCATCGAGTGTGCCTAGCTTGCCTGACAGGGCCGATACGCCAGTCTAGTGCGAGGGCATCCATGGTTGAAATCTCGCGAAGGACGGTACTCAAGGCAGCAAGCCTCGTGGGCGTGGCGGTGCTCCCGCAGTCTCGCGCCGCTGCCGTCTCAAAGCCGGCGGGCACGCAACCGGTCGCCTACTTATTTCTGAACAGCGAAGAAGCCGCGTTCGTCGAAGCCGCCGCATCGCGGCTCATCCCGGACGACGACCAATGGCCGGGGGCGTTCCAGGCCGGCGTTCCCAGCTACATCGACAAGCAGCTCGCCGGCGCATGGGGTGCAGGCGAGCGGCTCTATCGAAGCGGTCCCTGGCGGCCTGGTACGGCGAGTCAGGGCTACCAGCTGCCTTTCACGCCTGCGGAACTGTTCCGGACGTCGCTCGCCGCGATCAACAAAGAGCTGGCGCACGCCGCAACGCCGTTCGCCCGAATGAGCGCGGAGCAGCAGGACGCCTATCTGAATCATCTCGAGAAAGGCGGTAAGGATCTCGGCGGCGTGCCCTCCGACGTTTTCTTCACGCATCTTTGGGAATGCACCCTCGAGGGCTTCTTCAGCGATCCGGTCTACGGCGGCAATCGCGACATGGTGGCGTGGCGGATGATCGGCTTTCCCGGAGCCTATGCGTCGTACTACGACGTGGTCGATCAGCACGGCATCAAGATCAACCGAGCACCGACCAGTATCGGCGAGGATCCCCACGGCGGCATGCACTTGAATCCGGGCATCCCTGCTCGAGAGCCTTGAGATCACCTGGAGCCCGACAATGGCAGAGCGTCTGAAGCCGGTTGATGTCGTCACGATCGGCGTGGGCTTGACCGGGTCCCTGATGGCATTGGAGCTCGCAAAGACGGGGTTGAAAGTCGTGGGCATCGAGCGTGGTGCGCCGCGCTTCACCGTTCCCGATTTCCAGTCGCCGGCCATTCATGACGAACTGCGCTTTTCGATCCGCAAGGGGATGATGCAGGATAACGTGAAGGAGGCGGTGACCTTTCGCAATTCATCCGACGAGACGGCACTGCCGATCCGCCGTTGGGGGAGCTTCCTGCCGGGAACGGGACTCGGAGGCTCGTTCGTCCACTGGAACGGTCAGAGCTTCCGCTTCCAGGCCGCCGACTTCATCTACAAGACTCATATCGAACAGCGCTACGGCAAGAAGATCCTCGATCCAGAGCTGACCATCCAGGATTGGGGCGTCACCTACGACGAGCTCGAGCCGCATTTCGATCGCTTCGAATATCTCTGCGGGGTCAGTGGTAAGGCCGGCAACATCAAGGGAGCGATTCAACCAGGCGGCAATCCGTTCGAAGCGCCGCGTGCGCGCGAGTATCCGACCCCGCCGATGAAGGAGCCTTATTTCGGCGCCCTATTCCGCAAGGGCGCCGCAAGCTTGGGATATCACCCTTACCCGCAGCCATCCGCGAATCTCAGCCAGCCTTACATCAATCCGGAAGGTCTCGCGCTTCAATCATGCGTCTTTTGTGGATTCTGCGAACGCTACGCCTGCGAACACTTCGCCAAGGCGAGTCCGCAGACGATCATTCTGCCCGCGTTGCTCAAGAATCCGAACTATGAGCTGCGGACGAACTGCCAGGTGCTGCGGATCAATCTGGACAGTGCCCGCAAGAAGGCGACCGGCGTCACTTACGCGGACGCCACAGGCCGAGAGTTCGAGCAACCCGCCGATCTGGTGCTGATCACCGCATTCCCGCTCAATAACGTGCGCATGCTGCTGCTCTCCGGAATCGGCAAACCCTACGATCCCAAAACCGGCGAGGGAGTCGTCGGGCGCAATTATTGCTATCAGACGACGGGCGGGGCCACCGTCTTCATGGACGAGAGCATCAACGTCAATCCTTTCATGGCATCGGGCGCGAACGGAACGATGATCGATGATTTCGGCGGCGACAACTTCGACCATGGGCCGCTCGGCTTCATCGGGGGTCAGTATGTCGGCGCGATCATGACAGGCGGCCGCCCGATCGAATTTCACCCGACACCGCCGGGAACGCCGAGCTGGGGGCTGAAGTGGAAACAAGCGGTCGCGCGGCATTACAACCATACGGTTCTCGTCCAGCAGCACGGGACGTCGACCGCAAGCCGGCTCAACTACCTGGACCTCGACCCGACCTATAAGGACGCCTGGGGTCTGCCGCTGTTGCGGATGACGTTCGACTTCCCCGAGAACGACATCCGCATGTCGCAATATATTGCCGACAAGGTCGTTGCGATCGGCCGCGCGATGGGAGGAAAGGAGGTGATTCGCGGTGGAACCAAGCGGCCCTATACGACCACGGTTTATCAAAGCACGCACAATGCGGGCGGCGCGGTCATGGGCGACGATCCCAGGACGAGCGTGGTGAACCGCTATCTGCAGTGCTGGGACGTGCCCAACGTGTTCAGCGTCGGGGCCTCGGCATTTCCGCAAAACGGGGCCTACAACTACAGCGTCACCATCGGTGCGCTCACCTATTGGGCGCTGGACGCGATCAAGAACCGATATTTGAAGGCGCCCGGCCCGTTGGTCCAAACATGAGCGTCGACGGCATCGCGCTCGACTTCAAGGCGATCGGCGCGATCCTGGGCATCGGCATTGTGTGGTATGCACTTGCGGTGGCGCACGCTGACGATCGCCAACCCGACATCGCTCGAGGCGCCGCCGTCGCAGCCCAGGGGGTGGCGCCCGGCGCCCCGGCCTGCGCTCAATGTCATGCTTACAACGGCGCTTCGGACGGGAGCGGTGCGTTTCCGCGGATTGCCGGCCAGCCGGATTACTATCTTGCAAAACAGCTACGAGACTACGCGTCGGGCGTCAGAACCAATGCCGTCATGACACCGATCGCCAAGGCGTTGTCGTCCGAGGACGCCACGGACGTGGCCGCGTATTACGCGAGCGTCAACGCTCCATTCCTGCCGTTGAAAAACGCCAAGCCGATGCTCATCAAGCGCGGCGAGCAACTCGCCAAGGTCGGCGACGCGGCGAAGGACCTGCAATCCTGCAACAATTGCCACGGACCAGGCGGTGCCGGTGAACCGCCGGCGATCCCTTACCTAGGCGGACAATACGCACGTTACACCGCCTTTCAATTGGCAATGTGGAAGCGCGGATTTCGCAAGAACAGCCCCGACTCCATGGCGGGCATCGCCAAGAGGCTCGACGATCAAGAGATCGCCGCTGTCGCCGCGTACTTCCAACAAGTCGACGCCTCCGCACCGGCGGCGACACAGCCCAAGGAGTGATCCCATGCCCGTCGACAAGCCGATTCAATCCACCGCGCATTCACCGGGCCAGGTCGACGCTCCAGACAACTCGGACGAGGCAGCGCAGGCGCTGCGTGCCGGGCCCATCGGCGCGTACATCGTCGCCGGCATCAGCGTCGGGCTTGTGTTCATCGCTTGGTTGGTGTTTTATTTTTTCGTGTTCATGCCGCGAGGCTCGATTGGCTGAACAAGCCTCGCATCCGCTGCGTCGGCCGCTGCCGGACGGCATCGTCCCGGAAGATGTCGTCGCCCGCGCCGAGAAGCGCTGGATCTTGATAATGGCGGCGATGCTCGTGGCCATGCTGGCAATCGTCGTTCTGACCGGCATCTTGGATGCGATGCACCCTTCCAGCAATGTCGAAGTCATCGATCCGACGACGTTGCATCTTCGGGGCGAATTCGTCGAGAGCAATCTCGGCACCGCCGTCGAGCCCGATGGGTCCGTGACGGTGCGGATCATTGCCGAGCAGTATGATTTCGTGCCCCGCTGCGTTCAGGTGCCCGCTGGGACAGCGGTAACGTTCCGCCTCACCAGCGCCGACGTCGTGCACGGCTTCCTTCTGCCCGATACCAACGTGAACACCATGGTGGTCCCGGGATTCGTCGCGGAAGTGCGCACGCGCTTCGCCAAGGAGGGCGAGTACGCAATGCCGTGCCACGAGTTCTGTGGCCTCGGTCATCACGCCATGTGGGCGCATGTGCGCGTCGTGCCGAAAAAGCGGTTTGCCGGCCCCACTTCCGTCGAAAGGATGAGCTGTGCAACGCAGTAGCCGGCTGGCGCTCTTCCACTACTGGGTGGCCTTTGCCGCGTTCCTCCCCGCCGTGCTGCTCGGCGCTTGGCAAATGCTCGTGCGCAGTCCGCTGCCGGCACCGCTCGACGACTCCGGCGCCTACTACGCGTCGGTCACCCTGCATGGCACGGCGATGGCTTACGTCGTGACGACGTTCTTCACCATGGGTTTTGGCTACGCCGTGGCTGCGACCAGCCTCGGTCGTCCGATTCGCGGCGCGACGGCTGCCTGGATCGGCTTCGTCATCTGCTTGGTGGGTACGGTCATGGCGGTCGCCACGATTCTCTCTGGCCGCGCCTCGGTGCTCTATACCTTCTATCCCCCGCTGATGGCGAGCGGTTGGTACTACGGAGGCGCGCTTCTGCTCATTGGCGGCCCGAT
>WNFL01220078.1_pt1 | contig 10794 bp, 16 predicted proteins | sample 5400361 | NCBI WGS metagenome assembly WNFL01 (sample SAMN13153351, study PRJNA577476) | soil metagenome | isolation source: 40 cm soil on Douglas fir-dominated hillslope | place: USA:California | collected 2013-09-17 | reverse complement strand
AATGGTACCGACGCAGGGACATGGCAGGAGGCGCGGGGATTGAGCTATGTCAAGGTGCGTTGGGGGCTGTCCTTTGCTTCGGCGTTTCCTGGTTTCTGAACGGTTTTTCAGGTCTTCCAAGCATCTCATATGGTTGGCTATGATCTCCCCGTCGTCGCGCACGATATGATGCTCCGGTTCATGAATGTTGATTTTACCAAGCTCACCGATGGGAGTGTGCGCATCCCCAGTGCGGTGGGGGATGATGTCAAGCCCTCGATCGATCTCAGTGGCGTAGGCGACGGCTCTACTGACCCCAACGGGGTGCACGTACCCACTCCGGCAGAGGAGAAAGCGCGGTGGGAAGCGTACTACAACGCGGGCACTGCGGCGCTCGTATTTGTGCTCATCGGGCTCGCCATTGGGCTTTTCTTCTACCTCCGCGGCAAGCAGAACGCGAAGGTGATGGGCAGCGGAGGTGCCTATGGGCAGGTGAACGGTGATGCGGAGGAAAGCATCCCACTTAATCGGAGTCATGCAGACATCGAGGAGAGTCGGCGGCGGAAGGGAAAGGGCCGCGCGACCGAGGCAGATTACCAGGAGGGGGAGACTATGTTCGAGATTGGAAGTGACGGGGAGGAGCAGTACCCTGCGTGATACTTTCGGTGATTTATTTAATTATTTGTTCTTTTGTCTCCGCCATGTCAAGCAACGAAGAGCTCAGGGAGAGAGAAATTGAATGTGTGTAGAGGGTAACCCATTGAGTGATCCACGCCTGACATGTTCTATTTTCCTCCTCACGAGTGCTCCGATCCGTGTACCTGGGTGAGGACGCTATCACGTTGGAAGAAGGGCTCGTTATCATGATCGATGCGTAGTAAGCCCGCTATACTACAGATTTCTGACATTGTGACAGATAGTTATCTAGTCTCTCGCCACCCTTTCAAGACACGAAGATACAAATACGCGTTACACTCTCGCCGTCGTACCCCGCAGGAAGTACTGTACCAACCTATGGGTTGACTACCGGTCAATTCCGAGGATGCTATCATGTAGACGTCCAGCTGGCCATGCTCACGAAACAGTGCAGCAGACTCCGCATATACGAAATGTACGATCGAATTCACCACCTCACCATAGTCACGAAAGTTCAGTTTCTACGAGCGCAGTGCTGGCTATGGTTGAAGGAAAAGGTCGAGCAGAACGAGCAAGTGGTCGTTGCGAGGGATGAAGAGAAGAACGCCGAGTGCTGGCTCGCGCGCGCAAGTGGGAAACAGCTGAAAGTACCAGGAACAGATGCCACCATTGAGGAGGGTGAGCCTGTGCATGATCGAGGGAGTAGTTTCGTTGCAAGGGCGGTGAGGTTCGTATTGGTTGAAGAGCCGGATACGAGGAAACAATTAGAAGAGGTAGAGAGGATGGTAGAGAGGATACTGGACACTCTGAGGAGTATTTCTGAGATTGCGAGGGCCGCCCATCCGTGTGTGTACGCTTGGAGATGCAGGATTGGAAATGACATCCACACAGGCAAGTTTATTGTCTTTACGTTCATACGGTGGCATCTCGGACTTCGTGTTGACAAATGTGCTCCAGGAGGAGAAGACGACGACGAAACCCGTGCTTCAGTCCACATACTGCGAGTGCTCGATAGTCGCAGCATTGAGAACGTACTAGTCGTTCTCACGAGATACTGGAACGGCGTGTTCTTGGGACCAGATCGATTCGAGTGAGTACTACAGTACAGTATTGTCTTTAATAGTTTTTTATTTGGGGCCGACCCAACCCAGCCACGTGGAAACCGCAACAATTTCTGCATTGGATGTGTTAGAGGATTGATGAAGGACCGTGCGAGGGAATCGGGGTGTGGTTTGTCCTTCCACTCTTTCGTAGATTTGTTTTCCTACGCGACGCGTCCACACCATACGCGTCTGGAGCACACAAATCGATTGGGTCACACCACACCCATCTAAATGCGGGTACCTTAAGGTCGTGTTCGTCTGTAGAGCCACGATGTAGTAATTTCAAGCTTTCACAAAGGTAGGCCTCCTTGTTTTCGTCCGCCTCTTGCTTGCCACCCCTGAAATGGAAGTCGACACGCTCCCGTACGACGATGAAGCAGGCAGTAAGCTTGCAGAAGAGGAAGCGAACTCGCTTCAAAACCGGATTGGCAAGGGTCGTTTGTACCTCCTCGCAGACTCGTCAGCGAGCATCCACGCGCGTCTATTAACAAAAGTGCGTCCTCCTCTTTCTCACACCCCCCCCTTCTTTTCGATTATGCAAAATTTCAAATTGCTTACGGGTGGTTGTTCCTGCCTGGCACAATATCCATATGCAGCCATCCCGCAAGCGCGCGCGCAAAGACGATGAAGACGTGATGGACGACCCGGAGCTTAGTGAGAGGCTCTACAACCCGCCTCCAGAGACAGCACGCGCCAATGCCATCCTATTCCGTGGGGACCCGATATCTGTCCTGCCCACTCAACGCGTGCTTTCGTATGCGGCGAGTATATCTAGTATGCCTCCACTAGGCCTTGAGTGGGTCGACGATACCAACGTCGTCGTCGTATGGGAGACCGCAGAGTCGGCGAGGCGGGCCTACATCGCGATGCGCGTATTCGACGAGGAAACCCTGGAGGAGGGTTTGGAGCCCGAGGGTGAAGAAGGGTTCGTTAGTGCTCGCCCAATTCCTGAAACCCTTTGGCCGATGGATGCGCGCCTGCAAAAAGTCCTAGGGAAGGACGCGCCGGGCGGGGGCTCCAGTGTGGAGGAGGGCATTGAAATTGTCAGGCGCCCTTTGTTGATGCGCTGGGCGCGCCCTGAGGACGTGAAAGAGAGGGGTGCAAAGAATAAGAGCAAGTTTTACGAGCGGCACGGAAGTAATGCAGGAAAGGAGTCGCAGAACATCTTCTTTACTCCCGAGGAACGTACAAGTGGGGCCAAGCGGAAGAGGGAAGACTGGGAGGGGGACGAGGAGGAGAAGAGGCGGAGATTAGACGAGGGTACGAGAAATTTATTTCTATTTCACTTATTTCATGTATTACACGAGATCCTAATTTATCCGGTATGTTACAGAACTAGACCTTATCCATGCCCAGGATCCCAACAATGAAGCACCACGTCGATCCGCATCTCCCCCTCCTCGTGGGTACGACCACACCCGAAGAAAACGGCGTCGACGATCCTACTCTCCACATGCACACGGTCGCGACCGCAGCAGCCCCGACCCCTACGCGAATTTTAATAAATCTAAACGCCAACGAGCGTACGGTGCAACCATGAGCGAGCCGTACCCCGCCGGAGTCCGAGAGTGGGACAAAGGGAAAATACCAAATGGGCGGTGGGAACATGACGCGTACGAAGAGGACGAGTTTGGGCGCTCACGGTCTGTGACTGGTGGGGGACGTCGATCACAAGGGCGGAGAGAGGGAAGAAGTAGGGGTAAAGGGGATAGGAGGGACCCTGCTGTTAAGGAGGACCTGGATGCTGAGCTTGACGCGTACGCCAGTCGGGCTTAGTGAGTTCTGGCCTGACACCTCTGGTTTGCTGCATATTATTTTTCTTCGCTCTGGCTGTTCCATCGGATTTCCGTCTCTCGTCTCTCTTTTCCCAATGCCATCGCCTATGTTTATATCATCCCCATTTCTCCATAACTGCAGATCAATGAACCCTGAGGCTGGTATTTGACTTCCTTTCTTGAACTTTCTCAATACCGTCGGTGATGGTCGCAGGTCCTATTCGTCGTTCAATCTTCCAGAAATGGTACTCTGTTGAGGTGCGCCGTGCTCTCTAATCTTTCGCGACGAGGAGCTGTGGTTGAGTTGCCGTTCGTGTTTTCGTAGGCCATTCCTATGTGGGTATTTCCGTCCACGAACCCCCCCAAGCGACACTCCTGAAGGATGTAATATTTATTCGTAATATCTCGTAGCTACGTCGTTATTGGCGGCGCTCTTGCTGGCGCAACTTGGTACTTACACCGCTTGGCTACCCGTCCGGACGGTGAGTCACTTTTTATCCGCACCATCGAGTCATACCTAAGCATCTTGCTGATGCTGACTGGGCGATTGCAGTCGTCTGGTCCCGCAAGAACCCGGAGCCGTGGCAGACGGTCGGACGGAACGAGAACACCAAACTCATGACTGGCACACACAAGTTTGACAAGAGGTGAGTTGGGTTGCCCTTTTCTTGGCTCCGTCTGTCCACATGGGATGGGTGGATGAAACGCAGCCCGGTTTCGAGCTGCGCAGCATTAGCTTGCGACTGGAGCCCGGCCAGAAGGCTCGCGGAGGCCCACGGACAGCCTCGTGTAAATTGTATGGATACTGACGTGCGTTTTGCACCTGGCAGCTGGTCCCGGGGCAAGTACTGAGCGTACTGAGCGTACTAGGGGTTTTCGGATTGCATGATGTGCTTGCAACTCATAGGGAAATGATGGGGGCTAAGATTGTTTTATGGAACAGCGATTGATTGATTATGATTATGATAAGATATGGAAGACCATGGATGGGCCTGAGGGTGACAATCGGGAACCGCCAGTCTGGGCAAGCCCTTGTCTGTCTAAAGTGTGAGTGTGTAAGGGCCTGTACCCGACCACCCTTGCTACTTAGATTTGCGCTCGCCGTTGTCGCTGGAACCGATGGCGTCTGCACAGAGTCTGATGTGGAAACTCCCATCTGGAACACACAATCTCGCTGTGGGGACGAATCTGCGAGGGAGCATGGTCGGCCCCAGTCGCTCACGACGCCAGACTGACAGCGAGCGCTCGCAGTCATCGACGGAGTACATATCGATGCGATGTACGTCTTTAACATGCATCCCATAATATTGCGAAATATCTCGAGTGAAAATCCGCTTACCCGTTCGACTCGCCGCACAGACAACTTCAAACCGCCGGCAGTTGCCAACGCGCCGGGGGTTATCCAGCAGGGAGCGAGTAACAACGAGTACTATATGCAGCTCGCGTCGGAGGTACGTTCCTCGCCGTCGCCTCGTCCAGACGTCGGCTAAGTGCAAATTGTTTGGACTGGCTCGTCTGTATTATGAGCAGGCTGGTGAACAGCATTCGTTCATTGCGACGGCCTCGCAGGCCAAGAAGGACACGGAATGTGTTATTTTCTATGATCCAGTCACCAAGGTATGTGCTCCCTTTCGGCCAGAGCCAGAGCACTGCATGGTGGCGGCGGAAATCCTCCGTTCAACCGTCACCGTCACACTCCCATTTCGGATATCGCATGTACTCACAACCGCCCGTCCTTCATTCAGCTCCTCGTCGTAGAACGTCTCGATTACCTCCTCTCTGTCAACCATCAGCGCGGCTCTTCTGCCGCAACACCACTTTCGACGTTCACCGCCCACACTCAATCATCCACTGAAAAGCAGCAACCGGCTCCGGCCAGCATCTCACAGCAACAGCACCAGCCCCGCCAGCAGTTACAGCAGTTACAGCAACGCCCCCTCACCACCCGAACCGCCGCCCCTATTCCAAGTTCGCGAAGCCTCCCGACTCCACCTTCCACTTCTCCGCCAGACTTCGTCTCTCTTCCTGCTGTACGTCACGCCGCTCTCCCGAAGAAGCCAGCACGTGCAACCCAGCCTTCCGAAGTTGTACCGGCCCCGGTGACCAAGCCGGCACCTGGGCGGTCCACCTCCGCATCGTCCCTCGCCCATATCACTCTTCCTCCGCTTCCTGCGTCGAATTCTACCTGTGGCGGCACCTCAACCCCACATCCGCAACCCGCCTCACTGTCCGAATTTGCCATACAACAACGTGTGCTGGACGCCCAAGTCACGGACGAGCATTCCAAAGTCAGCAACAGCGGATTCGCCTCAGATGCCGATGACATGTACGACCCCGACCAACCGACGAGCGCCAACGCCCTACAACTTTCTACATCGAGCACATCCTCGCGAAAAAGACCAAGGGAGGAAGATGAGGAGAGTGACCCTGATGAGGAGGAGTTGCACTTTGGTCAACAGACCCGACAGATCAAGCGCGCGAAAACGAGTCAAAGCCCGGCGAGCGGGAGCGACGCGACGCCTCATGCAGTTCCCAATTCAAGTTACAGATCGACTCCCGGGGTAACCAGTAGCTCGTATCCGTCACCATTCGGTGTCAGACCTGAAGCCCCTTCGCTGATCCATGGCCACTCGCCCCTCGCACTGTCGTTTAGTCCGAACGACGAGTCCCAGGAACAACCCCCACCTCCGACACAGGTGCATTACGGGCACGACGATGATGATGAAGAAGAAGACGACGACGAAAATAGCGACTCGGACAGCGACTCGACCGATTCGGACGACGAGGTCTTGCATCCCCCAATACAGCAAGACACCTACGTGTATACAGTACCGGATCCGAATCCGATCGTGTATCATAATGAGGAAGACGACGATTCGGACGAGGATGAGGAGGACTTTTTAATGCAGGCTCTTGGAGAGAGTGACCAAGGCGTCGGCCATGGGTCTGGTACCGTGGCTGCGTCTGAGTATTGCTCTGGCGATGATGGTGAGTCTGATTTTCAGCGGTAACACACTGGCTGACGGTATTTTTTGCTTGAAGACTCGAGTGACAATGGCGACTATGGGGAGCACTAGAACAGTAAAGGATATCGGTGATCAATTTCATGTTCGTCCCCTCGCCGACCCTCTTCGTCTCCGTCATCCAAGCACAATACGCAAAACCTCCATGAATCTTCTCCTTGCCCATACAAAACACACCCCATCGCAACATCTCAGCATACAACCGCCTCTTTTGTTCTACTTTCCCCCCATCAAACTCTCAAACAACCATTTAAATAATCTCAGCCTCAGTCCGGGTTCCGTTAACGTACATATATCCATCATTTCCTTCCTTCATGGGTTAATTTAGGTCTGTCTCGTCCACTCGTTCTGTTTTTCTCGGTCTCGGGCTACTGGCTTGTCTTCTCCCGTACAAAGCATATATTAAATGTTCCCGTCTCGCATGTCGAGCTAACCTGTCACGCCCCACGTCCCGACTACCAGTCGCTTGTTTCCCGTCTGTCGTCTCGCTGTACTTGTGCTCTTTCTACTGGATTCGGAATAGGAGGTGTTGATTCTTTGCCATCCCTCGAATTGGTATTTCATCTTTTAGAGCTTTCTGTCCGTACATACAAGCCAAATGACCCAGATACCACGCGAAATCAACGATACAGGAGAACACAGGGTGGGGGGAGAAAAGAGAAAAGTATGTGCAGACCAAAGTGGGAGCAATCAGAATAGCATCGAAAGTGCAAGGTCCACATTCCCACCGGCGACTTCTAATGCCCGAATCGCCTCTTCCCGTGGCAGCCCCATGTCCACGATCATTTGGATGTCCCTTTCTGGGAACTGCGCCCGCGGCGGTCCACTGCCACCAGGGGCCCTGATTGCAGGCGTTTGGGGTTGCGCAGTGGGACTCTGCGAGGTTCCGCCCAGTCGCTGCCCGGATCCACGGAAGGTCTGCTGCGGGGGAGGAGCGGCCGATGTAGACGTCGATGCCTGAGGTTGGGATGGCTCGTCCTCAAGTGCCGCGTGATCCGTTTTTGCCTTGTCTGGAAGCTCGTGCTCCGCGAGGAACCTCACTTCACGTCCCTTGATCCGGAGTACGTTGTGCTCTAGGTCGATGCATGCTTGGTGCGCCTTGAGCATGTCCAAACCGAAGAGTAGGTCAACTTCTCGCCCCTGCCTCATCCAGTGAGTCGGGCGTGGTACGAGAACAGAGTATGCGAACAAACCTCCATCACAGTTATCGCGCAGGGAAGGAAGAGGTCTTCTACTTTAATATGAGTTGAGTGTACCCGACCTAGGATTTTAGCAGTTCCGACTCCACGTGCAATACCTGAAAAGCGGATGTCGATGAGGCGGGAGATTCTGGGGGGCGATAAGTCACAGTAACGAATTCAACCGCGCGTGGGACTGACTCACCCACACAGGTCTGCACATTCGGGGCTCACTGACATATCGTTACTCTCCTGCCAGTAGCTTAAATTCAAAGACTCACTGATAGTTTGTTGTGCTCCGCTGTCCACGAATGCTTTGATAGGGTGTCCGTTCACCTCTACTGGTATGCTACATAGATAAGATATATTAGGATTGTTTCATAAAGATACTGCCGTCCACTCACTAAAGCATGATGACCTTTCCGAAACTCTCAGGCGAGTACTCTATTGCGTGGTTGAGGTTTTCCATGATCGCCTCTTGCCGTATAGCGTCCTCGATTCTCCGCTGAGCCTCGAGATCAAAGGGATCGGCGTTCAACAACTCCGTCTCCCGTCGTTTTTGTGATTCCGCAGCTTCATATTGCTGTCTAACCTGACGTAGAAGAGTAGCGAATCGTGGTGGATCGTGAATAGCAGCATCTATGAGCTCAGGATTGGCCTGGAATTTAGCGCATAGGAGTGAGAGGCGCACGAACTTGTTGAACAAAAGGATAACGTACTTGTTGCAGTTGACTCATGAGATCCGGGTTACCCAATATTTGAAAGCGCATCATCTCCGCGTCTTGTTCCACTGTCCTGTTCAGCGCGCACCACCCAGAGCGCTTTAGTCCATCGTTCGGTTACAAAGAGATGAGGAATGGGTCAGTATACTCACCTACCAGCAATGTTGACTTTCCTTCGCAAGAGGATCATGGCATGCTCTCGCAACCCGACTTCCTGGACCGACTTCTTGGGTTGAGAAAGTTCTCGTCCATCATAGGTGATGCTCTGCTCCTGTACTGGTATACCAGACTAGGTAGGTCCACAGTGTCAACGGTCCGAAAGCACTCCGACGGCGATCCGACTTGCTCACTAACCTCTGCTTCAAGGAGAGCCATGATATTCTCCATCTCCATATTGGGATCAACGTCTAACGTATACGACTCTCCGATATCAGTCACAAATATCAGCTGCATTTTGGTGTGTAATTCCGTGTGGCGGAGGCCAAGTCAGGAAGCTTTCAAACCAAATCACAACCGCGTAGGCGCGTTATTATATACAGACACTAGACGCGTCAGCCATGCTAGGATTTTCTCGAATAGTCCCTCCCATACAGTACATGAGGCTTATTGAACATAAAGGTTCATTGTGGTTGCGTGTGGTGCGCGATGCGAGTAAAATGAGGACGGGTAAACGTAGGGCTGTTCAGACAATCAATGGACTGAAAGTATGATGGAGTGTTACTACTCACAACCGCGAACTTCCTGTTGGCTGACGCAGGTTAGAATTAAGCGCGTCGTCCAGCGCTGAGGTAGAAATACTAGCGTCTAGGAGACCATTGTCAAGTCACAGTCAGTCATCATGGGACTGCCACATACCGCTTATATCGCTAAAGCTGGAAGTACTTGATCCGTGATTGCTTCCTTTCGGCAGCGGTTTCCCAACCATCTTGTTGCGAACCACTTGTTGAGGCGGCGATTGAGGCGGGGATCGCGATTGCTGCGGTCTCCTTCCAGTCTGTGAAGATCCATGAGAGTTGTGCATCGGCGTGTGCTGGGGAGGTTGAAGTTGTGATTCAGGAGGCGAAGGGATTGAAGGGATCGAGCTTTGGGCGGAGGTGGTTTCTCCTCCACTTGTCGTATCATTACGCGGAGAAGTTCGAATCACACTCGAGCTAGGGTCAGGTGCTTTCATAGTAGGCTTTGGTCGTGCAAATCCAAGCACATTGCTGGTCATCATTCGTTCCAGATCCTTCAACCTCTTTCTGATGGCCTCGGGGTCATCTGGTTCGTCCTGTTGCTCTCCCTCGTCTTCGGTTTCAGATGGAGACCTGGATTCCGGTGGAGACATTGGACGAAGATGGGTCGGTGAATGGCCCGGCATGGCGGCAGCTGGCCGATGGGTTAGAGTTACCGTAGATGCAGAAACATTCCCACTGGTACTCCTATGTGACGAATGAAGCGCTGGTGGCGATCGCAGGTGCGAATTGAATCGATTCCTCACCCCAATTGGGGTGGCTTGCCGTGGGGTGGATGCCGTAGAGGTTCGAATGCCTACAGACGAAAGATTTGGAGGTGTAATATTAGAGCCTTTATCTTCTTGCCGTCGTGGCGATGGAATGGTCAGCGGCTGGGCAATAGGCTGAACGATGGGTTCGGCCATCGCAGCTTGGAGACCTCGCAAATCCTCCTCGTATCGGACTTGAGCTCTGTACATGAGGAATGGTAGTGGCACCTTAAGTCTTTCCGACAGTCCTTGCCCTTTCAGTCGAATCAGATTTCGATGGCACTTCAGGCCTTCAAGAGAGGAACGAACAATCTGTACCGCTTCCTGCGGGGCCTCTCGATCGAGATGTTATATCCCATAAGTATGCCTCCTTTTCTGCCGACCATTCTACCTGGAAGCAAGTCAATCTCGCGAATTCTGCGACGAAGGGAGCCTTACCACTGGTGGGTCAACAGCATTCTCTGGTCTATTATATGGGAGTCTGACTATGACATGAGCCGGAGGGGACGTGTTTGGCATATCAGAAACATAGAGGTCAGGTTCAAGACCGGTGTCAAACAAACATGTCCTCGTCTACGTTTGACGACGACACCCGAGACGCTCAAACCCTCCTTGAAAAACTCCAGAATGACCCAGTCACAGAGAATATCGCGATGGAGCTCGAAGGTACGTTTCTCGCTCGTCTTATCCTTCGAAATTGACGAGTTTGTTGCAGCACTCATGTCGATTTACAGTGAACCTGGGGCAATACGAGCGTGGAAACCAGATAACTTAAGACAGAATCCCGATAGCAAATTGATACGTTATGAGGTTTCAACGTCGTCAGTAGGTCTTGCTCTTCGAAACGCAAAACGGTCCCTCTGACGCGTTTTTTGTGTTCTTGCATCGAGCAGTC
>WNFL01262040.1_pt2 | contig 10796 bp, 9 predicted proteins | sample 5400361 | NCBI WGS metagenome assembly WNFL01 (sample SAMN13153351, study PRJNA577476) | soil metagenome | isolation source: 40 cm soil on Douglas fir-dominated hillslope | place: USA:California | collected 2013-09-17 | reverse complement strand
TATCGTTGGTGCTGAGGCCGTCCAGCGCATCGATGACCTCCCAGCCATCGCCGTGCTGCCGCGCCAAACCGCGATTGGTCGGAACCAGCAGGCGTCCCTGCGGATCGAGCGCGAGGGTCGGGTAGGTGTTGGTGGATTCCGGCAGCCCGCTGCGCGCGTGAAATCGCACGGCTCCATGCGGGCGTAGGTACAGGGAACGCTCGCTGCGTACCCACAGGTTGCCCTCGAGGTCTCCCAGGATTGCGTCCCAGCGCTCCGCCGGCAGACCGGTTTCAACGGCGACGTCGATTCCCTTTCCACCTTCCACACGGCACAGGCTTGCGCCGCAGCCGAACCAGATCGCGCCTCTGGAATCGACATAGACGGTCTGGGCGTTTCGCCGTCCCGCCGTTACTGGAACGGGTGCAGGCGCGACCGTAACGCGCGCGAATTGAACCCCGCGGTTTCGATCCGGCGTTCCCACCACCAGCCCGCGTTCGGTGGCCAGGTACAACTTGCACTTTTAGCGGGAGCGCTTCGAAGTGGTCGCCGCGTCGGCGCGCGATACCGATTCGCGTGCCCACCCACAGCGTCCCGTCCACCGCCTCATGCACCGATTCGATGCGCGCTCCGGGAATACCGTCGTTTTTTCCAAACCCGATAAAACGGTTGCCGTCGTAGCGAAACAGACCGTTCTGGGTGCCCACCCACAGGAATCCCGCGCGGTCCTGGACGACCGCCTGTACCGCCAGATTTTGGAGTCCCTCTTCCTCTCCGTAGAACTTGAAGTTATAGCGCTGACCCGGCAGCGCGGGAGCGCACAGAAGGAGGGCCCATAGTAATCTTCGTTGCACGCACGTAACCTTCTCTAATTCGGCGGTTTTTGTTGATTCGGATAGGGCGAAAGCGCTAGCCTTCGGAGGTGTCTACACCTCGCGAAACGCCCCGGTTTGCTGTGATCGGAGCGGGCGCGTTTGGCCGCCACCACATCCGCGTGATCCATCAATCGCCCAACGCCACGCTGGCCGGCGTGTTGGACGTCGATCGGCTTCGCGCCGCGGCGGAAGCGGTGGCCTCGGCCTCCGGATGCGCGATTTTTTCCTCGTTGGAGGAATTGGCCCAATCGGCGGATGCGGCTGTAGTCGCAACGCCTACGATTACCCACGCCGAAATCGGATGCCGGCTCATGGAACTTGGGTTGGACGTCTTAGTGGAGAAACCGCTGGCGCACGATCCGGCGGCGGGGCGCAAGCTGGTGGAGACCGCCGCACGCCACGGGCGCATTCTACAAGTCGGACATCTGGAACGCTTTAACCCTGCGATTCTGGCGCTCGAAAAGGTGATCACCACCCCGCTGTTCTTCGAAGTCCATCGTTTAAGCGAGTTTAGCCCGCGCAGTCTGGACGTCGACGTGGTGCTGGACCTGATGATTCACGATATAGACATCGTTCTGGCGCTGACCGGCGCTGTTCCTGAGGAAATTCACGCGGCGGGTATTTCGATTCTCTCTTCGAAGGTTGATATCGCGAACGTACGCATGCAGTTTCCCGGCGGGTGCATCGCGAATCTCACCGCCAGCCGGGTGTCGACTGAGCGCGTGCGCAAGCTGCGCCTGTTCCAGCCGCACGAGTATATCTCGGTCGATTACAGCCGCCAGGATGGCGCGCGCTTCGGGGTCGATCCGCCGATGTCGATCCGCTTCGCTCCCCTGGAAGTCACGAAAGACGAGCCGCTACGTCTCGAACTGGAACACTTTTTCGATTGCGTGGTCACCCGCCGCGAGCCCCGTGCCGGCGGCGTCCAGGCACTGAAAGCGCTGGAGGTCGCGCATGCCATTCTTGCTAAGATCGAAGAACATGCCAGTGTGGTGGCCAGAACGCTTGCATCGCGCTAGATCAATGCTTGCAGCCGCCTGAAATCAATAGGCTGGGCAACTTCAGAGCCGCTTGAGGCGTCCTTACGTTGGCGGAGTTCGTTTCCTTGGTGGAACCAGTTCAGATTGACCAAATCTCGCTGCCTCAGCATTGGGGAAAACCGCTAAACGAACCCAATTTGGGCCGCCGGGTCGCCCGGGCGGGCGTGGCCTCGATAGGCGTGCACGTCCTTCTGGGTCTTATCTTTACGATGCTTCCGGCCCCCCGTCCGCGCGACTTTATCGCGGTCAGCGGACCGGACTTTCGTAAGTCCATCCCCCTGATCGCCCCCCGCCCGAAGGAATACGAGCCTACCCAAATTGCACCGAATAAAGGCAAGGTTTCGCGCGAGTTGGATATTCGGAGTGCCGTCGCCGCGCCACGACCGCAGGCCCCGCGAGCGTTGCCGCCCGCGCCCGCGCCTGGCCCGATCGCGCAGACCCCGCCGGTGCCCGCGCCCGCCCCGGTGCCGGTCGAGCCGCCCAAAATCGAGGTCGCGGCAACTCCGCCTCCGCCCATCACCGGGGTGGCTCCCGCGCAGGTGCCTCCTCCGGCGGCGAAACCGAAGCTTGCGTTTGAATCGGTGGGCGCCAACGTGCCCAAGCAGGTCGAAAACCCGGTGCTGCAGCCCCCCAAACGGACCGTTGAGGAGATGGCCCGCCAAGCGGTCCAACCCGGCAGCGGCGGGGTCACCGTCGGCGACGCGGGGGCCGACCTGGATATCACACCCTTCAGTCGCCAGGCGCCCGCGCCGGGCCGGATGGCCAGCAATCTCCAGCTCCGCAGCGACAACCAGGGCGTGGACTTCAAGCCGTATCTAATTCAGGTCCTCACCGCGGTCCGCCGCAACTGGCTCTCGATCATTCCCGAAAGCGCGCGCCTGGGGCGTCGCGGCCGCGTCCTCATCGAATTCATCATCGATCGCCAGGGAGCGGTACCCAAGCTGGTGATCTCCAGCCCGTCTGGCACCGAGGCGTACGATCGCGCCGCCGTCGCCGGCGTCAGCGCCTCTTATCCATTTCCGCCTCTTCCGCCCGGTTACAAGGGCGACCAGATCCGTCTTCAGATGGCTTTCACCTACAACGGTCAGTTTCGGTAAAGATTCGCAAAACTCCTGATGAATCGCAGGTTTACAGCCGCCATGGCAACCTACGCCGTACTGGCCATTCTGGCCGGCTTCACCCTGGACGGCGATTTTCGCCTGGTAGTTTGGATATTCCTAGGTGGAATCGCGCTGAAGACCTGGATCGTCGTGCTCAAGAGCCGTCAAGACTAAGGACCCGCCGAACTCCGAGCCCAAAGTTTATTAGGCCCGTTCTAAGGCATTTCGTCGAGATACGAACCTTCTAAGGTCCTTTAACCTTCTAGTTGCTGAACGTTTCCAGGCGGAATTGATTCCGAATCGGTGGAAACGTTTCATTTTGGAATGGAAGTGATGGGAAGTGGGTTCCAAATCGACACGGTGATGGCGGCGCGCCAAAGATTCGCCGCGGCGGCGTTTTTCGCGCCGAAATTCTGCCCGGTCAGGTTCTCCCGTGTTTCGAGTGCCTTAGGGCGTCTTCAGTCGCACCCAACTGATCGGCGGAGCGGTCAATTCCCGACAGGGTTGGGAAGTGGACTGGGGGTTGCAATTACACAAGCACCGGACGAAAGTCGCCGCCGAAGGAGAAAGACAGCATGATGTTGAGATGCAAGACCGCCGCCGCCACCGCGCCCGTTAGGGTGTTGCAGACCCTGGCGCCGGTCAATACGAATCAGCATGGAGCCACCTCGCGGGCTCGCGTCGCATCGCCGAAGCCGATGGGGACCAGCACCACGCTGCACGCCCCCAGCACGGCTCCTCGGACGACTGCCAGGACGGTCACGGCCAAGACGGCGGCGAAACTGAGCGGCGCGGCACAAGCGGCCAAACTCGCTCTCCGCGATCGCGTGGTGCTGGAGCACCTTCCCTTGGTGAAAGCAATCGCCGTGCGTGTTCATGAGAATCTTCCGGTGCACGTAGATCTGGACGACCTGGTTCACGCCGGCGTCCTCGGTCTGTTCGACGCCGCCAGCAAATTCAACCCCGAGAAGCAGGTGGTTTTCTCGAGCTACGCCAAGCATCGCATCAAGGGCGCGATTCTGGACAGCCTGCGCCAACTGGACTGGGCCTCGCGCGACATGCGCCGGCGTCACAAGCAAGTGGAAGCGGCCACCCGCGACCTGGCCTCCACCCTGCAACGTGCTCCCACAGAAGCCGAAGTGGCCAACAAGCTGGGCATGGACGTGGAGCGGTGGCGGTTGATGATGCTCGATCTGCGCAACGTCGGCCTGATCTCGGCGTCCACGCGCGCTAACGATAGCGAAGATCTCCCGGCTCCCGATTTTCCGTCGGGCCCGGAGACGCAGCCGGATTCGATGTGCGCGCGGGAGCAACTGCGCAGCGTGCTGGGCGTGGCGATGAAGACGCTGCCGGAGCGCTATCGCAAAGTGGTGACGCTGTACTACACCAGCGAGATGACCATGAAGGAGATCGGCGGCGTGCTGGGCATTAACGAAAGCCGCGTATCGCAGATCCATAAGTCGGCTCTCGAGAAAATGAACGTAGCGCTGCAGGCCACTGGGATCACTTCCAGCCAGGCGTTCTAAGAGCGCTGCCACAACTCGGACGCGAGCAGGTCAAACCAGGCGGATTCGAGGCGAGCGAGACGGAAGCCAGAGGCTTCGAGAAAAGCCCGGTGGTCCACCAGCCTCCGCACCTGCAATCCAGTGGTCCAGCGAAAGAAAGTGTAGAGCAGCGTCAGCCAGGCGCGGCTCCATACCAATCGGAGGCCGCTGGATGGTTCGCGAAACTCGGCGATGAGCCAGCGGGCTCCGGGCGCAGCCGAAGCAGCCAGGCGTTGAATCACAAGCCGCGCGTCGCCTGCATCGAAACAATCCAGGAAGAAATTCGTAACGATAAGGTCGAACTGTGCGTAGGGTAGCGGCGCGTTGAGGGCATTGCCCTGCTGGAAGTTCACGTTGCCGCCGGAGACGCGATTACGCGCGAGTTCAAGCATTCGTGCGCTGAGGTCGAGGTAATCGATCGAAGCCGACGGATTCTGCTCGACCAGGCGGGCCAAGAATCTACCGTCGCCGTCTCCCACCACGAAGATCCGCCGAGCGTCCGCCACGTCTTCGAGAAACGCTACGCGCCGCCGCATCAGCGCGCCGCCGAATGCGCCATACTCCAGCCAGCGATACCAGCGGGCTATCGCATCACAATTCATCCGGGTCGCAAATCAAACCAGTTTTCCGGCCAGTGGCAGAAGTGGCAACGGGCTCAGCAGCGCGACATCGGCCAGCACCCGCAATGCGTTCGGAGAGAGCCGTAATCGCGAGCGATCCAGGCAGATGAAGGCCAGCGCGCTGGCGAATTCAGCGGAGGCCAGCACCGGGCGGTGCGCCGCAAGTGTCACGGCAGCGGCCACGGCGATGCATGCGGCCAGTCCCGCTGTGGGCCAAACAGTGCGATGCTCCCAGGCTTCGATGGCCCGGCAGTTGATCCAGCACAGCGCGGAGAAGAGCGCGATGGTCAATACGTCTTCGCCGGAGCGGATGCGCGTCCAGGCGTCGAGCGAAGCGCCCAGCGCGAACAGAATCGCGACCGCGGCTTCCTTCGGCCAGTAGCGGCGCAGACGTTGGGGGGCGGCATGCACTATCGACAGGTAAACGGCCACGGCGGCCAGCAGCCACAGGCCGCGACGCAACACCGGACGATCGAGACCGGTCAGCGCGAGCCACGACGCCAGCGCCAGAATTGCGAACCACACCGGCAGTATGACGCGCCAATGCGCCCGATAGAACTGATGGCGCGGTTGATCAGTTGGTGTGCGAAGGGCATCCAGCATGCGGTCGCCGGCGTAGATCAGCCAGACTGTGACGGCCAGCAGCAATGCGGGTAGCGCGCGCCACTCGGCGTGAAAACAGCGAGCGAACAGCAACTGCCAGACCAGCGCCACCAGCGGCGCGTCCAGGCTGAGCAGGTTCGGCCATAACCAGAGAGGTCGGCCCACGCTTCTATTATCAGGGGCGCTTACCTGACGGGGATTGTCATGCGACGGGCGGTCACATAGACTGTCTATGTCATGCCTCCTGAAGTTCGCAACGAAATTCCTCCCGGCACGCTGGACATGCTGATTCTGCGCACGGTGGCGCAGGGCGGCCCGATGCATGGGTTCCACATCGCCGATACGATTCAGCAGCGCACCGAGGATGTGCTGCGGGTGGAAGAAGGATCGCTTTATCCGGCGCTGCAGCGCATGTTGATCCAGGGTTGGCTGGCGGGCGAGTGGGGCAAGACGCCCGAGAATCGTCGGGCGCGCTACTACAAGCTGACTGCGGCGGGACGTAAACATCTGGAGCGGGAGATATCGCGCTACCAGGTGGTGTCGCGGGCGATCGGCAGGGTTTTGCGGCCGGTGGAGGAGGCGTGATGGGTTGGGGAGAGCTGCGGCGCAGGCTTGGCAACGTGCTGGGTCGCGCACAATTCGACCACGATCTGGATGAGGAGGTGCGGCTGCACATCGAGCTGCGAGCGGAAAAACTCCGCGCGGCGGGCATGAGCGCGGGTGAAGCTTACGACGCGGCTCGACGACAATTCGGGAATCCTTCGCAGGTACGCGAGACCAGCCGCGAGTTGTGGCGCTGGATCTGGATCGAGGATTTCTTCGCCGATTTGCGCTACGCGTGGCGCGGCCTGGGACGCAACAAGGCTTTTACGGCAGTCGCGGTGACCACGCTCGCGCTGGGCCTGGGCGCCAACGCGGCGATCTTCAGCCTGGTGGATGCGGTGCTGCTGAAGCCGTTGCCGTATCGCGATCCTGACCGGCTGCTGCTGGTCGACGAGATCAACCCCTCCGGTCAGCGCGCCGGCGGGACGTCCGCCGCGACGTTTCTGGATTGGAAGGCGGCCGTGAAATCGATGCATCTGGTGGCGAACGGCGGGAACTGGCTGACCATGACGGGCGAAGGCGAACCGCAGCGCGTGGAGGCGAGCCTGGTCACTCCGGATTTCATGGAGGTGGTCGGCGGCATGCCAGCGACGGGCCGGTCTTTTCGTCCGGAGGAATCGCAACCCGGCAACGAATATCTCCTGGTGGTTTCGCACAAATTCTGGCAGACCAGATTGGCCGGCGACCCGAACGTGATGGGACGAAGGCTCACGCTGGACAGCGCGCCGTACACGGTGATCGGCATACTTCCGGCGGACAGTTGGTACGACCGGGACGGCCCGGACGTGTGGATGCCCTTGGTTCTCACCACGGCGGGGGCGCAGACGCGGGACTTTCGATACCTGGGCGTCTTAGGAAGGCTCGAGCCGGGGGCTACATTGGCGAGCGCGCGGGCGGAGATGGCGGCGATCGGCGCACGCATCGCGCTGGAAAATCCCAAGACGAATAAGCGCTGGGGCGCAACCGCGAATCGCTTGGCGGATGTCATGGTGCGGAAAGACCTGCGGACTTCGTTGTACGTGCTGCTGGTGGCGGTGGCGGGCGTGCTGCTGATCGGCTGCGTCAACCTGGCGAACCTGCTGCTAGCCCGATCGGCCGCGAGAGAACGCGAGGTGCAGGTGCGGCTGGCGCTGGGCGCAGGACGGATGCGGCTGGTACGACAGTTCCTGACGGAGAGCGTGTTGCTCTCGCTGCTGGGCGCGTGCGCGGGCTGGGCGCTGGGGAGTCTCCTACTGACGGGTATCAAGAGGTGGATAGTCGGGGGGATGCTACCGCGGCAGGCGGATCCGAAGCTGGACGCGCGGGTCATGGGGTTCATGCTGGGGCTGGCGCTGCTGTCGGCGATTTTGTTTGGCCTCGCCCCGGCGCTGGCGACGTGGCGCAAGGACGTCGCCGAAGGGTTGCGCGAAGACTCACGTGGATCGACGGGCGGAAGGGGGCGCCAACGCGTACGCTCCGCGTTGATCGCGATCGAGGTGGCGCTGGCGTTCATGCTGGTGGCGACGGCGGGGGTGTTGATTCACAGCCTGGATCGATTGACCAAACTCGAGACGGGAATCGACGTGACCAACTTGCTGACCATGCAGCTTCCACGTTCGATGGGCCGGGACACGGACGGGGCGCGCCTGGCGGGACTGGTTCGCCGGATGAACGAAGAGGTCGGGACCATTCCGGGCGTGCGCGAGGTGGCGGTCTCAACCACGCTACCGCTGCACGGCACGGGCTTCGGATTTCAGTTGGACATTCTGGGGCGGCCGAATCCCGATCCGCAGAATCGGCCCTTCTGCAGGTTCCGAGCGATCACGCCGGATTACTTCAAAATGCTCGGACTGCGGCTTCGCAGGGGGCGTCTGTTGCAGGAAAGCGACGGCAGCGCGAGCCCTAACGTGGTGGTGGTCAACGAGACTTTCGCCAAGAAGTTTTTCCCCGACTCGGACCCCGTCGGACAAAGCATCGTCTTCCCGAAGATCGTCACGGGCAAGCGCGAAATCGGCGACAAGGTGCCGTGGGAGATTGTGGGCGTGGTCTCCGACGAGCTCCCCTATATGACCATGCAGATGGGGCCGGCCGGATACATGCCGTTCAATCAGAGCCCGCTGGTGGGATTCGGAATGATGGTGCGCGCGCAAGGCGATTCGCGCACGCTGGTGAAATCGATTCAAGCGGCGCTGCGGCGGGTGGACCCGAATCAGGCCGTGACGGACGTGAAGATGGTGGAGGAGACCAAAGCGGAGAGCACTGCGCCACAGCGGCTGCGCACGCTGATTCTGGCAGGCTTCGCTGGGCTCGCGCTGGTGCTGGCCGCGGTGGGAATCTACGGCGTGGTGGCGTACGCGGTGACACAGCGGACCCGCGAGCTGGGAATTCGGGCGGCGCTGGGCGCGTCGCGCGGGAGCCTGCTCGGGCTGGCGTTGCGGGGATCGATGACGCTGGTGGTGGCGGGGCTGATCGCGGGAGTGTTGGGGGTGCAGTGGAGCGGACGATTGGTCGCCACGCTGCTGTTTGAGACCAGCCCGACCGAGGCAAGCACGCTGGCACTGGTCGCGGCGGTACTGCTGGCGGTGGCGCTGCTCGCGTCGTATTTACCGGCGCGGCGCGCTGCTCGCGTCGATCCGGTGATCGCGCTAAGGCATGAATAGGCAGGCTATGCCTGCTTTTGATTGACGCGGCCGAGGATCACTGTTGTGGTCGCAGCAAGCCGGTACGGTTAGAGCGCTACTCCTTGGGCGCGATTCCGAGCGCCTTCATCTTCCGATACAGATGGCTGCGCTCGAGGCCGAGCATCTCCGCCGCGCGGGTCACGTTGCTCTTCGCCTCTTCCAGTTTTTTCAAAATGTAATCCCGCTCCGCCGCCTCGCGAACTTCCTGCAGGCTGCCGAAGCGATCCACCGGCCGGTCGAACACGGCGCGCCGCGAGCGATCCAGCGGAATGTGCCGCGCGTCGATGCGCACCTGCGGGTTCATGATCACGATCCGCTCCATCAGGTTGCGCAGCTCGCGCACATTTCCGGGCCACGGATACTCTTCCAGCACGCGCAGCGCTTCCTCGGTCAGCTCCTTGGGCTTGCGTCCGTAGGCGGTAGTGAACTCGTTCAGAAAATGTTCAGCCAGGAGCCGCGCATCCTCGATTCGCTCCCGCAGCGGCGGCACGTGAAACGGCACTACGTTCAGCCGATAGAATAAATCCTCGCGAAAATTTCCGCGCTCGATTTCTTCTTCCAGATTCTTGTTGGTCGAGGCGACCACGCGCACGTCCACCTTCAGCCACTCGGTCGCGCCCACCGGCTCGAAACGCTGCTCGTCCAGCGCGCGCAGCACCTTGGCTTGCGTCTTTAGCGACATGTCGCCCACTTCGTCCAGGAACAGCGTCCCGCCATCGGCCTTTTGGAGTTTGCCGATCTTGTCGTCCATGGCTCCGCCGAAGCTGCCTTTGCGGTGTCCGAACAGCTCGCTTTCGATCAGCTCCTCCGGAATGGCCGCGCAGTTCACCTCGATAAAGGGTTCCGATGCGCGCGCGCTGGCGGCATGAATGGCATGCGCGATCAATTCCTTGCCGGTTCCGCTTTCACCGAAAATCAGCACGCGGCCATTGGTCGCGGCCATCAGCGCAAGCTGTTGCCGCAGCGCTTTCATCGGCACGCTCTCGCCGATAATCTCCGGCTTGTTGTCGCCGGCTTCGCGCAGGCGGGCCAGCTCGCGCTCCAATTTGCGCTGCTGGATCGCGTTGTTCAACACCACCGTGACCTTTTCGATGGTCAGCGGCTTTTCGAGAAAATCGAACGCGCCCAGCTTGGTGGCGCGCACGGCGGTTTCGATGGTCCCGTGGCCGGAGATGATCACGACTTCGGGGCGATCCTCCATAGGGATCTCCTGCACCCGTGCCAGCGTTTCGAGGCCGTCCATGCCGGGCAGCCACACGTCCAACAAAATCCCGTCGTAGGCCTGACGGGCCAGCTCTTCGAGACACGCCTCGCCGCTCTCCACCGCCTGGCAATCGAAGCCCTCGTCCTCGAGCACGCCCGTCAGCGACTCGCGGATGCCCGGCTCATCATCGACGATCAGCACACGCGATGGTCTCAAGCGCGAGCCTCCGCCTCGGCCACCACCGCGATGGGCACTTCCACATAAAAACGCGCGCCTGCCGGACGATTGTCTTCGACGCGAATTCGAGCGCCGTGCTCGCTCACGATGTGGCTGACGATCGCGAGTCCCAGGCCGGTGCCGCGATTCTTGGTCGAAAAATATGGCAGGAAAAGTTTCTCCTTGTCGCCCGCCGAGATGCCGCACCCCGTATCGGCCACCAGAATCTCCACACTTTCGTTCGCGGTCATTTGCGTGGTGACGAACAGGCGGCGCACCAGCGAATCGCGCATCGCCTCGGCCGCGTTGTCGACCAGATTCACCACTACGCGCTTGAACTGCTCCGGATCCA
>WNFL01318324.1_pt1 | contig 10797 bp, 11 predicted proteins | sample 5400361 | NCBI WGS metagenome assembly WNFL01 (sample SAMN13153351, study PRJNA577476) | soil metagenome | isolation source: 40 cm soil on Douglas fir-dominated hillslope | place: USA:California | collected 2013-09-17 | reverse complement strand
GGCTAGCCGAGGAGGCGGGCGGAGAGGATGTCCTGGACGTCGAGCAGGCCGACGGGGCGGCCCTCGGAGTCGACCACGGGAAGCTGGTCGATCTGGCCTTCGCGGAGGATCTCGGCGGCGGTGACCGCCAGGTCGTCCGGGGAGACGGTGCGCGGGTTCCGTCCCATCACCCCCGCGACAGGGCGGGTGAAGTCGACGTCGTCCTGCTGGACCAGTCGGCGCAGGTCGCCGTCGGTGAAGATGCCGACGAGCTTTCCCGATTCGTCGACCACGCTCGCCGCACCAGGGCGCCCGACGCTGCTCATCACCGCGGCCGTTTCCCGCAGGCTGGTGTCCTTGCTCACCGTCGGGTTCGCCGCCCCGGTGCGCATCACCTCGCGCACGCGCAAGAGCCGCTTCCCGAGCGCGCCCGCCGGATGCAGCTCCGCGAACTGCTCGGGCGAGAAGCCGCGCCGGTGCAGCACGGTCATCGCCAGCGCGTCGCCGAGCGCGAGCAGCGCGACCGTGCTGGTGGTGGGCGCGAGCCCCAGCGGGCACGCTTCCGGCACCGGCCCGATCTCCAGCACCACGTCGGCGGCCGCGGCGAGCGAGCTCTTCTGGCCGCCGGTGACCGCGATGATGGGCGCGCCCAGCCGCTTGAGCGCGGGCAACAGGCGCAAAATCTCTTCTGTTTCCCCGCTGTTCGAGAGCGCAACCACCAGGTCGCCGGGGACCAGCCGCCCCAGGTCGCCGTGCAACGCCTCGGCGGGGTGGAGGAACAAGGACGGCGTCCCGGTCGACGCGAACGTCGCGCTGATCTTCTGCGCGATGAACCCGGGCTTGCCCATGCCGGTGACCACCACCCTGCCGGAGCACGCGAGGATCCGCTCGACCGCCTCGGAGAAGTCGCCGTCGATCCGCGCGCAGAGCTGCTCGATGGCCGCCGCTTCCGCGCGCAGGACGCCGCGGGCGTACTCCGCGGGATCCGCGCCCGGGGCGGTCTTGCGCTTCTGCACTTCGGCGAGCTGTCTGCGGGGGTTGGATGCCATCGGTGGAGCGCGCGTGCTTACCACGCCGGTTCGGGTTCGTCACCTCTCTGACACTGCTTGACGCGGCGCGCCCCAGGCCCTATCTGAATGAGCCCTCATTCAGCCGGGGCGTCCCGGCTGCACGGAGGGACCCGAGGGAGCCCGGGACGGCCACCGTGCAGGCGCGAGAGCAGCGGAACGACAAGCGCGCGCGCATCCTCGACGCGGCGGTGAAGGTGTTCGCCGAGCGCGGCTACTTCAGCTCGACCGTCGCCGAGATCGCGAGGGCGGCGGGGGTCGCCGACGGCACCATCTACCTGTACTTCAAGAGCAAGGACGACCTGCTCCTGCGCCTGTTCGACGAGAAGATGACCCAGCTCCTCGCCGAGGCGAAGGCCGCCCTGGCCGAGGAGCGCGACGCGCCCTCGCGGCTCAAGCGGTTCATCCAGCTCCACTTCTCGCTGGTGGAGAGGAACCCCGATCTCGCCTCGGTGCTGGTGGTGGAGCTGCGGCAGAGCGCGCAGTTCCTCAAGTCGGCCGACCGGCAGAAGCTCGGGGCGGCATACCTCGACCTCATCGCGCAAGTAGTCAAGGAAGGGCAGGAGAAGGGCGAGCTGGCCGCCACCGTCTCGCCGGGCACGGCCAAGCGGGCCATCTTCGGCGCCCTCGACGAGCTGGCGCTGGGATGGCTCCTCTCGGGGCGCCGCGCGTCCTTGAAGAAGACCGGCCACGAGGTGGCGGAGTGGCTCGTCCGCGGCCTGGCGCCGCATGACACCGGAGGCAGACAGTGAAGATCCTGGTCACCATCAAGCGGGTCGAGGACTACGAGTCCAAGATCAAGGTCAAGCCGGACAACAGCTGGATCGTCACCGAGGGCGTGAACTACCGCGCGAATCCGTTCGACGAGATCGCCGTCGAAGAGGCGCTCCGGCTGCGCGACTCGAACATGCCCAGCGAGGTCGTGGTGGTCAGCGTCGGCCCGGCCGCGGCGGCGGCGGAGATCCGCAGCGGGCTCGCCATGGGCGCCGATCGCGGCATCCTGGTGAAGCACGAGGCGTTCGTCGATTCCGACGGCGTCGCGCGCGTCCTCAAGGCCATCATCGACGCGGAGAAGCCCGACCTGGTGCTGATGGGCAAGCAGGCGGTGGACGTGGACGACAACGTCGCCGGCCAGCTGCTCGCCGAGTACCTCGGCTGGGGCCAGGCCACCTTCGCCTCGAAGAAGGAATCGCTCGAGTCCCCGGAAGAGAAGGCGAAGAAGCCCGGCATCAAGCTGGGCGGAAACAGCACGGCGCAGGTGGCGCGCGAGGTGGACGGCGGGCTGGAAGTATTGGAGGTGCAGCTCCCGGCGATCGTCACTGTCGATCTGCGCCTCAACGTGCCGCGCTATGCCTCGCTGCCGAACATCATGAAGGCGAAGAAGAAGCCCATCGCTGAGATGACCCCGCAGCAGCTGGGCGTCGACGTGGCGCCGAAGGTGAAAGTGGTCAAGGTGGAACCGCCGCCGCAGCGCACGGCCGGCGTGAAGGTGCCCGACGTCCAGACGCTGGTGCAGAAGCTCCACTCGGAAGCGAAGGTGATCTGACATGGCGACGATCCTGGTGGTGGGGGAGCAGGCCAACGGACATCTGAAGAAGGCGACGCTCTCGGCGCTCGCGGCCGCGCAGCAGATCGCGCAGAAGACCGGGGGACAGATCGCCGGCGTGGTCGTCGGCGCGGGGGCGGGGCAGTCCGCGCAGGAGCTGGCGGCCTACGGCATTCCCGTGCACGTAGTGGAAGGCGCGGCGTTCGAGCACGCGCTGGCGGAGACGCATTCGGCCGCGGCCGCCGAGGTGGCGAAGAAGGCGGGCGCCGGCGAGGTGGTGATCGCCGCCACGGCGTACGGCAAGGACATCGGCCCGCGCATCGCGGCCAAGCTGGGCGCCGGGCTCGCCTCCGACGTGCTGGCGATCGCCGGAGCGAACCAGTTCAAGCGCGCCATGTGGGCCGGGAACGCGATCGCCACGGTGGAGGTGACCACGCCCGTCAAGGTCGTCACCGTGCGCGCCACCGAGTTCGCCGCCCCGCAGAAGGCGCAGGGCGCGGGGACGGTGACGCCCGCGCAGGTGGCGGCGCCGCAGCCGAAGACGAAGTTCGTCGAGTTCAACGAGGTGAAGAGCGCCCGTCCGGAGCTCACCGAGGCACGGGTGGTCGTGTCCGGTGGCCGGGGTACCAAGGGAGACTTCAAGCCCATCGAGCAGCTCGCCGACGTGCTCAACGCGGCGGTGGGCGCGTCGCGGGCGGTGGTCGACGCCGGCTGGCAGCCCAACGACCTGCAGGTCGGGCAGACGGGCAAGGTGGTCGCGCCGCAGCTCTATGTCGCCGCGGGTATCTCGGGCGCCATCCAGCACCTCGCCGGAATGAAGGGCTCCAAGACCATCGTGGCCATCAACAAGGACGCGGAGGCTCCGATCTTCCAGGTCGCCGACTACGGCCTGGTGGCCGACCTGTTCAAGGCGCTTCCGGAGATGGCCGAGGCGGTGAAGAAGCTGCAGTGAGCGGCCTCGCCGCACTCGGAGTCCATCGCCTTCCCATCCCGGTGCCGTTCGCCGAGGCGGGCGGACCGGCGAACGTGTACGTGATCGAGGAGGACGGCGGCGGCCTGGCCCTGTTCGACGCCGGCATCGGCACCCGCGAGGGACGCGAGGCGTTGCTGTCCGGATTCCGCGCGCTGGGCCGCAGCCTGGGCGAGGTGCGGCGCATCTTCGTCTCCCACGGTCACATCGATCACTACGGCTATGCCCGCGCCGCCCAGGAGCAGTCGGGCGCGCCGGTGTATGCGCACCCGCGCGACCACGACAAGCTGACGGGCCGCGATCGCACGGCGCAGCGGCTGGACCTCTACGCCGCATACCTCGACCGGCTGGGCGCTCCGCGCGAGCTGCTCGGCCACGTGCGCGTGCACTGGCAGGACATCGGCCGCATGGCCCGACCCGTGGAGCACGTCGAGCCGCTCGCCGCGGGCACCCGGCTGCGCTTCGGCAAGTTCTCGGCCGAGGTGCTGCACCTTCCCGGGCATACGCCCGGACTCGTCTGCCTGTGGGCGCCCGACCAGGGCGTCCTCTTCTCCGACGATCACCTGCTGGAGCGCGTCAGCCCCAATCCGCTGCTCGACCTCGAAGGCCAGGCGGAGCCCAGCCATCGCGCGCTGGTCGAGTACGTCCGGTCCGCGCGGCGCGCGAAAGAGCTCCCCGCCCGCCTGATCGCCCCGGGGCACGGCGAGCCGTTCGCCGGCCACGTCGAGCTGATCGATCGGCTTCTCGCCTTCTACGACAAGCGCCAGGCCCGCATCCTCGACCTGCTCGCGGAGGGCCCGCAGACGCCGGCGCAGCTCGCTCCCCGCGTGTTTCCCCACGCGAAGGCCTCCCAACTCTACCTCATCCTCTCCGAGGTGATGGGCAACCTGGAAGTGCTGGAGGAGCAACGGCGCGTGCGCCGCGAGGAGCGGTCCGGGCGCATCGTCTTCCTGCGGCAGGTGGGATAGGGTGCGCGGCGTGGACGAGGTGCTCCACCTGCGCCCGCTGCGCAACCCGGCGGTCGAGTGGCGCGAGATCGGGGGCGAGGCCACGCTCGTCCGGCCCGGCGAGACGTCCGGCTCCCACGAGCTGAACGAGGTTGCGAGCCGGATCTGGGAGCTGTGCGACGGCCGCCGCACGGTGCGGGAGATCGCGGCGCGGGTGGTCGAGGAGTTCGAGGTGGACCTCGCCACCGCCGAGCACGACGCGGCGGAATTCGTCCGCGAGATGCTCCAAGGCGGACTCCTCTTGCCCGGAGACGGCGCCTCGGCATGACGCGCTGGCTCTGGCGCGGGTCGCTGCTGCTCCTGCCGCTGGCCGTCGCGGCGCATTTCGTGTGGCCGCACAGGCCGACGGTGGTGTTCGTGTTGTCGGCGCTGTCCCTGATGCCGCTGGCGAAGAGCATCGGCGACGCGACCGAGGAGCTGGCGGAGCGGGTGGGGCCGACGCTCGGGAGCCTGCTCAACGTCACCTTCGGGAACGCGGCCGAGCTGATCCTCGGCATCTCGGCGCTCATGCGCGGGCACGTGGATCTGGTCAAGGGAAGCCTCACCGGGAGCATCGTCGCGAACCTGCTGCTCGTCGGCGGAGCGGCCATCGTCGCCGGCGGAATCCGCTTCCCCACGCTCCGGTTCAACCGCACCTCCGCGGGCGCGCACGTCTCCACGCTCTTCCTGGCGGTCGTCGCGCTGGCGGTCCCCGCGATGCTGGCTACCGCCGGGCAGGTCCCGGGGCGCGCCAAGCTGCTCTCCGAGGAGATCTCGGCGGTCCTCGTCGTCATGTACGCCCTGTCGCTGCTCTTCCAGCTCAGGACGCACGCCGGGTTGCTCGACGCTCCCGAGAACGCGCGCACGCCCCTGCTCGCCACGCCCGCGGAAGCCGCCGCCGCGCAGCGCCGGCCGCCGGAGATGGTGCACCGGCCACTGTGGGCGTCGGTCGTCGCGCTGACCGTCTCGGCCGGCGCCACCGCCGTCGCCAGCGAGCTGTTGGTCGGGGCGCTGGAAGGCACGCTCGAGGCCGTGCACTTGCCGGAGGCGTTCGTCGGCGTGGTGATCGTCGCGGTGGTGGGGAATGCAGCCGAGCACTCCACCGCGGTGCTGTTCGGCAGGCGCGGCAACATGGACGTCGCCCTGGGGATCGCCTGGGAGTCGTCCAAGCAGATCGCGCTGTTCGTGGCTCCCGTGCTGGTCTTCACCGGGATGCTGCTCGGTGCGCCGATGGATCTGGCCTTCCGTCCGCTGGAGACGGTCGCCGTCGGCGTGGCGGTGCTCTCCACGGCGCTGATCGCGCTGGACGGAGAGACGCACTGGCTGGAAGGCGCCTTCCTGCTCGCGGTGTACGCGGTCCTCGGCCTCGGCTTCTGGTTCGTGGGGTAACGGTGGCCGACCTCGCGCTCGCCGGCATCATGGCCATCTGGGGAAGCACCTTCGCGGTCGTCCGGGTGCTGGTCGGAGGCAGCGAGGCGCCCGTCTCGCCGCTCCTGCTCGTCGCGGTGCGCATGGCGCTCGCGACGGCGCTGCTGTTCGCCTGGATGGCCGCGCGCGGCGAGCTGCGCTTCAGCCGGGCGCTCTGGCGCGACGGCCTGATCTGCGCGGCGCTCCTCGGCGGGGGCTTCTTGCTGCAGATCGAGGGCCAGCACCGCACCACCGCTTCCCGGAGCGGCTTCCTGACCGGGCTCCTGGTGGTGTTCGTCCCGCTCCTGGATTGGCTGCTCTTCCGCAAGCGGCCCTCCCTTCCGGCGGCATTCGGGATCGCCCTCGCGTTCGCCGGGATGGCCCTCCTTTCCAGCGGCGGCGCCGCGGGCCAGACGCAGCTCCTGGGCGACCTGCTCACCGTCGGTTGCGCGGTGGTGTTCGCGGGCCACATCGTCGCGCTGGGCCGTGTCGCGGGCCGCCACCCGGTGCTGCCGCTGCTCCTCTTGCAACTGGCCGGCTGCGGAGCCATGGCCGCCCTCGCCGGGCCGCTGGTGGAGCGGCAGCATTTCGCCTCCGAACCGCGCGCATTCGCCGCGCTCGCGTATCTGTCCCTGTTCGCGACGCTGCTCACCTTCGGCGTGCAGACCTGGGCCCAGCGGCGCCTCCCGCCCGTCCGGATCGCGCTGCTCTCCGCGCTCGAGCCGGCGTTCGCGGCGGTGTGGGCGGCGGTGCTGATCGGTGAGCGGCTCAGCCGGCCGGAGCTCTGGGGCGGGGCGCTGATCGTGCTGGGCGTGGCGGTGGGCGAGACGGGCACCGCCCTCCTCGCCCGGCATCGCCGGCCGGCGGGGTAGTCGGCCGGATCGATTGCGAAGCGCCGGATTTGTAGAAACGGGTCGGACTCGCTGTTACAAACCCCCCTGCCCATGGCCGCCGCGCCGGAGGAACCCGCGCCCGACCTGCAGGTGGAGCGCGCCGCGCACGGATTGCGGCTGCGCGGGACCCAGCTGTACCTCGACCCGGTCGGGCGGCCGCAGCTGGGTTTCCTGGCGCACGCCCGGGGTGCGCGGGCGACCCTGCCCGAGCGGACGGTAGCCACCGCGGCGACGGTCGCGCTGCTCGAGGCGGCCCAGCCGCGGGCGCTGCGCAAGGCGGCTGCGCTCCCGGCGGGGTGGCGCAAGCCGTTCGCGCTGGGCTCGCTCACGCTCACCGTGCATCCCGCCGGGCACGTGCTCGGTAGCGCACAGCTACACTGCGAGTTGGACGGCCGCACCATCCTCTATGCCGGCGACCTGGGCGGGTCGGGCGCGCGGGCCCCCGCGACCGCGGAGCGCCAGGAGCAGGTGCCGTGCGACGCGTTGCTGCTGCGCGCGACGTACGGCCATCCGCGCTACACTTTTCCGACCCGGGCAGAGGTGCTGGAGGACTTGTCCCGCTTCATCGCGGCGACGCTGGCCGAGCGCCGCACGCCCGTCCTGCTGGCGGCGCCGCTCGGAGGCGCCCAGGAGGTCGTCCACCACCTCGCCTCGCATGAGCTTCGCCTCCATCCGGCGCCGCTCCGGTTCGCGGAGGTCTACCGCGCCCAAGGAGTCGCGCTTCCCGCCGTGTTGCCGCTCGGGGCGGTCCAGCCCGGCCAGGTGGTCGTCCTGCCCGCCCACCCGCGCAGCCGGCGCTACCTGCCGGAGATCGGGCCCTTCCGGGCGTGCCTGCTCTCGGGTCGCGCCGTGGAGCAGGGGTATGCGGCGCACATCGGCGTCGACCTCGCGCTCCCTCTATCCGACCACGCGGGGTTCTCCGACCTGGTGGAGTACGCGATCCGCTCCCGCGCCTCGCGGGTGCTCACCGTGGACGGCTACGCCGAGGATCTCGCGCACGCGCTCCGCGAGCGGGGGGTGCGCGCGCAGTCGATCCGCGAGCGCCAGCGCCAGCTCGAGCTGTTCTGACGGCTCAGCGCGCCGCGACCCCGGCGAGGAAATGCCAGATGGCCGCGGCGCCGAGCCGTGCGGTGCGGCCGTCCACGTCCAGCGGCGGAGCCAGCTCCATCACGTCGAGGAGGCGCACGCGCGGGTCCTGGCCGGCGAGCCGCGCGCAGGCGTAGAGGTCGGCTGCCGTGAGGCCGTCGGGGCAGGGTGCCGATACGCCGGGTGCGCTCGACGCCTGCACGCCGTCGAGGTCGAGGCTGACCGCCACGGCCCCGGCCGGCATGCGCAGCGCCTCGGCGAAGGCCTGGGCCACCCGGCCGCGTACCTCGTCGAGCGCCAGCACCGCGAATCCGCGGGAAGCGGCCCACTCGCGGTGCGCCCGCGCGTTGTGCTGCGGTTGCACGCCGATCTCGGTCAGCGCGTACCGCTCTCCCCAGCGCTCGGCGAGCCTTCGGAAGGGAGTGCCGCTGGTGATCAGCCCGTCCCGCAGCGGCCGGACGTCGAGGTGGGCGTCGACGTTGATCGCGGCGACGGGCCCCTGCGTGGCCCGCAGCAACGCCGAATGACTGGCGTAGGCGCCGTCGTGGCCGCCGCCGAGGAGCACCACGCAAGCGCCGGAGGACAGGGCTGCCAGCGCGGTTTCCTCGAGCGCGGCGTGCACCTGCTCGATCTCGCCCAGCTCGGCCGTCGCGTCGCCCAGGTCGGCCAGGGCGAGCCGATCCAATTCGCCGTGGTCGCCGGGCGTGAGGCGGGAGAGGAAGCGGCGCAGCTCCGCGGGGCCCTGCGCCGCTCCTGCCCTGCCGCGGCCGTTGACCACGGCGCGGTCGTCGGCGTGGCCCACGACGGCGACCAATGCCCCCGAGAGCTGCGCCACGCCGGCGGCGCGGACGATCCGGTCGCCGAGGCGCGGATCGTCGGCGGACCCTCGGTAGAACAGCGCGGGATCCGCGGGTTTGAGCGATCTCGCCAATGCTCCTCCAGCGCCGCCGCGCCCGGCCAGATCCGTGCGCACGTCCAGCGACCTCCGTCAAACGGAGGATCTCGCCGCCTTGACACGAGGAGCGAACCTAGACGAAATGCGCGCTCATTTCACCCCGCGCTCCATCACCCCGTTGAGGAGGCAGCCAATGCTGCTTCGACGCGTCGCCCCCGTCGCGCTCGCCACCGCCGCAATCTGCGCGTGCGAGCCCGGCGTCGGATACGATCCGAGCCGCAACCCGCAGCAGACCAATTACGCGGTCTTCGATCCCGCCGCGTCGCCTTACGATCCGAGCCGCAACCCGCAGCAGACCAATTACGCGGTCTTCGATCCCGCCGCGTCGCCTCCGCAGATCCCGATCCCGAACGACCTGGCTCTCGCGCAGGCGGGGTCGGTGCCCGGCGCGCAAGGGGAGCTGCTGCGGATGTTCTTCAACCAGGGCGGGTTTCCCAATGACCAGGAAGTGCCGATCTCGATCGACCTGGTGCAGATCGTGGTCGATTCAAACGGGGCCCAGCTGCGCAGCAAGCCCGATCTGGACCTTTCCAGCATCCGCATCTGCAACGGATCCAATCCGAACTGCAACCTCGCAGTGCTGAAGTACACTTTGCCCGGGGTCTTCGCGACCGACATCGCCGCGCCGACGGCGGCGGACTACGTCACGACCGGTGACCACGGGACCCTCAACATCCGCCGCGCCCCGCGCGCCACGGCGACTGGCCTGACGACGCGGACCTGGGATCCCGGCACCCGGTACGTTGCCGTGCTGCGCGGCGGGCCCAACGGGATCACCGTCAACGGCGGCCAGCCCATCTATCCGCAGCCGACGCTCTTCATCATCGAGCAAGGCAAGGACCTGAGCCAGACCGAAAACCAGGGCCTCATCCCCGGGAATACGGCCGACGAGAAGAAGAAGAACGCGGCGCAGCTCACCCAACTCCAGAACTTCTATTCGCTTCCCAACCCGGCTCCGCCGGCCCCGAGTCCATTCCAGGTCGCGTCTGCGGCGTTCCCCAAGACGGATATCGCGGCCATCACCACGTTCCGCATCGCACCGCAGCCGAACACGGCTTCGGCCGCGCACGTGGTGATCGATTCCGGCTCGGGGACCGTCCCGCTACCGTTCAGCGCGCTGCTCGATGGCAGCACGCTGCCCGACGATCCGTTGGTCTTCCGTCGTCGTTCGGCCCGCTCGCGCCCGGCATCGCCACCCTCGATGGATTCAGCACCACCGCCATGCTGCTCGTGCCGGTCAGCGCGCCGATCATTGTCGCCAGCGATCCGGGACCTGCGTCGAAGTTCACGGGCAATGTCTTCCTATACGACCTGACCGACCCGAACAGCCCCAGCCTGGTCGATCCCGCTACCTATGACGATCTCCTTCCCGCCCAGCTCCGGCAGCCAGTTCAATCGACGTTGGACTACGCCGGTGTGCTGGTCGGCGTGCAGCCGGCTGCCGCGAGCAAGCTGAATGCAAGCGGCGTGAATACCAGCAAGCCTCTCAAGGAGGCGACCGAATACGCCTTCGTGGTCACGAACCGCATCCTAGGCGCCGACTCGACCCCCGCGAGCCCGAAGGGGCTGGGGCGTCCCACCGTTGGGAGCATCCTGCTGTTCGACAACCCGCTCTGGGCAGGCGGCAAGTCGCAGCTCGCGGGCATCTCGGACGGGCAAGCGAAGGCACTCGAGCGCATGCGGGTCCAGATCAGGACCCTCCTGAGCAAGCTGACGACTCCGCCGTTTACCAAATCCGAGATCGCGGTGGCGTACACGTTCCGAACGCAAACGATCACCGCACCGGCGGTCCAACTCGCCGCAGCGCCTTACGATCCGAGCCGCAACCCGCAGCAGACCAATTACGCGGTCTTCGATCCCGCCGCGTCGCCTCCGCAGATCCCGATCCCGAACGACCTGGCTCTCGCG
>WNFL01219967.1_pt1 | contig 10797 bp, 7 predicted proteins | sample 5400361 | NCBI WGS metagenome assembly WNFL01 (sample SAMN13153351, study PRJNA577476) | soil metagenome | isolation source: 40 cm soil on Douglas fir-dominated hillslope | place: USA:California | collected 2013-09-17 | reverse complement strand
TAGGATCTTCGCTCCGGATTTGTTCCACCATAGAGTATAATAGAACTCTGGACCTATACCGGAAACCCACACCCACACCCACCGACACTTGCCAGCCAAGCAATGCCTTCGCCCACTAACAAGACTGCTCCTATTTCCACTGGTCTTCATCCAGCTAGTGCCAATAAGAAGAAAGACAAGACGCCACGCAACTCGCCGAGTAACGCCCACGCAGGGGGACGTACCCCTCGCGCGAACACCAACGCCGACCTGCCACTCGTCGCCCCACCCGATCCGAAGGCTTTCACCAAGAAGGCCCGCAAGACCGTCAAAATCAAGGGCAACAGGGGCAAAGGACAGAGCAAGAGCGGTGCGGGGGGTGTCGTCGTCGATAGTAATGACAAGGAAGAGGAAGGGAGTGGCGGCGGTAGCGAGAGCAGTAGCAATGAGGAGAACGGCGATGCGCCCGAACTTGGGAGTGCAGCAACGGCTGAAGTCCAGATGGACGAGTTGGTCAGAGCCGCTGAGGAGCGCGCTGCTAATGGTGCGATAGCATCTCCCAATCCTTTCCATTCAGCCCTACCGCCCGTTGGTTCCAGACTGACCCCTTTGACAGAACCGGTAAAGATCACCGCCGGGTATGAGCTGATCACCAACCCCGCCTCCAAGCCCATGCTCTTCGATCCCCGGCATGGGCGAGTCGCGCGCAGGGCCTCGCTCGCGAGCTCAACGGGATTTACGGATGAGAGCGATTGGTGTGAGCTTAATATGGATGGTATCGAAGTCCCTGTCCAGCGTGCCAAGTACGCCGAAGTGGTAAAGAAAGCTCGTGCGGGGCCAACCACTGCTGCTATTCCAGTTGTTGGCGGGGCGCGCGCTTGAAGGTAGAAGGTCGTTGCTTGCTCTCTCATTGATTGCGTTCGGTATAGACGTTTTCGGCCTGTGGTCTGCTCCAGGATACGATTTTTATGGCTTGAAACATCGACATAGACATCGACATCGACAAGGACTCTTCCCGTCTCGGTTCGTAATCATAGCGTACAGTATCGTCCATCGCTTGTTGTAGACGAGATTGGACTTGTGAATATCCTACTTTGTGGTCGTGTGGCGTGTGGTCAGAATCAAGGTCAAGGTTGGTGTGAGGCTGGACTCTGGAGTAAAGTTTGGTACCCTACCCTACCTACCCTACCCTACCACTAAGGCAGCTAGGCACTCGCGACGTATTCCCAGGAGGTCCATCGATCCAGCTCAGCTGTGCGTACTCTCGCCTTGGCCCTTGGCCTAAGCGCCTCGCGAGACTGTCTTCGCAAAAGCCTGAACTGGATCGTTGCTGCCTTCGTGCTCAGATGTGTGAATTTCACACTGCCAGTGAAGGGTCTTGTGCCCTAACCGCGGCCGTAGCCGTAGCCGTAGCCGTAGCTGTAGCCGTAGCTGTAGCCGTCGCTCCTTCGTCCTCTGGAAATATACTGGATTCTCTCAATGGGACAACCCCAGGTGTGTGTATCGAGTCTTTCATAACTCAACGAGTCATCAATCGGCATGCTTTCCGAATACGATATTGCTTCGTGTAGGCACCGATGTCCACCGATGCACGCACACACCGCAGTGTAAGGTAAGGTAGTAACAGATAAATGGAACGCCAATTCGCGTGCGTGGTGCTTATGCACCTAAGGGTATATGGAACTCCATTGTTCGCCAATCCGCTCCGCTAGGCCAGGTGACACACTCCTCAAATAGGTCACGCACCCCTCACGTAATGGAAAGACGTAATGAATGTTATATTTCGAGATAGCTGGCTACTACATATACAACCATTTGAACGAATTAGAGAGCTGCGTGAGGTTGAGAGCGTCGGGAAAAGTAAGGAGCGTGGACCGCAACCTCGGAAGAGTGCGAGTAAAAGACAAAGTGCAAGATCCGCTTAGGAACAAGCCCAAACAAAAAAATTCAAACAGACTGCCCCAATCCCCCCATCGCGTCCATAACCTCTACTGAATCACGGCTCGAGTCCGCATCGTACCCCTTTCCGACAAGGACAGCGATAGCGTCTGCAACAGTGTCCCTCGTATTCACCTCCAATCCTTGTCTAGGGCTCCGTGGGTGAGGATCAATACGTATGAACTCATTCTCGATACCGGTCAACTCCTCGAGACACTCCTTCAGCCGTGTTCTCACTTCCTTTGCATATTTCAATAACGGGACGAGGTTCTGTGGGGTCAGGGCGAGTTGTTCCTGCACGGTGGGCGATTGGAGGATTGCTGATTGCGATGACTGTGGCAGGTTGACTGAAGAGGCCGACACGGCCGAAACATCTCGAGATAATGAACGTGGTGCTCTAGGCTGCGCATAACCGATGGCATGAGGTGAGACGACTTGAGCGAGGGGAGACAATTGGCGTGAACCGCCACGTGACTTGGCCTTGCTATCAGATAGTTTGCGTGTGAGCTTGTTGGAGGGAGATTTGGTGGTTGCGTCGAGAGCATCGTCTTGGCTTGCGTTTGAGGCCATTCCAAGCGACAAAGACGACGTAGACAGGTCTGTCTGTGCAGTCTTTTGGGCTGGTGCACTATCCCTCTTCCTCCTCTTCAACGCTCCCCCGCTGACAAGCGCCATACCCAATCCAGCAGTCACCAACGCCCCAGATTGCAGACCGAGACTTCGGGAGGCGCGACTAGTTGCATCGTCTTCGTATCCGTTCGCTACACTTGGGATGTTTCGCTCCAACTCCTCCAACTCCATTCGGTCCCATTCCTCACCATCCTCATCCACGACATCTTCCGCAGCGACAGCGGGCGAAATAGATACACCACCAGTGTCTTCTACATGGTGCTCCCCACTTCTCGACTTGGTTGAATTCCTCCCACCATTTGCTCGGGGAGAGTGTCCCAATCGGAAGAGGGCTGATAGTGACGGTCGCCTTGGGCTCAGTCTTTCGGGTCCACTAACAATGGTGTTGGTTTTCCCCCATTTTCCTGGGTCTGTACGAGGTGCATCATGTTTGAGTATTGGTTTAGGGGTGACGGCGTCCTGTGGTACAGGGTCGGTAGATATCTTCTTCCGCCGTCTATGGGGGGTTCCACAAGTGGGAACGAGGTCGTCCGAAGATGAATGGAGACGTGGAAGAGGTGGTAGTTTGGGGAGAGGTGATGGAGTCTCCTTCTCCTTGAACTGTTGACGAAGAGCGGCTTCCTTGTCTCTTGACCGTTTGATGCTGAGGAGTAGATCCCGTACGCTCAGAATTCCTTTGCGACTGAGGCGCTTTGGTTTCTTTTCTCTTATGGGCGTCTCTTGTTTGTCTGCATTTTCTGGTGGTAATGGCGATTGGCTGCGGCTCTGGCCACTTTCTTCAACTGAAAGGAGGGTGATGGCGCTCTTTGAGTGCGTGTGATTGTATCGCGGCTCGGCGGCATTAGAGGGGAGTTCCGGTGGAGACTGTGGGAGCGGGAACGTGCTGGGGTCCTGCAGGTTCAGCATTTCCTTCAGTAGAGCAAGTTGTCGAGGATTGAGATCCTGACGTCCAGTAGTCGAAGCACGGGAGGCAGAGGTCTCACCTGGAGTGGGTTGAAGTGAGTAGTACGCTGCAGCACAAAGCGGGATGGGTTACCATTTCCAAGAGCTGGTTTCTCAAGGCCAACCAAGGTGACCGCTCGCTCACGCATTGCTCTCGAACTCTCTTCAGAGGGACCATCATTGACTAATGCTGGGCTCGTAGCTGTGACGGGCAATGGTGAATGGTACTTCATTCGATCTGGGGAATTTGCGGCGCTAGGAGCGGCAGAGCTGATAGAGGAATGATTGGTTGTAGCCGCTCCATCCTCCTTCCCTGTAGCACTTAACTCGACAAGGAGATCAGCACACTCCCACCATATCCCAAAGGTCGCATCAAGCGTTTGAAACGAAGTGAGAATGTGGGTGTATTGTCCGTCGGTGCGCTCTGGACTTGTCGGAGGGGTTGCAACGACAGGACCAGGTGATGCACGACCCCATCGAGGTATCCGGAAGTCTCCTGAGCGTCGGGGTGCATGCGATGGTCGTTTGTTGTTTCGAACCTCGGCCGCGGCTGGACGTGACAGACGGGCAGAGGCTGCCTTCTCTTGAATCGCCAAACGCAGAGCACCAAGTCTCTGGCGATATACATCTTGCAGTCGTTTGAGGTCTGAAAGTGGACCAGAGCTCAAGCTCAGATAATAAATAACAAATATTTGACGCACCGCCCACACAACTCGCAAATTCTCGAACGGCGTTCAGGTCTCTCTTCAGCGCGTACTGTTGCTGGGTGATTCTAGCAGGGATTTTCAACTCGCCATGCCCCCCCTTCGAACCGGCTCCACTGGAAATCTCGCTCCTGCTAACCACCAGCGAACCAACACTCGATTCTGATACATCCTCCGGCCTCGGACTCTTTCCTACCACAAATCCTCTATTCGCACTCGGAGGGTCCACAGCAGGTAGTTGGGAAGGTGCCAATGGAATATCACTCAGTTGTTTGGTCGACGTGAGTGCAATGTCAGCTACCGTAAGTTCCTGGTTCTGGTGTTGCTTGATCGTGGTAGCACTCGAACTTGCGAGTCGTCTATAGCTCGCTTGATTGGCAGTCCTCATAGTCCCCAGGTTGTTCTGTACCATATGCTCCCGATCGACTACACCGTCTTCCGTCAACTCGCCATCCTTCCATTTAAACGAGCTCGGTATGGCGACCTTGTCCTTGTCCTTGTCCTTGTCCTTGTCCTTCTTCTCCCCGGTCACGCCGGCCGGAGTGATGCCCAACCCCAACTCGGTCAAACTGCTACGATTCCGATGCCCAGAGGCTGCCTTTCTTGCACTACGAGATGGGCTGCCAGGAAGATCTCCTCGACGCTGGACGGGCGTAGCTTGGTTGCTCCCATCTCCACTGGTGGGATCGACGTCGCGCCTTAGGATATTGGTAAGGTTGATAGGCGACGGCGATCGCAACTCAATGGAAGGCACGAAGGGTTTCGAGTGCAGAAATTGATCACGTGTGGGTGACACTCGGGGTTCGTCCACAGAGTCTCGGCTGAAGGACGTATTACTAGTGTTCGCGCCACTGGATGTCGAGGGATTCGTGCTCGTTGAACTTGCGGGGACGTAAGAGGATTCTGAAGATGGAACTGAGAAGGTGAATGGGGGCGAGGACGATAATGGACTGTTGACGCTCTCTCGCTTTGGTACGTATCTGTACGATCCCGAGCCAGAAATAGGGATGGCTACCACTCCAGGGAAAACAGCCGAGCTCCTTCTCGAATTAGGATTCGTCGAGGCAGGTGAGGTGGCCTCAGAAGCGGACCACGGGTTGTTATGGGGTGATTTCTCGGTCGCGGGGGACGCATTCGGTGTCCCTCTTCTCGAGCCGACTCCGGAACGGCCATCATTACTTTTACTGGAGTTCAGCAGCGCGGTCTGGAGTTGAGGTTTCGTAGGTTGAGTGACAACGGGTGCGGCGCCTGAAGGCGTCCCTTCGTTTCTCGAACCCGATCTCGAACTAGATAAGGGACCAAACAGGCGCTTCGGGTTTGCTTTCGGGGTGGAAGGTGAAGATATGCTTCCTGAGGTTGCGCTGGTCATTAACCGTTTAGTCAATAATTCTGGCACCCTCGCACGAGGAGTATCACTCCTGTCGATCTCTTCTCCAAGTAACGTATTGAGCGCTTGTCCGCTCTGAACAGTAGGCAAGACGCTCGCTCTCTTCTCCTTCAGGGCCGGAAATCGAGAACTTGTTGGCGAGGGGGGGACTCGGGGTGGCAGGGGTGGAGGACTTCCTGCCTGGTGTACATGTGAGGTCAGACGTGCGCCAGCGGATTTACTGACTCCGGAGCTGGAATCGGGATGAGAGACCGGAGGGGTGAAACTCGGACCACCCGGTGCGGCAGAAAGCGACCGGCTCCTCGTACCGGAGCCCGCCGAGTTGGTAAGTGATTGAGTCGTAGGCAATGGAGAATGTTGTTGCTGAGAGGATGGAGAATGATGCAGCCCCAGCGGCAAGAACCCGCTCAGTTTACTAAACCTTTCCCGACTAGCCTTTCGTAATGGACTAGACTCAGCAGGAGGACTAGAACTACAGCTTACTCCGGGTCCGAGACTCTCCACGAGGGAGTTTGCTCCACCACCGCCGAAATTCGAGGCGTCCCTTTCACGTTCTTGGCCCCTCTTCCGTCCCACCCCCGCACCAGCCCACCGCTTCAAGCTCCCAATCCGCGTGAGGAAGGCACTCCGTCCCGCCATGGGTGGACCCACTCCCGCGGGCTTCTCAACGTTTGCGCTCCCAGTACTAGACTCGGCGGCGCTGTCCCTCCCTTCCAACGCGAGTAATGCCGCTGTCGAGAGTAGGCCGCCTGCAGATGGTCGAATATCCGATGAGGGAGGATTGTGCAGCGCCTCGGCTGGATTCCGACTGTCCACGCTTGCTGCATCGTCGATACTGCTCCTGCTCCCTGAGAGGTTTGGCAAGTACCCCCGACCTGCATAGGCGACCCCAGGTGCTCTTGGTATGGCTCCTTCTTCGAGTTCGAGGAAGTCATCTTCGTTCACTACCCCAGGGCGGGACTTCTTTCGCAGTCTACGGCGCTCGGACTGCTCCTTTGCAAAGTACTTGTCCTTCCCCAGCAAGCGTGACCCAGACGCAAGGTGCATCTGCGAGCTATGGGACTTGGGGTTAGAGCTCGTATGAGAGAGTGGGAGGGAGAAGGTTGAGACGGGCGGACTGGCTGAGGGAAGGGGGAAGGGGCGTGAGGCGAGTTCGAGTTCATTTGAGTTCCACGCGTTGGTTGATGGTGGAGAGTTTGGCGACGTGCTTGAGGCGAGTGGGACCGAAGGGGTGCGTTTGTGTTGTGAGGAGGTCGAGTTGCGCGAATGTGGAGCGTGAGGTTGTTGTTGCGCGGGCGGACCAAGGCTAATCGTCTTGTCATGGCCAGTAGTTAAGAGACCAAACTCGTCAACTAGACGGCGGTTGTCTCCGTCTTCCTTGCCCGGGTTGGCGTTGACGTTGTTCGACAATCTAGGGGCTCTCATTGGACGTCGTTGTTTACTGTCTATGGATTGAGGCGGTGGTGGGAGAAGGGGCGCTAGTGTTGAAGGTGGGAGTGGATTGGAAATCTACATTTTCTGTTAATGCACGGATAAACGAAAACAGGCAGACTTGTTGAAAAGCCAATAAACTGGGGCGACAAGGCTCATCTTTCTGGCTCTGGCTCTGGCTCTGGCTCTGGCTCTGGGGAACATTACTAGGCAGAGTAGAGTGAATACCGGCCAGGTACAGGTATAAACTCTAGCATCACCACACGTTATGCGCCGGCCTCGAGCCATGGACCAGAAACACTGCCAAAACATTTGTAATCGTCTGCTCAGGACTTACCACGGACCAGCTCTGGACGACTGGGGGGATCGTAGGTTCGTCTTCATCCCAGTTCTCGTCGTCGAGACCGCCGGTATCTACGCTCCATCGCGTGGTGCGCGTGCTGGCGGTGAGGGAGAGTTTGTTGAGGCCGTTCCCGCGGCTCTTTGTGCGTTTGTGTGCTCGAGGAGGGGAATGTGGAGGAGAAGGAATGGAACGTCTTCGGATGGATTGTACAGGAGAGTTTGTCGCAGACTGACCGCCGAATTCGAAATCATCGTCCCAGTTTTCTTCTAAAAATTCGAGGGAAATTCAATAAACAACGTCATCGAGTGACAGTGATTGTGAGAAGGAATGGAACACTGATGCAGCAGAAAGGACGCGGTTTGAGAGTAAGGACGGAGACGCACCATCTTGGACGAGATTACGATTCATGGTCAGATCATCGGAGACACAGAGGGCGAACGAATGTGTATATACGAGCTAATAAACTGAAACGAGGAGACTGTGGTGGGGTGCAGAGGGAGGTGAAGTCGAGCAGCGGTCGAACGGGGCGGGGGGGGTCGGGTCGTCGTTGTTGCGCTCGATGGGGTAATGTACACGTGACGATGTTGTTGTATTTGAGCTGGACGTCGATTGAGACGAGTACGCGACGACAAGAGACGGTGCGAGACAAGACCGGAAACGCGCGCTGTTGGTGTTGGTGGGTGGGTCGTCCAGATAGAGACAGAGTCGTCGATCGACCAAACAAACAACAACTCGGAACCTTTGTGCGACCACTTGCCATTTCTTGCCATTTTCGTTGGTTGCGAGCGAAATTTCCTTTTCGAGGTGACAGCCCAATTGATGTACCTTACACCACGATGTCGCTCGAAAGCTGCGTGTTCCAACCGTGGCAGACGCTCTGCTCACGATACGACATAAATATTATCATAGCTGCGGTACCTTGCAAGCGCCATGCGGGCCGGTCTTCTTCCATCGACAGGTTTCTATATGTTCTATTCCTCGAACATGCCCAAATATTCGCCAAAAATGGTATGTATTTCGATTCTTTTTATAACGTGCATATATAGAGAGTATCAGTAAATTATGCGCCATTGAGATGCCTCATCCTCATCCTTATGAATATTGTGCAGCTGTGCTTTATGATTCATTGATTTAAGTGTGTTACATTGCACAACTGGTACGGCGTGCTTCATATTCGTCAACTTGCATGTTAGCACCGTTCCGTCCATTTCGCAAACGGGCAGAAGCGAAGTCAGCTTTTCAACTGATTTGTATATCTGACCCCCTGTGACTTCACGCCTCACTTCCTGGGTTCACGTTTTGCTGAGGTACAATAGGTCGATTTTGATCAATTTTGACCTGCATGGGCAAGGAATCCGTCTCATGCCAGGTGTGAAAACGACACGCACTTATCTCTGTTCCTGGACGTGCAAATGTCGGATGTTAGTTTCGAAGGTGGTTTGGTTCACCTCCAATCGGATGGAGAAAACACCATTTCTGTCGTAATGATATCCTGTCCCACCTCACGATGACAATATGGATTGTTATCATCAGAATTGTTGTCCTAACCCTTCCATACATCTCTCTCTATCTTTCGCTGGCCATCAGCATACACTGCCATCGTCATCATCAACGGAGGTGTTTGGAAGGTTTGAAAGGATTGGCAGCCATCCTGGGACTAATACCCAACCCTTTGGGTCTAACCTGCATCCGCTCTCAACACTAGGTAAAGAGCAATCAGCGATCTTGATTTTCATGACTAAATAACAGGAGCGAAAACACTACGGACGCAGCGGATCAGAAGCAGAACGGGTTGGGTTGGGTTACGAGTAGCAGGCAGCAGATGGTGGTATTGAAGGATGAATGACCTCGACACTGTTCTATAAGAAACAGAAACAGATGGAGGGACAGAACGGTATAAACCACGTTTCAGAAGCATACAATGAACCAACAAGTGACGTCAGGATAGCCATACGTCGTTAAGAGGACAGATGAGGACACGGAAAACGTCCAGACATGCAGTTAAAACTACAAGGAGAAGCAGCGAAAGACCTATCAAACATTGCCCAGAGGAGACCCAGAGATTGTAGATTTCAGTCATAAGAACCCGGAAGCGGAATCCCATAGAGGAAGCGCGCGGGTTGAACCTGGCCAAGCGAACAAGCACAAAGGGGTTGACGGGTTGAGCCGTTCAAAATGTAAATGCAGGCTAAGCAGACGAAGAGAGTCCGTGTGAAATCCTTTCACGATCCCCAAACAATCTCGTGAATGTGGAGAGTAGATGTCAAACAAGAAGAACCGCAACGCCTCAAAAGATAGCGAGGTCGAAAACGGGATGCATCCAGAATGTAACACTTTCGAATTGAAGTCGAGTTGTTATGTTGGATGCATGATAAGTTGAACAGAGTTAATGTCGACGCGTCAGGCCCAGATTCAAATAAATTGAACAGACGGTGAGAGATCGGAGTCGACGTGAGATGTTAAACACATGCAAGGGGAGATGTCAGCACTGCTCATACGCATTAGATACGAATCTAGATGGTGAGGAGATAGCGCGGAGGGACGGTATAAGACTAACCTACTCACACTAGGTACCGGTGTTCGTAGGCCATTCACGTGGCGTCGAAGTGTCCACCCATCGGCATCCCATTGTTCAAGTCCTCGGTCTTGACGTTGACCTCATCACGCGCGGTCGCCCGGCTCAGCTGTTGCAGGGCCCTCTCGTCCTCCTTGTCCCTTGTCTTTGCCGCATCGAGTGCAAATGCACTCTGGACGGGATGGTGGTGTCCATGCGGCGCGTCATACTGCTGATGCGAGTACGAAGAGTAGCTCGAGCCCCCACCCCATGTGGGCTGACGGTGGACGGGGGACATCGCACTGTAGCCACTCAGGATCGGCGTGCGGAGAGTGGCGTCGCTGGAAGCGGGCGTCGGCGGGTACGTGTTGCTATTTGGTGTCGTCTGCCCGAAAGGCGGTAGCTGAAGGCGCTGCTGCTGGGCTTGCTGCGGGCCATACCAGGAATGGTGGTTCGGCTGAGTAGGGTATGACGGAGGGGGCATAGAAGAGACTGGCTGCGGGCGTGGGAGTAGGTTTGGCTGGTGCTGAGGGATCTGGGGGGACTCGTTGGGAGGCGTGTGGCCTTGACTACCCGGTTGAGGGGTGGAAGCGCTCCACGCAGCAGGAGAGAGCGGGTATTGCTGCTGCCCAGTAGGTCGATCTTGGTTGAATGCACTTTGGGAGGCGTTTGAGGTGCCTTGACTGTAAGCACGGACGGGTTGGAACTGACGGGACTGGTCACCACCACCATACCCTCCATTGGAAGAGCCACCCCCATATCCATTTGGAATTGCGTTCCCTCCACCAACCGAGACAGGGGAAGGAAGGCTCAAGCCACTCATCGTCCTGCTTGCGGGGGAGAATGGCTCGCCACCGCTACTCCCAGTGTAGACCCCAAAATTTCCACG
>WNFL01258588.1_pt1 | contig 10798 bp, 8 predicted proteins | sample 5400361 | NCBI WGS metagenome assembly WNFL01 (sample SAMN13153351, study PRJNA577476) | soil metagenome | isolation source: 40 cm soil on Douglas fir-dominated hillslope | place: USA:California | collected 2013-09-17 | reverse complement strand
TTCAGCATCACGTCGCGCAGCGCGCTCACCGCATACGTCAGCGGCAGCACGTCGGACACGTACTGAAGCGCCTGCGGCTCCGAGGAGACGGGGAAGAGGATGCCCGACAGCAGGAACTGCGGGACGATGGCCAGCGGGATGAACTGGACGGCCTGGAACTCGGTACGGGCGAACATCGACAGGAAGATCCCGAGGTTCACAGCGACGATCGCCATCAAGGCCTCGATGCCGAAGATCAAGAACACGTTGCCCTGGTTGTGCACCTTGAGCACGAGGAGGCAGAACGCGAGCACTTCGATGGACTGGATCAAGGCCAGGACGGTGAACCCGACCATGTAGCCGAGCACGATCTCCGCCCGGCGGAGGGGGCTCGCCATCAGTCGTTCCAGCGTGCCCTGCGACCGCTCGTTGAGGAACGAGACGATCGTGATCACGAACACCAGGAAGAAGACGATCATCCCGATCGCCGCGGCGCCGAAGAAATCGAGCGTGTCCAGGCTGGCCCCGCCGTATAGGTAGGAGACCTTCGGCTGGGCGCGCGCACCGCCTCCGGGACCCGCGGCAGCGGCCGCCGCCAGCGCGCCCTGCAACGCCTGCAGCACCGGACCGTTCTGTCCCGGCTGCGAACCCTCGAGGTGCACCTCCGGCGCGATGACGCCGGACTGCGCCTGCTGCGTGAAGTCGGCGGGAAAGACGATGTAGGCAGCCAGCGATCCATCCTTCAGCTTCCCGTCGCCGTCGGTCGCCGAGATTGTGCTGGCGTTGACCAGCGTCGACTTCAGGAGCGCGCTGGCAACGGCCGCCCCCAGCGGGCCCGAGTCCTGGTTGGCGACGCCGACGTTCGGCACAGTCGAGCCGCGGATGAGGTAGCCGAGCAGCCCGAGGATGACGATGGGCGCGACGAACAGCAGCGCGAGCGTGCGCCGGTCACGGCGGAAGCCCTGCAGCAGGCGGCGTGTGATGGCTCGAACTCGATGCCCGCTCATGCCTCGACCTCCTGTCCGGCAAGCCGGAGAAAGGCGGCTTCGAGGTCCTGCGTGCCGGCCTGCGCCCGCACCTCGGCCGGACTGCCCTCCGCGAGCAGGCGACCGTACTGGATGAGGCCCAGCCGCTGGCACCGCTCGGCCTCGTCCATGACGTGGCTCGACACGATGATCGTGGTGCCCTCGTCGGCCATGCGCCGGAAGCTGTCCCAGAACTGCACGCGCAATTGCGGGTCGACGCCCACTGTCGGCTCGTCGAGCAGCAGCAGCTTCGGCTTGTGGACCAGCGCGCACGCGAGCGAGCAGCGCTGCCGCATGCCGCCGCTGAGGTTCGCGACCACGGAGTTCTTCCGGTTGTCGAGATGGACGAAGCGCAGCACGTCGTCCGTGCCGGACGTGACCCCGTTGATCGCGGCGAAGAACTCGACGTTCTCAGCCACCGACAGCCCGGGATACAACGCGGCCTGCTGGGTCATGTAGCCGACCTCGCGCAGCACGTCGAGGTTGGGCAACTTGCGGCCCAGGACTGTGACGCTGCCAGCGTCCGGCGCGATCAGGCCGACGATGGCCCGGATCAGTGTCGTCTTCCCTGCGCCGTTGGGTCCGAGCAGGCCGTAGATCTCGCCCTCGCGGACCCGCAGGGTGACACCGTCCAGAGCCTTGATGTCGCCGAAGCGTTTGGCGACACCCTCCACGTCAACCGCGTAGGCCTCACTCATCGACCCCTCCTCGACTTGATTCAGGCTTCATGGCTCGAAGCCAGCTTTCAGCGAGCAGGGTCACGGCCTGTTCGCCATCCATCTCGATTCCAAGCACGCGCTCTGCCAGCGGGCGCGTCAGCAGGTGAAAGAAGATCGGACCCACGAACGACTGCAGCGCGAGCATCGGGTGCATCTCGCGCAGGTGCCCTTCCGCCATCTGCGACGCGACGTACATGCCGACCGAGCCCAGGACCGCGGTCGCGATCTCGCGCGACGCCGCCTCTGCCTCGGGGCTGAACGAGCTCACCTCCACGAACACCGCCCGCAGCAGGCCCAGACCTGGAGCCCCTGGTCCCGCGATGACCCGGAAGGTGACCCGGGCCAGCTCCGGCATCACGACCTCAGGCGGCTCGCCCCGCAGCCGGGCCATCGCCTCGGTCACCGGCTCGAGCGGCGAGAACTGCCGGACCACGCCCACGAAGAGGGCCGGCTTGCCAGGAAACAGGCGATACAGCGTCGCGCGCGACACCTCGGCCCGCAGCGCGAGCTCGTCCATCGACAGCGCGGCCAGGCCGCCAACGCCGACGAGCTCCAGGGCGGCTCGCAGGATGCGCTCGCGGGCGCCCGGCTCAGGCTCGAGCTGCAGCTCGTCCAGGAGCGCGGTGCGGCTGGGAAACTCGCGGTAGAACGCCGCCTTCGAGACCCCCGCGGCGGCGGCGATCTCCTCCACGGTGGGGCGCCGTCCACGCTCCAGCAGGCCTCGGGCGTGTATGAGAATGCGTTTTCGGCGGGCCGGCGCGCGCACCACCGGTCAAAACTAGATCAGACGTCTAGTCTCGTCAAGTCCGGCCGCTCAGGCCAGCCACGACGGCGAGACGGGCGTCAAATAGGTGCCAATCACGCTCGCGGGCGACCTTCGAGTACTCGTCGGTCAGCCCCTGGGCCTCCACGAGCTTCCCCCGAGTGGCCAGGAGATGCGCCAGGTCGATGGCGGCGATTGAGCGGACCCAGAAGTAGTCGCTGCCCGCCACAACGTCGAGGGCCTGGCGCAGCGTGCTCTCCGCCTGATCGAGCTTTCCCCTGGCCGCGAGGATCAACCCGTACTGGTCGAGGACCTCGGCGGTCCCCGTGATGTCTTCGTCCCGCTTGGCTTCGAGGGCGCGCTGGATGAACTGCTCGGCGGCGTCGAGCTCACCCAGGTCCAGCGCCGCCCGCGCCCGCAGGCAGAGCAGCTCAGCCCGGTTCCACATCTCGCCGGTGGCTTCGCTCAGCGCCAGCGCACGGTCGAGGGCCTCGGCTGCCTCGGAGGGGCGGCTCGCGAACTGCAGCGCATACGAGAGCAATCGCAGCCCGCTCACCTCGAGCTGGATATCGCCCGCCTCCTGCACGGCTCCGACGAACTCCCGATAAAGCAGTTCGGCGCCGGCGATATCACCCGCCAGCAATCTCTCGGTGCCGCGCGTGCGCAGCAGGTGCATGGGGACGTTCCTTAGACCATGGCGGGAGGCGAGGGCCAGCGACTCGGCTATGCGAAGTTCGACCTCTTGCCGATTCCCACGCAGTGACTCGACGTTGACGAGCCGCTCCAGGATCGCTGCGGCCCTCGGCGCGTCGCCGATTGCGTTGGCCTGGTCGAGAAGCTCCAGGTTCACGGTGACGAACTCATTCAGGCGCCCGATCGCGTACAGCTCGTTGGTGGCCAGGGCGCGGGCCTCGAGCTCACCCTGCACGTCGCCCGCCAGCCGGCAGGCTTCGATCGCGCGGCTCGTTGCGCGCCTGAATTCGTCGAGCCTCCCCGTGTCGCTCCAGTTGGAGATCCACGCCTCCGTGAGTCGCGCCTTCGCGACGAGCGATTTCATGTTGCCCAGCTCACCGAGCGCGGCAGCCTCGATGGTGGCGTCGCGTGCGCCGACGTAGTCGGCCTTCATCACCAGCGTCTGGCCCTGCAGGAGCATCGTGCGGGCACGCAGCTCCACACCGCCGCCGTCTGGGAGGGATGCAGAAGCGGCGTGCGCGGACTGCAGGGAGGCATCCGCCGTCCGCACGTCGTTGCGCTGGCGCGCGCGTTCGCCCATCGCCAAGGACCATTCGAGGGCGCGCCGCGCTCGTCCGGCAATCGCATCCTCATCCAGCCCGAGCTCCAGCGACAGCGTCAGCGCACGTTCGGCGTGGTGGGCGAGGATCTCGGCCATGTTCTGAGGATCTCCCGCCTCCGCCTCCAGGATCGAGCCGAAGCGATCGTGCAGCTCTGCGCGCTGCGATTTGGGCATCGAGGAGTAGGCCGCGTCCCGGATGAGCAGATGGCGAAACTTCAGCTCGCCGGAACCCCCTCCGAAGGCGACGAGGCCCTTGCGCCGGAGCGACTCGAGTGCCGCCTCGGCCTCTTTGCCGCCGACCAGGTTCTTGATCTGTGCAAGCTCGAACCGCTCGCCGACGACGCTTGCCGCCTGAAGCACGCGCTTCTCCAGGTCGGGAAGGGCGTCAAGGCGGGCCGCGAGCACCGCATTGATGCTCTGGGGGACCTGGATCGATGCCGCCGCGTTGGTGGCCCGCCAGCTGTCCCCTGCTCGGACCAGCGTCCCGTCGTCGATCAGCATCTGGATGAACTCCTCGCAGAAAAGCGGAGTGCCGGCCGAGCGGTCGATGATCTGCGCCCGCAGGCTCTCAGGCAGCGCTTCGATCTCGAGCAAGCGCGAGATGAGCGTCGACGTTTCTGCGGGGCTCAGGGGGTCGAGGGTCAGCGTGGTCGCATTGGACTGTCCCGACGACCACTCTCGGTGCGCTTCCAGAAATTCCGGACGGCTTACGCAGACCATGAGGATGGCCGCCTCGCCCAGCCGCAGCGGCAACTGTTCGACGATGGTCACGACCTGCGGGTCCGCCCACTGGAGGTCGTCCACGACCACCACGAGCGGGGAGAGCCGCGCCACCGCCTCGAGGTAACGACGCATGCCCCAGCTGATCTCGTTGGCGAGCCTGCCGGTGTCTCCAGGCCCAGCATCACCGAGAGCCGGGCCCGGGTCGCGGCCCGATCGGGATCGTCTCGCATCGACTCCTCGAGCCGCTGGTCCAGCCTCTGGAGGGCTGTCCCCCGCTCATCTGAGATCGAGATGCCCGTGTCCTGCTGGACCATCTCGACCAGCGGCCAGTAGGTGATGCCTCGTCCGTAAGGGAGGCATCGCCCGCGAAGCACGCGCGCGCCCGAGCCCGCGAGTGAGGCGAGCGCCTCCCCCACGAGCCGAGACTTGCCGACGCCCGCAGCCCCGACCACCGTGAACATGTGCGGGCGGCGGTCCTCCGCTGTGCGCGCGAACACGTCGACGATCAGGCGCAGCTCACGGGAGCGGCCGACCAGCTCGGCGTGCAGACCCGGCACGCCGCGGGCCTGCGTCGGCACCTGACTGATTGGCCGGAGCGCCCGAAACGCAGGTACCGGCTCGGTCTTGCCCTTGGCAATTACAGGCGCGCCCTCCGCGTACTCGATCACGTTGCGCGTCAGCTGGTGCGTGAGGGTGCCCACGAGCACGTGGCCGGGGTCCGCCGCTTGTTGCAAACGGGCAGCGACGTTGACGGCGTCGCCGCTGACCATGAACTGACGGTCCTCGGTGGCCGCGGTCACGGCCTCGCCCGTGTTGACCCCCACCCTCACCGCGAGGTCACTCATTCCATCCCGGATCTCGAGCGCTGCACGCACAGCGCGCTCGGCGTCATCGTCGTGGACGGTGGGCACGCCGAACACCACCATCGCCGAGTCGCCGGCGAACTTCTCGACCGTTCCGCCGTAAGCCGCAGCGATCTCAGTGATCCGCCGGAGGTAGCGCGACATCCGCGACCGCACGACCTCGGGGTCGTTCGCGGACGCAAACGACGTCGAATCGACGACGTCGGCAAAGACGACGGTGACCAGCTTCCGCTGCTCGCGCACGGAGCGATTCTAGGTTTGCCTTAACAGGCAGGGTTTCCAACACCCGGGTTGCGATCTAGCGTCGGGCCGATGAGCCGGGTTCTGGGTGCCGTCGTCGGACTTCTGATCGGCCTGTCGCCGGTCGACACCGTCGCCACGACCACGTGGGGCAGCCCGGGCTATGGCGATCCGCCCGGTTGGTGCACGCGGTACTCGGACATGTGGACCGCGACCGTGGTCACGCGGGACCCGCCTGTCGCGACCAATCCGGAGCGCGACACGTTCTACGGGTTCCATCCCAACCCCGGGTATGACGACTGGTACGGCTTCTTCTACGGCGACTTCAGGGGCACGCCGGGCGACCGCTCAGGTTGGGTGAAGCTGCTTCACGAGAACTATCCCGACCACTACTCGTGGAACTTCGCCAGCAACGGCTGGTCGGTCCACGGGCACGTCAAGCAGTACATCGCCTACTACAACTGGACCTTCGGCGGACAGTGCGGGCTCGGGCGCTACGGCAGCGCCGCGCCGCCGCCCTACATGGCCGACCAGTTCGGATGGCCCGTGGTTGACATCTACGTCGACGCTCGCCCTCCGTATCCACCCGCACCGCGAGTCGTCGCCGCGACGCCCACCTCCGCGTCCTTTACCTGGGACCCGGTCGCGGACCAGGGTGACGGCGCCGGACAGGACTACTTCGAGTCAGGTCTCGACCACTACACGTCGTGGATCACGATCAACCGAGGCGCGCCAATGCAGCTGCAGTCGACTGCGGCGCCGCGGCGGATCGACCAGCCCCTCGCCGTTGGGGAGACCGCGTGCGTCCATGTGATCGCGGTCGACCGCGTCGGCAACGCGACCACGGATCAGTCGACGTGCGCCACCGCGCTGCAGCCGCCACCGATGCCGATCTGGAGTCCCCTCGGCATCGGCGTCGCCGCCAACCCGCGGCCGCTCGGGCTCGCGGGCTTCGACTCCTGGCTCTGGCTGAATCCCGCACCCCAGCTCGAGAAGGTCTACGAAACCGTGGGCGGCGTGACCTACCGCATCACGGCGAGGCCGGCAGGCGTGACCTGGGACTTCGGTGATGGCGACGTCGAGCGCCGCGTCGGGAGCGCCGCCTTCGGAGTTCCCTTCCCAGCTCCCTCGCAGGTGACCCACATTTTCCAGGCGCACAGCCGGCTCGGATACGTGATCGCGGCCGCCGTCACGTACTGGGTCAGCTGGAGCGCATTGGTCGCGGGCGTGTGGAGCGGCCCGTACCCGATGGGCAGCGTCGTCCGGGAAACCGCGCCGCTGGTCTACCCGGTGGAGCAGGCCCAGCCGGAGATCGTCCTCATGGGCTAGCGGACCACCCGGTCAGGCGATCGATGCGGATCTCGACCACAGGTCCCTGTGGGGGCCGGTCCACGTACTGCGAGTACCGATCGGTCAGGAGCTCGATCGCGCGCGCCGACGGCTCGCCCTGGTCCAGCACCCGCGCGGTGCCGTCCGCGCGCACCCACCAGAGGCGGTTCCAGTCATGTTCGTTGTTCGTAGTTCTGGACGAGCACGGAGACGCGAGGGTTGGCGGCGATGTTGCGCAGGCGCTGAAGGTCGGTGGTCTTCTTGGGCTTGTGGTCGACGGCGAAGTACACCACGTCGCCGTCGAAGGCGCACGTGATCGGCACGACATGCGGATGTCCATCCGGCCGCACGGTGGCGAGCACCGCCACGGTCGACTGCGCGAGTCTGCGCCGCAGCTCGTCATGGTCCATGTGCCAAGTCTGCTGCTATATCGTTGAGCCGTGCAGCGGCTCCGCACCTACACCGTCGATGAGGCGAACCACGAGCTTCCGCGCGTGCGCCGCATCGCCACGCAGATCGCGGAGCTCTCCGCCCTCCTGCCCGAGCTCGAGGATCAGGCCCGCATCGCCGAGTACGAGTCGCGGCGTGACGGCGCCACGGCGGAGCACAAACAGCGCCACCAGCAGGCGCGCGACGCCGCCAGCGCCGCCGAGATGGAGCGGCTCAAGGCCATCGCCGCCCTCAACGGGATGGGCATCTCGTTGAAGGGAGCGCTCGAGGGCCTTGTCGACTTTCCGTCCTATCGCGACGGCGAGCCCATCGAGCTGTGCTGGAAGATCGGGGAGGAGCGAGTCGAGCACTGGCACCGGGTCGGCGAGGGTTACGCAGGCCGCCAACGGATCTAGGCGGGCGGCTTTTCCTCGGCCGGCACCGCGCCCCTGACCGCCACGTAAACCGAGCGCGCAACCCCGGCGGCGTCGAGGCCGTGCTCCTTCAAAATCTCCGCCGCCTTTCCGTGCGGCAGGAACTGGTCGGGCAGCGCCACGGTGCGGACCCGGCCCGCCAGGCCTGACGGCGCCAGCGCCTCCAGCACAGCGCCACCAAATCCGCCCGCGCCGACGTTGTCCTCCACCGTGACCACGACCTGGTGGCTGCGCGCCCACTCGGTGATGCGCGGATCGACCGGCTTCACCCAGCGCGCGTTCACGACGCTGCACGACACGCCCATCGCGTCCAGCCGGTCCGCGGCCTCCTTAGCCACCTCGACCATGCGTCCGACCGCGAAGATCACGGCGTCTCCGCCCTTCCGGAGCTCCTCCCAGCGACCGATCGGGATGGGCTCGGCCGGCAACTCGGGGATGGCCGGCACCGGACCGCGCGGATAGCGAATCGCGATCGGGCCATCCGACGCGAGCGCCGTCTCGAGCAGCGCACAGAGCTCTGTCGCATCGGCCGCGGCCGCGACCCTCAGGTTGGGGATCAAGCGCAGGTACGAGAGGTCGAACACGCCGTGATGCGACGAGCCGTCGGGGCCGGTGACCCCGGCGCGGTCGATGATGAAGACGACCGGCAGCTTGTGCAGCGCGACGTCCATGATCGTCTGGTCGAACGCGCGGGCGAGGAAGGTCGAGTAGATGCACACGACCGGCCGCATGCCGGCGAGCGCCAGCCCCGCGGCGAACGTGACCGCGTGCTGCTCGCAGATCCCGACGTCGAAGAAGCGGTCGGGAAACTCCTTCGCGAAGTTGAGCAGGCCGGTCGACGACGCCATCGCCGCAGTGATGGCGACTACATCCGGATGATTCGTCGCGGCCGCGAGCAATGCATCGCCGAAGACGTCGGTGTAGGTCCCCTCGGTGCGCAGTGGCCGCCCGGTGAGCGGGTCGAATGCGCTGACACCGTGCAGCTTGTCGATCTCGTCCTCGACCGCCGGCCCGTAGCCGCGCCCCTTCTCGGTCACGACATGCACCACCACTGGAGCCCGCAGGCGTGATGCACGACGCAGCACCTCTTCGAGCGCCGGCTCGTCATGACCGTCGACGAGTCCCGCGTACTTGATGCCCAGGGTCTCGAACACGGTCGAGGGCTGCAACAGCTGCTTGAGGCTCTCCTTCACGCGGTAGGCGGCCTGGTCGGCGGTGGAGCCGACCAGGGGCAGGTCACGCAGGAGACGCGAGATGTCTTCCTTGATGCTCTCGTATCGCGGATCCACGCGCAGCTGCGACAGGTGATGCGCGAGGCCCCCGACCGTCGGCGCGTATGAACGGCCGTTGTCGTTGATGACGATGATCAGGTTTGGCGGCTGCAGGTGCGCGATCTGGTTGAGCGCCTCGTAGGCCATGCCCCCCGTGAGCGCGCCGTCGCCGATGACCGCGATCACCTGGCCGTCCTGCCGTTTGCGCAGACGGGCCTCTGCGATTCCGAGTGCGTAGCTCAACGACGTCGACGCGTGGCTGTTCTCGATGAGGTCGTGCGGCGATTCGGACCGCGACGGATAACCCGACAGTCCGTCGCGCTGACGGAGCGTTGAGAAGGCCGGGGTGCGGCCGGTGATCATCTTGTGCACGTAGGCCTGGTGGCCGGTGTCCCAGACGATCGCGTCCTTGGGGCTGTCGAAGACACGGTGCAGGGCGAAGGTCAGCTCGACGACGCCGAGGTTCGGGGAGAGGTGACCGCCCGTCCTGGCGATCTGGTCGATCAGGAACTCGCGCACCTCGGTGGCCAGGCGAGAGAGCTGCTGTTGATCGAGGCGCTTCAGGTCCGCGGGCGAGTTGATGCCGGCCAGCAAGCCCATCGCTTTAGTAACGCGCGCCTGCGGCTTGCGGTTCCGCCAGGGTCATGCCGCCCATCAGGCTAGACGCTCGGCCACGAGTTCGACCACGTGTGCGATCCGCAGCTTGAGCCGGCGGCGGCGCGCCGCGGCCGCGATGTGGACCAGGCATCCGGGATTGTCGGAGGCCACGATCTCGCAGCCGGTCTTGACGATCGCGTCGAGCTTCCAGTCGGCGAGCCGGCCCGCGACCTGCGGCCACTCGAGGCTGAAGGTGCCGCCGAACCCGCAGCAGTTGGCGATGTCCGGGATCTCCACCGCCTCGTACCCGGCGAGCTCGAGCAGCCGCCGCGGCTGCGACTTCAGGCCAAGCTGCCGGAGTGACTGGCAGGAGTCGTGATAGGCGACGCGCTCCCGAACACCGCCGCGCACCAGCCCGGGTCGCTTCTCCACCAGGTCGAGCACGAATCGGGTCGAATCGCGGAACCGGCCGGCCATGTCCGCATCCGGCGCGGCCCCCCAGCTCGAGGCGTCGATGGTCACCGCGCCGAAGCAGGAAGCCGACGGCGTGACGATCAATCCCTTGGAATCCCGAAGGGTTTCGAGCAATTTTACGTTCAATTTGACGGCAGCAGAGAAGTCCCCGGCGTTCCCGGCGATCAGGCCGCAGCACCACTGGGCCTTGGGAAATCCAACCTGGTAGCCCGCGCGGCGGGCGACCGTCTCGAGCGCCTTGACCGGATCCGGCAGCATCCGGTCGGCCAGGCAGGAGGCGAAGATGGTCAGCGGCTCACCCTCGCCCCCGGGTGCCGGAGCGCCGTCTCGGTAGGGCCTCGAGGCGATCGCCGGGGCTCCCGGGACGAGGCTTGAGAATGCCGCACCGGCACGCAGCGCCGTGTCCGCGAGCGCAGGGCGCTCCCACAGCTCGAGCACTGCGCGCTTGCGCAGCGACTTCCGGCCGCGCCGGCGATGCTCGAGGATCTGGCGCGGGAGCGGAATGCCGACCGGGCAGATCTCCTCGCACGCGTTGCACTGCGTGCACAGGGTGTTGGGCAGGTCGGCCTGCTCGAGACCGTGGTGGAAAGGCGTCAGGACCAGCCCGATCGGCCCGTTGTAGATGTGGCCGAACTGGTGTCCGCCGACGGCCATGAAG
>WNFL01142404.1_pt3 | contig 10799 bp, 7 predicted proteins | sample 5400361 | NCBI WGS metagenome assembly WNFL01 (sample SAMN13153351, study PRJNA577476) | soil metagenome | isolation source: 40 cm soil on Douglas fir-dominated hillslope | place: USA:California | collected 2013-09-17 | reverse complement strand
AATAGAAGTCGTGGGCATCCACGGACGCGCCGCCGTCGATCCCCTGGAGCCGCTCGGCCTTCACCGACAGCACGCCGTCCTGGTGCTGCAGCACGCCTTCGACGAGCAAAAACGGCTGGCGGATGACCGTCATCCGCTCGCGATCGAACAGATCGGGACGGATGATCACGTTCGAGATGCCGGTCTCGTCCTCGAGCGTCAGGAAGACGAATCCTTTCGCGGTGCCCGGACGCTGGCGGGTGATCACCATGCCCGCGACGCGGACGCGCCGGCCGTCGCGCGCCTGCGGCAGATCGACCGCGCGCAGCACGCCGCGCAGCGCGAGGTCGTCGCGGCGCAACGACATCGGGTGCGGGCCGATCGTCAGCCCCATGCCCGCGTAATCGGCGCGCAATCGCTCGTGGTCGTCCATGGTCGGCAGCGGGGATCGGGAGCCGGGATGTTCACGTCCTTCGTGTTTTTCGCGTTCTTCGTGGTTTTCGTGCTCTTGCGGATCCCGGATCCCGGATCCCGGCCCGGATCCCGAATCCCCGTAGAGCTCCCCCGCCGGCCGCACCGCGCGTTCCACCTGCCACAACGCGCTGCGGCGCTCGTTCGTGAACGCATTCAGCGCCCCGATGTCCGCCAGCGTCGTCAGCTCGTCGCGGCGAAGGCCGGTGCGCTGGACGACCTGCTCGATCGAGGCGAAGCGCCCGACGGGGAGCTCCACGGTCCACTCGTGCGCGCAGGTGTTGCAGAAGTAGGTGCGGGCCGGGACCCGGGATCCGGGATGCGGGATCCGATCGCGGACGATTTCGATCATCGATTCGTCATCGGAGCCGCACTTCGGGCACTCGGCCCGGCTGAAGCCGGCCCCTGCGTGGTCAATCGGGGGGGACATCTTGAGCGGGCCTTTCGGTATTGCCGCCATCGCCTGACCCACCTCTTTCCGCAAGCCGTTGACGTACATGAACCCGAGCCGGATGGCGCCGTCCTCCTCGACGCGGCACAGCCAGTCGGACTCCTGCACGTCGATCGGATGAAACCGGAGGCCGCGGCGCTGCGCGTCCTTGACGAGCGACGCCGGGTGATAGAACCCCATCGGCTGGTCGTTGAGCAGCGCCGTGAAGAACGCCGCCGGGTAATGGACCTTGAGATACGCGCTCGCGTACGCGAGCAGCGCGAAGCTCGCCGCGTGCGATTCGGGAAAGCCGTAGAGCGCGAACGACGTGATCGACTGGATGATGCGCTCCGCGGTCTCGCCCGTGATGCCGTTGCGCGCCATCCCCTCGCGCAGCTGCAGCTCGATCTGCTTCATCCGCTTCTCGGAGCGCTTGAAGCCCATCGCGCGCCGCAGCTCCTCGGCCTGCCCGCCGGTGAAGCCGGCCGCCGCCATCGCCATCCGCAGCAGCTGCTCCTGGAAGAGCGGCACGCCCAGCGTGCGCGCGAGGATCGGCTCGAGGCACGGATGCAGCGGCACGACCGGCTCGCGCCCCGCGCGCCGGTTCAGGTACGGATGCACCATGTCGCCGACGATCGGACCCGGGCGGATGATGGCGACCTGCACCACGAGATCGTAGAAATGCGTGGGCTTCAGCCGCGGCAGCGTCGCCATCTGCGCGCGCGATTCCACCTGGAAGACGCCGATCGTCTCCGCCTTCTGCAGCATCTCGTAGACCTTCGCGTCGTCCATGGGGATGTGCGCGAGGTCGAAGGTGGCAGGAGGCAGCCTGCCACCTGCCACCTGCCCCCTGTTCACCAGCTCGATCGCATCCTGCAGCGCCGCCATCATCCCGAGCCCGAGCAGATCGACCTTCACGATCCCCATGTCCGCGCAGTCGTCCTTGTCCCACTGGATGACGACGCGTCCCGGCATCGTGGCGGGCTCGAGCGGGACGACCGCATCGAGCTCGCCCTGGCAGATCACCATCCCCCCCGAGTGCTGACCGAGATGCCGCGGCAGATCCTGAATGCGCAGCCAGAGCTCCGCGAACGTCTTCATCCGCGGCATCGACAGCGAGAGGCCCGCCTCGGCCACGTGACGGCCGAGCGTGTCGTTCGGATCGGTGAACTCGAAGTTGTTCATCACCTTCGCGAGCCGATCGACCTCGTCTTCGCCGAGCGAGAGCGCCTTGCCGACCTCGCGCGCGGCGCTGCGGCTGCGATAGGTGATGACGTTGGCCGTCATCGCAGCGCCGAGCCGCCCGTACTTCTCGTAGACGTGCTGGATGACGCGCTCGCGGCGATCGCCGCTCGGCAGATCGAGATCGATGTCCGGCCACTCGCCGCGCTCCTCCGACAGGAAGCGCTCGAACAGCAGGTCCATCTTGATCGGATCCACCGCGGTGATGCCGAGGCTGTAGCAGACGGCGCTGTTGGCCGCCGAGCCGCGCCCCTGCACGAGGATGTCCTGCTGGCGGCAGTAGTTGACGATGTCCCAGACGATCAGGAAGTAGCCGGCGAGATCGAGCTTCTCGATGAGCGCGAGCTCGCGCGCGATCTGCGCGCGCGCCTTGTCGTGGTACGGCCGGTAGCGCTCGCGCGCGCCCGCGTCGGTGATGTGGCGGAGAAACGACATCTCCGTCTCGCCGTCGGGCACCGGATATTTCGGGAAGCGATAGCCGAGATCGGCCATCGTGTATTCGAGGCGCTCGGCCAGCGCCACGGTGGCGGCGAGCGCCGCCGGACGATCGGCGAACAGCTGCGCCATCGCCTCCGGCGACTTCAGGTACCGCTCCGCGTTGCGCGCCAGCTTCCGCCCCGCCGCATCGAGCGTCGTCTTGTGGCGGACGCAGGTGAGCAGGTCGAAGAGCGGCCGATCCGTGACTTCCGCGAACCGGACGTCGTTGGTGGCGATGACGGGAACGCCAAACGCGCGCGCGAGCGACTCGAGCGAGACGTTGGCGGCTTCTTCGTCGCGCAGCAGGTGACGCTGCAGCTCGACGAAGACGTTACGCCGGCCGAAGATGCCGACGATCCGATCGAGCAGGCCGCCGACGCCATGGCGTGAGGCGTCGAGGATGGGGCGGCCGGCGAGCGCGACGAGGCCGGCTGTGCAGCCGTCGAGTTCCTCGAGCGCGAGCGCGCCCTCACCTTTCGCGGCGCGCATCTTCATGCGCGTCACGAGGCGACAGAGGTTTTTGTAGCCCTCCTGCGCTTCGACGAGGACGGGCAACCGCCAGACAGCTGGCAGCTGGCTGCTGGCAGCTGGCAGAAGGTTCCGGGTTCGCTGCCCACTGATCGTCAGCTCCGCCCCGATAATCGCCTTCAGCCCCGCCTGCGTCGCCGCCTTGTGGAACCGCGGCGCGCCGTAGACGCCGTCGGCGTCGAGCAGCGCGAGCGCCGGATAGCCGAGCGCCGCCGCGCGCTCGACGAGCGTTTCGGGGAGCGAGGCGCCCTGGAGAAAGCTGAAGGCCGAAGCGGCGTGGAGTTCGATATACATAGCGGGCAGCTGGCAGCCGGCAGCTGGCAGTCGCTGGCAGCTCACGCTGCTGCAGGCTGCCTGCTGCCCGCTGCCCGCTAGTCGACAACGCCCTCGATGAACCAGGCATCGGTGTCGCGCTCGCGGAAGACGCGATAGGTTGCGCCGTCGCTGAGCGTCACATCCCACTCGTCACGCTCCCATGACTTGACGCGGTCGTCGATCCACCATCCTCCCGACGCGCGCCAGGGCCCGGCATGGGCTTCGACCTTGCCACCGTTCAAGCCGCGGCGGTCGCTCGTGACCCGGGTCGGCATGCCGCGATCGACGGTGACGCGGGCGGCGACAGGGAACCGGAAGCGGCGGACCGCGACGGCCGGGATCCGGGATCCGGGATCCGGGATCCGAACGTTCTCGATCCCCGATCCCCGATCCCCGATCCCTTCCGCCGGCGCGAAACGCCGCATCTCGAACGCGCCCGGCTGCCACGAGTCCACGGTCACCGCGGATCCACAGCGGTCCTCCCCCATCAACGCGGTGAGCCGCGCCATCAGCGTCGAGAGCTGCTCGGGCGACGGCAGCGGCCGCGCGAGCAGGGAGAACTGAACGACCCGCCCCGGCGTCGGATCCACCGCGACGACGACGCGATCGATGGCGGCGGCGGGCGGATGCGATTCCAGGTCGAGCAGCGCGAGCGTCCGCAGCGTGCGCGCGTCGCGCATCGGCGCCGGCAGCTGCAGCGAACGCTCGTGCACCTCGCGCGTCACGCCGTCTCTTTTGACTAAATGCAGGCGCACGTGCAGCACCGCCGCGCCGCGGTCGCGCCGCTCGAGATGCGCCGAGAGCGGCTCCATCAGCCGCGCGAGCACGAACGAGAGCGGCGAGGTCGAGCGCCTGCTCGAAGCGCTCGTCGGGCACCGACGGCACCAGCGGCGCCGGATCCTCGCCGCGCGCCAGGCGCTGCCACGCCACGCCGTGCTGCCCGAGCCGCGCGGCGACGTCGTCGGCCGGCAGCCGCGCGAGATCACCGAGGGTGCGGAGGCCCCAGCGTCGGAGGGTGGTGGTTCGAGAGTTCGGCGGTTCGGCGGTTCGCGGTTCGCTGGTTCGGGGGTTCGGCGGTTCGTTGGTTCGTGGTTCGAAGATCTCGAGCAGTTCGAGGCGCAGGCGCTCGAGCGCGGCGGGTTCGTCACCCGGCTCGACGATGGTGATGCCGGCGCGGTCGCGGACGAGGAGGCGCGCGGCGGTGCGCGTGCCGGCGATGGCGATGCGGACGCGCAGCCCGCGGTCGGCGGCGGTGCGCCGCAGCTCGCCGGCAATCGTCTTCGCGTCGCCGAACAGGCGCGTCAGTCCGTCGAGATCGAGCGTGACCTCGCGGGGGCCGCACGTTTCCACGCGCGGCGAGAAATCCCGCACAACGGCCAGCAGCGCTTCAGACGAACTGCCTTCTGCACCATATACAGCGGCAAACACGCGTAACTCCCAGCAACTTTCACTGATGACAAGCCTCAGAGCCTCAGAGACGCAGAGGTAGAATTTTTTCTCTGAGTCTCTGAGTCTCTGCGGCTCGTGATTCAGTGGCTGCCGTTGACGAACGCTTGCATGGTGATTTCGCCATCGACTCGCCTCCGCGGCGAGACGACGCGGACGGTGACATCGGCGCCGGCCAGGTGACGGTTGCGATCCGCGTCGCCGGCCCAGCGCGCGCGGCCGGCGAGCAGCAGCGTCAGGCCGCCGGCGCTGCGCGCGAGCGGCTGCGGCGCCACGAGCAGGCACGCCGTGTCGCTCCCTTCGATGATGCGCTGCACGCGCAGCCATGTCGTGAACGGGATCCGTGTGAGCGCGACGGGCGGCGCGTCGGCGAGATCGAGCACGACGCAGGCGAAGCCGCCAGCCTGCAGTACGAGGTTGAGCGCTTTCAGCGCGCGGTTGACGATCGCATCCAGTCCGCCTCCCGACCCCGCTCTTCGAGCTTCGTCGGGCACGGAAGGCGGACTCCACCGGCAATCGGTACCGCGAATCCAGAGCAGGCGATCGAGATCGATGTCTGCCGCTGCCGCGGACGCCACATCGAACCGATCGAAGGTGTCGACGAGCGCGGCAATCTCGCCGCGGCGCGTCGATGCCGCAATCACCTGCAAGGCGAGCGTCGTGCGCCCGGACGAGGACGGGCCGGCGATTTCCGACAACTGGCCGCGCGGCAGCCCTCCGCGCAGGCAGGCGTCGAGCGCGGCGACATCCGTGGCCACGAGCGCCGCTTCGTCACGCCGCTCCGGCGACAGGGCCGTGGTCAACGTGCGGTCGAGCTTGCGCGCGCGAAGCGCGGTTTCAAGGTCTGCGCGGGCAGGATTCGCCATGTCTTCGCTCTGAGGCGAAAATATAGCGAAACAGCGTTTCCCGTCAAGCCCCTCGACTACGCTCGGGGCAGGCCCGGTAATATGGCATTCATCTCGTGACCACCGCGGCCGCCAAGCAATCGACCACCGAACCGGGCGCCAAGGAACATCCATCGCCCGCCGCCGACGCTCCCGCGGAAGCTGCCGCACAACCCCGCTCGCTCGGCGTCCGCACCGTGACGCGGATGCTGTCGGCCTTCGCGTATCGCGACTTCCGCGTGCAGTGGTTTGGCGCCTGCACCTCGAGCATCGGCACGTGGATGCAGATCGTCGCGCAGAACTGGCTGGTGCTGTCGCTGACGCACTCGGCGTTCTTCCTCGGGCTCGATGCGTTCCTCCAGCAGCTGCCGATCATCCTGTTCTCGCTCGTCGGCGGCGTGCTCGCCGACCGCCGCGATCGCCGCCGCACGCTGATCGCCTCGCAGTACGTCCAGATGGCCACCTCAGCGGCGCTGGCGGCGCTGATGTTCTTTCACGTCGTCCAGATCTGGCACATCCTGACGCTGTCGTTCGTCACCGGCATCGCGCAGTCGTTCGGCGGCCCCGCGTATCAGTCGCTCATCCCGTCGCTCGTGGACAAGAAAGATCTCCCGAACGCCGTCGCGCTGAACTCGATTCAGTTCAACGTGGCCCGCGTGCTCGGCCCGCTCCTGTTCGCGGCGACGCTGTCGGTGTTCATGACGTGGGGCTACGACGAGCCGCAGGCGATGAACGCCTGCTTCCTCCTCAACTCGCTCTCCTTCGTCGTCGTCATCAACACGCTGATGGCGCTCCACGTGAAGCACATTCCTCCGGCGCGCACCGGCGGCATGCGCGACGAGCTGAAAAACGGCCTGTCGTACGTGTGGCATCACGGGACGCTCGTCGGCCTGACCATGCTGGCCGCGGCGACCACGTTCCTCGGCTTCGCGGTGCTGACGTTCCTGCCGCTCTTCGCGCAGCAGGTGTTCCAGCAGGGCGCGAGCACCTACAGCCACCTGATGGCGTTCTCGGGCGCCGGCTCGATCGTCGGCGCGCTCACGGTCGCGTGGCTCGGGAAGTTCAAGCGGATGGCGCTGACCGCGCTGCTGATGCAGATCGTCTACGGGGCGCTCATCATCGCCTTCGCGCTGTCGCGCACGCTGCCGCTCAGCGAAGCGCTGCTGTTTCTCACCGGCTTCGCGCTGATGATCGTGTTCTCGACCGTCACGTCGCTCGTGCAGCTGATCGCGCCGAACGAGATGCGGGGCCGCGTGATGAGCATCTACATGCTCGCGTTCCGCGGGGGGATGCCGCTCGGCAGCCTCGTCTCCGGCTGGCTCGCGACGATGACCTCCGCGCCCACCGTGCTGATCGTCAACGGGGTGCTGCTGAGCCTCGTCGCGGCATGGTTCCTGCTGAACAATCGCGGTGTCCGGGAGTTGTAACTCCCGGCTACCGTGAATGTTGAAGCGATTCCCCACCGCTTTGGCGGTTAGTGCCGGCCTCTTCCTCTTTTGCCCTCCCGCGGGCGCGCAGAGCCCTTCCACCTCCGATCAAACAGCCTCGACCGAGCAGTCCACCGCGGAATCGAAGGCCGATCCGGGGACGGCCGCGCCGGATCAGGCCACCGATCAGCCGCCGATCGTGCGGAAGGTCCGCAACTACATTCAGAAGAATCCGATTGTTCAGCGGCTGCAGGGCGATGGTTTCTACCCGAGGATTGGCGGCTTGTCGCAGGGCAGCGGGTTCGCCGGCGGCGCCGGCTATCGGCGCCACCTCGACTGGGCGTACGTGGACGTCTCCGGCGCCGTGTCGACCAAGGCGTACCGCGGCATGGACGCGACGCTTGGCTGGGTCGACACGACATACCTCGACGTCTCGACGAAGCTGACCTTCCGCAACAACACGCAGGACGACTTCTACGGCCTCGGGATGGATTCGACGGATGCGACGCGCGTGGACTACGGGATCAGGAGCACGGATCTGTCGACGGGCGCCGCGGTCCACGTCACGCCGTGGCTGCGCCTCGGCGCGGACGTCGGGTACCTGGTCCCGTCCGTCCGTCACGGCCGCGACGACAACCTGCGAACGATCGAAACCATCTTCACCGACGCGACGGCGCCGGGCCTCGCGCAGCAACCGGACTTCGTGCACGACAGCGTGTTCGCGGAGGTTGACTCGCGCGACGCGCACGGCTTCCCGCGGCGCGGCGGCTTCTACCGCGCGGCGTACGCGCTGTGGAACGATCGCACGCTCGAGCAGTTCGACTTCCGCCGCTTCGACGCGATCGGCTCGCACTTCTTCTCCGTCGCGCCCAACGACGTCGTCGCGCTGCGCCTCGCGATCAGCTACGCGAACAACGCGCCCGGCGATCACGTCCCGTTTTACATGCTGCCGTATGTCGGCGGGGGCGACACGATCAGATCGTTCCGCGAGTTCCGCTTCCGCGACGAGAACGCGGGCGTCTTCAACGCGGAGTTCCGGCACAAGGTGCACTCGATGGCGCACGTGGCGGGCTTCGTCGATTTCGGCAAGGTGGCGCGCGACTGGCAGGACATCAACCCGCATCACGTGAAGCATGCGTACGGGATCGGGCTGCGGGGCGGGACCGACGACAAGACCTACGTCCGGTTCGACGTCGCGCATGGCGACGGCGGCACGCGGGTGTTCCTGAAGTTCACGCCGGCGTTCTGATCTAGCGGGTCTAAAAAGACCCGCCCTACACTTCGCTAAAAAGACCCGCCCTACACATCAAGAAAAGGACCGGGAGTGTGTGGCTCCCGGTCCCTCCGGTTAGCGGCGAGTGGCCTCGTATATCGAAGCTGCACCGCCACCGAGTGCTGCACCAACCAATGCACCCTTCTTGCCACCGAGCAGTCCGCCCAGGCCGGCGCCCGACGCGGCCGAACCGCCGATGACGAGCGCGGTCTTGTCCACCGTCTGCGAGACGATGCGAGGTTCAGTGGAGCGAGAGACGGTCTGCCGCGGCGCGGGGACCGTGCGCACGGCGGTCCGTCGCGGCGCCGGCGTGTAAGACCCCTGCTGCGCCACCGGTGCGTAAGCGACGGGGGCGTAGGCCACCGGCACGTAGGCCGTCGGCTGCGGCGTGCTCGCGAAATAGCTGATCGCCGGGTTGCCCGCCAGCGCAGGGCTGGTCGCAAAGCTGTCCTGCGCATGGGCGCCGATTGCGTACATCCCCACCCCTGCCACCAGGGCGCCGGTCAGTGCTGCTGCCATCGGTTTCACGTCTACATCCTCCTTCCGGGGAACTCTTGTCCAGCATCGGTCCAAGTGGAATGCCAACCGAACTCAGCCATATAAACCCCGTTTTTATAGGTATTTCCACGGATGGCCCGACCCGGCGCCCTGAGCCGCTGTCCTCCGCGTGCTACGATGGCGCCGCTCACCTGAGGTGCGATGTCCCCTTTCAGCCTGGTTCCCAGAGACAACAATTTCTTCAGAGAATTCAGCAACCTTGCCGAGGGTGTGAAGTCCGGCGCCCGCGAGCTCAGGCAGATGATCGCCACCGACCCGCCCGACATGGACAAGGTCGAGGCGATCAAGGAAATCGAGCACGCCTGCGATGAGGTGACGCGCGGGATCATCGATCGCCTCAACCGGACGTTCGTCACGCCGCTCGATCGCGAAGACATTCACGCGCTGGCCGGTTCGCTCGACGACGTGATGGATGCGGTTGACGCTGCGGCGGCCGTCATTCGCCTCTACAGGATCACGCGGGTGAGGAACGGCACGAAACGCCTGGTCGACATCGTGTGCGATTCGGTCGACGGCATCGCGCAGGCGGTCGCGGCGCTCGAACGCCGCGACGGCGTCCTCGAGATCGGCGCGAAGGTCAAACAGCTCGAGCACGAGGCCGACCGTGCGCACCAGGACGCCATCGTGGAGCTCTTCGACCAGGAGCACGACCCGATTGCGGTCATCAAGTGGAAGGAGATCTTCGACTTCCTCGAGGCGGCGACCGACCGATGCGAGGACGTCGCCAACCTGCTCGAAGGCGTCGTCGTCAAGCACGCCTGACCGATGGACGCGACACTCGTCTCCGTCATCGCCTTGATCGGCGTCGCGCTCACGTTCGACTACATCAACGGGTTCCACGACGCCGCCAACTCCATTGCCACCGTCGTCTCGACCCGCGTGCTGACGCCGGGCCAGGCTGTCCTCTGGGCGGCGGTTTTCAATTTCCTCGCCGCGTTCACGTTCGGCACCGCCGTCGCCAGCACGATCGGCAAGGGGATGATCGACATCAACATCGTCACCTCCACCGTGATCTTCGGCGGCCTGCTCGGGGCGATCGTCTGGGACCTGTTCACCTGGTACATCGGCCTGCCGACGAGCTCCTCGCACGCGCTGGTGGGTGGCTACGCGGGCGCGGCGATCGCGAAAGCCGGATGGGGATCGCTCATCCCGTCGGGCTGGACGAAGACGCTCGTGTTCATCGTGATGTCGCCGATCATCGGGATGGGCCTCGCGCTGATCATTTCCGTCGTGACGCTCTGGATCTTCAAGGGCTTCAGGCCGGCGCGCGTGGACAAGTGGTTCCGCCGGCTGCAGCTGCTGTCGGCCGCCGCGTACAGCCTGGGTCATGGCACCAACGACGCGCAGAAGACGATGGGGATCATCGCCGGCCTGCTGTTCGCCGCCGGGTACCTGTCGGAATTCACGATTCCGATCTGGGTGATCCTGTCGGCGCATGCCGCCATCGCGCTCGGGACGCTCACCGGCGGCTGGCGCATCGTGCACACGATGGGCTCGAAGATCACGAAGCTCCAGCCGTTCGGGGGGTTCGCGGCGGAAACCGCGGGCGCAATAACGCTGTTCGGCGCGAGCAGCTTCGGCATTCCCGTCAGCACCACCCACACGATCACGGGCGCCATCATCGGCGTCGGCGCGATCAAGCGGCTCTCGGCGGTGCGGTGGGGCGTGGCGCAGCAGATCGTGTGGGCGTGGATCCTCACCATTCCGGCCTCGGCACTGATCGCGGCGCTCACGTATCGCACGTTCGCGCTGTTCGGCTTCCGGTAAGG
>WNFL01436465.1_pt1 | contig 10800 bp, 13 predicted proteins | sample 5400361 | NCBI WGS metagenome assembly WNFL01 (sample SAMN13153351, study PRJNA577476) | soil metagenome | isolation source: 40 cm soil on Douglas fir-dominated hillslope | place: USA:California | collected 2013-09-17 | reverse complement strand
TCTCGCGCTGTACCTTGACGGCCCAGGGCGTAGTCCGCCCGTCAAGCGAATCCGCCAGCCCTTCCAAATGGGCGTGCCACCCGGCGCGCACCCCCGCGCCCCGGCCGTTGCGCGCGCTGAGCCCGCTATGCGTCAGCGTGAGCCGGCAGCCGTCGCCGTCCGGCGCAAGCTCGAACAAGACCGACGTGTTTACGCCGTCGATCATCCATGACCAGCCCAGGACATGCGGTGCATCGACCCGAGTAACTGTGATCTCGGTCGAGCCGCCGTTCGCGAAGGTAAGGTGCAGCTTCCCGCCGACACGGAAGTCGATGTTCGCCGCTCCTAGCCAGTCCTCTAGGCGCTCCGGGGTGGTGAGAGCGGCCCACACCTTCGCAACGGGCTTCGTATAGCGGCGGCGAAAGACGACCTGCATGCGGTCATCTTTCACCGTAACTTCGCCTTTCGGCGCGTTGCGTAGAAGATTTTCCGTGTCCATCATTGTTCCTTCTCCAAGTGATCATTGAGGGCGTCGAGACGATCCGTCCAAAATTGCCGGAACTGTTGGAGCCAGGAATCAAGGGCGGCCAATTCGCCGGCTTCCAAGCGATAGAGCCGCTTTTGGCCTTCCGCGCGCACGCTGACTAAGCCGGCCTCGCGCAACTGTTTGAGGTGCTTCGACACCCCCGGCTGACTAAGGCCCACGGCCTCCACAAGATCACCCGCCGCCCGCTCCCCGCTTCGCAGGAGTTCGAGCAGGCGACGGCGGTTCGGCTCGGCTATGGCTTCAAAAGGGCTCATGCGAGATATATTCTCGCACGGTTATATAACTGTCAAGGAATTTATCGTCAGGCGCTCCGCGCAGTCAGGTCAGTCAGAAGTGCCGGCGAATAGAGCCTCGTGGCGGGCGCAGATTGAAGGCCAGAGGCTTGCTGCTTCGGGAATATCGAGGTCGAAACTGTCTCGCAGGGTCGCGACGAGTTCGTCCGCGGAGTTCAGCAACTTCTTGTCGACATGCGTCGCATAAATAGTCGCCAGAACGCGGCCCCGCAAGGAGAGGTGCGTATCGGCTGTGCGGCGTTGGACGACAAGATTCTGGATAAACGGGGAATCCGGATCAGTTTGAAGAAACCGGCACTTCCGCGCGAGTAGCGCTTCGTCGGCGGCAGCGACGCGGAAGTCGAAGCTGAAAGGGTCGCCTTCGCCGTGCGCAATTTCAGCAAATCGCCAGTAGCCATCGTCCAGCTCGTTCAGCCCGAGACGGTACGGGGGATCCTCGCGTTCCGATGCTCTCAGCGGTAGCGGCTCCACCAGACTTCCTCCAAATCCGACGTCGACGAGGTAGCGTTGATCGAGGCAGACCAGCAGACACAAGTGATTGCCCAGCTGTGCATCACCTGCCCGCGCTCGCAAGACACCGGCGCTCATGCGCATTACTTCGAAGCCTATTTCTTTCAGCGCCCATCCCATCACCCCGTTCAGTTCATAGCACCAGCCACCACGTCGCCGGCAGACGATCTTGTCGTAGTTCGCCTCCAGATCCAGGACGACGGGACGACGCAGCAGCACGTCGAGATTTTCGAATGGGATCGCGTATTGATGAGCTCGATGTATGGCTCTGAGCGTGGCGAGATCCAGCCGCATGCCGCCGTCAAAACGTATGCGATGCAAATAGGCGGAAAGTTCCAAGGAATACCTCGCCGTTGTTTCCAGCACTCGTAACCAATTGACAGTCCTTGATTTCTCTTCGCGCCGCCTGTCTGGCAGGTATGCCGGCGACGGCAACGTTCGTCTCGCTGACACGGATCGTAGCCGATCGGTGTGGTACCGACGTAGGTGTCTTTTCTTGCACTGAGGCGGCCACGCCGAAGCGCACTCGCCCGGCGCGCCGTGGATGCGAATGCCGTATCAGATGCGGCCGGGGTGCCGCGTTGTGACCTCCTGGACCAGCCACGTATTACCGTCGGGATCATTGAAGGAGAAGAACGACCCATAGCTCGTGCGCTTGGGGTCGGGGCCGGGGAGCCGTGCCTCCGGGGGGAACGGCGCGCCGTGCCACATCTCACTCGCGTCGATGCCACGGCGGATGAGTTCGTCATGAGCCGCTTCGATGTCGGAGACAATCAGGGCCGCCGCGGCCGAGCCAGGCGCTGCCGCAGTTAGTCCCTTGCCAAAGGTAACCGAGCACCCTGAACCGGGGGGCGTGAACTGGACAATGCGAACGGTGTTTGCCGGGGCGTCATCCGCGTCGAGCCTCCAACCCAAGAGTTGGTAGAACTGCTTGGATCGCTCGACGTCGGACACGGGGATGACGTCGACCTCGATGTTCATGGTGACTCTCGTTACGCTGGCGTCAGACTTCTGTTGTTTCATGCTGGTACCTGTTTGATTCATGTGATTTACCTTTCGCTAATCGAACTTAACTTCGCTGAAATCGATTGAAGCGACCGGCCGTTCATGCCGGCCGCTTGCTGCGGCGACATCAGTCCGTGCTGATCATTCGCCGACTGCTTCATCGCGGCTTTCGTGCGGGCTTTAGCCGGGCAGCTTGGTGCCCAGCACGTCGATGCGTTCGATCGACGGCGACTGCGCCAGCAGCTTGGGGGCGTTCGCCCCCAGCGCCTGCGCGATCGGCCCGTTGAGGTGAGCCTGGCGGCCCGCTTCGTCGGCAAAGGCATCGAAGACGCCGAAGGTCGACGGGCCGAGCTGCAGGGCGAACCACACCGGGGTGGTGGCCTCCTGCTGCGCCAAGCCGAGGCCGGCCTGTAGGAACTGGGCGAGTTCCTTCTCCTTGCCGGGCTTGGATTCGAGGCGGACAAATAATGCATGCTTGATCATGGTTGACTCCAGGTTAAGGAAAATCGGGATGCGCAGTGCTCGAGGGATCGCCTTTCAGCGGCCCGCACGCTCTGCGCCTAGGCTCTGCGCCTAGGGTGAAACGGTGCTCGGCTGCGTGGGAGCCTTGCTGCTCGAACTTGCCGAATCCGGCTGGCTGCGCCTCGCGAACGAGACGGCATAGGCGGCAGTGCGCTGGCTCGGCAGCGGATCGTCGGAGAGCTCGATACCGGCGGTGAGGGCGGTGGGCACGAACAGGAGCTTCTTCTCCGCCTCCAAGCTGTTGGGCACCACCTTGTTCAGCGTCAGTACGCCGAGCTCGACGACTTTGCGGTCATCAGGCCACGGTTGGCTCCCATCCTTGGTCTGATCGCCTGGCTCAGCCAATTGCGCCTTCAAGTGAAAGACTACGGACTTTCGCGCGATCCGCTGGGTCAGTTCGTCGGACAGGAAGTCGGGTGGCTGCTTGGCTGCCTCTTCCGGCGTAAGGTGCACCGCCTTTGCCGGCACTAGCAGGTAGCGCACCGCCTGCCTTTGGCCGCTCTTACTGACGAAGATGAACGCATTAATGCCGTGATACTCCTCGTCCGCATAGCTGTCCGGTGTTGCGGCCGAACCGAACGCCTTCGGCGCGTTCGGATGGCTGGCGAAGAACTGCTCCAGTTTCGTCGGCTTTGGGGCATCGGGTGGGCTCCCGATGATGGCCAGCAGCAGATCACGAAAGTCCTCTCCGGTTCCTACCGGGAAGAACTTCAACGAGTTGGTCACCATGTCGGTGTCCACTCCGCCGGGCAGATGGTACTTGATGGCCATGCCATGGGGGTTTGCGGCGGGCGAGCCGTCCGCCACATTCGGCATCCCATTGCCATCAGAGAAGCGCACGGTAACCGGGATCGTCCGGCCGCTGAAGAGCGGTGCGCGGCTGAGCCGTGCAGCTTCGGGCGAGGCCTTGAAGCTGCCCTCCACCACGACGCCTTTCGCGTGGAAGGCGCGGAATCCCGGATGCACGCCGTTCAGCTTGTTCGCCAAATCGACGACTTGCGTCGTGACGGGTGGGTTGTCTGCGGTGGCCGCAGCGGCAGCCAGCAGAAGTGATACACACATTAAGGACTTGATCATGGTTGACTCTAGGTTGCGGTGGATCGGGATGCGTAGACTAGGCCTGCGGCGGCATTCGCTGTATTGGCAAGATTGCCAAGTTTGATATCATAATTGCCATGCGTATCCACATCCTTGCTCTCAACGGCGTCTTCGACACCGGCCTGGCCGCGGTGCTCGACGCCTTCGGCACGGCCAACGCGCTGGCGGAGATGACTGGAATTTCCTCGCTGCGCTTCCAGATGAAGGTGGTGGGCCTGCGCAAGACCGTCACCACGGCGCGGGGGCTGAGCGTGCCGGTGACCGCGGCGGCGCGCGCACAGACGCCGGACGCGGTGGTGATGCCTGCCATCACGCAGATGAGGCCGGAGCCGCTGGTGCGGTCACTGGCCGGCAGCGAGGTGCGCGAAGCCTGCGCAGTGCTGCGCAAATGGTCGGGGCGCGGCGCGCTGACCGCGACCGCCTGCGTCGGCACCTTCGTGCTGGCGGAAGCGGCCCTGCTCGACGGCGAGGAGGCCACCACGACCTGGTGGCTGTCGCCGCTGTTCCGGCAGCGCTATCCGCGAGTGCGGCTGGACGAGTCACGCATCATCGTGCAATCCAACACCGTGGTGACCGCCGGCGCGGCGCTAAGCCACCTCGACTTGGCACTGACCCTGATCCGGCGCGCCAGTCCGGAGCTGGCCAACCTCACCGCGAGGTACCTGGTGGTGGACGTGCGCACTTCGCAATCGATCTACTCGATCCCAGACCATCTGCTGCATGCCGATCCGCTGGTACAACAGTTCGAGCGCTGGGCGCGCGGACGCTTGGCTGAAGGCTTCTCGCTCGACCAGGCCGCGGCGGCGCTCGCCACCAGCAAGCGCACCCTGGCGCGCCGGATGCAGAGCGTGCTGGGCAAATCGCCGCTCGACTACTTCCAGGACCTGCGGGTAGAGCGCGCCGTACACCTGCTCGAGACCAGCCACGCCAGCGTCGACCAGATCGCCGCCGAAGTCGGCTATGCCGAAGGCGTGACACTGCGCGCGCTGTTGCGCCGGAGGCTCGGCCGCGGCGTGCGCGAAATCCGCCGCAGCCTGTAAGGCGGGATCGCCCGGCTCAGCCTACGCCCGCCGCCACGCTCATCGACGGCGCCGAGGATCTCGTCCATGGCGGGCAGCAACTCTCGCTGTTCCATGCCCACCATGACAGCCGCTGCTTCCTGCCGATCCACATTTACGAGGTCACCACCGGCAATCCTGTGGCGTGGCCAGCGTTGCTCGAAGAGCTTGTTCACGCGCGCCTTTTTGAGGTTAGCCCGTCCCAGGCGGCCATCGCGGCCTCGACAACGGCCTGCAACACTTTGCCGGAGGGTGCATCGCGCGCCTGTATGGCAAGACCATTCACGACGGTTGCATAGAAAGCCGCCATTGCTGTCAGGTCCGCGCCCCGCGGCACATCACCTTCGGCGATACCGCGTTTGAGCCGCTGGCGAATCATCTTCTGTCGCAGCAGACGTAACTTGCGCAAGTAGTCCTGCACGCCCTGATTCTCGGGCATGCAGTTCATGGCGCCCAGAACCAATAGGCATCCGCGCGGAGTGTCGGGTTGGCAGAACGTCGTGGCCGCTACCCGTAGTAAACCTTCGATCGAGGCGCGCGCTGTGGCGCCCTCGGTCAGGGCCTTCGCCATCGGTATGCCGTGGGTTTGGTGGTAGAGCAATACGACTTCGCGGAATAGGGCTTCCTTGGAGCCGAAGGCTGCGTACAGGCTGGGTGCGGTCAGCCCCCCCATCGCCTGCTGCAGATCCGTGAGCGTCGTGCTCTCGTAGCCCTTTGCCCAAAACACCCGCATCGCCTGCATCAAGGCCTCTTCCCGATCGAAGCTTCGAGGTCGTCCTCGGGGTGTCATAACCGTTACCTTCTGTAGAGGTCACTATACAAGTCTTGACAGCGAGGGCACAAGCCGTTATTTCTATAGCATCCACTATACAAATACCGGATTCGGAAAATCGAACCCATGGAAAGACACCCAATGAAAAGCGAATCTAGTGTGTTCCTCCGTTACGCCCAGTGGTTGATTGCCCACCGCGTGCCGGTCGGGCTGGCTATTCTGGGCGTCACCGTTTTTCTGGTGAGCCGCATCGGCATCCTGCAGTTTGACTCCAATCCTGAGCTCTTTGCACCGCAGACACATCCGTACGTCGTCACGACGCATTTGATGGAACAAGTCTTCGGCGGCAAGTACGTCGTCGTGATCGGCATCACGCCGAAGCAGGGCGATGTCTATCAGCCGGAGGTGCTCGCAAAGATCAAGCGCATCCAGGACGGCGTCGAGCAACTCCCCGAGGCGGTTCGGCATAACATTTTGAGTTTCGCCGCGCGCAAGGTGAAGACGATCAAAGGCGGCGCGGAGGGCATGGAAGTGCGCCCAATGATGGAGTCAGTGCCCCAAACGCCGCAAGACATCGCGAAGTTGAAGAGCGCAGTGGCCTCGATGCCTATTTACATCAACGCCCTGGTGTCGCCGGATGGTAAGTCGGCGGCCGTGATCGCGGACTTCAAGCAAGATGCAAGGTTCCCGAACTGGATCGCGCTCTTGGCGGGCATGCGCAAAATTATCGACCGCGAGCGCGACGCCTCGGTGGACATCCACCTGGGTGGAACACCCATCATTGCTGAGGCGGCGGATGTTGAGTTCGCAACGATGCCGGCGTTCTTTGGCGCGGCGCTCCTCATCATTATGGCGATTCAGTACTGGTCATTCCGCAGCGTGCAAGGTCCTGTGGGCGCTGGGTGGCATGGGTCTGCTGCACGTTCACCTGGATCCCTTGGGCATCACAACGCCCATTCTGATCTTGGCGGTCGCCGCGGGACATGCGATCCAGGTGCTCAAGCGCTATTACGAGGAATACAACCGCTTGCAGGGCGCCGGTATGCCGATGCGCGAGGCCAACCGAGCAGCGGTAGTGGAATCGATCGCGCGCGTGGGTCCGGTCATGGTCACGGCCTGTTCGATCGCGATCTTGACCTTCTTCTCCCTCGTCACGAACGGCAGCTCCGCGGTCCAGCACTTCGGGGTCTTTGCCGGTTGCGGCGTGCTCGCCGCCATGATCCTTGAGATGACGCTCATTCCCGTGCTGCGCTCGGCGCTGCGCCCGCCCAAGAAGCGTGAAACCGCGCGCGAACGCAAGGCGGGGATAGTGGACCGCCTCCTGTTGGGATTGGCGAACAACCTGGTGGGCGGCCGGGCGCCGTGGATTGTTGCAGGCGGCCTTGCCGTCCTGGCGCTCGCGGGCGTGGGACTGCTCTTCGTGCGGGTCGATAACAACTTCAAGCTCTACTTCAAGCCCATGAGTACGGTGCGCGTCGATGATCGGTCACTCAACAGCAGCTTCGGCGGCACCGATTCGCTTCAGTTTCTGGTCCAGACCCCAGCACCAGATGGCGTCAAAGACCCCAAGGTCTTGCAGGGCATGGCCGACCTGCAGGCATTCCTGGAAAATCAGCCGGATGTGGGCAAGACGCAGTCGCTGGCGGATCTGACAAAACGCATGAACCAGGCGATGCATGCGGATGATCCGCAGTTCTACGCCATTCCGGACAGTCGTGTCCTGATCGCCCAGTACTTGTTCCTGTATTCGCTGTCCGGAGATCCGCAGGACTTCGACAGCTTCGTGGACAACGACTATCAGCGGGCAAGCATTTGGGCATATCTCAAGAATGAGAGCACGGGCTATGCGGATTCAGTCGCGCATAAAGCGCAGGCTGTCATCGCCAAGAGCTTCCCGCCTGGCACCACCGTGCAGATGGGCGGCTCGCTCCCGGAGCTGATTGCGCTTAACAGCGTCATCGTTCGCGACAAGTTCCGCAACATGGCGCAGATGACCCTTATTGTCCTCATTTTGGGCTCGATCATCTTCCGCTCGCCGGTGGGGGGTCTGTTCGTCGTCACGCCGCTCCTCGCGGTGATCATCGCAAACTTCGGGTTGTTGGGGTGGCTCAATATCACGCTCGACATCGGCGCCATGTCCGCAGCTGCCATGGCCATAGGCATCGGAGCGGATTACGAGATCTACCTGCTGTTTCGATTCCGTGAGGAGCTCGCCCGCAGCGGCAACCTGCTCTCCGCCACGCGCGACTCGCTGTTGACGTCGGGTAAGGCTATTTTATTCGTAGCCCTGTCTGTTATCGGAGGGTACGCGGTACTGCAGGCATCGGACTTCGCCTTCTTTAACCATCTCTCGGGCCTGGTGATGGCCACCATGGCCGTGAGCGCGTTCTTTGCGCTTTTCTTCCTGCGCGCACTGATGATGCTCTTCAAGCCGCGCTTCATTTTCGGCGAGCAGCGCGAGGCACTGTTCAACCCGCCCGTGGTCGCGCAGCCGGGGAGCGGCTCGTGAAGCGCCGCACGGTCGTGGCGCTGCTTTGTCTCGCGGAGCTGGTACGCGGCGTCGGCTAAATTTACCAGAAACTGTAACCGACACGGACATGTTTAATCTAAAGGAGTGACGACAATGGGTAGGCTAGCGGACAAGAATATCCTGATCACCGGCGGCAACAGCGGGATCGGGCTGGCAGCAGCGCAGGAATTCGACAGAGAGGGCGCGCGCGTCGTCATCTGCGGCTTGAATGAGGGGACGCTGCAGGCGACCAAGAAGACGCTTGGACCCGGAAGTCTCACCGTTCGCGCGGATGTCAGCAATCTCGCTGACCTCGACGCGATGTTCGCCACGATCAAGCGCGAGTTCGGGCACCTGGACGGCGTCTTCGTAAATGCAGGTTACAGTGAGTTCCTGCCGTTTGAAGAGGTGACAGAGCAAAGCTTCGACAAGGTGATAGCCGTCAATTTCAAAGGGGCCTACTTCACGATTCAAAAGGCCTTGCCGCTACTCAGGCCAGGCTCGTCTGTCGTCATCAATGCGTCCGTTGGCGCGCGCAAGGGGTGGCCGACAACCTCGACCGTCTCGACCTGCAAGGCCGCGGTCGTGCATCTCGCTCGAATCCTCAGCGCCGAACTCGTGGACCGCGGGATCCGCGTGAATACCCTAAGCCCGGGCCCGACGGACACGGCGATGTTCGGTCGCTTCCCAGGCGAAGAGCAGGGCGAGGCGGTTAAGCACGTCCTCCGAACCAACAATCCAAGCAAGCGGATGGCCGATCCGTTGGAAATCGCGAAGCTGGCAGTTTACCTCGCATCGGACGATTCTGCGTACGTCGTCGGGGCAGACTTCTTGATCGACGGCGGAGTCACGGCCATTTCGCCCGTGGGCGCCTGAGATTGGTTGCAGAGAGTCGAGGCCGTTCCAGCTCCCGTTCAGGCAAGGGACGCCTCGCACCGCCAATCCCCGTCACGCCAAAAGACTGTCGGATCTCCTGGCACCCATTTCCTTAGGCAAGCCTTCGTTTCGCGCTCCGTGTTTCCTCATGTTCGAAAGCGGCCTCAAACGCCTCCGACTCTGCCGCCGACATTCCCACCACCGCGCCCCTGGCCACCTGCCTCCACCGCGAAACCGCACTATGGACCTCGCCGAGTATGCGCAAGGCACCTTCATCGGTGAGATGAAAGTATGACGCTGCGCGCAGCGCATCTTCTATCTTCCCCGTGGGCCCCGTCTCTTCGGTCAGCCAAGTCTTGGGATCCCTGCCCTTGTCGGGAAACGGATTCAGGTCGAATGCGGGTGCTAGTCGCCATTGACCGTGCCCCGCGTGCAGGAATCCGTGATTATTCAAATGATCGTCGACGTTCGTAATCAGCATGTTGAAAATGATCCGACGCCAGAGTTCCGCGAGGTCCCGCCTGGCATCCGGTGAAACGCTCAGAATACGCTCAACGATCTCGCTGTAGGCATGTTCCTCCTCCCGCGAAGCCTGCAGCATGGACGTCGCTGAGAGATACGGAATTCGCCCACCGTTCATCCGATCGAAACGCCGGATCAGGGCCACTGGTATCCCATCGGAATGCACGATGCGTCCTCGTGCGGCATCAATTCCGGCGGCGGCGGCAAGTTTGAGAGCCAACACTTCAGCCTTAGTCACTGCGCGATCATCGCTCACGCTCGGAAATTTGCCGATGGCGAGATGTCCGTCTTCATCAACTAGCGTGCATTTCGGACGCATGCCGCCCAACGACGTCGCGCGCCCGCGAAGATAGGCAAGGTCCCTTTCGGTTTCCGTACCGCGTTCCACCGCGTGCGCGGCGCCAATAATTTCAGTCAGTTCCAGCAAAGGCGGTATTCCGCGCTCCCCCTCCTGCGGCGTACGCATGAACTCCCCCGCTGCATTGCGGAATCTCAATGCACCCATGCGACCTATATCGTCCACCCCCAGCAAGTAATCCCTTTCAGTGAGGGCCACGCTCTCGCCTGCCTGACCGGCTTTACGACGTTTGGCATGATCGCGCGCAGTAACTTTGCACCCCCAACCATCCGGCTCGGTGTCTGCAATGGCAAAATGAAAAACGGAGTCGCTGCGAGTCGCGGCCTTGTGAAAATATCGTTCCCGTGTCAGCGGCAGGTCGGGGGAAATTTCAAATCGGTTGTCGTTTTCGAGCCATGCATCGTCATAAACAAATAATGTGTTTTCCCGCGTACCCTGGCGCGAGTAAGTCAGCGTGCCGACGGGTATTGCGTGCTCTCCAAGGCAGACCTGCATGGTCTGAGTAACGGCTTCCGTTCTCATAAGGTTTCTGGTCCTCGGCTGCTGGATTTCCTGGAGATGCGTTTAGGCAAGGCTTCGTCCATGAGTTGCAGGCCCAGGTCGTCGGTGCCGGTGTCGAGCAAATGGGAAAAGCGTTCGAGCGCGTTCAGCACCAGCAATGCCTTCGCCAGGGTGCCCATCGCCAAAGACGGATCGCCGCGTTCCAACCGGCGCAAGGTGGCGGTTGACACTTGCAGGCGCTCCGCCATCG
>WNFL01280954.1_pt1 | contig 10801 bp, 8 predicted proteins | sample 5400361 | NCBI WGS metagenome assembly WNFL01 (sample SAMN13153351, study PRJNA577476) | soil metagenome | isolation source: 40 cm soil on Douglas fir-dominated hillslope | place: USA:California | collected 2013-09-17 | reverse complement strand
GCAGCGCAAGGCACGTGGACATCTGCCGGTCGTGCAAGGCCTGCTGTGGAATGCGACCGGATTATCCGAAGAAGCCTGCCGGGCGGTATCCGCTCACACATTGTGTACCGGCATCGTCGGCGCCGCGCTGCGCCTGGGGCTGATCGGCCATCTCGACGCGCAGAAAATTTTGCTGCAGGTCAGACCGGTTCTGGTGGAACTCCTGCAGTTGCCTGTGGGAGATGCCGTGGAGTTGTACGCCTACACGCCGCATGCCGAAATCGCCGCGATGCGACATGAAGTGCAGGACTCACGACTGTTTGCGAACTGACACCGCATCACCTCACCCCAGCCCTCTCCCCCTACTAGGCGGAGAGGGAGCGAAGGGCACGGTGGACCTCCGTGCCAGATGAGTGGTCGGGACTGCGGTGACAATCTTCAAATGAAAGACAACAATTGAATTACCTCTTAATCAAATACGACCACAGGGCACCCTCTCCGCCTCAGGGGGAGAGCGTATCGCAGACACGGCGTTGGCGGAGCCATCCGGGGCGGGAAGCGATACCGAAGCGCGCTACCCGCAAACGGCCGATTTTATCGGTAACGAGTCCGCGCGCTGGGGGTGAGGTGGTGGCATGTTACTGACTCCAACAGAACTGGAACGACTGACGATCTACACCGCGGCGGAGCTTGCGCGGAAGCGACGCACCAAGGGGCTCAAGCTCAATTATCCCGAGGCCACCGCGATCATTGCCGATGAAATTCTCGAAGGCGCACGCGAGGGCCGCTCCGTCGCCGATTTGATCGGCTATGGTTCGACCATCCTGAACATGGACGACGTCATGCCCGGCGTGGCCGATTTGATGCCGGTGTTGCAGGTCGAGGCAACTTTCCCGGACGGCACCAAGCTCGTGACCGTCCATGATCCGATTCGCCCAGGCAAACAGAAGAAGGACGCCAGGGCAGTCGTGCCCGGCGAGATCTTTACGCCGGAGGGTGAGATCGAACTCAACGTCGGCCGCAGGAAAGCCGTCATAAAGGCGGTCAACACCGGTGATCGCCCGATCCAGATCGGCAGCCACTATCATTTCTTCGAAGCGAACAAGGCACTCGATTTCGATCGAGCCGCCTCGTTCGGCATGCACCTCGATATTCCCGCCGGCACCGCCGTGCGTTTCGAGCCCGGCGAAGCCAAGGAAGTCACGCTCGCGAGCTTCGGCGGAAGCGGAGAAATATTCGGATTGAACAATCTGACGGACGGGACGACGAAGGGGGAGAGCGCCAAGGCGAAAGCGTTGGCGAAAGCAAAGGCCGGAGGCTTCAAAGGGGCGTGACAGAGGTGTTGGGTGCTGCACGTAGAGGAAAGAGGTGAGAGGAAAGAGGTGAGAGGAAAGGTAAAGACGAGTACTGGGTGCTGCGTACTGAGTGCTGAGTAAAAGCCGTAAGCCCTAGAGCGTTTGCCGTTGTCCCCTTTTGGCGCGCTGAGCAGCTCGACTCGACAAGGGGTTGTCGGCGAGGACTGTGCGCCTGTCGACACGTTAAGCGCAGCTCCGTTTGCGGGAGCAGGTGCCGAGACTCGGTCCACCAATGTCAGTACAGGCGCCCGTGACTCGGATTCCGCCCCAGCTTACGCCCGCCGGGAACCGAGTCAGTCCCATGGCAGGGCACGTTGTGCGTGCCCTGCCAGGTCGAGTTCCGCAGCTGCCTTGTCGAGTCAGGCAGCGCAGGGTTACCTCGTGAACACGAGGCGCGACATCAGGGCGGCCTTCTTTTGGTTCCTTTTCTTGGCCGCGCAAGAAAAGGAGCTAGCCGCCGGGCTACCCCCGGCACGCTTTTGAATTAGATACACGAGATGAACTGAATCTCACAAGGAAACCAGCATGGCCAGAATGACCCGCAAAGAATACGCCGCAATGTACGGCCCGACCAAGGGCGATGCGGTCCGCCTGGGCGACACCTCGCTGCTCGCGGAAATCGAGCACGACTACGCGATCCCGGGCGACGAGTGCCTGCACGGCGGCGGCAAGACCTTGCGCGACGGCATGGGCCTGAAATCCGGTTACACCGCGGCTCAAGGTTCGCTCGACATGCTGATCTGCAACGCGACGATCATCGATCCCGTGCTCGGCATCATCAAAGGCGACATCGGCATCAAGGACGGCAAGATCGTCGCCATCGGCAAGGCCGGCAATCCGGAAGTCATGGATGGCGTGCACCCGAAGCTGGTGTGCGGTGTGTCGACCACGGTGCGCGATGCGGAAGGCCTGATTGCGACCCCGGGCGGCATCGACGTGCACGTGCACTTCGATTCGGCGCAACTCTGCGAACACGCGATTGCCTCGGGATTGACCACCATGATCGGCGGCTCGCTCGGGCCGATCACCGTCGGCATCGATTGTGGCGGTGAGTGGAACGTCGGCAAGATGTTGCAGGCTTCCGAAGCCTGGCCGATCAATTTCGGTTTCCTCGGCCGTGGCAATACGTCCAGGCCGGAATCGCTCGAGGAACAAATGCGCGGTGGTTGCCTGGGGCTGAAGATTCACGAAGACTGGGGCGCAATGCCGGCGGCGATCGACACCTGCCTGTCGGTGGCGGACGAACTCGATTTCCAGGTGCAACTGCATACCGACACGCTGAACGAATCCGGCTTCCTGGAAGATACGCTCGCCGCTATCAAGGGCCGCACGATTCATATGTATCACACCGAGGGTGCGGGTGGCGGCCATGCGCCGGACATCATCGCGGTGGCGGGTAAAGCGAATTGCCTGCCGTCGTCGACCAATCCCACCAATCCCTACACCGTGAACACGTTCGACGAGCACCTCGACATGATCATGGTGTGCCATCACCTGAACCCTTCCGTCCCGGAGGACGTCGCCTTTGCGGAGTCGCGCATCCGCGCGCAGACCATCGCCGCGGAAGACGTGCTGCACGACATCGGCGCGATCTCGATGCTCGGTTCCGACAGCCAGGGCATGGGACGCATCAACGAAGTCATTGCGCGCACCTGGCAGCTCGCATCCAAGATGAAAGACCAGCGCGGCCGGCTGCCGGAGGAAAAGACCCGGCTCGGCGACAACGAACGCATCAAGCGCTACATCGCCAAATACACCATCAACGCCGCAAAAACTTTCGGCATCGACCAGTACATCGGTTCGCTGGAAGACGGCAAGATCGCCGACATCGTGCTCTGGCGTCCCGGCTTCTTCGGCATCAAGCCGGAACTCGTGGTCAAAGGCGGCTTCATCGCCTGGGGCGCGATGGGCGATTCCGCCGCATCGCTGATGACTTGCGAACCGCTGATCATGCGCCCGCAGTGGGGCGCGTTCGGCGAAGCGAAAAAGGCGTTGTCGGTCAACTTCGTCAACCATCTCGCCGTGGAAGCCGGTACCCAGGCAAAGCTCGGCATGACCAAGGCGCTGCTGCCCGCGCGCGGCACCCGCAAGCTCGACAAGTCGCACATGCTGCACAACGATGCCTGCCCGAACATCACCGTGAATCCGCAGACCTTCGACGTCATGATCGACGGCAAGGTGATTACCTGTGAGCCGGCGAAGGTGGTGCCGCTCGCTCAGCGGTATATGTTCCGCTGAGCAGGCGAACGGTGATCGGTGAACAGTGAACGGTAAGAGCCAAAAGAGTACTTAGTTCACCGATCGCTGATTGCCGTTCACCGTTCACCGCCGCGCAATTGACGTTGCAACGAAGAGGAAGGCCATGAATACAGTGACACCCGGATTCGAAGGCAAGGCCGCGGCTTCGCGCGGCCCCGGCGCCGCCCGCGTCGGCATCGGTGGCCCGGTTGGATCGGGCAAGACGCGGCTGCTGGAGCAACTCATCCCGCGCTTCATCCAGCGCGGCACCAATCTTGCGGTCATCACCAACGATCTGGCCACCAAGGAAGATGCGGAGCGCGTACGCCGCGGCGGGCTGATCGATCCTGCGCGCGTGCTGGCCGTGGAAACCGGGGCCTGCCCGCACACGGCCATTCGTGAAGATCCGACGATGAACATCCAGGCCGCCGACGAACTGGACGAGAAGTACGGCAACCTGGACCTGATCCTGATCGAGTCCGGCGGCGACAATCTTGCCTCGACGTTTTCGCTCGACCTGGTGGACTACTGGATCTTCGTGATCGATGTCGCCGGCGGCGACGACATTCCGCGCAAGCGCGGCCTCGGCGTGATCCAGTGCGATCTGCTGGTCATCAACAAGACCGACCTGGCGCCTTATGTGAATGTCAACCTCGATCGCATGGTGCGCGAAGCGGACCAGGTGCGAGGCGGCCGGCCGGTGTTGCTGACCAACTGTGCAAAGGGCGAAGGCGTCGACGCGGTTGTCGAGACCATTTCCCGCCAGGTATTGTTCGACCGGTGAATCCGCTAGACGCAGATCCGGCGGCCCTGGAGCCGCCGCGACCGCAGACGGTGCAGGCGGAGCTGGAGTTCGCGTGCGACGCGAACGGCGCGACCTATGTGCAGCACCAGCGCGTAGGCTATCCATTTCACGTCGGCAGGAGCCTGAAGATGCCCGGCGATCCGTCCGGCATGCCGACGGTGTACCTGCAATCGTGTTCGGGTGGAATCTTCGAAGGCGATGATCTGCGCCTTCGCATTTCCGCAGGCGTAGGCGCTGTTGCCCACGTGGCCACCGCGGCCTCCACCGTAGTACACAGCATGCAGTCGCAGGCGGCGAGCCAACAGGTCGAAATCCACGCGCGGGCCGGATCGTTTCTCGAGTATCTGCCCGATCCCGTCATCCTGTTTCCGCGCGCGAAGCTCATGAGTGGCGTACGGGTGAACGTGCATCCGGGTGCAACGGTCATCCTCGGCGATTCGGTCCTGTTGCACGATCCGAAGGGTGGAGAAGACCGCTTCGATTGGCTGCAATCCGAAACTGTGATCGTAGGCGACGCGGGAAAACTGCTGGCGCGCGATCGATTCCGTATCGAAGGCGTTCAACTCGGACGGAGGCTGGCCGGCATTACCGGAAACTGGAAGGCCCAGGCCAGCCTGTTTGTGGTGACTGCCGCCAAACCGCCGGCTGAACTCGTGGCTGCAATGCGGGCGGTGCTGGATCCTGCCGGCGTCTATGCCGGGGTGACCGTCCTGCCAAACCAAAGTGGCGCGTGGGCGCGTATCCTAGCGCCTGATGCCGCCGCGCTGAAGGCCGCCCAGTTTTGCGCATGGGCGGCCGTTCGCCAGACACTGACCGGTGCGGCGCCGATGCCGCGAAGGAAATGAAACCATGAATCCCCAGGACACCGACAACCTGACCCCCGCCAACGGGATCGTCCGCCAGTACACCATCGACGCGGAGCCGTATTACCGCGCCGTCGCCGATGAAGTGACCCTGTTCGAGGCGGCCTACGCCGTGCGCATGCCGATGATGCTCAAAGGCCCGACCGGCTGCGGCAAGACGCGCTTCGTCGAATACATGGCCTGGAAACTCGGCAAGCCGCTGATCACGCTGGCCTGCAACGAGGACATGACGGCTTCCGACCTGGTCGGGCGCTACCTGCTCGATGCCGACGGCACGCGCTGGCAGGACGGGCCGCTGACGCTGGCCGTGCGCTATGGCGCGATCTGCTATCTCGATGAAGTCGTCGAAGCACGCCAGGACACCACGGTCGTGATCCATCCGCTCACCGATGCACGCCGTGTGCTGCCGCTGGAAAAGAAAAACGAACTCGTGCATGCCCATCCGGATTTCCAGCTGGTGATTTCCTACAATCCGGGCTACCAGAGCATCCTCAAGGACCTGAAGCAATCGACCAAGCAGCGCTTCGGCGCGCTCGACTTCAGCTACCCGGAGCGTGACGTCGAAATCGAGATCGTCAGCCACGAATCCGGAATCGGTCCGGAAACCGCCGCCAAGCTGGTGACCATCGCCGAGCGCGCGCGCAACCTGAAAGGCCATGGACTGGAGGAGGGCATCTCCACGCGCATGCTGATCTACGCAGGATCGCTGATCGGCCAGGGCGTCGAACCCGTCGCGGCCTGCCATGTTTCCCTGATCCGTCCCATTACCGACGACGCCGATATCCGCGATGCCCTCGGCGCTACCATCCGCGCATGTTTCTAAAACCCTAGATCAAATTCGTCGACGCAAAGGTCGCAAAGGAAGGGCAAGAAAGGACGCAAAGGAGAGCAAAAACGATGCGGATGAAAAACGGGGGATATCGCGAGGCGTGTTCTGTGGTTGCCAGGAATGGGCGCCGTTAATAGGAATACTCGGCAGACCACCGTCCATAAAAATACGCCGACCTTCCATTTTCATGGCTTTCCTTTGCGATCTTTCTTGCCCTTCCTTTGCGTCCTTTGCGTCCTTTGCGTCAACGCCTCTAGCTTAAATCATGGCGAAGCTTGACGAGTACAGCGAGTTACTGACTTCCCTGGGGCCGCACGCTAGGGAGTTGCTGGAGTCGAGCTGGCTCGAAGCGAGTCGCTCGTTCACCGATAAAGGCCTGACCCGTTATCTCGAAGGCGCGCGCGAACTTGCGACTGCGGGATTGGGCTGGAGCGTGGTGCTGGCCTATCTGCGGGAGACGCCCGGCGTTGCGCGGGAGGTCGGCGAAGAAGCGGCGTTCGTTGCCCTCGATGCGGCGCTCGCCGTCTACGCCCACACCGACGCGCGCACCGCGGAACAGGTTTTCTCCACGGGCAACATCGCAGCACGCCGGCTGCGCGACGCCGCGCTCTATGGCGCGTATCTGGAATTTCTCGCGGAACTGGCGGGCCTCGCGCCCGTGGGCATCGCCCCGATCCTGCAGCGCCTCGATCGCCTTCTCGAACAACTGACCCTGGATGGCTTGCGGCGCTGGGCATTGCTCGGCGTGCAGTCGCACATGCGCGACCCGAGCGCGCAGGTCCGCTATTTCACGCTGGACAGCGAAGAAGGCCGTCAGTTGTTGCAGGCGGAAGGCGACCAGACCGTGTTCCCCGACGTCGAACGCCGCCTGTCGCTTTACCTGCGCGCCTTGTGGGGGCGCAACATCAAGCTGCGGCCGGTCATCCATACCAAGGGCGCAGCCGCGGGCCGGCGTTCCACCATCGATGGATGGACAATCCGGATGCCGCAGTCTTACCGCGGTTTCGGCGGGCAATCCGGGCTGGCGCTGTACCGTGCGGCGGCAGTGCACGCTTCAGCCCACATCGTATTTACCACGCAGCGTTTCCCGGTTGGCAATCTCAAGCCGTTGCAAGTCGCACTGGTTTCGCTGGTCGAGGACGCGCGCGTGGAACAGTTGGCGATGCGCGAATTTCCAGGGCTGCGCAATCTCTGGAAGGCCTTTCATGTTGCCCAGGCCGGCGGCGCCGTGACATCCGGTTCATTGATGGCGCGCCTGTCGCGCGCGCTGATCGACGCGGACTACGAGGATGACAATCCGTGGGTGGCGAAGGGGCGCCGCCTGTTCTTCGAACAGGAGGATTACTGGCAGGAACAGTCCATCAGCCGCGCGCTCGGCGGACTGCTCGGCAACGACATGGGCCAGATGCGGGTGCAGTTCAACTTCAAGACCTATGTGGTCGAACCCGCCTATCGCGACGACAATCAGGGCGTCTGGGATTTCGGCGACCTGGGCGAGCCGTCGCCGGACGAAGATGATGTCGTGATGCAGGGCGCGCGGCTTGCCGATGACGATTCGAATACGGGAGAAGACGAGAGCAACGAAGGAGCGGAGCCGCCGCCGGGAGAAGAGCAGCAGGTCAAGCTGACCGCCCTTTCGAAGCAGGACGACGCGATCAAGGAAGAGCCGTTGTCGCCGCCGATCCGGTACGACGAATGGGACTACGTGATCGGCCGCGAGCGGTCGTCATGGTGCACTCTGCTGGAAAAGCCGGCACCCGAAGGCGATCCGCACGCGATCGAAGAAATCCTCGATCGCAACCAGGATCTGGTCAACCGCGTGAAATACCTCGTCAAGGCGGTGCAGGTGCAGCGCCCCGTCAAGCTGAAGAAAAGGCTGGAAGGCGACCGGCTCGATCTGGACGCCTGCATCAACGCCACCATCGATCTGCGTACCGGCGTTGCGCCCGATCCGCGCGTGCATGCCATCCTCGGCCGGCAGCAACGCGACCTGTCGGTGCTGGTCCTGCTGGACCTGTCGCAGTCGACCAACGACCTGATCGCGGACAAGTCGACGACGGTATTGAACCTGGCCCGCGAGGCGACAGTGCTGCTGGCCGACGCAATGGCGCGCATCGGCGACAGTTTTGCCATCCACGGTTTTTCATCGAACGGCCGCCACGATATCGGTTACTACCGCTTCAAGGATTTCGACCGGCCTTACGGCGAGCTTTCCAAAGCCCGCCTTGCGGGGATGACCGGACAACTGTCGACGCGCATGGGCACGGCATTGCGCCACGCGGGTTCTTTTCTGCAAGACCGCCGCGCGCACAAGAAGCTGATCCTGCTCGTCACCGACGGCGAACCGTCGGACATCGATGTGCATGACGCGCAATACCTGGTGTTCGACGCAAAAAAAGCCGTGGAGGAGAACAGCCGCCACGGCATCTTCACCTACTGCATGAGCCTCGACCCCAAGGCCGACCGTTACGTCTCCCGCATCTTCGGCATGCGCAACTACATGGTCCTCGACCACATCCGGCGCCTGCCGGAAAAACTGCCGATGCTGTACATGCGGGTGACGAACTAACCCCCTACTCTTTGAGCTGCGCGTGAATCGCGTCGTGCAGGTGATCGAGCCCGAACGAAACATCCACGAGCGAGCCGTTGACGAAGAAGGCCGGCATGCTGCGCACGCCGCTGCGTTTTCCGGAATCCACGTGTTCGTTCACCCGCTGCCGGTAAACCTGGTCCGACAATTCGAAATCGAAGCGCACGAGGTCCAGTTCCAGCTTCTCGGCGTAGTGATGCAAGTCCTTGAGCTTCAGGTGCGCCTGGTTCTGGAACAATAGGTCGTGCATCGGCCAGAACTTGTGCTGGGCGCCGGCCGCCTCGGCGGCCTCGGCGGCGAGCTCCGCGTTGGGATGCGCCGCGGTCAGCGGGAAATGCCGAAAGACGAAGCGCAGGCGGTGCTCGAATTTCTTCAGCAGCATTTTCACCGCCGGATAGGCCTGGCCGCAGGTCGGGCATTCGAAGTCGCCGTATTCCACGAGGACGACTTTCGCCGTTTCAGGGCCCACGATGTGGTCGGTCTTGTTGACGGGTACTGCGAGTTGTGGGGATTCGGCGTTTCGGTTCATGAGGCCTCGGAAGTCAAAGAAGAATGGCAGTCGGTATCGGGCATTTCGCCGCTAAACATACGCTCTCGCAAAATGTTGGTCTAGCGGCTGCCGCACGAAGTTCCACTGTTTTTGTACTCCCGGTGCCGGTTCCCGATCGGGGCGTTCTTCCCGGCCCGGGCCGTTTCAAAAGGGACGCGCAAAGCGAACTTGTCCGCGAGCGACGGCGGACTTCACAGCGGATGGCTGCTTGGATTACCATGCACTGGTCGACCCCTTAATGGGGATTGCAGGAGGGCGGTCGAAGCGATTTTCCCTTTACCCTGCGGCGGTCCCTGGTGCCGGTGAGTCGCCGGCCGGGCGTCGGATCGACGATGCAAAAACGATTACCATCAACGAGGGAGAAAATGTCATGAGCAAGAGCCAGGATTCAAAGAAGAACGTCAAGAAGGCGCCGTCCAAGACACCGAAAGAAAAGAAAGAAGCCAAGCGCCTCAAGAAGGCCGAGAAAAAGTACTGAAGATTCTGAGGGGTCGTGACGGCGTGACGAGGTTATGCCTCACACTGTTTCCTCGCGCGCTGTTACGCCGTCACGACCGTTACGTTCGTCACGATCGTAACGATTCCTCCGGTCTCAGTCCTTCTTCCGACCGTAGCTCAGCAGCCCCTGCGGTCCTTTGGGCGGATGTGACCTGATCGCGTCCTCATTCGGCACGATGCCCCAGCCGGGCCGATCCGGCATGACGAGATGGCCGTCCACAAACTCTGGCACGTGATCGAACAGTTCATGGTCCCAGGCGATGCGGTCGATGTCGGTCTCCATGATGCGCAGGTTCGGCACCGCCGCCGAAAAGTGCGCGTTCATCATCGTGCACAAGTGGCCGTAAAAATTATGCGGGGCGACGTTGACCTCGTGGGCTTCGGCCGCCGCCGCGATCTTCATCGACTGCCATACGCCGTTCCAGGGCGTGTCGATGATGGCCACATCCATTGCCTGCTCGCGGAAGTAGGGCATGAACTCGCGCAGGCCGAGCAAGGTCTCGCACGAGCTGATCGGATGCGGGCTTTGCCGGCGGATATAACCCAGCGTTTCCGGAACAAAGGAATCGATCTCGACCCAGAAGATGTCGAGGTCCGCGATCGCCCGCAGGATCTTGAGGTAGCCTTCGGTCTTGGCGTTGAAATTCAGGTCGAGCAGGATGTCGACATCCGGGCCGGCGCCTTCGCGTAACGCTTCGAGGTGCATGACCAGGTTGCGCAGCACGCCGCGTTCGACATTGAGGCCAGGTTCGAAGGGCACGCCGAAACCCGGCCGCCACCCGCGCGCGCCTTTTTTGTCCTTGTCGTACGTGAAGATGTTGGTCTTCAGCGCGGTGAATCCTTTTTCGCGCACTTCACGGCCGATCGCCTTGACGCCTTCGAGATCCGTGATCGCCGGCTTGTAGTAGGTCGGATGATTGATCCGCCATGTCGCGCAATGCGACCAGTACACGCGGATGCGGTCGCGTACCTTGCCGCCGAGCAGTTCGTAGACTGGCACCCCGAGTCCCCTGGCCTTGGCATCGAGCAGCGCGTTTTCGATCGCGCCCATGGCGAGCGCGACGATGCCGCCCGAGGCCGGCCGGGTCGCGCTA
>WNFL01049835.1_pt1 | contig 10801 bp, 6 predicted proteins | sample 5400361 | NCBI WGS metagenome assembly WNFL01 (sample SAMN13153351, study PRJNA577476) | soil metagenome | isolation source: 40 cm soil on Douglas fir-dominated hillslope | place: USA:California | collected 2013-09-17 | reverse complement strand
TCGTCCGCGAGGTTATCCAACGCCGGCGCCGCGACCACGTAGTCAAATCCCTTATCGGCCTGGAACTTGTGGAAGGCCTTCAACTCGGCGACCATCCCGGCGGGCGGGGGCAACGCGGCGGCCTTGGTTTGTGTCGGCTCCGGTCGGATCGCTTGAATGGCGTAGGTTATCATAAATTTGCTGGCATCAATTCGAGCTACCATCCCGGCGGCCAAACCTGCGAGGACTGTGGCCGTAATAATTGCAACGTAGCGCCGTTGGCCAGCCGTACTCAGGATGCAGCCGACACAGAGGCCGCCCACAATGGCGATGAACGTGAACCGAACCATCGACGCTGCGAAGATGGCGGTGGGCAAAAACAACAGAATGGAAATGAGAATGGTCCGGCGCAGGGTCAGATGCACGGTCGACACGGCCATGAGCAGAAAGCCGAGAACGGCGAGAAAGTAGATTGCCGCCCCGTCGTGCCCAACCACCGCCGGTTTGCTTAGAACAACGTTCCATTGACCGACAAGCGCCATCGCTGTGACGATCGAGCCGACCAATACGATTGCCGCGGACACCCACGCGAAACCCGTTCTGATCTTGCCGAGAGGAACAAGACGGCAGACCGGATAGGCGAATAGCGAAATAGCCAGAAGCTCCCAGTCTTTGATATCGGCAGTGCGGCCGTTAATGGCAAACGATACAGCAATGCAAATGAGAAACGCGCCGAACAGATAGTCCTGTGGCACCAGGACAAGGCTGCGACGAAAATTCATGAGCAGAATTGCAATTTCGGTCGCCACCAAAAAACTGCCGGTGACGATCGAATTTCCGGCGACGCCGATCAGACCAAAAAACAGAACGAGCACGGCGTTTGCTGAAAAGAGCAGCGCCAGCATTGCGCCGACGAGATTTCCATTCCCTCGTATCGCAGGATGTTCGACGGGGACTGAAGCAGTCCGGTTAAGCGTGGTCAAAATGTACTCCCACAGTCAAAGGCCAGCTAGTACCGCACATCCCCATTGGTTGTGAAGCTACCTCAACCGACATCGTCGGTGGAAAACTCTCAGTGCGCCCCGCCTCAAGGGCGTGTTTGATGAGGAATTCCAGGCGGATGGCACTACTTTTTCAAAACAGACTCAAGCACTCCGCGCGGCGACCGCATTTGTCGGCCTACGCCGCCTTGCGGTCCGCGGCGAGATTGGCGAGCTGGCGCAGGATTTCAGTGGTGCCCATCAGACGTTCCTCCGGCGTCTCCCATTCCTGGAAAAACACCACCTTCATGTCCGGCCGTACCTTTGCCGCCTGGCCATGCTGACGGATGAAATAAACCAGACGGTCGGGCTGTGCGAACTTGTTGTCGCGGAACGTGATCACCACGCCCTTCGGGCCGGCATCGACCTTCTCGACATTGGCGCGGCGGCAATAGCCTTTGATCGCTGCGATCTTGAAGAGATAGCGCACCTCGTCCGGCAACACGCCAAAGCGGTCGCGCAGTTCGGCGGCGAAATTTTCGATCTCGTCGTCGGTGTCGAGGTCGGCCAGCCGCCGGTACAGCGAGAGCCGCACCGCGAGGTCGGCGACGTAGTCCTCCGGGATCAGCACCGGCATGCCGACGGTGATCTGCGGCGACCAGCGATCCGCCGCCGGTTCGACCACGCCGGCCTTGAGGTTGAGGATCGCCTCTTCCAGCATCGACTGGTACAGTTCGAAGCCGACTTCCTTGATATGTCCGGATTGTTCCTCGCCGAGCAGATTGCCGGCGCCGCGGATGTCCAGATCATGCGAGGCCAGCTGAAAGCCGGCGCCGAGGGTTTCCAGCGATTGCAGCACTTTCAGCCGCCGCTCGGCCTGGGCTGTGATCTTCTGTTGCGCCGGCAGCGTGAACAGCGCGTAGGCGCGCAGCTTCGAGCGCCCCACCCGTCCGCGCAATTGATAGAGCTGCGCCAGTCCGAACATGTCGGCGCGGTGCACGATCAGCGTATTGGCGGTCGGAATGTCGAGACCGGATTCGATGATGGTGGTCGAGAGCAGGATATCGTACTTGCCGTCATAGAATGCCGACATGATGTCCTCGATGACAGTCGGCGGCATCTGCCCATGCGCGACCGCGACCTTCATCTCCGGCACGTTTTTTTCGAGAAAGTTTTTCACGCCCGCAAGATCTTCAATCCGCGGCACCACGTAAAATGCCTGGCCGCCGCGATAGCGTTCGCGCAACAGCGCCTCGCGGATCATCAGGGGATCGTGCGGCGCCACGAAGGTGCGAACCGCCAATCGATCGACCGGCGGCGAGGCGATGATGGAGAGATCGCGCACCCCCGTCAGCGCCAGTTGCAGCGTCCGCGGAATCGGGGTCGCGCTCAGCGTCAGCACATGCACCTGGGCCCGCAGCTGTTTTAGCTTCTCCTTATGGCTGACGCCGAAATGCTGCTCCTCGTCGACGATCAGAAGACCGAGATCCCTGAATTTGATGGATTTGCCGAGCAGCGCGTGGGTGCCGACCACGATGTCGACGTTGCCCTCGGTGAGGTTCTTCTTGACCTGCGTCAATTCCTTCGGCGCGATCAGGCGCGAGGCCTGCGCGACGTTGACCGGAAAGCCTCGAAACCGCTCCGCGAAGGTTTTGCTATGTTGCCGCGCCAGCAGCGTGGTCGGCACCACCACGGCCACCTGTTTGCCGTCGAGCGCCACTGCGAACGCCGCGCGCAGCGCCACCTCGGTCTTGCCGAAGCCGACGTCGCCGCAGATCAGCCGGTCCATCGGCCGGCCGCTTTCGAGGTCCTTTAAGGTAGCATTGATCGCGCCGAGCTGGTCTTCGGTTTCCTCATAGGGAAAGCGGGCGCAGAACTCGTCATAGACGTGCGGCTGCACCGGCATTTTCGGCGCTTCATGCAAATGCCGCTCGGCCGCGATCTTGATCAATTCGCCGGCGATCTCGCGAATGCGGTTCTTGAGTTTGGCTTTGCGCGCCTGCCAGCCGCTGCCCCCTAACCGGTCAAGTTCGACATGAGCGTGATCGGAGCCGTAGCGCGACAGCAGTTCAATGTTCTCGACCGGGAGAAACAGCTTGGTCTCGGCTGCGTAATGCAGCTCGAGACAGTCGTGCGGCGCGCCCGATACCTCGAGCGTCTGCAGGCCGATGAAGCGGCCAATGCCGTGCTCGACATGGACCACGAGATCGCCGGCACTGAGGCTCGTGACTTCGGAGATGAAATTGTCAAGCTTGCGGCTCGCCTTGCGTGGCCGCACCAGCCGGTCGCCGAGGATGTCCTGTTCGCTGATGACGGCGACATGGTCGGTCTCGAAACCGGATTCCATGCCGACCACCGCCAGCATGGCCTCATTGCGCGGCGTGGCCTGCACCGTGCGCCAAGAGTTGACGCTGGTGAGATTGTTGAGCTTGTGGTCCCGCAGCATGCTGCCCATGCGGTCGCGCGAGCCCTCGCTCCACAACGCGATCACCACCTTCTTGCGCTGGGCCTGCAACGCCTGCACATGCGCGACGACCGCTTCGAACACGTTGACGGAGCTGTCGGCGCGCTCCGGCGTAAAGTTGCGGCCCTGCCGCGCGGCGGCATCGACCGTGTTGGCGCTGCCGTCGGGCACCGCGAATGGCGTCAGCCGGGCCAGCGCGGCCTGATCCAGACGCTTGGTCCACTCGTCTTCGGCCAGATAAAGCCGATCCGGCGGCAAGGGCTTGTAGATCGCGCCGCCGCCGGGATGTTCCATCGCCTCGCGCCGCGCCTCGTAATAATCAGCGATCTGCTTGAAGCGCTCGCGCGCGGCATCCTCGCTTTGCGGCTCGATCGCCACCGGCGCGTCGCCGAGATAATCGAACAACGTATCCATCCGTTCGGCAAACAGCGGCAGCCAATGCTCCATGCCGGGATGGCGGCGGCCTTCGCTGACGGCCTCATACAGCGGATCGTCGCGCTCCGGGGCGCCGAACGCTGCGACATAGCCCATCCGAAAGCGCCGGATGGTCTCGGTGACCAACTGGAATTCCGAGATCGGGACCAGATCGAGCGAGCGCATGTCGAGCAGCGTGCGCTGGGTTTCCGCATCGAAACTGCGGATCGACTCCAGGCTGTCGCCGAAAAAATCGAAGCGCACGGGCTGGTCGAGCCCGGCCGGAAACAGATCGAGGATGCCGCCGCGCACCGCATATTCGCCGGGTTCGCGCACCGTGGAAGAGCGGTTGTAGCCGTTGTGCTCCAGCCATGACACGATGGAATCCATCGGCACGACGTGGCCGGGTGCCACCGACAGCGCTTGTGCTGCGATGGTTTCGCGTGCCGGAACCCGCTGCACGACGGCGTTGACCGTGGTCAGCACGATCAGCGGCTTGTCACTACCCTGCAGGCGCGCCAGCCGTGCCAGCGTAGTCAGCCGTTGCGCCAGAATGCCGCCATGCGGCGACACCCGGTCATACGGCTGGCAGTCCCAGGCCGGAAACTGCATCACCGGCAGATCAGGAGCGAAGAATTCCAGCGCGCGCGCCAGTTGCTGCATGCGTGGGCCGTCGCGGCAGACCACGGCAAGGCTGACCGCCGGCGGCTTTGGCCGCGCTGCCACGGCGCGCGCCAGGTCCGAAACAACAAGACCTTCCGCGCCCTCGGCGACATTGGCAAAGGTCAGCGCGCGGCCGGGAGCCAGCAATTCGGCAGGCGATCGTGTCGGCGATTTCATGCTTCGTGATCCACAGCCCGGAACGACTTGATGCGGTCGAACAGGCCGTTGGCGTATTCCGGCGCCAGCGGCGCATCGCCGGTCAGTGCGGCGTAAAGATCGGGGTCGGACACCTCGATCAGATGCTCCAATTGGGCCAATTCGTCATCGCTAAGGCTTGCGATCTCGGCGTCCGCAAAGCGGCCGAGAATAAGGTCCATTTCGCGGGTGCCCCGATGCCAGCAGCGAAACAAGAGCCGCTTGCGGCGGTCGTCGAGGCCGCCGCTCGATCGTGTCGATCCCGTCATCGTTCTAATTCCATTTCAACGCCAAAAGCCCGGACGTGATGCCGGGCGGAGTTGATATAGCGATCGTATCGCCGAATGTCAGTAGCTGTTCGCTGTGCAATTGCGCAATCCAGCTGGTCGTTGGCCTAAAGCGCCTTCTTGGTTGGAGAGCCGTCATTGCGAGCGAAGCGAAGCAATCCATGCAGTGGCAAAGAAGGATGGATTGCTTCGCTTCGCTCGCAATGACGTTGACAGGGTCTCGGGTACGACTGCGTCCTCGCGGCGCGGAGCGTCCGAGGCGTTGCTTGAACCTTCTCGCCGCCCAAAGAGGGCGTGGGGAATGCCGGATGCCCGCTGCACCCGCAGCCTCGTGTGCAATGATAGTGGTAGAACGCACACGAGTAACAACGAGTACACCGGAATCACCCGGCATTCCCGCACGTTCCCGCACGCAATGGTTTTAACGGGTTCCTTCGCGCTCTCCCCGGTGACCGGGCTCTTTTGCCACCGTCGCTTGCTGACTAACGTTATGCCCGCGCCCGGTCGGGCCGACACAACATCCGCAAACTTGACGCCAGCGTCGGGGCGTCAGGACCACACGACTTCGCCGTACGCTGCAATCGTCTCTCGTCCGCGTGCCTGATATCGCTCACAGGCTCATCACCCGCCCTGCGATCCCATCGCGCGCAAAACGCTGCCGCGTCCACCGCATCCCGCCCAACGTCCGTGACGACCGCGATACGCCCCTCTGGTGGGGTGGGATGGCCAAAGTTCTAGATGTGATTTGGGGTGGGTGAAAACCGGAATATTTTTGCAAATGGGACTCGACACCCCTGTCAACAAACTGCCTGACGGGCAAATCACCACACGGCGGCGAGAGCAAATTCCGCTCGCGCCCCGGACGCGGTGCAGCGCTCCTTCGCGCTGCTCCGCAGAGCCGGGACCTATATCGACACTAACGAGTATGGACTCCGGATCAGCAGCGCACCGCTCCGCGCTGCACAGCATCCGGGGAACGACTCGAGCATCGCTGGAGGTTCCATCAGACACGTCTGATTAAAGAATGCCAGAACTCGTAGGGCGGGTTGAGCCGAAAGCGTAACCCGCCTCGTTGTCGTCAGCGAATGGTGGATTCCGCCTTCGGCTCAATCCGCCCTTGTAATAGCGAAAACGATTATCGTCAGTATGCTCCGAAAAGTGAATGGCCTGCCGCGGCCAGGTTAACTAGGCCGATCTATCGAGGCATCTGCACAAGGATTCGTCCTTCGCAAGCACCTCGCGCAGCCACGCAACTGCGCGCTCCGCGGCATCCAGAGCACCTGCCGCATTTGCAAAAACGGCACCGGAATAGTAATGCACCGGCGTCCAGTCGCCGCGATCTTCGGGATCGCGTCTGAATTCTTCAAAGCCAAAAGTGGCGTCGGGGCGGGAAAACAAATCCACACACCTGTCGTGTTCGAAATTCTCGATGCTGGTAAAAACCAGCCACGATTTGTCGAGACGCTTATACACAAGTAAGACTTTCTTGCTATGCTTGCCATTTGGCCGCCTTGGTTCAACCGAGAGCACTAGCCTCCCCAGATAAACCAGCTACGTTTTGTTTGCGAGAAGATGTTGCGCCATAAAGTCGGCAAACGTCTTCAGTTTCGGCGAACGATGGCGGCTTGAGCACTCGTAGTCGCCTACCTCATTGAACACTCCCTGACGTCCCGCTCCCAGGGCGGACATATTGGGAGGAACTCGTAGCCCGTGGGCGGATTGAAGGCCCTCCGCGTCTCGACTTGGAAATCGGCCGCGAAAAAAGCCGTGGATGCGCCGCCCAAAGCCGGGCATGACCAGCCGGAACGGTCTTAGGTTTCCCGATGCGCCCTGCTCTGCTCAATCCCTTGTTCGCGCCGGTCACCAGCCTCAATGGCGTCGGGCCGAAGCAAGACAAACTTTTTCGCTACCTGCTCGGCCGCGATGACACGCCGCGGCTGGTTGATCTCTTGCTGCATCTGCCCGCGAGCGTGATCGATCGCCGGGCGCGGCCGAAAATCCGCGACGCGGTGCCGGGAACCGTGGTGACGCTGGAGGTGACGGTCGACCGGCATCGGCCCACGCCAGCGCGGAACTTCCGCGCGCCGCATCTGGTCTATGCCAGTGACGACACCGGCGACGTGGTGCTGACCTATTTTCGCAGCGCTCCGGGCTATGTCGAAAAACTGCTGCCGGTTGGCTCAAAGCGCTACGTCTCCGGTACGGCGCAGATGTACGACGGTACCCTGCAGATCACGCATCCCGATCGCGTGGTCGACGAGGAGGGTTTCGCAAAATTAACGGGCATCGATCCGGTCTATCCGCTGACGGAAGGGTTGGCGCTGGGCTCGTTGCGGCGCGCGATGGCGCAGGCGCTGCAGAAGCTGCCGGACCTGCCGGAATGGATCAGCCCGGAAGTCATCCGCCGCTGCAAATTTCCGCCCATCGCCGAAGCGCTGAACCGCGTGCATATGCCGGTCGAGCTGACGGACATCCTGCCCGATGGTCCATACTGGTCGCGGCTGGCTTTCGACGAACTGCTGGCGGGTCAGCTGGCGCTGGCGCTGGTGCGCGCGCAGTTGCGCCGTCCCGCCGGCGACCGCAACGCCGGCGACGGCCACCTGCGCAAGAGGATCATCGACGCGCTGCCCTATTCGCTGACATCCTCCCAGCAACAGGCAGCCGCTGCGATATCAGACGATCTGCGCCAGCCAGTCCGCATGCTGCGGCTGCTGCAGGGCGATGTCGGATCGGGCAAGACCGTGGTGGCGCTGTTGGCAGCCGCTGCCGTCACCGAGGTCGGCAAGCAGGCCGCGTTGATGGCGCCGACGGAAATTTTGGCGCGCCAGCACATCAAGACCATCACGCCGCTGGCCGAGCGCGCCGGGCTTCGAGTTGCAATCCTCACCGGACGCGAAAAGGGCAAGGAACGCCGCGAGCTTCTGGCGCGGCTTGCGGCCGGCGAGATCGATTTGCTGGTCGGCACCCACGCGCTGATCCAGGATGACGTCGTGTTCAAGGCGCTGGCGCTGGCCGTGGTCGATGAACAACACCGTTTTGGGGTGCGTGAACGCCTGGCGTTGACCGCCAAGGGCGACGCCGTCGACGTGCTGGTGCTGAGCGCGACGCCGATCCCGCGCACGCTGGTGCTGACCTATTTCGGCGACATGGATGTTTCGGAATTGCGCGAAAAACCCGCCGGGCGGCAGCCGATCGATACCCGCGCGGTGCCGAACAGCCGCCTCAGCGAAGTGATGGATGGCGTCGGCCGCGCGCTCAGGGACGGAAAGCTCGTGTACTGGATTTGTCCGCTGGTTGAGGAATCCGAAGCGGAGGGCACTGAACATCTAACCAACGCGACCGAGCGGTTCGAGACCCTGCAAAAGCGTTTCGGCGACCGCGTCGGTCTCGTCCACGGCCAGATGAAAGGCCCCGAGAAGGACCGCGTGATGGCGCAATTCGCGGGGCACGAAATTGGTCTATTGGTCGCGACCACCGTGGTCGAGGTCGGCGTCGATGTCCCGGCGGCGACCATCATGGTGATCGAGAACGCCGAACGCTTTGGGCTCGCACAACTGCACCAGTTGCGCGGCCGGATCGGCCGCGGCTCCGAGGCATCGACCTGTCTCTTGCTTTACAAGGAGCCGCTGAACGAGATGTCGACCGCGCGGCTGAAAGTCATCCGGGAAACCACCGACGGTTTTCGCATCGCCGAAGAGGACCTGAAACTGCGCGGCGAAGGCGACGTGCTTGGCGTGAGACAAAGCGGCCTGCCCGGCTATCGCATCGCTCGCACCGACGTGCACGCCCAGCTCATCACGCAGGCACGCGACGAAGCGCTGCGCATCATGAAGGACAACCCCAGGCTGAAGGGCGAGCGCGGCGAGGCACTGCGCGCCCTGCTCTATCTGTTCGAGCGCGATGAAGCGCTGCCGTTGATCGGGGCGGGGTAGCCGCGCCCTCAGCGTCATTGCGAGCGCAGCGAAGCAATCCATAACAAAAAGAAAAGATGGATTGCTTCGTCGCTTCGCTCCTCGCAATGACGGAGCAAACGGCAAGCCGGAAGAAGGCGGATGAAACAACCCTGCATCTACATCATGACAAATCAGCGTCGCGGGACACTTTACAGGGGTGTCACGGCCAACCTGCCACGACGCGCTTTCGAACACCGCGAGCGGCTACTGAAGGGCTTCTCGAAGAAATATGGTTGCAAGGTGTTGGTCTGGTATGAATTGCACGAGACCATGATCGGGGCGATCGCACGAGAAAAGCAAATCAAGGCCGGTAGCCGTGCTAAGAAATTGGCTTTGATTGAGGAGTTGAGTCCTGAATGGAAAGACCTCTATGAGTCGCTGATATGAGTTGGCTCTCTCCCGTCATTGCGAGCGCAGCGAAGCAATCCATTGCCGCAGCAGAAAGAAAGCGTGGACTGCTTCGTCGCTTCGCTCCTCGCAATGACGATAGAATGACCAACGAGATCAATCCACAGGCACTGCGCGCCCCGCTCTGCCGTTGATCGGGGCGGGATAAGGCTCAAGCGAATAGCCAGCCTGTTGCCATCCGCGGCAGCCCCCTCGAATGACGGAAACGTGGGTAAAACCCATCTCCAGCAAAGCGCTTGCTGAGAGGGTAGCTTTTCCTCCGCCCCCGCACGTCAGTATGATTTTCTGCTGCCGATCCTGAAGTGCGGGATCGCGACGTTCTTCTTCAGTATCCGCTCTGATTTCAAGCTCGCCCCGCGTGATGTTGCGGGCGCCCGGAATCGTCCCCCGCTCGCGGAGTTGCCATTCTTCGCCGACGTCGATGAGCAGCACGCCTCCGAGGTCGATGAGCTGCTTGGCTTCGTCAGGAGAGAGCATCGCAACGCGCTTGCGGGCTTCGTGCACACGTTCGCGAAAGGTCTTTCCCTTGCGCATTCGCGGCGCCCCTCAGCCCTAGTCCACCTTCGCCGGTACCGGCTGCAGCGAGGATGAATTCGCGACGCGCGCGGCATTCGCCATGCCGGCCAATGCGGCAATCTTCTTCTGCTGGTCGGAGCCGGGCTGCACCACGCCCGCGGACATGATCAGGGTCGCCGCATCCTCGGCGCTCATCTCGATTTCGATGATCTTGCTCTTGGGCACATAGAAGAAGAAGCCCGTGGTCGGGTTCGGCGCACAGGGCAGGAACACCGAGATGTGCTCCTCCCCGCCTGGAAGACTGTTGGCGATCTCCACGCTCGGCGCCTGCGAGATCAGCACGATCGACCACATCCCCGGCGAGGGGAATTCGACCAGGCCGACCCGGCGAAAGCTCGATCCCGAGCCCGAGAACAGCGTCTCGAACACCTGCTTCAGGCCGCGATAGATCGCCCGCACCACCGGCATGCGCCCGAGCAATCTCTCACCGAGATCGACCAGCGTCCGCCCGATCAAATTGGCGGTGAGGAAGCCCAGCAGGGTCAGCGCGATCACGGCGACGATCAGGCCGGAACCCGGCAGCCCGAATGGCAGGTAGGTTTCCGGCCGGTAGGCGATGGGAACGAACGGCCGCACCAGGCCGTCGACCCAAGTTACGAACCACCAGGTCAGATAGAAGGTGATGGCGATCGGGCCGGCGACGATCAGACCGGTCAGAAAGTAGTTCCGAAATCGGGCCATGAAGCCGCGGGGGGTGTCTGGGTGGGGCTCAGCCGGGGGCGCGGGCGGCGGCAGGTCGTCGCGGTTCATTGGGGTTCCAGGTCGTCGAAATGGCTGTCGTATAATGCCAGCTAAGCCTTCTAGCAGATTTTTGAAGACTTGAAGTGGCTGCTATCAAGCGACCAAGTGCCCCGGTAACCCCGAAAGTCGGCCTATTCGACG
>WNFL01448911.1_pt4 | contig 10802 bp, 9 predicted proteins | sample 5400361 | NCBI WGS metagenome assembly WNFL01 (sample SAMN13153351, study PRJNA577476) | soil metagenome | isolation source: 40 cm soil on Douglas fir-dominated hillslope | place: USA:California | collected 2013-09-17 | reverse complement strand
ACGCCGAAGTTCTTGGCGAGCACTTCCGGCGGTGTGTGCGCCATGAAGTCGGTCAGCAGCAGCGTATTGAATTCCGAGGCCATGCCGTTATCGAAGGCGAGCAAGAACTCGCTGCCGGTCGGACCGAGGCCCTGCAATGAATGCGGTAGACCGGGCGGGAAGAACCACAGATCGCCCGTCTTCACATCGGCGACCTGCGGCCGACCTTGTTCGTCGAGGATCGTGATCCGGCACACGCCGTCCGTCACGATGGCCCACTCGGACTGCTGGTGCCAGTGCATTTCGCGGATGCCGTTCGCCGCCAGACGCATATTGACGCCGGAGATATCTTTCGAGATCGCGAAATCTTCTTGTGTGACTTCACGCGCCCAGCCGCCATTTTGATAGCGCTTGTGAGCATTGTTGAACGACGCCCAGAACAACGGCATACCGTTGACGTCGGTGGCCGGAGGGTCCTGGAACGATGGGAACTGATTCGCAAGCGCCGGATTTTGCGGACCCGGGTCATCGAGGCTCGTGCGGCTCTTGCCGTTGATCCTTCCCTCGGCTGGAGAATCGGGGTTGCCAAAGGTCGCCGCTGACGCCGCAGCGGACACGCCGAGGGCGGCAGCCGAAGCCGCAGCGCCCAGCAGGATTTCGCGTCGTGACAAATTGCTCATTGGATGCCTCAGTGATCGGTAACTTGGTGATTGCAGTTTTGCGGCCGGCCATTTCCGGACGGTGTCGACGGGCTCGCCGACAATTACGTTTGCGTCCCCGACAATTACGATTGCAATATCCGTGCGGGCTGCCCTCGTCGCGGACGGCGAACGAAGATAGGGGACGCATCAAAGTCCCGTTAAAACGGCGTAGGCAGGAATTGGCGTGCGCCCGACGCACGCGGGCACACGTGATCAGGCGTCATCAGATCAGGCGTCATCCGTGACGAGCGGCCGGTCCGGCGATGCGGCTACCGAGGCCAGAGCCAGCCGAAGACGCCCGCCGTCAACAGCGAATAAATCAATCCATCGACGAAGTACTTGCCGGTCGTGCTCCACGCCTGGCGGTACCAAATCGATTGGTGAGCGTGGCCCAAGGCGTAAGCCATGAACGCCGCGACGCCGACAAAATTGAACACGGCCGGATAGGGCGCGCCGGCGGGAACCGCGTCGCACGCCAGATAGGCTGAAAACAGGGAAATGACGAGCAAATACACGAACCACTGCGCCAGGGGCTTGCCCATGCCGGGATCGCCGCCGGTCGCGAGCGTCAGGAACAGCGCGGGTCCGCGCTTGCGCTTTTCCACGTATTCCGGCAGTTTCATCTGTGCCGCCGTATTGGCGTAGGGTGCGAGGTATTGGCCGGTCGGGATATCCCAGCCGCGCAGTGCTTCGAGCACGGCATCTTCCTGGGGCAGTTTCGCGAAGTCGTTGCGGTGGTGGGGGAGAAACATGTGGACGATCCAACTCGCCAAAAAAACAATCACGGCGGATACGACGATCGGCAACCATAATGAGGCTAGGGAAACCATGGATCACTCCTTTTTCTATAATTCTTCTTTCTATAATTCTTCGGCGTGTGACTCGTAGTTCATGCTGCCGCGACCCGTTCTCGCGGCGGCGACCGGCGGGATGCTAGCGCTTGCGCGCCCGCACGACAACGGAGCGGCGCGAATAGGTGCCGGCGGCCCGGGTCGGTCGGCCGGTCGGGCGGCGCCGCGACGCCCATGGGCGTGCCGGTATGGCTCGATGACATGCGGATAATCGCAGTCACGAACATCAAAGGCGGAGTCGGCAAGACGACGACCGCCGTCAATCTGGCCTTTCTCTGTGCGGCGGGGGGACTGTCGACGCTGTTGTGGGACTTGGATCCGCAGGGAGCGGCGACGTACATACTGAAATGCGAGCCGAAGCAGCACGCGTCCGCCAAGAAGCTGGTAGCCGGAAAGCGCGAGCTGCCGGAACTGCCGGTTCCGAGTGGGTATGACAAATTCGACGTGCTTCCGGCGGATTTTTCGTATCGCAATTTCGACGTGCACTTGAGCGAGCGCAAGCGTCCGACCGAACGCCTATTGAAAATGAGCCGATCGCTGCGCGGTACCTACGGCGCTCTGTTTCTCGACTGCCCTCCCGGAATCTCTCTGCTCTCGGAGAATGTACTGCGCGCGGCGGACGCGGTCGTCGTGCCTCTTCTTCCCACGCCGCTGTCGGTGCGGATGCTGACTCAACTGCGGGAATTCATCGCCGCAAACGGCTGGGTCGACCTGGCATTGCTGCCGTTCTTCTCGATGGTGGATAGACGTAAGGCGTTGCATCACGATGTGATCGCGGGTACGCGCGAGCAGTTTCCGGAGCTTCTAGCGACGGAGGTGCCTTATTCGAGCGAGATCGAGAGGATGAGTTTGCGACGTGCACCGCTGCCTGCCTATTCACAGCGCAGTGCGGTCGCGCAGATCTACTCGGCGCTATGGACGGAGGTCGAAGCGCGGATGGCGCGCGGTCCGGCGACGGGCGCGGTTCTCACGGTCGGCGGCGCATATCCGGCTTGACCGGTCCCGTCATGGTGCGGCGGCCGCCTTGGGTTCGACGACCTTGCGGCATTGCTCCGCCACCAGCCCGCGGATGATCTCCGCCAGGCGCAGTGCGCCGGGACCGGCGTAGTCGCGGTCGGCGAACACCAGGTAGAGTTCGGCCCAGCGCTCGCCGCCTTCGCGCATCGGCAGTGCCTTGAGCAGGCCGTGTTCCAGTTCGCCGAGAATCGTCTCCTCCGGATACCAGGCGAATCCCAGGCCCATGCCGGCGGCGTGGATCGACGTTGCCTTGTGACTCACCGTCCAGCTCTGTTCCGCGCCGAGCCAGCTGCCGCTGCGGCGCTGGCTGCCCGTGTCGCGGATCATGAGATGGCGATGCTTGCGTAAATCCTGCAGGGTGAGTTCGCGCCCAAGCTGATGCAAAGGATGGCCGGGATGCGCTGCGGCGATGAAGCGCACCCGCATGAGAGGATCGCCGGCGAAGCCCGGCGGCACCTGCGAACAGATCGCCAAATCAACCTTGCGCTGTAGCAGCGCCTCTTCGGTACCGCTGAGCACGCTCTCGTAGAGTTCGATGCGCGTCTGCGGCCGCTCCTCGGCGAAGCGCGCGAAGCATTGCAGCAGCAGCCACGTGGGAAAGATGATTTCCACCGCGAGCCGCAGCTCCGGTTCCCAACCCGCGGCGAGGCTCCCAGCGGCCCCTTCCAGCGCCCCGGCCTCGTCCAGCAACGCTTTGGCGCGGCGGTACAGGACTTCGCCGGTCGGTGTGAGATGCGCCTTGCGGCCGACCACCTCGAACACTTTCACGCCAAGCAGCGATTCCATTTTCTGCACGGCATAGGTGACCGCCGACTGGCTCTTATGCAGCACTTCGGCTGCCTGGGCATAGCCGCCGGCATCAACCACGGCCAAGAGAGAACGCCATTGTTCCAGGGAAATTCGCGGGGTAGCGACCATGTATCTAACCAATAGATAGGTATGCCCTAAATAATCTGCTTTTTTATCTAATCAATCAATATTCAAATACGACCAATGCGGAGCATGTCGTTCCGCCACTGATGTTAAGGAAATCCGCCCATGACCACTCTGCTGCAGATCAACGCGAGCCTGAACAACGGCAACGGCCAATCCAGTCAGCTCGCCAATCAATTCGTCGCCGCGTACCGCAGGCGCCACCCCGGGGCGAAGATCGTGGAGCGCGACGTCGCCGCGGCCGAACCCGTACCGCACCTCAACGCCGAACGATTTGGCTCCTTCATCACCAAACCGGAAGAGCGCAGTGCCGCGCAGCGGGCGGTGGTGGCGTACTCCGACATACTGATCAACGAACTGAGGCAGGCCGACGTCATCGTACTGGGCCTGCCGATGTACAACTTCGGTGTGCCGTCGCAGCTCAAAGCCTACTTCGACCACATCGCCCGTGCGGGCGAGACCTTCAAGTACACCGAGAAGGGCCCGGTGGGCCAACTCACGGGGAAGAAGGTGTACGTGTTCGCGGCGCGCGGCGGTGTCCACGCCGGTACGCCGATCGACACACAGACGAGTTATGTGCGCGACTTCCTGCGCTTCCTCGGCATGGACGACGTGGAATTCGTTTACGCTGAGGGTCTAGCCATCAGCCCAGAGAGCAAGGAAGCGGGTCTCGCCAGTGCGGCGGCCGAGATCGAACGTCTGGTCGCGTGAGGTCGAGGAAACGCCCGGATTGATCTAAATTGCCTCCCTCGGACGAGAAACGGGGGATTTTTCAAGGAGATTCAAGATGAACGCTCGCACCCTGGTCCATGTCATCGAGTCACAGCCGACTTCCGACGGCGCCGGCGTCAAGCTGCGCCGCAGCCTCGGCAGCCAGCGCGGCCAGTACGTGGATCCGTTCCTGATGCTCGATGAGTTCTATTCCGATAACCCGGACGACTACGTCGCGGGCTTCCCGTCACATCCGCACCGTGGATTTGAAACGGTCACCTACATGCTCGACGGCCACATGCGCCACGAGGATCATCTGGGCAACCGCGGGGATCTCGGCCCCGGCGACGTGCAGTGGATGACGGCGGCGCGCGGCATCATCCACTCCGAGATGCCGCAGCAGAGCCAAGGCCGCATGCGCGGGTTCCAGCTGTGGCTCAATCTTCCATCGAAGGAAAAAATGCAGCCTGCCGGCTATCGCGACATTCCCGCGGGCGAGATCCCGCGGGTGGCGCTGCCGCAGGGCGGCGAAGTCAAAGTCATCGCCGGCACGCTCGTGCTGGACGGCGGCGCCACCCACGGTCCGGTCAACGGCGGCGGTGCCAAGCTCAGCACCGATCCCTCGTACTTCGACGTGCATCTACCGGCCGGAGCGGTATTCGATGCGCCGGTGGCGGCGGGGCACAGTGCCTTCCTCTACACCTATGAAGGCAGCGCGGAGATCGGCGCACCCGGTGCGGCCAAGGCGCTGCCGAACCGCGCAGCGGGCGTCTTGTCCGATGGCGAGGGTGTGCGGGTGCAGGCGGGCGTCGAGGGTGTACGATTCTTGCTGCTGGCCGCCAAGCCGCTGCGCGAGCCGGTGGTGCAGTACGGGCCGTTCGTGATGAACACGCGCGAGGAAATCGAGCAGGCGCTCGCCGATTATCGCGACGGGCGCTTCGGCGCCGCGGCCTGACGGCGGACGTTTGAGCGCCGCGGCCGGACTGGATCGATCTCTTCGCGACACCGATGGAGTGCAAGTGGACATTACCAGAACAATTCTTCCGCTCGAGCATTACGGCTCGCCGGAGATCGTTTCGTTCCGCGGACTTCCGGGAGGGGACGGCAAGGATCACTTTGCCCTGATCTTCCCGTCGCGACAGGGCGATGCACAAATCCCGCTGGTCAGGATGCACTCCGAATGCGTGACCGGGGACGTCCTCGGTTCGCTGCGCTGTGATTGCGGTAAGCAACTCACCGAAGCGTTGTCGCGCCTCTCGATCGAGGGCGGGATACTCATCTACCTCCGCCAAGAGGGTCGGGGGATCGGTCTGGATGAAAAATTGAGAGCGTACCAACTGCAGGATTCCGGGTTCGATACCTTCGAGGCGAATGTGCGCCTCGGTCACGGCGAGGATGCGCGTTCCTACGTGCTCGCTGCCGAGATTCTCCGCGTGTTGGGGGTGTCCAAAATACGGCTCCTGACGCGCAATCCGGATAAAGCGCGTCAATTGCGCAACGCCGGAATCGACGTCGTGGAGCAGGTGAAGACCGGCCTTCACCTCAATCCGCGCAACGAGAAGTATCTCCAAGCAAAGGAACGGCGCGCGGCACGCGCCGCGGGGAGCGATCGAAAAAGGTGAACGGCGGGCGCCGATTGCCGGCCGAGCGCGGCGACCACGGGCGTGTGCGTGAATGCCGATGTACATCACCGATGATGAGCGGTACGCTAGCCGTGTACCCCTTCCCCTTCAACTGATTCGAGAACTGTCATGGCGAAGAACGATTCCAGCAAGCAGAGTGATTTGGCGCGCCGCAGAGAAGCTTCTCTGATTACACCGACCGATCTGGGCACGAAGGCGTCCAAAAATATCGCGGCCGGAATGAACGGGATACTTGCCGACGTCTTTGCGCTCTATCTCAAGACCAAGAACTTTCACTGGCACATGAGCGGGCCACATTTCCGCGACTACCATCTGCTGCTCGACGAACAGGCCGATCAACTTTATGCGATGACCGACCCGATCGCCGAGCGCATCAGAAAAACCGGCGGTTCGACCTTGCGTTCGATCGGGCATATCGCGCGGGTTCAACGCATCAAGGACAACGACGCCGATTACGTCGATCCGCTCGACATGCTTGCCGAGCTGCGAGAAGACAACATCACTCTGGCCGCGCGCCTCCGCGAAGTGCACGACATGGTCGACGAGCTGCGCGACATTGCGACGGCGAGTCTGATCGAGAACTGGATCGACGAGACCGAACGCCGCACTTGGTTCTTGTTCGAATCGAGCCGGCACGGCGACAAAACGGGACATTGAAGGTGGCGCGCGCTCCGGGGAAGGCGCTACTCGACCGCGCCCGGGCGGGCGTTACTCGACGTTCGGAATGAACGCTGTGAAATCCGTACAGGTCATTTCCTCGGCGCTCGCGCGCAACAGCGTTCGAAACTGCCGCAACGGTTCACCCACCACGTCGATTCGCCGCGGCGAAGAGCGCACGGCGTTCGCGAGCCGCTCCCCAAGCGCGCGCAGAGCGTGCGGCAACGGGACGTCACGAAACTCCAAGGCGAGCGCCGCGGTCATACCGAGCGATGCAAAACAAGCATCAAATGCGCGCGCGAGCATGCGGTGTTTCCCATAGGCGATGAAACCCAGGCTGGCAATATCCGACTGATTGCCGGCGGGGTCGTGGAGTCCGACATCCAATGTCGAGGCCTCTGCGGCGCGGCGTGCGGCCGCCAGCGGCTCGGTCATCCCCCAGGAAAGATATTCGGCCCCGACGCCATCGCCGGTCCGCGCCAGCAGCGGCGGCAAACCGAGTCCCGCGCCATCCAAGAGATGCGCGACCTGCCGCGACGCGAGCACGCACAGGTCCGTCAACGCGCTGTTGATCTGATCGATGGCCTTGGCGGCGCGGTGATCGTGATACCCGCCGCTGGAAACAACGGCGTCTTCGCCGCTATTCGCGGCATTTTGCAGGAACGTCGGGTTGTCCTTCAGCGACTGCAAGCCGACTTGCGCGGAGCGCGACACTTCGGCGAGCGCCTGCAGAGCGTGCGCGAGAACGTTGGGCAGGACTCGCCAGGACGTCGGCGCCTGATGCTCGAGTTGCGTTCGCGCCGAGCCGCGGAGCAGTGCGCCGATGCGGTCAAGGCTCTGTCCGTAGCAGGGATCCAGCCAGCGATCGGCCAGCCGACGGTCGAAGTGGCCGGCCGGACATTGGGCCGCCTCGATGCTCAGCGCGAACATCTGTTCGGCCAGCCGCACACGGCGCCCGGCCGTCAGCGCGACGTCGCAGGCCATGGCTGTCGCAAACGGCGAGCCGTTGATCAATGCCATCGCTTCGCCCATGGCCAAGGGCAGTTCCGCCAGGGGCTCCATCAGCCAGGTCAGCGGCATGACTTCGCCGGAACAGGCGACTGCTTGCATCGGCACCGGAGGCAGCGCATCCAGCAGATCTGCCACGGCCTCCGCCGTATCCGGGCGCAATTTTCCGCATCCGGTCATCGCGTTGGACAGCCGGGCAAATACCGCCAGTCTTACGCATCGTGCCGGCAGCATCTCTCCGCCGGGACCCGGTTTGAGCGCAATGAAATCACGCAATGTTGCGCCCTGGCGGCGCGACTCTCGCTCGCTCAGCATGACTTTGCCGCGGGAACCCGGGGCGGTGGTCGAGCCGTAGACGTAGCCGCCCGTCGTGCCCATGTAGGCTTCGAAGCGGGCCCGCCCTCGGGCGATATTCGCTTTCGCCTCGTCACAGAGCTCGATGCGGGCTCCGTCGAACGCCAGGCGCTCGGCGTTCGCCAAGGTCATGTCGGACAGCGATCTCAAGAGAATTCGTTCGACCACGCCAACGCCCTCGGTTCGACCGGAGTATCCGGCCGAGACCACAACTTGTCGAGCCCGGGCCGCGGGCTTACACTTCGATGCCTGCCTTTTGCGGTTTGCTGGCTTGCGGTTTCACGTCGGTCGTCGCAAGGAGAAGGTCATGCCCGAATTGACTAGACGCCAATTCTTGAAGGTCACCGGCCTGTCGCTGGTGGGCTCGAGCCTGGCGGTAATGGGTTTCGCACCCGGGCCGGCGCTCGCGGAGGTGCGCGAATACAAGCTTTCGCGCGCCACCGAGACGCGCAATACCTGCCCGTATTGTTCGGTTGCCTGCGGCATTCTCATGTACGGTCTCGGCGACGCGGCCAAGAATGCCCAACCGAGCATTTTTCACATCGAGGGAGACCCCGATCATCCGGTCAATCGCGGCACGCTCTGCCCGAAGGGAGCCGGCCTGATCGACTTCATCCACAGCGAGAGCCGTCTCAAGTATCCCGAATACCGCGCACCGGGTTCGGATCAATGGAAGCGCATGTCCTGGGATGACGCTCTCGACCGCATCGCCAAACTGATGAAGCAGGACCGCGATGCGAACTTCGTCGCGAAGACGCCCGATGGACTGACCGTCAACCGGTGGCTGACCACGGGCATGCTGGCTGCATCGGCGTCGAGCAACGAAGTCGGTTACCTGACGCACAAGGTGGCGCGCTCACTCGGTCTCCTGGCATTCGACAACCAGGCTCGTGTGTGACACGGCCCGACGGTGGCAGGTCTTGCCCCGACGTTTGGCCGTGGAGCGATGACGAATCACTGGGTCGACATCAAGAATGCCGATCTGATCCTCATCATGGGCGGCAACGCCGCCGAAGCGCACCCCTGCGGATTCAAATGGGTGACCGAAGCCAAGGCGCATAACAAAGCCAGGCTCATCGTCGTCGATCCCCGATTCACCCGGTCGGCATCGGTCGCCGATTACTACGCGCCGATCCGGCCCGGGACCGACATCGTGTTCCTCGGCGGCTTGATCAATTACCTGCTGGCCAACGACAAGATCCAACGCGACTATGTGGTGAATTACACCGACCTGTCCTTCATCGTGAAGGAGGAGTTTGCGTTCACCGACGGCATCTATTCCGGATACAACGTCGACAAGCGCACCTACGACAAGTCGAGCTGGGATTATGAACTCGGGGCGGATGGTTACGCCAAGGTCGACCCCACGCTCCAACATCCGCGCTGTGTCTACAATCTGCTAAAAGCCCATTACTCGCGCTACGTGCCGGAGATGGTCGAGCGGGTCTGCGGCACCCCGAAGGACAAAGTACTGCACATCTGGGAAATGATTGCCACGACGGCCACGCCGACCCGCGCGATGACCATCATGTACGCGCTCGGCTGGACCCAACACTCGATCGGTTCGCAGATGATCCGCACCGGCGCGATGGTGCAGCTCCTGCTCGGCAATATCGGGGTGTCCGGCGGCGGCATGAACGCGCTGCGCGGGCATTCGAATATCCAGGGACTCACCGATCTCGGCCTCTTGTCGAATCAATTGCCGGCCTACATCTCTCTTCCCAGCCAAGGCGAACAGGAGTACGCCAAGTACCTGGCGGCGCGCACCTTGAAACCGCTGCGTCCCAACCAATTGAGCTACTGGCAGAACACGCCGAAATTCTTCGTGAGCTTCATGAAGACCTGGTGGGGGGACGCGGCGACCGAGCAGAACAACTGGGCCTATGACTATTTGCCGAAGCTCGACAAGCTCTACGACATGCTGCAGGTGTACGAGCTCATGCACCAGGGCAAGATGAACGGCTATCTCGCGCAGGGCTTCAATCCGCTGGCCGCGGCGCCCAACAAGGCCAAGCTCACATCCGGGCTCTCGAAGCTCAAGTTTCTCGTGATCATGGACCCTCTAGCCACCGAGACCTCGGAGTTCTGGCGCAACTACGGCGAACTCAATGACGTCGATTCGAGCAAGATTCAGACCGAGGTGTTTCGCTTGCCGACCACCTGTTTCGCCGAGGAAAACGGCACCCTGGTCAACTCGGCGCGCTGGCTGCAGTGGCACTGGAAGGGCGCCAATCCGCCCGGCGAGGCGCGCAGCGATTTGGAGATCATGGCCGGCATTTTTACGCGCATGCGCGCCATGTATTCCAAGGATGGCGGTGCCTTTCCGGACCCCATTCTCAACTTGACTTGGAAATACGCGCAAGTTCAAAGTCCCAGCCCGGAAGAGCTCGCCAAAGAATACTCGGGCAGTGCGCTCAAAGACTTGGCCGATCCCAAAGATCCGACCAAGATCACGCGCAAGGCCGGCGAGCAGCTCGCGGGCTTCGCCGAGCTGCGCGACGACGGCAGCACGCAATCGGGGTGCTGGATTTTCTGCGGAGCGTGGGGCCCGACGCTCAATTGGGCCTGGTCTTGGCCCGCCAACCGGCGGGTGCTGTACAACCGCGCCTCCTGCGATCCGGCCGGCAAGCCGTACAATCCGAATCGCAAATTGATCGCCTGGAACGGCACTGTCTGGGGCGGAGCCGACGTCCCCGACTTCAAGGCCGATGAGAATCCGGCCGGCGGCATGGGGCCGTTCATCATGAACCCCGAGGGGGTGGCGCGCTTCTTCGCGCGCGCCGGCATGGCGGATGGACCGTTTCCCGAGCACTACGAGCCATTCGACACCCCGCTCGGCTACAACCCGTTGAATCCGCACCAGCCGCAGGCGACCAACAATCCGGCGGCGCGGGTATTTGCGGGTGATCGCGAGGCGTTCGGCAAGGCCGAGCAATTTCCGCACGTCC
>WNFL01219301.1_pt2 | contig 10803 bp, 9 predicted proteins | sample 5400361 | NCBI WGS metagenome assembly WNFL01 (sample SAMN13153351, study PRJNA577476) | soil metagenome | isolation source: 40 cm soil on Douglas fir-dominated hillslope | place: USA:California | collected 2013-09-17 | reverse complement strand
TTTTCATTTTTGTTTTTTGTTTTATTCGTCCTCTTTTTTTAAGCAAAAACTTTCCTGTTACCCAAGTCCATAAGGTTTGGGTTTTCATTTTTCTAACTGTTGATTGGAAACACTAATCCCGCGAGCCAGTTATCTCAGAAGTCGGAGATTGCCCGGAGAACACGCTTTAGTTAGCCGGGTGCTAAGTGCAGAAGAAAAGAGCTCGGGGAGTCTTTTTGGAAACCGCGGCAAGAGTAGACGCTTGTTTCTTTGATTGGATTTTTCTCATTCTTCTTTTTGAGATAGAATCCTACTCGGAATTGATGATGCAAATCTCGCCTATAGGGCATGGAAGATAAAATGATGAACGGTGAGCCGTACTTTTAGTCGATGAGTTATCATGATTTTAATGACAGAGATGTCATTCTGCTGAATTGATGTTTTTTGGTTTACTGCAGTCACGTTAGTAGGCTACAAATACTTACTGTTTCTTACATCGTTTTTTAAGATCGTACATGTTGTACGTAAAAAATTCTCTAACAAGAGATCTAATGCCTAATAAGTAATCGTGCTGAGTATTTCTTTCCACTTGCTGTTACGAAGGAAACAACATAAATACCATCACTCAGGTTATGAATGCTCACCGGAATATTGTTTGTGCCGCTGCTCATGGTTGCAACCGATTCTCTCACAATCTTAGAGGTCATGTCGTAAATGTAAATCTGAACTTGTTGGGAAAGATTTGAATAAAAGTCTACCATAAATTCATCTTTAGCCGGATTAGGATACACTATTATTGACTTGTCTTCAATTGGCGTTGTCGAAACAAGGAGTGTATCTGAAGTAACAGTAATGAGAATGGGCGTTGAAGTAACTATCGCGTTTTGATTGTCTGTTGCTTTAACCGTAAGCGAGTAACTTCCGGTTGGCGGGTTAACCCAATCAAATTGATAAGGGCTCACAGTGGCTTCGCCCAACTTGGTTGACCCATTAAAGAATTCCACTCGCGTAATCGTGCCATCCGGGTCAGATGCGTTTGCCGCAATAGTGACGGACGAGCCGGCCGGGTAATCCGCACGGTTAGCCGGATATAAAATGCTTGCCAGTGGTGGTTTATTGGGAATTAGAATAGAATCAGACTCATAAGCTCCGATGTCGGGGGCTGACCCTGAGTAGAGCAAACCCACATTGAGACCGGCATTTATTAATGAACTACCCGCTGCTGGCATATAATAAGGAGTGGGGCGGCTTCCGGTTTTTGTAACTGCAGGATTGGGAAGGTTAGTTAAATTGATTAAGGGATTAAGAAGACTCAGCAGTGAGGTAATTAAACTTCCGGGATCCAAATTGGCAGTTGAATTATTAAGTACCTGAAGACTATTGGTAGTGATAGTGGCGCCATTTTCAGTGTGGATCAATTGGTTGGGATAGAGACTGTAACCTGTGTTTGAATTAATTACCAAATTGTTTTTGATGTCGATGTTATCACTGCTTCCTCCGTAAAGTCCCACCACATTCATTGTGCTGGTTCCCGTAAATTCAATCGTGTTGTTATACAATTTCAAATTGTGCAACCCACCCCACTGCGAACGAACGACTTCACCGATATGTACTTCCTCAAGCGCATAAAATGTGTTATGGTGGATATTCCAATTCTGCATGGGGTTGCTCCAATTCGCGACTCCGTAGGTTCCTTTTAAAAAATAATTGTGATCAATTTCAGCATCGTGAATGGTGAGCTCCAATCCATAACCTGCACCATTTGCACGTGTTTGCATATCAAACGTGTTATTATGCACACGAATGGTTTGAACGCCTGTAGAAGGTATCGCACTATTGACCAGTGAAATCGTATTGTCCACATAACAATTGTAGATTTCGCAGCCCACCAAAGTGGAGTTCCATAATTCAATAGCGATGTTAGGTGCGGATCCGTTATTCCACAAACCAAACGGAGTAACGGAGACGTGACTATCATGTATTTTCAAATTAAAGATATCGTTGTAGCCATCGGGCCCAATTGCTTTGATACCATAACCTGTATTTTCATCTACATTCAGTTGAGAAATTTCCACGCGCTCCAAGTTGCCAAGGTTCAGAGCTCCTGACGAATAACCCGTGCTGCCCCAGGAGCAATTGATGAGTTGGGTATTTGTCAATTGTGAATCCTTTATATCCCATAGCCAAATGCCGCAGTAGTTGGTGTTAGTGATTTTAACTTCATCGATAACGACTTTATTTCGATAACGGACGTAGATACCTCCATGCAATTGTTTTGAATCTCCATCGATGGCAAAATTTCTGAGAGTTTGATTTCCATCAAGCTGATTAAACTCGCTCAAGCTGATCAGGAACTTGTCGGGGCTATAGCCGGGGTCTGTTGGAGGATGATAATAGAATGAGCTCGCAGCCTTGAAAATAGTTGCGTCTATTCCGGCCCCCTCAATGCTCACACCCAGCGGTACTTCCACTAAACCGTTTTCAACGAATGTCCCCGCTCCCACCCGGATGGTGTGACCGTGATTGCCTGACACTTTAGTTACTGCAAACTTTAGCGTTTTCCACGGGCGCACAAAACTTCCATCACCAAGGTAATCATCTCCTGTTGCGCTTACATGGTAGATATCGGCTATACTTTGAAAATGAAGAAGCACAAACACCAGGCATATAATTATTCTCTTAAGAATTCTGCTCATCCTTATCTGTCATCCGTCACTACCTCGCCCACTTAAAAATCCATGCTTTGAAATACTTAATCAAGAAGAATTTCAACCTGATTGAGAAGCCAATTCGATAAACACATAGCGTATTTTCCATTTTTAAAGGAAAACATGTGACTTGCTAAAAGCGACAATAAGGATCATTGACAATGAAGATTTACATCATTACTTCAGAGGTAGGCGCATATTATGTTTGTTTAGCAAAGCCGCTATTTTAAAATGAAAAATCAAGGGAATAGTGAAATTTATGCCACTTATAAGGGCAAGAAGGTACTAGTCACTGGCCACACGGGATTTAAAGGCAGTTGGTTGACGCTCTGGCTAAAGGAATTAGGTGCTAATGTTTTTGGTTATGCTTTAGATCCCCCCACCAATCCATCTCTCTTTGAACTTTTAGATCTTGAAAAAGAAATTGATCACGAGATCGGAGATATCCGTGACATTGACCGATTGAAGAAAAGCCTTCAACGAATAAAACCCGATATCATCTTTCATATGGCGGCTCAATCAATCGTAGGGCAGTCGTACGAAAATCCATTGGAGACAGTTCAGGTAAATGCGTTAGGTACTGCAAATCTGTTGGAGGCAGTGCGTCAGACGGGGCTGGCCCTTGCTATGGTTTTGATTACTTCAGACAAATGCTATGAAAATAAAGAATGGCACTTTGGATATCGTGAAACAGATGTACTTGGCGGATATGATCCTTATTCGGCAAGCAAGGCAGCCGCAGAAATCCTGATTGCCTCCTGGAGGAAATCATTCTTTAATCCGGATACAATCAAAGAACATGGAGTGAGGGTGGCTTCTACACGGGCAGGAAATGTAATAGGTGGTGGCGATTGGGGTAAAAACCTTGTGCCGGACTGCATCCGTGACTTACAAAATCATGCGTTCATCACAATAAGAAATCCCTACTCTACCCGTCCATGGCAGCATGTACTGGAACCACTCAGCGGGTATTTACGACTTGGAGCAAAACTCTTAGACTCATCTATCGAAAACGTTGCATCCTATTGCGAAGCATTTAATTTCGGGCCACACGTTACAAACAACAAAACTGTAGAGGAGCTGGTAGAAGAGATAATTGAAAAGTGGGGAACAGGTTCCTGGAAGTGGGTCTCACCGGCCGATGCAAAATACGAGTCCTCACTTCTTAATCTTTCAATTGATAAAGCCTATCATAAACTAGGATGGCTTCCAAAATGGAATTTTAGCGATACCATCGCCCGTACAGTAGAATGGTATCAAGCATTAGAGACGCATCAAAAATTTTCGCATGAGCCTTCGGCAATGCAAGACTTCTCGCTGGATCAAATCCGGGCACATCAGGCAGATCAACCCATCTCTCCGGAGATGCTTCTTACCCAAGAAACAACGTATGATTAACTAAACATTTATGAAAAATAAAAAAAATACTGTTTTGGCTAAATGCAGATTTTGTGATACCCCCCTGGTTGATACATTCGTGGATTTAGGAATGTCGCCCTTGTGCGAAGACCACGTAAAACCGGAAGAGTTAAAACAAATGGAGCCGTTTTACCCGCTCCACGCTTACGTTTGTTCAAAATGTTTTTTGGTACAAGTCGAGGAACTGGTTTCTCCTTCCGAGATTTTTTCTGATTACGCTTATTTTTCTTCCTACTCTGACACGTGGTTGAATCATATAAAAAAATATACTGATCAAGTACTTGAACGATTTGAAATCACGGGCAATTCGCTTGTGGCAGAATTAGCAAGCAATGACGGGTACCTACTGCAGTATTTTCAAGAGAAAAAAATTCCGGTACTGGGTATAGAACCGGCAGCCAACGTAGCTAAAATCGCTATTGAAAAAGGAATTCGAACGGAAGTGAAATTTTTTGGATTTCAAACATCTAAAGAATTGAGTGACTGCTATGGAAAAGCAGATTTATTGATCGGCAACAACGTATTGGCGCATGTGCCCGACATTAATGATTTTGTTTCAGGGATGAAAGCATTTTTAAAGGAGGAAGGAACGATCACGATGGAATTTCCTCACTTGATGAAGTTAGTGGAGGAAAATCAATTTGATACGATCTATCAGGAGCACTTCTCCTATCTCTCATTTACAACAGTGAGTCAAATTTTCAATCATCATGGCTTAGCTATGTTTGACGTAGAAGAAATACCAACGCACGGAGGGTCTTTGCGAATTTTTGCAAAGCATAAAGAAGACAAATCAAAGAAAATATCGGAGCGAGTATCCTCGATGCTAGCGCGCGAAGAGAACGCAGGGATGCGTTCGTTAACCTACTACACTGATTTTAAAGAGAAGGTGAAGGAAACCAAATGGAAGGTATTAGAGTTTCTCATCAATGCGAAGCGCGATAATAAAACAGTTGTAGGATATGGTGCACCGGGCAAAGGAAATACGCTTCTGAATTATTGCGGAGTTCGTACAGACTTCATCGACTACACAGTCGACCGAAGTCCACACAAACAAGGAAATTATTTACCTGGTACTCTCATACCAATTTACCATCCCGACAAGATCAAGGAAACGAAACCTGATTATGTTTTCATTCTTCCCTGGAATCTCAAAGACGAAATCATGGATCAGATGTCATTTATTGGCGAATGGGGCGGGCAATTTGTAGTGCCCATTCCTGAACTTACGGTGTACGAACCTTCAAGGGTATTGGCTTAAATAACTGCACTTAACTCAATGATCTGAATCATCCGTTTTGAATTCCCTGCATCATTGATTCGGGAAACGATAGACTATTACTTTGGCGAAGTAGATTTCATCTTAAACGGTGAGATTAAAACCATTAAAAAACCAGTCCTATGAAAGTCGTATTATTTTGTGGCGGACAGGGAATGAGGTTGAGAGAATTTTCAGAAAAGATTCCGAAGCCGATGGTTCCAATTGGATACCGCCCGATTCTGTGGTACATCATGAAATACTATGCCTACTACGGTCATCGGGATTTCATTTTATGCCTTGGGTACATGGGAGACACAATCAAAAACTACTTTGTCAATTATGACGAGTATCTCTCCAATGATTTTGTTTACTCCAAGGGTGGAAGTAATCTAAACCTGCTCAACAAAGACATTGACGACTGGACAATCACGTTTGCCGACACAGGTATTAACACGAGCCTGGGAGAACGTCTCTTATCTGTCAAGAAATACTTGCAAGGTGAAGATTCTTTTTTAGTCAACTACTCCGATGTGCTTACCGATTTGCCATTGCCGGAAATGATTTCATATTTTAAAAAAGAAGATAAAATAGGAATGTTCATGGTGACACCTCCGCAGCGAAGTTTTCACGTAGTGCATTTTGACGAAAGAAACGAAGTGAATGAGATCAGTCTTCTTAGTAATTCAGGCCTTTGGGTCAATGGCGGTTATTTCATATTCAAGAGTCAGATTTTCGATTACTTACGACCCGGTGAAGATTTAGTCGACAATGCATGCAAGAAGCTAATACTTCAAAATGAACTATCAGTCTATCCCTATCATGGCACATGGATTACGATGGATACATTTAAAGAGAAGCAGACTTTAGATGACATGTATGGCAGAGGTGAAACACCCTGGGAGGTCTGGAGAGAAAGGAATCTCAAACAGGTTTCTGTTACTGCGTGATCATGTTGTCCGTGAATTTTGCGGACAGGCCGGAGGGACTTAAAGTTTTGTGCCTCGGTGCGCATTGCGATGACATTGAAATTGGGTGCGGGGGAACAATTCTAAGATTGACGAATGAATTTAAAGTTCAAAGTTTGAAATGGGTAGTGTTTACATCTTCCGGTGAGCGAGGCAGTGAAGCTGCTAAGAGTGCTGAACATTTTGTGCAAAAATGCAAGGACAAGGAAATAATAATTAAAAAGTTTAGAGATGGATTTCTCCCTTATCAAGCTGAACAAGTAAAAGCATTGTTCGAAGATTTAAAACCCTTCAACCCCGACATCATTTTTACTCACTACCGGCATGATCTGCATCAGGATCATCGCACGGTTTGTGACTTGACATGGAATACCTTCAGGGACAACCTGATTTTTGAATATGAAATTCCTAAGTACGATGGGGACCTGGGTGCCCCAAATTATTTTGTTACACTGGAAAAAAAAATTGCAGAAAAGAAAGTAAAAGTAATTATGGATTGTTTTAAGTCACAGATCGGAAAGCAGTGGTTTGATGAAGAGACTTTTTTCTCTTTGATGCGTATCCGTGGAATTGAATCAGCCTCACCCACAAAATACGCAGAAGGATTCCACATAAGAAAATCGGTCATGTGAGAGGTCGCACGAATTATGATTTTCGAAGAAACGAAATTGAAAGGAGTCTTCATCATTAAGCCCGAGCAAACGGAAGGTGAGCGAGCTTCATGCACAAAAACTTTTTTTTTGAAAGACGAATTTCGCATACACGGATTGAATGCAAGCATTGTTCAAAGCGATATTTCGTTCATCAAAACAAAAGGCACTTTCAGAGGAATGCATTTTGAGGCCCCGCCTTTTGAGGAAGATAAAATAATCAGTTGCTGCAGTGGCGCAATATTGGATTTTATTGTTGACCTGAGAGCAGAGTCAGTCACATTCAAAGAGTGGATTGCCGTTGAGCTGTCGTCTGAAAACGCCTACCTTGTATATATCCCTAAATCATTCGCGCATGGCTTCTACACGTTGCAAGATGAAACGCGCGTGGTCTATCAACTGACCGAATATCACCACCCCGAACATTCCTGGGGGTTCCGATTTGACGATCCTGCATTTGACATCACCGTACCTGCTGAAATAGCTGACCTGTCGGAAAAAGATAGAGGCTATCCGGACCTCTACTTATTGCCCTCTTAAAGATTAGTGAATGGAAGCGACTATAGCGAAATCGGAAAAAACAACGAGCATGCTTGGTGAGCAAATGCACGCTCTGATGACTGAATTATTTCCCATTTGCCGAAGTATCACTGGAAAGGGAGTTCACCAAACACTCAATATTCTTAAAAAAGATATACCCCTGAGTATTTATAAAGTACCATCGGGTACCACTGTGTTTGACTGGGAAGTACCACGCGAGTGGGACATCAATGAGGCGTACGTCAAAAACTCAAAAGGTGAAAAAATAATTGACTTTGCCAATTCCAATTTACATGTACTGAATTACAGCATGCCCATTGACAAAAGTGTTTCTCTTAGTGAATTAAAAGAACATCTTTACTCGCTGCCCGAACATCCCGACTGGATCCCTTATCGCACCTCTTATTACAAAGAGGACTGGGGCTTCTGCATCTCCCACAATCAATTTCAAAAACTTAAGGACGATGTGTATGATGTGTACATTGATTCCGCTTTAAAAGACGGCCACCTCACCTATGGTGAATACTATATCGCGGGTGAGCTTCCGGAAGAAGTGGTGATATCCACGCGCATCTGTCACCCTTCGATGGCCAATGATAATCTTTCGGGGATTTGCGTGGCTACTTACCTGGCAAAGGAACTCAGGCGAAAAAAACTACGCTACTCCTACCGATTCTTATTTATTCCGGGAACGATTGGAGCGATTACGTGGCTCTTCCTTAATGAACCAAAAGTTAAAAATATTAAACACGGACTTGTAGTATCACTGCTGGGTGATGAAGGGGGTTTCACTTATAAAAAATCAAGGCAAGGCAGCGCTGAGATTGATCAGGTGGTTGAAGCAGTTTTAAAAGCCAAAACTCCTGCCCACACCATTCTCAATTTTTCACCTTATGGAGATGATGAGAGACAATTTTGCTCACCGGGTTTTAATCTTCCCGTGGGCTGCCTGATGCGAAAGTCCTTTGGTGAATATCCGGAATATCATACTTCTGCAGACAATCTTGAATTGGTGACGCCAAAGGCGCTCGAAACTTCCCTGAAAATGATTGACAATATCTTATTCACACTCGAGGCAAACAAAAGCTATGTTAACGTAAATCCTAAGTGCGAACTGCATTTAGGCAAGCGAGGTCTTTACAATTTAGTTGGCGGAGAAAACCTCAACAAAAATTTTCAGCTGGCGCTTTTGTGGGTGCTTAATTTTTCAGATGGGAAACATTCACTACTAACTATAAGCCGCGAGTCTGGAATCGATTTTGAGATAATCAATCTGGCCGCTGGAAAACTATTTGAGCAAAAGTTATTGGTAGAAGTATGACATGTGTATGCGCCCCATTTAGGTATGAAAATTCTATTGGTACATAATAAGTATAAACAGCCGGGAGGCGAAAATGTGGTTTTTGAATCAGAGGGTGAGTTACTTTCAAACAACGGTCATTTCGTAGAGCGGCTGGTTTTTGATAACTCTGCGATCAAAACTTTCATTGATAAATGTCTGTCCGGGCTGAAAGTCATTTATAATCCGGTGAGTGCACAAAAACTAAAAGAGAAAATTGAACGGTTTAAGCCTGACATCATTCATGTTCACAACTTTGTTCCGCTGGTTTCTCCCTCAATCTTCTACGTTGCAAAAAAGTTCAACATACCAACGATTCTCACCTTGCACAATTACCGGCTGATTTGCCCCAGTGCGACACTCCTCTATAAAGGAAAAATTTACGAACGAAGTGTTCATTCTGTTTTTCCCTTTGACGCAATCATAAAGGGTGTATACCGCAACTCCAGGCTACAAACCGCTGCCATCGCCATCATGGTAGCTGTTCATAACGTGATGGGTACCTGGAGAAATAAAATAGACTTCTATATTGCTCTCTCAAAATTTGCGAAAGAAAAATTCAAATCCTCCTCGCTTGCTATTCCTGAAGAGCGATTGGTTGTAAAACCAAATTTTGTACCCGACTTTGGTGCAGGAGAAGCTGTAAGAAATGATGAGTTACTATTCGTAGGACGTCTCGTAGAAGAAAAGGGAATAGAAGTGCTGCTCAAAGCAACTCGAATTCTTGATTTCAACCTCACCATTATAGGCGAAGGCCCTTTGCGAAAATTAGTAACCGATGCTGCGTTGACAAATCATAACATTCATTACATCGGATTCCAAAATAAAGTCAGCATTGCCAATCATATGAAAAAATGCAAAGCACTGATTTTCCCATCCATTTGGTATGAAGGACTTCCACTCACCATTTTAGAAGCTTTCTCTACCGGTACTCTCGTAATTGCTTCAAAACTTGGGGCCATGGCGGAAATTATTCAAGACAGAACAAATGGTTTGCTTTTCGAGGCAGGAGATGAAATCGCATTAGCAAATAAAATTGTTGAAGCCGAAGCGGAGCCGGAATGGGCAGAACACCTGGGGCACAACGCAAGGCTAAGCTATCTCGCGCACTACACTCCAGAAAAAAATTATAGTTTGCTCATCGGCATCTACAACAAGGCTTTGGCCCTCAAACGTCAACAACGGGATAATGTGATTCAGCAATCAACAGCTGAACTGGAGAAATCTGAAAACGCCATGGTATGAAAAGAAGATCATTCATCTTTGCTTCACTCTTAAGTCTCTTGGGAGTCAGTGCTTTGTCGTTCATTCGATGGGTTCGAAAATCGGATCAAAACAAAATCCTGGCCCAGCCGAAATTTTTATCTCTGCTTTGTGACGATGCTACTATCCGAATGCTGGGACAAACCTATCTTAAGCTTAAGCCGGGCGAAGCGGGAGACCACATATTATTGGATGATCTGTTAAATGAAAAGTCCCACAAGATCTTTGTTGAAAAACAGGACGTCTCAATTGTTGAAACTCAAATAGAAAAAAAAGTAATTCATGATTTTGATACCAATGATATAATAGTAGTTCAGGGATGGGTTTTGTCTGTGACAGAGGCAAGACAGTGCGCCTTCTTTTCAATTCTTAACGCCTGAGTCATGCACAAGGATGCAACCAAGTTGGAAAACCATTCTGTGATTGAGGGTGATATCTGCATCATTGGCGCGGGCATGGCTGGAATTGCTATGGCGCTCGATTGGGCCAGTACTCCATATAAAATCGTCCTTCTGGAAGGAGGAGGCTTTGAAGTAGAGAGTAAAATGCAAGATCTCTATCGCGGCAAAAGTATTGGCCAGCGCTATTATCCTCTTCAGTCGCAGCGGCTGCATTACTTCGGTGGAACATCAGGTCATTGGGCCGGTTTCTGTTCTCCGTATGATCCCATTGATTTTCA
>WNFL01219190.1_pt2 | contig 10804 bp, 9 predicted proteins | sample 5400361 | NCBI WGS metagenome assembly WNFL01 (sample SAMN13153351, study PRJNA577476) | soil metagenome | isolation source: 40 cm soil on Douglas fir-dominated hillslope | place: USA:California | collected 2013-09-17 | reverse complement strand
AAAAGGGATTCAGACGGCTTTGTTTGCCCTTGCTTTTGTGAGTATCGGTTTGGAAACAGACTTGTCGCTCCTCGTGAGAACCGGAAATGGAAGACCGGCCCTCGTTTTTGTTATCGCCCAGGTATTTAATATTTTCTTTACGCTGGCCATAGCGTATTTTCTTTTCTCGTAAACTGAAGTCAGGCTGTCCGAATGCTTGTTCTACAAAAAAAGCATAAACAAAACGCAATGAAAATTGATAACTCCATGAGGACCACGTTCTTTTTATTACTTTGCCTCCCCGGCATCACGTCGTCTGCACAACACAATGTGCAACCCAACGTCGTTATCATTTTAGCCGACGATTTGGGGTACGGTGATATCGGAGCCTTTGGAGCAACCGATATCCGAACGCCTCATATTGATAGTCTTGCCCGCCAGGGGTTGAAACTTACTTCATTTTATTCACCCTCTCCGGTTTGCAGCCCCACGCGGGCAGGCCTCCTCACCGGCCGATATCCACGCCGCTTAGGGATTGACCACGTTTTTTTTCCCGAGGGTTATACCGGAATTCCGGAAGATGAAGTAACGATAGCAGAAGCGTTGAAAGGCAACGGATACGCAACAGCCATAGTCGGAAAATGGCACCTCGGCCACCACCGGTCATTCCTGCCATTGCAAAACGGGTTTGACGAATACTACGGTATTCCCTACAGCAACGACATGGAAGGGGTTGTCTACTTGCGGGATAATTCGGTAGATAGTATAAACGTAAATCAGCGCTACACTACGAAAACATATACGGGGAAAGCCCTGAAGTTTATTGAGAAGAATAAGAAACACCCGTTTTTTCTGTATCTCGCGCATACCATGCCGCATGTTCCACTGTATGCGTCCCCTGAATTTGAAGGTAAATCGAAGAGAGGACTGTACGGTGATGTGATCGAGGAAATCGATTGGAGTGTAGGAGAGGTGGTGAACGCATTAAAGAAAAACGGACTTGAAAAGAATACGGTGGTCGTATTCACGAGTGACAACGGGCCTTGGTTGATTTATGATATTGAAGGAGGTTCTGCCGGGCCCTTGCGTCAGGGCAAGGGAACAACATTTGAAGGCGGACAACGGGTTCCCGGTATTGTCTGTTGGCCGGGCAAAATAAAACCCGGTTCCGTCTATTCAGACCTTGCAACACAACTCGACTTGTACCCAACGCTGATCCGTCTCACCGGCAGCGAGAAGACGCAAACGACCAAACCCCTGGACGGCGAAGACCTCAGCGCTGTCTTGTTCGGCAATGGTATTCGCAAGGGCGACGAGTTTGCATACTATTCCGACGGTAAAATTGAAGCCTTTAGAAAAGGCGATTGGAAAATTCGCCTGCCCCACGCGGAAGTCAAAGCGTTGGGCGGGATGGTGGTCCTGGAAGGAACGGACACGTTATTGTTTAATCTCAAACTGGATCTTGGTGAGAAAAACAATTTACTGAAATCAAATCCCGCCAAGGCAAAAGAGCTACTGAATGCGTGGAAGGCCTTTGAACAAAAGGTAGGACCCACTCCAGCGCGATTAGTACAGCGCATGCCGGCGGATGACAGTCATATTAAAAAGTTATTGAAAAGACGGCCTGAATTGAAACCTGCGGTGAATTGAAAACGGAATTCGCTTGAAAATAAATTAGTTCATCGCGTCAGTAGGCCGGCATCGATCACAAACTGGGAACCGGTTATGAATCTGGCTTTGTCGGATACAAGATAAAGTACGGCAAGGGCTACATCCTCGGCTTCAATCCAGGGTACCGGCAAAAGATTTCCGGCCGAAGCTTCGGCAATTTGCTGCGTCGTTTTTCCTTCCAGTGCCGCCAGTCCGTCATTCATGGGAGTATTTACACCGGTTGGATGAATCGAGTTCACCCGGATATTATAGGGAGCCAGTTCAATGGCCCATGATTTTGTTAAGCCCACCAATCCCCATTTGGAAGCCGCATAGTGACTGAGTCGGTTCATCCCGCGCATTCCTGCTATGGAAGAATTATTAATGATGTTGCCCGACTTTTGATTAATCATGGCTGGAATGACATGACGGGCGGTAAGCCATGCACCTTTCAGGTTAATATCGATCATTGCGTCCCATGCGGCTTCGGTGAGTTCGTGAGCCAATCCATAAGCACATATGCCAGCATTATTGAAAAGTATATCAATGCGATCAAACTGAACCAGGGTTTTTTCAACGGCAATTTTTACATCGGAATCCACCCGCACATCACCTTGAAATGGCAAGCATCGGACACCCCACTTTTCAACTTCCTTTGTTAGGGTAGTGAGATCATCCACCGAACCGAGCGGGTAGCCTGGGTAGGTAAGGGGTTTGGCGACGTCGAAGGCAGCGATGTGAACGCCTTCTTTAGCTAAAGCAAGTGCTGTTGCGCGACCCTGGCCGTGGGCAGCTCCTGTGATAAAGGCCACTTGATTTTTCAGCGACATACTCATGGATTAATGCGAAGAATCGGTTTTCTTATAAACCTGAAGATATTCGTCAATCTCGGTTTGAATCACATTATTAAAGACATTCGTGGCAATCATGATTCCGGCAAAGGCCGTGAGCACAACCATCTCAGTATCTGAAAACCTCGTTCTCACCGAATTGAAAATAGTGTCGGGTACGAAGCCTTTATGTTCCGCTATCGCCGCACCAAACGACAACAGTTCCTGATCTTCCTTTGTCAGGGTTATGTGCTCAGGATTTTCCCCGGATTCAATAATGATCTTTCTGAAATACGTGCTGCAAAGTGGACAATCGGCTGCCTCGGAAATGGACCAGGCGAACAAAGGCGAAAGCCGGTTGCCGATTATTTTCTTTACTTCCTCATAGAGCGGGTACCATTCCATATAGGCCTGAAAGGCAACGTAGGAATGGCCGAGTGTAGCCTTCATATTGGTGATCCGGCTGCTGTAATTGGTTTTATGTTGGTTGAAGGCGGTTCTCATTTCCGATGGAGTTCGCTCTTCCGGGAGGGGGAGTATTCTTGGCATGACGAAATTAGATTAAAATTTGATCTGAAAAGATAGCCAATTTACAGCCAACGGTTTTGAAATCAGGCCCGGGATAATTAACTTCTCGTGCCATCGGATGCTTTCAAGAAGAAAATTTATAAACAAAACCTTGCTCGCCGGAGCGGGCGCATGTTGGGTACCCCGTGCATATTGTGGCCACGCGGGTCACGAAGCAGTCATGACCGTCAACGGTCCGGTACACCCGGGAGATTTGCAATTCACATTGAGTCACGAGCACATCATGGTTGATTTCATCGGAGCCGAAAAAGTGAGTCGTGACCGGTATAATACAGAAGAAGTGTTCAACACTGCGTTGCCGATTCTGCAAGACGTTAAAAAGAAGGGTTGCCTGACATTTATTGATTGTACCCCAGCCTACCTGGGCAGAGACGTGCAATTGCTTCATCGGCTATCCAAGGCGACCGGCTTGCACATTATCACCAACACGGGTTGCTATGGTGCGGCAGGCGAAAAATATTTGCCCGGGTATGTTTATGCGGAAACCGCAGAACAGATCGCTTCACGCTGGATCATTGAATCATCCGGAATCGACGGTACGGAAATCCGACCTGGCTTTATTAAGACAGGCGTTGACAAAGCTCCGCTGACTGCCGCTCAACGAAAGGTCATTGACGCTGCAGCTATAACACACCTGGCCACTGGGCTTACGATTGGCGTGCATACAGGCAATGGAGAGGCAGCAAAGGAGCAACTCGAAATTTTAAGGTCGAGGGGCGTGTCTCCTTCAGCCCGGATCTGGATTCACGCACAAAACGAAGGAAACAACCGGTATCACATCGATGCCGCAAGGCAAGGGAGTTGGATATCTTTTGATGGAGTGAATCCTGAAAGCAAGGAGGCCCATATCGGCTATTTGAAAGCACTGAAGACCGAAAAATTGCTGGACCACGTTTTGGTGTCGCAGGACTCGGGCTGGTATCACGTAGGGGAGCCCAGGGGCGGCGACTACAAAAACTACAACTATATCCTTACCGATTTCATCCCAGCCTTGAGACAACAAGGTTTCACAAAAGGAGAGATCAACACCCTATTTATCAGAAACCCTGGACAAGCGTTTACACTAAGTAAACGCTTGAAATAGTAGAAATTTATAATTGAATTTTTCGGCCTTCAAAAAGGCCTCTCTTACTAATCTCTAATTTTGAATTAATTTGAATCTTGAATTTTAACTGGAGCATCAATCTTAAATTCATAAATTAGGCCAATCTTGAATCTTAAATCTTAAAAATTCCGTTATGCATTATCGATTCGTCCTTTTCGCCGGCTTCCTTATGTTACTTGGTTGTGCCAAGCGGCAAAAGAAAGACATGTTGTTGGTTGAAAATTCAGATTTGAAGGTGGCGCAAGTGAGCCCCGTTGCAGCGTTGAAAAAGCATAGTGCTGATACGTTTAAGGTGAACCTCGAAAGCGACGCCTTTGTGTTCGGTTATGCTGACCAACGATCCGTTGATGTCGTCGTGGAAATCTACGGGCCGGATCATAAAAAACTAGGAGGCTTTGACGGCCCCGCGCGAGGCCATGAAGACTACCAATTCGTCACTACTGCATCTGGAGTCCACCGGATCGTGATCGCCCCCTTCAAGGATAACACAGGAGATTATACGTTGGTCATCAGCAAGGCAGAGGCCCTCGCCAAGGACCCCGCTGGTCGTGCTGAACAACTAATTGCTGCCTCGCTGGGCACGCGGGCCGAAACACCCGGTGTTACTGTAGCCGTGCAAAAAGATGGCAAGATCATTTACAGCAAAGGCTTTGGGTATGCCAATTTGGAGGATGACGTCAAAAACACGCCCAAAACGATATTTCATATTGCCTCCGTATCGAAGCAGTTTACGGCCTTCGCGATTGCTCTCCTGGCAGACCAGGGCAAGCTCTCGCTGACAGATGATATTCACAAATACCTCCCTGAATTACAGGATTTTGGATCCGTGATTACAATCAATCACCTCGTCCACCATACCAGCGGGCTGCGGGATCAGTGGAGCCTGTTGATGATGGCCGGGTGGAGGCTGGACGACGTGATTACCCAAAAACAGATCCTGCGAGTGATCAGCCGACAGAAAGAACTCAACTTCAAACCGGGCGAAGAGATGCTTTACTGCAATACCGGGTTCACCTTATTGGCTGAAATTGTCAGCCGGGTTACCGGCGAATCCTTTGCCGACTGGACAAAGAGGAACATGTTCGATCCTTTGGAGATGAAAAATACATTTTTCTATGACGATCATGAGAAAATAGTGAAAAATAGGGCGTATTCCTATTACGAGGTTCCGGGAGGATACAAGAAGAGTGTATTGAATTATGCCAATGCGGGAGCCACCAGTTTGTTTACTACTGTTGAAGATTTGAGCTTATGGGCCATCAATTTTGAAAAAATGAAAGTCGGAAATCAAAGGGTAATGGAAATGATGAACCAACGGTTCGTACTCAACAAAGGGGATACGATCACCTATGCCTTCGGACAAGAGATTGAGAAATACAAGGGATTGAATGCATTCAGCCACGGAGGGGGAGATGCCGGCTATCGCACATATCTCCTGCGTTTTCCTGACCAGCATTTTTCGGTATCGGTATTGAGCAACCTGGCCTCTTTTAATCCTGGTTCGTTAAGTTATGCGTTGGCTGACCTTTACCTGGCCAAGGACTTGGTACCGGAAACAGAGAAACCTGCACCACCCGCTGAGCCAGACTCGAAAAAAGTACCCTTCGATCCATCCAGCGTAAAGTTGAGTGAGTTTACAGGAACGTTTTACAGTCCGGAGCTCATGACAAGCTATACGTTGACTGTGGCGAATGACACGCTCATTGCCCGTCACCAACGACATGATGACTTGAAATTAAGGCCGGTAAAGAACGATGGTTTTACTACCCCAATGCTTGGTGATCTCGATTTCACGCGGAACAAAACGCATCAGATTGTTGGCCTTAAAGCGTCCAATGGGAGAGTGAGGAATCTGGTTTTCAATAAGGAATAACTGTCACCGTTTCCGGTTGCCAGGGGCTTACAATAAAATTCTAGTGATGGACTTTTTATTGAATGCTTTTTTGTTTGCCCGAAACGATTTGAAGACATCCACAGACCGGCAACCTGCAACGATTCATCACCTGTAGTACACTACATTACACTCCGGATTACTCTTCTTAAAACTTTCAATTTCCCTTGTGGAAAGCTTCGTATTGAAACACTTTAGGGTTTTGAGTGAGCGATGACTCACAGGTTCGATGCTGCCGACCTTCGTATTCGAACAATCGAGATATTCAAGAGCAGGTAGTGTTTTCAGCGGATCCAACTTTTTGATTTGCGTTCCCGAGCAGTTGAGTTTCTTAATATTTTGCAGGCTTCCTATTACTTTCAATTCTTCCAGAGGCGTATCGGAAATGTCCAGGTCCTCCAGCTCAGTTAATTGATGGAGTACCTCGACCCCAAGCAGGGGGCTGCCGGCGGCGTGTAACGATTTCAGTGAGGGGAGATGGGCCAGCGGCGATAGGTCGGCAATGGCAGTGCCTGAAAAATGTAATTCTTTCAGTCTCATAAATTCACTGAAGGCCGACAGGTCATTGACGGGGGCTTCTTTGAAATGAAAAACCTCCCGTTCTACGAGCTGGTGAAGGTGCTCTCGTGTCGCCGTGGTATCCGTTCCCATTTGTGACCTAAAAACGTCCTTCCAATTTGTCGAAAGCTTGTTCCACCACCGGATCAGGTGAGGCGTCTTATAAACGACAAGACACCTGGGGTTCTTCTCCAAAAATTCCTGGACAATAATGTCGTGAATGCCGGTTTGATCCACGTAGAGTTTTTCCAGACCCGTGAGGGCTTCCAGGGGATCAATGTTTTGGATCTTGCTTTGGTCCGCCCTGAGTACTTTCAATTTTGAAAATTTACGAATGACCGAAATATCACTTACGTCGGTCTGGCTGATGTCGAGGTAGGTGATTTCTCGGTGGTCGCGCAAAGGCGACACGTCAGAGATGCTGGTATGGTGGGCGACAATAACCTTCAATTTTTGAAGTTTGTGAAGCGGTTCCAGGTCACTAATATGAGCGCCGCCGATGTCGATGGAATCCACGTTGGGTACTGTAGCCAATTCTTCCTTCGAAGGAGTAAGCGCGATCGTTGCCGTTTTGCTAAGAACCTCTTTCCATTCCGCCGGGAGGGTATCCCACCAGACCTTCAAATCTTCAGAATCAAAAACAACCAGGACTTTCGGATTGACCTGGTTGAACGCATCTGCCATCGATTTGTTGACACGTGTTTTATCACAATAGATCCTTTCCAGGCGAACAAGCTTTTGCAAAGGCTGTAGATCGGCCATCGGGGTGTAGCTGACATGCAGTACTCTCAGATTTTCAAGTCCGCTTAACGCACTGACGTTCGCGATGCGCGTGCTGTCAAGATCCAGCGTCTTCAACATCTTAAGTCCTTTCAGGGGTGTGATATCCTGAACCGGGGTTGCGGAAACATTCAACTCTGTCAGCAGCGCCAGATTTTCCAACGGCGAAAGGGTTGCAATGGAAGTAGCCTCCAGGTTTACGCGGACGAGTTCTGCCAGGCTGGCGAGCGGAAGAAAATCGACAACCGGTGTAGCGCTCAGTTCGAGGTATTGCAACTTCGGCATTTTTTGAACAACAGAAACATCGGTGACTTCCGTGTGATTCAGGTTCAACTTCACCAGTTTGTTGGAATACTTTAACGGTAACAGGTCCTTGATCTTTGTGTAGGATAAATCCAGTTCAACCAGTTCGGTAAGATTCCTGATAGGGCTCAGGTCGTTGATACTGGTTTTGGAGAGGTTTAGCGTTTTCAGGTTGGCGAGCTGTGCCAACGGTTCAATGGTCTGTACATATCTGTTGTTGCTAAGATCCAACGTCTCCAGGGCGGTGATCTTCCGGATTTCCGGCAGCCCAACACTGTCGGCCAGGTCCAGTTTGGTTTTGAAAAGGGTCTGCCACTCGAAGGACAATTGCGCCCACCAATTCATCAATGCTTCCTTCTCATTGAACTCGTTGGTATAGATGCTTACAATTTTGAGGTCCTTATCTTCGGGATTATAGTTGATCTCGATAAATCTGGGGATTGTTTTGTTGACGGACGTACCTTCCGCTGTCGTGCCGGTCAGGTTGCGTTTCAGGGAGACCTTGTAGAACGGCCTGTTGTCTGCATTGACGCCGCTCTGGATGCCCTCTATCGTAAATTCAAACTTAATATCATTAAAAAAAAAGTCTACGTCTTTCAGATAGGCCACAACATTTTTGTTGGTGACGACCTTTCTTTCTTCATCGAGGTCATCTTCGATTTGCACCTTGTCGTCTCTGAAAACCTTCGAATACGTTTGGGTGATCAATACGTCCTTATCGCGGGCAGACGTGCTGCTGCTCCCGACGGTGTTGAGCATGAATTCCAGAAATGCCACAATGTCCCGTACTTTTTTATCATCCGCTGCGGCATCCACGACAACGTCAGGGCCAGTGGGTTTGGGCTTTTCTGTTACAGGCTTGTTTGTGACAGGCTTTTGAACGGCCGTTTTCTTAACGGGCTTTTGAGTAGCCGCCTTCTTTGCCGGTTTCTGGGCGGCAGCGCCAAAGACCAGCAAAAGCAGTAAACAAACTGTGGCAGGGCACAGTTTATTGAGTTTCATAGTAGAGGTGCTTTCTGATAAGATCCTTTTCTGTGTCGTTGGTTAATTTGACCAGTCCCGACATAAGCCAACCGGTATTGTATCCCGGCCGGTTGAACTCGGACAGTTCAAAATACCAACCGTCAATCTGAAAGAAATGGAATTTGACCTCATTAACCGATTGGAATCTCATGTTTCCCTTTTTGATCTCGTATAAGAAAAGGGAGAGGTGGTCCGGTACAAACCTTTTTACGGTGAATTGACTGACGCTATCGCTATTGGACAATGCTTTTCTCAGATTCATAAAATCCAGTTCATGACTCATCGGATGCAGGAACCGGCCTACTTTCGACGTGTCTCGCACAAAGTACGGCTCAAATACGTCGGCGTGTACTTTGTTAATTACCCATTTGGCACCGAGATGATCCTTTTCCAACTCCATAAACAAAATCACAGGTTGGGCCTTTCCGTCTACGGCAAATGTAGCACGGACTTCGGAAAACCATCCGGCGCCATGAAAATCAAGGATCGTTGACTGCGGTTTATCCAGTACCTCCTTTACAAATTGTGTTCTCAGGGTGTTGGAGATTCCGCTGTTGCTTTCGTCGAATAGTATTCCCAGGTATTTCTTTCTGAGTTTGGCGCTTCGATAGGGTTTGTCTCCGGGATAGTAGCGTTTTCCTTTTTCGTCCTCCTCGCCATTGAATCTTCTGAAAAACTGGTTGACCTGTTTGGATTCGGCATAGAGCCTGCTTTCATCATCCATGTCGGTGACAAGCTGGGCGAGGGAGGACTTTGTAAGGAGGAAGAGACTAAGAACGAGAAGTATTCTCATTTCGGTTGTTTACGCTGGAAAGTGGGCAGTAATAGGTTACGAGTTCCGGGTTTCTGGTCAATTTGGGCTTTCTTAAATAGGTAATCCCAAACTTAACTTTATTCAAATCTACCAGCAACCAGGAACCAGCAACCGGTAACCGTTAGGCGCTGGTTTCCGTCACGCGGATATCCCCCAAAAGCACATCCCAGAATTCAACAATCCTGCCCTGGATCTGCGTCTTTTTGCGATCCACGTAGATGGTGATGTCTTTTTTGGTCGTGTCTTTGTATTTCAATCCGTCCTCTGACTCGCCTTCAAAGCGCTGATAAATGGTGATGATCCCGACGTATCGACCGTCCGGTTGCCTTTCCAGATCGCTAATGTAATGTATGTCGTACCACTTTATGGTGACCCGGTCATAATTCAGTGCCATCAAATGTTCGAAGTACTTACGCACCTTATAATACGTAACCTCTTTCGTGCCCAAGGCAGAAACACCCATTTCACTTCCCGGACTAAAAAGCTCTTCCGCCCGGTCCATCACACGTGTGGCCTCTGAAAATGCCGTTTTCTTGTTGCCGATGATACTGATGTATTTGCTTAAGTCCCTCACTTTTTCCAATGCGAGAGAGTCGATAGCATGTTTCCGTTCCGGGCTGATATCGGCGGTTTGGGCAGACAGATTGCCGGCAATGCCTAAACTTATGAGTAATGTGGACAAGTACTTGGCGCTAACCATGGTTGTTGGATTTAGATTGAGTGTTACGGATCTTTAGTTCTTTCTTAGTTCTACTTCGGTGATTTTACCCGAATTGTCAAATTGAAGATTCTCTATTCGATTGATATTCTTCTTCTGATCTTTCAGATAATGAAGATAGTTTTTGATGGTCGTCGGCCGATCGTAATCTTTCTGGTCGCCGGAGCCACTGATCACAATCAGGACGGGGGTGTCCTGGGAAGCAAAAAGGGCAAGGGCTTCATTAATGCTGTTGTTCGTGGAAGCCACGTTACCGGAGCTGGCAATGGCATCAAAATATTGGTTTAGCTTAACATAAGGTGTACTTTCTTTCTCGTTTTCTTTTGCTTCACGTTGTCGTTTCGCTTCGGCATCCCGGCTCGCTTGTTCCTCTGCCGCTTGTTTTTTCCGGTCTTCTTCTTGTTGTCTCTTAAGAGTTGCTTCCTGCTCCATTCTGGTTTTCTCTGCGGCCGCGCGGGCGGCTTCTGCGGCTTTCTTTGAACTCTTGCAGCCGGCGGCACAGACGAGAAGGGCCAAGCCCAGCACGGCTATTTTTGCCGAATTTCGAAGGGGATTCATCATTTTT